>Ga0116223_10005320_pt1 | contig 10882 bp, 7 predicted proteins | sample Sb_taG_3_FD_90092 | JGI IMG/M metagenome (GOLD analysis project Ga0116223, IMG submission 90092) | Peat soil microbial communities from Weissenstadt, Germany - Sb_50d_a_PC metaG | ecosystem: Environmental > Terrestrial > Soil > Wetlands > Peat | place: Germany: Weissenstadt | collected 2010-09-21 | reverse complement strand
CCATGGGATGATCGGACGGCGGCGATGCCTGCCACGACGGCGCTCGCCTCATGCGCCGGGGATGCTGGAGTGCTTACGCTCATTCTGACGTCTGCGCTGGCTTTCGGGTCCGTATCCTTTGCGTTGGTCGACGCTATGTCACAACCCGCGCCGGTCACAGAGGAGTCGGGCGCAGTGCTGCGGGCCAAGCTTGCGGCTGAGGCCCCTTACGTGGCGGAAAACGATGCCGCCATGAGAACGATGATGAACGACATGGCGGTTAAGCCGACGGGCGATGTCGATCACGACTTCGTGGCGATGATGGTGCCGCATCATCAGGGTGCTATTGCTATTGCTATGGCATTGGCGGTTCTGCGCTACGGCCACAATGAGCAGCTCAAACGCCTGGCCCAGGAGATCATCGTCACCCAACAGCAGGAGATCGCCGCCATGCGGCTCGCTGTCGGCGAGCCTCTGCCGCCATCCATTCCTTCGCCAACCCAACCTTCATTGCCGCCGAGTCGTCAATCGATGTCGCGCGGCGCGATGGCGACGCCCGCGGGGACAAAGATGCCATAGGAGCCAACAATGAAACTCACCCTTCTGACGATGACGCTTCTGGCGAACAGCCTTCTCGCAGCTTCGATGCCGGCCTGGGCCGGACAGGCGCCCGGCGCAGCCTCCGATCCGGATGTGTCGGTGAGCCATCGTGACCGCGTTTACGCGGCCGAGCAGTTTTCGAACACGGTCTCCGTTACCGATCCAGCCGACAACAGGCTCCTCGGCGTCATTCGCCTGGGCGATCCGCAACCGGGCAACCTCAGTCCGCTCTACAAGGGTCAGTTGCTCGTGCACGGCATGGGCTTCGCCCCCGATCACAAGACCATCGCCGTCGTGTCGATCGGTACCAACTCGGTCACGTTCATCGATACGGCCACCAATGCCGCCAAGCACATCACCTATGTGGGGCGTGCACCGCACGAGGCTTTCTTCACGCCCGACGGCAACGAGGTATGGGTCACGGTGCGCGGCGAGGACTATGTCGCCGTGCTGGACGGGCACACGTTCGAGGAGAAGACACGGATCAAGGTTCCGGCCGGGCCGGGCATGACGATCTTCTCGCCGGACGGGAATTACGGTTATGTCTGCTCGTCCTTCAATCCAGAAACCGACATCATTGCCGTTTCCGATCATCACATCGTCGGCAAGGTGCAGCAGGCAAGTCCGTTCTGCCCCAACATCGCGGCAACGCCGGACGGCAGCCAGGTCTGGTTTACGCTAAAAGACGTGGGAAAGACGCAAGTGTTCGACGCCCATCCACCCTTTGCCCTGCTCAAGACGCTCGATACCGGCCCCATCACCAATCACGTCAACATCGCCCGCAACATCAACGGCACCTTTGCGTATGTCACCGTTGGCGGCTTAAATGAGGTGCAGGTGTTCCGCACCGATAATTTCGCGCAGGTAGCGACGATCCCCGTGGGCAATCTGCCGCATGGCGTTTGGCCGTCCGGGGATGGGACCAGGATTTATGTCGGACTTGAAAACGCCGATGCGCTGGCTGTGATCGACACACTCGCCAATAAAGTGATTGCGATCATCGCCATCGGCCAGGCTCCGCAGGCGCTGGTGTATGTGTCCGATGCGGTGCCGGATGGCGCCGGAACGCAAAACCTGCAACCTCTCGGCATCGCTGGCGAGGCTGCCCATCTAGCGCTTGCGCCGAGAGGCAAGGAGATCGGCAAGGCGCCGACCAGCGTGTCGTTGTTCGACCAAGGGCTTACGCAGGTGCTCCAGGCATCGGTTACCGGTCTGCTGCCGAAGTCGCCTTATGTGCTCGCCCTGGCTGCCAGATCGGATGGGAGCGGCTCGCTCGAGCCCCTGGCGGGGTTCACGACCAATCCTGCAGGATCGGCCATCGTCAATGCAGTCGGACCGATCCGGCAGATCGTGCAGAGCAACGTGGAGACCGAGCGGCGCTATCTAGTGATAGCTTCCGGCACCGCAGCTAAGCGCGGCACGCCGGCGCAGGTTCAAGTCCAATGAGTCGAGACCGACGGTTTATCCCGCTCGACGGATTGGAAAGCATACCGGCCTCCCCGTGCAATTCATGCCGAAAGTCCCGGATTCAGTTCGGCGACGCAGCATGATTTCACCCGATCTTGCTCCGAGCGTTGCTTGCCGTCTGAACGCGACTGAGTCTCCAAGCGTTCTTTCATCCAGCCATCCATCAACTGCCCAGGCTCGTGTTGGGATCAGTTTGTGGATATAAACCCTGAATCACGCCTGAGGGTTCTCCCTCCTCATGTAAACATCGGCACATGCATGAGATCATGGCTATAAGTGGCCAAGATGTTGATCACATTGAGGTATCAGAGGTGCATCATCCGCTATAGGACGGACAGATGTTGAGCGAGCCCGTGTCCAACAGCGGGACGGGCCCAACCCAGTTAAACACACGGATTCTAAGGCGTACCTGGCCGCTCGTGGCGAGCAATCTTCTCGTGCTCTTCATCGCGATTCTATGCATGACGGCGCTATCCGCCATGCGTGCCTTCGTGGGCGGCGAGAGCCTGTGGTCGAAGGCACAGAAGGATGCCGGCACGCATCTGCGGCAGTTTGCGCGCAGCGGCGATCCTGCCGAATTCACACAGTTTCAGAATCAAATCGCGATCCCGCTGGGTGACCGTGCAGCACGGCTCGAGCTGCAAAAGGCGCATCCAGATCTGAAAATCGCTTATGCCGGATTGCGCGCCGGCGGTAATGAGGCCGATGACATCCCGGGAATGGTCTGGTTTGTACGCGTGGGCGACCGGGTCCCCGTCATGCAGCGAGTTTTGGCTATCTGGGCGCGAGGTGACTCATTGATCGATCAGCTTAATGCAACAGCCGATCAACTGCGTAATCAGGCGACAACGAGTCACGACCACCCAGCAGACCGCTTGGCCTTGCTGGCGCAAATCGATCGAATCGATCTTGCGTTGCGCCCCCTCGAGGATGAGTTCAGCCGCACGCTGGGCGTCGCCTCACGAACTACGGCCCTGATTTTAGAGTGGTCCGCCGTGCTCTCGTCCGGACTCTTTCTGGTGATCGGATTGGTTCTTTCGTATTCCATCATGCGTCGCTCCGACATGGTCGAATCAGCCCTTCATACCAGCGAGAAGCAGGTACGGGCGGAGCAACAGCGCGCCCAGATGACGCTCGCATCCCTTTACGACGGAGTCTTGACCACGGACGCCGAAGGCCGGATCGACTTCTTGAACACCGTCGCCTCGAAGATGTCCGGTTGGAGCCTCGAGGAGGCCCGTGGGCGAGCGCTCAGCGAGGTATTTCATCTCGCAGAGGACAGCGGCGCGGAATGGATAGCCGCCGCCCTGAACAAGCTGCGAGCTGGCGGGGACATTCCGGAGCGACTGGTGGGCGCGGTGCTTATCGACCGTCGCGGACGACCGATGGCCGTCGATTGCTCGTTGGCCCCAATCCGCAACGCGGACAATATTGCATCTGGAATCGTCGTCGTTGCGCGTGACGTCACGGAGCATCAGCAGCTAGGGAAGGAGCTGGAACGAAAAAACACCATACTTTCGACTCAGCAGGAAACATCGCTCGATGCCATTCTATTGGTCGATGAGCATGCACGCATCCTCTCCTATAACCGCAACTTCGTGGACATGTGGAGCATCCCTCAGGAGATGATCGAGGCCAACCAGGACGAGCCCGTCCTTCAGACTGTAGTGACCCAAATTGAAGATCCGGAGGCGTTCATCGCCAGAGTCAAATATCTATACGATCATCCGCAGGCAAGGAGTCAAGACATTCTCCGGACCAAGAACGGAAGGACCATCGATCGGTTTACGGCCCCGGTGGTTGGCCCCACGGGCGAATCCTATGGCCGCGTCTGGTACTTCCGCGACATCACCGAACGGGAGCGTGTCGATAGCTCGCTACGCAGAGCCAACCGCGCGCTGCGCGTCTCAGCACCGTCAACCAAGCGCTCGTCCTTGGGGAGAGCGAACCCACATTGCTGAATCTCGTGTGCATAGCGCTGGTGGATCTGGGCGGCTATCAATTGGCCTGGGTCGGTTTCGCCGAGGACGACGAAACGAAATCAGTTCGGCCTGTGGCGCATCACGGAGTCATGGACGGCTACTTCGAGCACACTGCGGTTACTTGGGCGGACACCGAGCGCGGCCGCGGCCCGACCGGAACTGCGGCGCGAACGGGCACCATACAAGTCTGCCGGGACATCAATTCGGATCCTCGGATGCTTGCCTGGCGCGCTGAGGCGCTAAGGCGTGGCTATGCCTCCTCCATTGCTTTGCCCTTGATCGGAAGTACCGAAACATTCGGTGTGTTGACGGTCTATTCGAAGGAGACGGATGCCTTCGACGATGACGAAGTCGCATTGCTGCGAGAGCTTGCTGCGGATCTTTCATTCGGTATCCTCACACACCGCTCGAATCTGCAGCGCCGTCAAGCTGAGGCGAGGGCGGAGCACCTGGCCAACTTCGACTCTCTGACCGAGCTACCCAACCGCGTTCAACTGATTTCTCAACTTCAAGAAGCCATTGAGCGGGAGCGGTCCGGCACAAATAGCGTCGCGCTAATGACGCTCAGCGTGGACCGATTCAGCGGGATTCAAGAGGGCGTTGGCATCGCGGGAGCCGACGATCTTCTGAAGAAAGTGGCGTCGCGCCTGGGTAATGTGGCCGAAGCTGGTACCTTCATGGCGCGTACCGCGGATGATTCATTCGCTATTATTATTCCGGGGGCGGATTCGGAGCGTGCCCATGAACTCGCCATAAGCATCCAGCGGGCAATGACCGATCCGTTCGATCTCGCTGGAGTTCCTCTGGATGTTCGGATCACGAGCGGCATCGCTTTGTTTCCAGCCCACGGCACCAGTGCAGACGCCCTGATGCGCCGTAGCGATATCGCGGTCCGACGGGCCAGAGCCGCGGGCTTAGAGTACGCGCTCTATAGCGGCAAAGGCGAGACCGAGACCCCACGGCGCTTGATCCTTCTAGCAGAGCTACGAAAGGCGATCAGGGACGACGGGCTCCTGCTCAATTATCAGCCGAAGATCGATGTGCGGGCCCGCGCAGTCTCCGCTGTTGAGGCCTTGGTGCGCTGGCCGCATCCCGAACGCGGCATGGTGCCGCCGACAGACTTCATTCCCCTGGCCGAACAGACCGGCCTAATCAAGCCGCTCACCGGTTGGGTTTTGGATGCGGCTTGGAAGCAAATCAACCGTTGGCAGTCCCTGGGTATTGAAATACCGGTCGCAGTGAACGTTTCTCCGAACAATCTTCGCGATGAGGATTTCCTAAAACAGCTTATCGCGCTTCATGCACAGGCAGGCAAAAGACTGGGCCTCCTGCAAGTGGAGGTGACCGAATCGGCGCTGATGGAGGATCCGGAGCAATCGCACAACGTCCTCTCCCGGATCCGCGACCTTGGGATTCAGATCTTCCTCGACGATTTTGGAACGGGCTATTCGTCTCTGAGTTATATCGCAGCTCTCCCCATACACGCGCTCAAAATAGACAAGTCATTCGTCGTTCGGATGATGCAGAAGGAGCGCCATCGAGCCGTGGTCACCGCCGCAATCTCCCTTGCACACTCGCTGGACATGAGAGTCATTGCCGAGGGCGTGGAGACTGCTGATCAGGCGAGAGCAGTGATGGACCTAGGATGCGATGAGATCCAGGGCTACTTCTTCTGCAAACCTTTGCCGGCGGACGATTTCCTGCGCTGGAATGCCGGCTTTCGCTGGGAGCGGTTTGAACTGCTGTCTGATCCGCGGCAACTAGATCTGCCGGTGGCGTAGAGACTCATCGCGGGGGTTGGACCGGTGTCTGTCGACGTCCTCAGCTACCTTGTCCATCCGTAGCGGTAGGGCGGGACGTGTCTTGACGGCCGTTGATGCCGTATAAATACCCGGCCAGCGCATCGACCTGATCCGCGGGCAAGGGTGCGCCGAAGACATTGCGCATCTTGTTGATTTCCCCCGCCCATTCTTCCCGTGTGAGCGGGGGCTGGCGCAACACCATGCCCGCCGAGTGACAGATCAGACATTGAGGCGTGATCTCCACGCCGCGACCTGAGGGAAAAGCCGTCTCGCTGACCGGCAGCTCCACACGGACTGGGGTCCAAGTCTGCCCTGGGTGGATTGCGAGGCGCGCCGAGAGCGCGATCAGCAGCAGGACGGGAACCGTAGAGATCAGGGCAACCTTGCGTAATTTCACTTCCATGATGGCGCCCCACAAAACCTAGGCCGCCCGTACGCTGATCGATTCAATCACGTTGCGCATGAAGCCGGCGCCATTCCAATTGGCGCGATCGGGCTGGACAGTGCCGGCGGTGTTCTGCGCCTTGACCTTAAATAGGTATGGGCCCGGCGATGTCAGGCGTAAGGGTACTTCCCAGCGTCGGAAGCTGTATTTACCGTGGTCCGGACCCAGCCGCGCTTCCTCCCAACGGCCTCCCGCGTCGGCGGAGAAGAACACCTTCGCAACTCCGGCATCGCCGCCGAAAGCGATGCCTCGCACGGTCGTCGTTTGACCAATCTTCAGCACGGCCTCGTCCTTGATATTGGTAAAGAAGGAGCGGGGCAGCATCCGGTTGATGGGGATCATCTTCACGTCGCGCTGTCCCGGTTCGATGCTGGCGAACGGCGTGTCCGGAATCAGGTAAGCCTTGCGCGTCCAGAAATTGTCGTCGGGTGTGTCAAGCACCTCGATGTCGTTGAGCATCTTCACCCAGTAGGTTGCGTACCATCCCGGCACGACCAATCGCACCGGGAAGCCATTCAAGAGCGGCAACGGCGCTCCGTTCATTGCGTAAGCGATCATGACCTCGCCGTTGCGCGCATGATCGATGCCAAGGGACTTCATGAAATCCGGCGTTTGCGGAATCACGCCGGTATCGAGTCCATTGAAGCGCACCTGCAGCGCCCCGGCCTTGACGCCCGCACGATCGAGCACGTCCTTCAAGCTCACCCCCTTCCAAAGCGCGTTGCCCATGGCACCGTTGGCCCATTCCCCTCCCACGACGCGAGGCTTGAAGAAACCGCGGGAATTTCCCGAGCATTGGTTGACGGCGGCAATTTCCAGCGACTTGAATTCGCGGGCCAGATCGTGGAGCGTCAACGACACCGGCCGACGGACGTGGCCGTGAATATTGATCCGGAACGCCGCCGGATCGACGAAGACCGGGATGTTGGCGAGGTGCCAGCGCACGTAAAACCGATCATTGGGTGTGAACACTCCTTGATCGAAAACGTCGAAAGGTGTTTCAAGCAACGGTGGGCGTGTCCGCTGAAGAATCATCGCTCCTTTTTGCGGAAAATTCGTGGCCAGTTCCCGGTGACCAATCGCAAAGGGTAAGTCAACGAAGGTACTTGCCATTGCGTCCCAGGTTGATGTACCGAAGAGTCCCGCCATTCCCATCCCGCCCGCACGTACGATAAAGCGCCGCCGCGACAGCGCAGCCGGCAAGAGAGTGGATCGGTGCATGGATCTTCTCCAGTCTTAGGAGAGGCGATCGCCAAGACCCATGGGGGTCGATGCTCGGCGCGCTCGCAATCGCATGACATAGAGACCACGCGATTGACCGTTCACTAGGTCGTTACCGACCGCGGCCGCGGCAAATAGGCGCCACCGTTCGGCCGCATCAGGCAGCGCAACGCTGACGAGCTCCAGTCGAGTTTGCGCGGGTGTGTGCAGGGTGCCCGTAGTTCTGTCTCTCATGTCGTCATCTCCCGGTGTCGATGAATGACATCAGATTCAAGGTTTACCGTGTCTGCATGATTGCAGCGTTTGGATTGCGTGTTACGGATGACACATTGACCGGTGCGCACTGCAATGCGCGAGAAATGCTCGGCGCGCAACTTGGCTCCAACAAGGCGCCGCGGTGAGTATCGTGCAACAGAAATTGAGATCATGCGTTCAGACTGGAATCGCCTTCCAGATAGGAATGGCTCCGAGGTGTTCCACGATAAATCTCCATTGAGCATCCACCCGCACCGCAGTCGCTGGGCCCATCGTTTCCGCAAACACCCCCTGTTAGCTGAGTGCCAATCGCATTTTTGAGTGAGGTTCCAGCGCATCCAGGAGCTGTTCCGCCGTTACCGGACGGCTAAAGAGGTAGCCCTGGGCGTAGTGACAACCGAGGGACTGCAGCACCGCGACCTGAGAGGGCTCCTCAACGCCTTCGGCCACACTGCCCATACCGAGATTCCCGACCAAGCTGATCGTCGCGTGAATCACCGCCAGAACGTCGCGGTTAGTGGTCAAGTCTTTCAGGAAGGAGCGATCGATCTTGATGGTATCGAATGGGTACTCGCGCAGGCATGACAGGGAGGAGGTGCCGGTACCAAAATCATCCATGGCAAGCTTGAAGCCGAAACGCCGCAACGCGTGCAGCGTCTCAAGAGACGCCGCGGGATTGCGCATGACCTCACGCTCGGTGACCTCGAGCTGCAGGCGTTCCGCCGGCAGACCGACCTCGCTCAGAGTATCACGTAGTTGCTGGATCAGGCGGGGGCCCAGCGCCAGCTCCGCTCTCGAGACATTGATACTCATGGTCTTTGGTGCACGCAGCGGGTCCTGTCTGAGCCAGGTGAGCATTGCCTGGCAGGCCTGCCTCAGGACCCACTCACCGACGGTCACGATGAGCCCGGACTCCTCGGCAATCGGGATGAACTCGGACGGCGAAATCGCTCCGAGCGCCGGGTGGTTCCAGCGCGCCAAGGCTTCTACCGAAACCATTTGGCCTGAGTGGAGTTCAACAATGGGTTGATAGACCAGAAACAGCTCAGGGGTGCCGATCGCCCGGCGCAGACTCGTCTCAATCATTGCGTGCCGAGTCAGGCGCACATGCATGGCTTCATTGAAGACCACGGAGCAGGCGCGGCCAGCGCGCTTTGCCTCGTACATCGCCACATCGGCGTTGCGCACGATTTCCTCGACGTTCGCCTGGCATTGTTCACTGGTGACAATGCCGATGCTGGCTGTCGACTGCACTTCGCTGCCGAATATGTCGTAGACCGGCGCCAGAGTGTTGAGCAGCCGCTCGGCGATCCGAGAGGCATCGTCAGGGGCTTGAAGGTTATTGATTAGGATTAAAAACTCATCGCCACCGAACCGGGCAACGAGATTGCTGGTTATTTCCTCGCAGATGATGTCGGCAGTGCGCAAGGCGCCTTGCAGGCGCCCGGCGATTTGTCGTAACAGCTCATCGCCCGCCTTGTGTCCCAATGTGTCGTTGATCAGTTTGAAACGGTCGAAATCCAGGAACAAGACCGCAAACAGGGGCTGATCGCCGCAGCGCACGCGGTCAAGAGCCTTTTGGAGGCTCTCCATGAACAGCGCGCGATTGGCCAGTCCCGTCAAATTATCCTCCCACGCAACCTTCGCGAGTTCCGACTGCATCGCCTTGCGCTGGGTCTCGGCGAGCTTTTGTTCGCTCACGTCTCGCACGATGCAAAGCACCACACCTTCGCAGTCCATCTCGATGCGGCTTAGACTGATTTCCACCGGCAGTTCGGCGCCGTCTTTGCGCCGCGCAAACAGCGCCGTGTCGCTGCCCATCGGGCGCATCCGCGGCCGTTCGATGAACTTGCTGCGCGCGGCCGTGTGGCCGGCATGAAAGCGTTGCGGTATCAGCAGATCGATCTGTGCACCGTCGAGCTCAGCGGCGGTGTAGCCGAACAGTTCCGGGACCCGTGCATTGGTGAATCGTATCGCGCCATCATCACTGACCCCGATAATGGCTTCTGGCGCGGCGTCCAGCAGCGTCGCGAACTTTCGTTCCTCCGCGCGAGCCGCCTCGCGCCTGCGCACCGCGGCGGTCACGTCCGCCTGCACACACACCCATCCCTGGAGCGTGCCGCGCTCGTTGAACAACGGCTGTGCGTCGGTATCGAGCCACCATTCCCGGGAGTGCTTGCCGCGCACGAGAAGCTCAAAGCGGATGCCACGCGTGCTGGCGAACGCTTCACGCGCGCGATTGATGGTTTGGATGCTGCTACCCTCAAAGTACAGCAAATCGCTGGTCTTCTTATCGAGCACCTCGGCGAGGTTGTATCCGGTCATGCGTGTGAAGCTGTCATTCACCCAAACGAGGCGGCGTTCGGCATTGCTGATCGTCACGCCGTACCCCGTGACACTTGCCACCATGGAAATCCACCTGCTCGCGGTGTCTGGGGTAATTCCAGCGACAGGCCGGATGGCCTTGTGCTGCATGAGCTTCCGGCCCCACGACAGCGTACGGTGAGAGCGAAAAATTTCCCCAAGGATGCCACGAAACCTGCATAACCAATTGGCGGCGGCCGTTTGTGCGGGACCAGGCAGTACCGGACTATTTTCGCGTCTCATGATGGGTTCCGTGTTTTCAACCCGCTGTTCTGCCAGCCGATGCTCGCTCCGGGCCGCTTAGCCGCACCGATCAGAGGCGCTAGGCGTTCGCGCAGGTGGCGAACGCGTCCTAAGTCGGGCATTTCCACTTTTGGGTACGCGGCGAATATCTTGGCGAGCGTTTCGAGACTCTCCGCCGATGTGGCGACGGACTCGTGGTAAATGAAATCCACCGATACGGGACCGCCGCTGCGGCCGGCGCATGCAAGCCGCGAGCACCGAGTCGCGACGATCCGATTATCCGTGGTTGCCTCACCCATATTCTCCAAGCCTCGGTCGGGGTCGTATTCTGCCGAGCGGTGCAACGCGCCGCCGCGATGACAGGTCGATGGTTACGAGGCAAGGAATGGGCCTCAGGATATGCCGTCGGCAGCAGGAATGGGGCCGGCGGTGTATTTGCCTGCAACTGCGGGGTCATTGGCGACCGAGCATCGCGCATACGCTTTCGCATCAGTGTATTAAGGTCGGCACGCCGCGAGGGAACT
>Ga0116223_10005317_pt1 | contig 10887 bp, 7 predicted proteins | sample Sb_taG_3_FD_90092 | JGI IMG/M metagenome (GOLD analysis project Ga0116223, IMG submission 90092) | Peat soil microbial communities from Weissenstadt, Germany - Sb_50d_a_PC metaG | ecosystem: Environmental > Terrestrial > Soil > Wetlands > Peat | place: Germany: Weissenstadt | collected 2010-09-21 | reverse complement strand
GACGGCGAAGTCGTGTGGTCCTGACGCCCCGACGCTGGTGTCAAGTTGGCGGAAGCGATATCCGCTGACGACGGTGGCAAGAAAGCCCGGTCACACAAGAGCGCGCTATAAGCCGTTAAAACCATTGCGCAGGGAAGGCCGGGCAATCCCGGTGAACCTGTGGTGACTACGCTCGTGTGCTTTGTTTTATTTCGCACGCGAGGCTATGGGTGCAACGGGCACCCGGCTTTCCCTGCGCCCTCTATGTTTGGGCGGCCGATCTATGCACAAGCTCGGGCGTGTTGCGCTGCGGGGATGCGAACGCACGAGCGGCTACCGCGCATGCGCCCATACGCGCGCCCGCTCTTGATCTTGTCGCCGCCCTGACGTTACTAGGTCCGAGAAAGCCACAGCGCCGCCAAGGTGCTGCGTGCCGGGAGCACACAACCATGGGACCCCTGGAGGGCGTCAAAGTCATCGACATGACGACCGTGCTGATGGGGCCCTATGCCACCCAGATGCTCGGCGATTACGGTGCGGACGTCATCAAGGTCGAATCCCCCGAGGGCGATGTGACGCGCCTGATCGGCCCGAACCGTCATCCCGGGATGGGCCCGGTGTTCCTCAATACCAACCGCAGCAAACGCTCGATCGCGCTTGACCTGAAGAAGCCCGCCGGCCGCGATGCGGTGCTGCGACTGATCGCGTCGGCCGATGTGCTGGTTTACAATGTGCGGCCGCAGGCGATGGCGCGGTTGCAGCTCGGCTATGACGTCGTCTCGAAGGTCAACCCGCGCCTGATCTATGCCGGCGTGTTCGGTTTCGGCCAGGACGGTCCTTATGCCGCCAAGCCCGCTTATGATGATTTGATCCAGGGGGCGACCGCGCTGCCTGCCTTGATGGCGCAGACCGGCGACGGTGTTCCGCGCTATGTTCCCAACGCGCTTGTCGACCGCATCGTCGGTCTCACGGCCGTTGGCGCGATCTGTGCAAGCCTCGTGCATCGCGATCGCACCGGCCGCGGCCAGCGCGTGGATATTCCGATGTTCGAGACCATGGCGGGTTTTGTCATGGGCGATCACATGGGCGGTCTGACCTACGAACCACCGCTCGACAAGGGAGGCTATGCGCGGCACTTGGCGCGCGATCGGCGGCCCTACAAGACCTCCGACGGCTATATCTGCGTGATCGTCTATAACGACAAGCAGTGGGAGAATTTCATCAAAGCCACCGGACGGGACGATCTGCGCAGCGATCCCAAATTCGCAACCTTCGCCGGACGCGCCAGCAATATCGACACGGTCTATGCCGAATTGGCCCGTATCTTCGAAGCGCGGACCACGGCCGAGTGGACCGATCTCCTCGACAAAGCCGACGTGCCGGTGATGCCGATGCACGATCTGCAGAGCATCTTGCAGGACCCGCATTTGGTCGCAACCGACTTCTTTCCGATCGTCGATCACCCAAGCGAGGGCAAAATTCGCAGCATGAAGGTATCGGCGAGGTGGTCTGAAACGCCCAGTGAGCCGGCGCGGCTGGCGCCGCGTCTGAACGAGCATGGCGCCGAAATCCTGCGTGAGGCCGGTTTCTCCACCGAGGAGATCGCAGCGCTTGAGCGCGACGGCGTGACCAAAGCCGCAACACACGCCCGAACGGAGTGAGAAGCATGGATTTCGCACTCACCGCCAACCAGCAATCGATCCGCGATGCCGTTGGAAAAATCTGCGCGCGATTCGACGACGCCTATTGGCTGAAGAAGGACAAGGAAGGCGGCTACCCCGCGGATTTCCACAAGGCGCTCGCGGATGCCGGCTGGCTCGGCATCTGTATCCCGGAGGAATTCGGCGGTTCGGGTCTCGGCATTCTCGATGCCGCGATCATGATGCGGACGATTGCCGAATCCGGCGCGGGCATGTCGGGTGCCTCCACGGTTCATATGAACGTGTTCGGGCTCAATCCCGTGGTCGTGTTCGGCACCAAGGAGCAATGCCGGCGGATGTTGCCGCCGATCGTGTCGGGCGCCGAAAGGTCCTGCTTTGCCGTCACCGAACCCAACACCGGTCTCAACACCACGCAGTTGAAGACTCGCGCCGTGCGCTCGGGCGACAAGTACGTCGTCAACGGCCAGAAAGTCTGGATTTCGACGGCGCAAGTGGCCGAGAAGATTCTCTTGCTCGCGCGCACCACGCCGCTGGAAGAGGTCAAGAGACCGACCCATGGCCTCAGCCTGTTCTATGCCGACTTCGACCGTAGCCGGATCTCGGTGCGGGAGATCGAGAAGATGGGCCGCAAGGCGGTCGATTCCAACGAGCTCTTTATCGAGAATTTTGAAATTCCCGTCGAAGACCGGCTCGGCGAGGAGGGCCGCGGCTTTGAATATATTCTGCACGGCATGAATCCCGAGCGGATCCTGATCGCCGCCGAAGCGGTCGGCCTCGGCCATGTCGCGTTGTCGCGTGCTGCGGCCTATGCCAAGGAGCGCGTCGTGTTCAACCGCCCGATCGGCAAGAACCAGGCGATCCAGCATCCCCTCGCGAAGAACTGGATGGAGCTCGAGGCCGCCTGGCTGATGACGCTCTCTGCCGCCTGGCAATACGATCAGGGGCAGCCTTGTGGGCCGGCGGCGAACGCGGCGAAATATCTCGCCGGCGAAGCCGGCTTTCACGCCTGCGAGCAGGCCGTGATGACCCATGGCGGTTTCGGCTACGCCAGGGAATTTCATGTCGAGCGTTACCTGCGCGAATCCCTGATCCCGCGCATCGCCCCGATCAGCCCTCAGCTTATTCTCAGTTTCATCGCCGAGAAGGTGCTGGGCCTGCCGAAGTCGTATTGAGGTTCGCCAAAAAGATGTGCGCGACCTTTGACCCGTCATTCCGGGGCGCATCGAAGATGCGAACTACGATGAGCAATTGCGCATCGGAGAATCTCGAGATTCCCCGATGCGCAAGTTGCGCATCTGAGGTCTGCGCGAAGTGGCGCATCCCGGAATGACGAAGGTAAAGTTCACAAGGACAAAATCATGAGCCGTCTCAAGGCCGCGCTTGATCCGCGCTCCATCGCCATCATCGGCGCATCGGAAAATCCCAACAAGGTCGGCGGTCGGCCGGTGCATTACCTCGACAAGTTCGGCTTCAAGGGAAAGATTTTCCCGATCAATCCGTCGCGCCGGGAGGTGCAGGGCCACCAATGCTACAAGAGCCTTGGCGACCTGCCGGAGGCGCCCGAGATGGTGATCGTCGCGGTTGCCGGCGATAACGCCATCGGCGCGGTGGAAGATTGCGCCGCGCATGGCGTCAAGGTTGCCGTGGTGATGGCGTCGGGCTTTGGCGAGGTCGACGCGGTTGCGGGCAAGGCGAAGGAGCGGCGGATGGTCGAAGCCGCGCACAAGGCCGGCATGCGCATCGTCGGCCCGAATTCGCAAGGGCTCGCTAATTTCGGCACCGGAGCGATCGCAAGCTTCTCCACCATGTTCATGGATATGGACCGCGCCGAGGGACATGTCGCAATGCTCAGCCAGAGCGGCGCGCTCTCGACGGTGCCGGTTGGATTCCTGCGCCAGCGCGGCATCGGCGTCCGCCATACGCACGCGACCGGCAACGATGCCGACATCACGGTCGGCGAGCTCGCGGTCGCGGTGGCCGAAGATCCGGAAGTCAAGCTGTTGCTGCTTTATCTCGAGAGCATTCCCGAGACAAAATATCTGGAGGAACTGGCCGCGGTCGCGCTCGACCGCGACCTGCCGATCATCGCCTTGAAGTCCGGCCGCTCGGAAGCCGGGCGCCAAGCCGCGCAGTCGCACACCGGCGCGCTCGCCAATGAAGACCGCGTGGTCGACGCTTTTTTCGAACAGCATGGCATCTGGCGCGCGCCGGATATGCGCGGTCTCGTCGAGGCAACCGAGCTCTATCTCAAGGGATGGAAGCCGAAGGGCAGGCGGCTTGTTGCCATCAGCAATTCCGGCGCGGTTTGCGTCATGACCGCGGATGCGGCGACCGCCGTCGGCATGCCGATGGCGAAGCTTTCGGATCAAACCGACAAGAAGCTCAAGGGAATCCTGCCGAGCTTTGCCACCACCACCAACCCGATCGATCTGACCGCGGCGCTGTTGTCCAATAGCCGGCTGTTCGGCGACATCCTGCCGGTGATCGCCGAAGACCCGGCGGCGGATGCGTTCCTGATCGGCGTCCCGGTCGCGGGACCCGGCTACGATGTGGAAGCGTTTGCCCGCGACGCCGCGGCTTTCGGCAGGCAAACCGGAAAACCGCTCGTGATCGCTGCGACCCAGCGCAGCGTCGCCGACCAATTCGCGGCCGAAGGCTCGTCCGTGTTTCCGACCGAGACCGAAGCGGTCACCGCGCTGCATCAGTTCCTGGCGCATCGCGAATTGATGGCGCGCACGCTTGCGCGTCGTAGCGACCGCGCGAGCGTGAGCCGGCCTCCGGTATCATCGGCTGCGACGACGATGCTGAACGAAGCCGACAGCCTTGCCTTGCTGGCGGCGCGGGGCGTTCCCGTGGTGCCGCACCGGCTGTGCCGGTCGCGCGCCGAGGCGGTTGCGGCGTTCGAGACCATCGGCGGGCCGGTCGTGGTCAAGGGATGTTCGGCCGACATCGCGCACAAATCGGAGCTCGGCCTGGTGAAGATCGGCGTCACCAGCCGCGAGGAAGCCGGCGAGATCTGGGCGCAGATGGAGGGCATCATCCGCAAGCAGGGCGCGCGGTTCGACGGCGTCATCGTCGCGGCGATGGCCACCGGCCGCCGCGAGATCATGATCGGCGCGCACCGCGATCCCGTATTCGGGCCCGTGGTTGCCGTCGGCGACGGCGGCAAATATGTCGAGATTTTCCGCGATACGGCACTCCTGCTCCCGCCCTTTTCGAAGGATGACGTCCGCGAAGCCCTCGGCCGCTTGAGGATTGCGCCGGCGTTTGCCGGCGTGCGCGGCGAACCGCCGATGGATGTCGCTTCACTTTGCGACGCGGTAATGCGGATCGGCGAGTTGATGCTCGACCCCGCGGCCCGCGTGATGAGCCTCGATCTCAACCCGGTGCTGCTCGACAGCGCGGGCAAGGGCTGCGTGGTCGTGGATGCCGTGGTCTTCCACGGCTAACGTTACTGCGTCATGAGACCCTCATGGTGAGGAGGCGCTCTTGCGCCGTCTCGAACCATGAGGCCACGTTGCCTATTTCCGGGCCTCGTCCTTCGAGACGCTTGCTCGCGCAAGCTCCTCAGAGAGCGTGAAGCAATGCCTTGCGTGTCCCGGACGCGGTGCAGCGTTCTTCACGATGCACCGCAGAGCCGGGACCCAATGGACCCCGGATCAGCAGCGCACCGCCATAGCGCGTCGAAGACGCGCGTGAACGCGCTGATGGCGCTGCGCAGCGTCCGGGGAACGCAGCCCTCATCCTCAGGATGAGGGGATAAAATCGGTTATGACGAAGTAGGATTAGCGCACCATCCCGGAATGACGACGGCGGTCACACCCTCCCCTTCAGCGCGTCGCCGATTTCATCGAGCACCTTGGGATCCTCGATGGTGGCGGGCATGGTCCACGCATCGCCGTCGGCGATCTTCTTGATGGTGCCGCGCAGGATTTTTCCCGAGCGCGTCTTGGGCAGCCGGCCGACCGTGATCGCGAGCTTGAACGCGGCAACGGGGCCGAGTTTTTCGCGCACCAGCCGCACGATCTCCTTTTCGATGTCGGAGGGACTTCGGGTGACGCCGGCCTTCAGCACCAGGAAGCCGCAGGGCACCTCGCCCTTGATCGCATCCTTGATGCCGAGCACGGCGCATTCGGCGACGTCGGGATGGGACGCGAGAATCTCCTCCATGCCGCCGGTGGAGAGCCGGTGACCGGCGACGTTGATGATGTCGTCGGTGCGGCCCATCACAAAGACGTAGCCGTCCTCGTCGATGTAGCCGGCATCGGAGGTTTTGTAATAGCCGGGAAACTCTTGGAAATAGGCCTCCTTGCAGCGCTCGTCCTGCTCCCACAACGTCGGCATGCAGCCCGGCGGCAGCGGCAGCTTGATCACGATCGAGCCCATGGTGCCGGCGGGGACCGGCTTTGTGGCTTCGTCCACCACCTCGACCCGATAGCCCGGCATCGGCACCGTCGGCGAGCCGTGCTTGACCGGCAACTGGCCGAGGCCAACCGGATTGCCGGCGATGCACCAGCCGGTTTCGGTCTGCCACCAGTGATCGATCACCGGCACCTTCAATTGCTGTTCCGCCCATTCGACCGTCGGCGGGTCGGCGCGTTCGCCGGCAAGAAACAGCGTGCGGAATTTCGACAAATCGTATTGGCGGATGAACTTGCCGTCGGGGTCTTCCTTCTTGATGGCGCGGAAGGCGGTCGGCGCGGTGAACAGCGCCACCGCCTTGTGTTCGGCGATCAGCCGCCAGAACGCGCCGGCGTCCGGCGTGCCGATCGGCTTGCCCTCATACATGATCGAGGTCGCGCCGTGAAAGAGCGGCCCGTAGACGATATAGCTGTGACCGACCACCCAGCCGATGTCGGAGCCGCACCACCAGACTTCGCCGGGCTTGACGCCGTAAAGATAGAACATCGACCATTTCAGCGCGACCAGGTGCCCGCCATTGTCGCGCACCACGCCCTTGGGCTTGCCGGTCGTGCCCGACGTGTAGAGGATGTAGAGCGGATCGGTCGCGAGAACTGCCACGCAATCGGCCGATTTTTTGGCCTTGATCGCGGCGGTTCGCAAAGTCGCCCAGTCGTGATCGCGCCCCTTGATGAGTTCGCAAGCCTGCTGCGGCCGTTGCAGGACGATGCAGACTTGCGGCTTGACGCTGGAGAGCCTGATCGCCTCGTCAAGCAGCGGCTTGTAAGACACGATGCGGCCGGGCTCGAGCCCGCAGCTTGCCGAGAAAATCAGTTTTGGCTTGGCGTCCTCGATTCGGGTGGCCAGCTCCTTGGCGGCAAAGCCGCCGAACACCACCGAATGCACGGCGCCGATGCGCGCGCAGGCCAGCATCGCGACCACGGCTTCCGGCACCATCGGCATATAGAGGATGACGCGATCGCCCTTGACGACGCCAAAGTCGGCCATGATCGCGGCGAGCGTCTTCACCTCATGCAGCATCTCGGCATAGGTCAGTCTGGTGACCTTGCCCGCGAGCGGGGAATCATGAATCAGCGCGATCTGATCGGCGCGGCCGCGCTCGACGTGGCGATCGAGCGCGTTGTAGCAGGTGTTGACCACCGCGCCGGTAAACCAGCGGCCATAGAGCCCGATTCTGGGATCGAAGACCTTTTTGGCCGGCGCGATCCAGTCGATCTCGCGCGCGGCCTCGCCCCAAAAACCCTCGGGATCCCTGAGCGAACGGGCGTGAACCTCGTGATAGCGGCTTTTCTCGTGAATGTTCATGGCGTCCTCCCGTTCGACGACCCATACGGCCGTCATGCCCGGGCTTGTCCCGGGCATCCACGCCTTTGCTGCGTCTGGCAAGAAAGACGTGGATGGCCGGGACAAGCCCGGCCATGACGACGACAAGGGTCGCCAGTCGGCCACAATCAAACCGTGGATGACCGGGGAGCGCCGGGCCATGACCAGGATCAATTCAGGCCATATTTTCAAGGACGCATTGTGGTCGGAAGCGGCACGAGATCAAGCCGGAATTCGCCTCAATGCTGCTGCGCCATTGTCTATTTCCGCTCCAGCGCCAGCAAATGATCCAGCCGCTCCCGCATGACCTTCTGCAGGTCGTAATCCGGCCGGCCGAACCCAGCATTGCGGCGGGCGACGAAGTCGTCCTGCTCATGCTGCATGGCGCGGCCGGCGCGCGGATTGTCCTTGGCCGCCTGGCGGACGACCTTGGTATTCACGGCGTTGATCTCGCGATCGAGATTGGCAAGCTCCGGATCGGCGCAGACCGCCTTTTCGACCGGCCGTCTGGCGGCGGCGCAATTGAAGCTCGGTTTGTTGTTGACCGCAATCAGCGCGCCCAGCCGTTCCAGCTCAAACGCCAGCGATTTGTAATTGGCCCTTGCCGCCGGATGATTTGGATTGAGCTTGATCGCCGCGCCGAAATCGGCGAGCGCGTGCGACCGGTCGCCCTTCCTGCGAAACAATTCGCCCCTGGCATTGAAAATATCGGCGAGCGTCGGATCGAGCCGCAGCGCCAAATCGTAATCGCCGATGGCGCGGTCGATCTGGTCCTTGCGGTCATGGGCGGCGCCGCGCGCAATCAGGGCCTTGACGCGATCGGCCTTCGGCGCCTTCTCGTTGCTGGTCAGCGAATCGCAAACGGCGATGATCTTGTCATCGTCATTGGCCGTCACCGCCGCCATGCAAGGCGCGGAATCGATCTGCTCCTCGGTCGGCTCGCTGGTTGCGGCATATGCGCAACCGAACGGCAACGCGCAAAGGGCAGCAGCGATTGTCGTCCCCACCATCAGAGTTACGTGACGTCGCATCGATTAACCCACTTCCGTGTCCCGGACGCGGTGCAGCGCACTTGCGCTGCTCCGCAGAGCCGGGACCCACACCTTACCTTGCGCCATGGGCCCCGGATCAGCAGCGCACCGCTTCGCGCTGCGCAGCATCCGGGGCACGCAACATGGTCACTAAGTCACTTTCAACGTGATCCCGCCATCGACCACGAGTTCGATGCCGGTGACGTATTTCGATTCGTCGGAGGCGAGAAACAGCGCCGCGTTGGCGACATCGAAGGCGTCGCCCATATGTCCCATCGGCACCTGCGCGTCGCGCGCGCGCCACATCGCCTCGACGTCGCCCTTGGCATAACTGGCCGCCAACCCCGCGGAATGCTCCACCATCGGGGTCTTCATCAGCCCCGGCAGGATGGCGTTGACCCGGACGTTATTGGGGGCGAATTCGACCGCCGTGGTGCGCGTCATCTGATTCATCGCGGCCTTGGTCGTTGCGTAGGTGACGTAGGATATGCCGAGATGACGGATCGAGGCGATTGACGAAATGTTGATGACCGAACCGCCGCCCTGCGCCACCATCACCGGGATGACGTGCTTCATGGCAAGAAAGGCGCTTTTGAGATTGACGGCGAAGACGCGATCCCAATCGGCTTCCGAAACGTCGATCACGCTTCCGGTCTCGGCAATGCCGACATTGTTGTCGAGCACGTCGATGCGGCCATAGGCCTTCAGGCATGCCTCAACCATGGCCTTGATGTCGGCCTCACGCGAGGCGTCCGCCGTGAACGCGGTTGCCGTGCCGCCCTCGGCGGTGATGAGTCCGGTGGTTTCTTCGGCGGCGGCGGCGTTTCGATCGACGCAGAATACGCGCGCGCCTTCGCGCGCAAAGGTCACGGCGGTCGCCTTGCCATTGCCCCAGCCGGGCCCGATCGAGCCGGCGCCGACCACGATCGCTGTCTTCCCTTCAAGGCGTCCCACTTTAAGATCTCCGTCTTTCGTCGAAGTTGGCCGGGCGCAGGCGGATGGTCAAGCCACCCGTTCGGATCGGCTGGGGACACCGCTTCGCTCTTCCAACAAGGCGGCTGCCCGCGTACTCTTGAGGCCTTCGAACCGGCCCGTCAGAGGCCGGCCCTCACCTGGAGAACGCCCTAATGCCCGCTTTTCGCAATGTCGGATTATCCTTTGGACTATGCTTTGGACTATGCTTTGGACTATGCTTTGGACTATCCTTGGGTACCGCGATCCTGCTCGGCAGCGCCGGCCTCAATCTCGCTTATGCCAAACCCTTCATGATCGTCGGCCTCGACGAGAAGGTTTCTTGGGACGATGACGGCAAGACGGTCCTGTCCTTGCCGGGCAAGGACCAGGTCCTGATCGTCGATCTCGCCGATCCCGAAAACCCCAAGATCGCCGCCACCCTGCAGCTCGAAAACTCCGTCGTCGGACCGCCGGTCAATGTCGATATCGATCCCACCGGCTCGATCGCGCTGGTGGCGAATTCGGTCGACGTCGTCAAGGACGGCGACGCGCTGAAGCAGGTGCCGGACAACAAGATCTTCGTGATCGATCTGAAAGCCAACCCGCCCAAGCTCGCCGCCACCATCACCGGCGGCAAGCAGCCGTCGGGACTGAGCTTCAGCCCGTCCGGCAAGATGGCGCTGGTCGCCAATCGCGGGGATAATTCGGTCAGCGTGCTCTCTGTCAACGGCACCGACGTCAAGATCATCGACACCATCAGCTTCCCCGACAGCGTCGCGCATGTGCAGTTCACGCCAGACGGCAAGCGGGCGCTCGCTGTGCGATTCCCGGCGCACAAGGTATCGGTGCTCGACGTCAATGGCGATAAGGTGACCTACAGCAAGGTCGACCTGCCGACCGGCCAGTGGCCATACAATGTGGTGGTGACGCCCAACAGCAAGATCGCGCTCACTTCCGACAATGGCGGGGCCGGATCGTCCGACGGCAATGTCGACACCACGAGCGTGATCGACCTCGAAGCCAGCCCGCCGCGCATCATCGATCGGGTGGTGGTCGGCGACGGCCCGGAGGGACTTGCAATGTCGCCCAAGGGCGACGTCGCGGTCGCCGCGATCCTGCGCGGCTCGAACATGAAGAAGGCCTTCTACTACAACAAGAACGGCAGCCTTACGGTGCTGAAGATCGACGGCAAGAAGGTGACCAAGACCCAGGATATCGAGGCCGGCGGCTTGCCTGAGGCGGTGGTGTTCACGCCGGACGGCAAATATCTTCTGGCCGGAAATTACCTGACCCAGGATTTCTCCATCCTGAGGGTCAACGGCAGCAAGCTCACCGATACCGGCAAGCGGTTCAAGGTGCCGGGCCATCCGGCCTCCGCGCGCATCGGCCACTAGCGCCGGATGTAGACTTATCGCTGCGGCGATCGTTCACTGCTCCCTCTCCCCGCCTGCGGCAGGGCTGTCCCGGGAATGATTCACTATGCCGCAGCGCATGCCCGGCAAATCCAGCGTGAACCG
>Ga0116223_10005315_pt1 | contig 10889 bp, 10 predicted proteins | sample Sb_taG_3_FD_90092 | JGI IMG/M metagenome (GOLD analysis project Ga0116223, IMG submission 90092) | Peat soil microbial communities from Weissenstadt, Germany - Sb_50d_a_PC metaG | ecosystem: Environmental > Terrestrial > Soil > Wetlands > Peat | place: Germany: Weissenstadt | collected 2010-09-21 | reverse complement strand
CGTCGGCAGGGAGCGACATGCCGATGACGAAGACTCTGCGCGAATACGACCGACCCATCATCAATGTCGAGCAGACCGAATACGGCCTGCGGCTGATCGCGCTGCGCGAGATCGACGCGGAGCGGACGCATGTGCGCGTCACCAACCAGCTGTTCCCGCACGGCTTCGTCATTCCGATGAGCACGGAAATGACCATCACGCAGTGGCACGTGCCGGTCGATGACGAGAACTGCTACTGGTACGCGATCTTCACCTCTTATTCGACGCCGGTCGACAAGAAGAAAATGCGCGACCAGCGCCTCGAACTTTATGAGCTTCCGGACTATCGCTCGCGCAAGAACAAGTCGAACGATTACGGCTTCGATCCGCACGAGCAGGCGACAGCTACTTTTACCGGCATGGGCAGCGACATCAATGTGCACGACCAGTGGGCGGTGGAATCGATGGGCGCGATCCAGGATCGCACCCGCGAGCACCTCGGCACCGCCGACAAGGCGATCGTGCAGTACCGCCGCCTGTTGCGGCAGGAGATCGAAAAGGTTTTGGGCGGCGAAAAGCCGTTCATGTTCCTCGATGCCGCGCATGCCAGGAGCATCCAGGGGCCGGCGACGATGGACGGCATCGGGCCGACGCGCGGCTGGGAAACCTTCTGGATGGAAGTTGACGTGAAGCGCCGCCGCGGCGCGCCGTGGGCAGCGCCAGTGCCGCAGGAGATCGCCGACAAGGTGCCTCATCTGAGGGCGGTTTAGTGACGGCATCATTTCGTCATTGCGAGCCGACGGGTCGGCGCCAAGCGCCGCCCGATGACAGGCTCCACGAAGCAATCCATCGAGCCGCAAGCATGGATTGCTTCGTCGCCCTCGCAATGACGACTGACGACGGAGCGACACGTTGAGTTTCGTTCGGCGTCACGGCCTTTGGTCCGACGAGCAGAGGGAAGCAGCCGCGCGGCTGGCGCGGATCGTCGAGGAGCAGAAGCTCGAAGTCATCCGCCTGTCGTTTCCCGATCAGCACGGCATCCTCAGAGGCAAGACGCTGGTGGCGCGCGAGGCGCTGGCCTCGCTGGAAAGCGGCTGCACCATCACCACCACGATGTTTGCCAAGGACACCGCGCATCGCACGGTGTTTCCGGTCTTCACCTCCGGCGGCGGCTTCGGGATGCGGGAGATGGAGGGCGCCGCCGACGTACTGATGGTGCCGGACCCCCAGAGCTTTCGCGTGCTGCCCTGGGCGCCCTCAACCGGCTGGCTGTTGTGCGATGTCTATTTTGCCGACGGGCGGCCGGTGCCGTTCGCAACGCGTAATCTTTACAAGTCGGTCCTCGGCAAGCTCGCGCAACGCGGCTACGATTTCGTCGCCGGGCTCGAGGTCGAATTCCACATCTTTAAACTCGAAGACGCCAAAATGTCGCCGGCGGACGCGGGCCAGCCCGGCCAGCCGCCCGATGTCAGCCTGCTCTCGCACGGCTACCAATATCTGACCGAGCAGCGCTACGACCAGATGGAGCCGGTGCTCGAGATTGTCAGGCGCGATATTCTCGCGCTCGGCCTGCCGCTGCGATCGATCGAAGTCGAGTTCGGCCCAAGCCAGTGCGAATTCACTTTTCTGCCCACGACGGGACTCGAACCTGCCGACACCATGATCCTGTTTCGCAGCGCCGTGAAGCAAATCTGCCAGCGCCACGGCTATCATGCGACCTTCATGTGCCGGCCGAAACTGCCCAACGTGTTCGCTTCCGGCTGGCATCTGCATCAGTCGATCGTCACGCGCGCCGGCGGCGAGAATGCGTTCGTGACGAGGGAAGGCGGCGAGGTGTTGAGCCCGTTCGGCCGACATTATCTCGGCGGCCTGTTGCAGCACGCGCGCGCCTCGGCCGTATTCGCGACCCCGACCATCAACGGCTACAAGCGCTATCGCTCCTATTCGCTGGCGCCGGATCGGGCGATCTGGGGCCGCGACAATCGCGGCGTGATGGTGCGCGTGCTCGGCGGGCCCGACGACCCCGCGACGCGGCTGGAAAACCGCATCGGCGAGCCCGCCGCCAATCCCTATCTCTACATGGCCTCGCAAATTCTGTCGGGCCTCGACGGCGTCGACCGCGCGCTCGACCCCGGTCCCTCCGCCGACACGCCCTACGAGACGAAAGCCGCGTTGCTGCCGAAGACGCTGCGCGAAGCCCTGGATGCGCTGAAGGACGATGCGTTCTTCCGCGACGCGATGGGGGCGGGCTTCATCGACTATTACGTCCACATCAAGAACGCCGAGATCGAGCGCTTCCAGGCCGAAGTGTCGGACTGGGAACAGCGCGAATATTTCGAGATGTTTTGAGCGGCTGCCACGCCGATCCGTCAATTACCTGCCGGAGACTGCGGCGAGATGTTCTGGGTCTGCGTATTCTGGGTCTGCGCCTTCTGAAGCTGCGGCAATTCATTCTTCAGCAAGGTTTCGATGGAATCGCTAATTTCGTGAATGAAAATCGGGCTGAGCGCGGAGAACAGCGCCACGGCCCCGGCTGAAGCGATCCGAAAGCCTTGCGCCAGGGTCGTTCCCTTGAAGAGATCGCGCCACTCGAAATGTCCGTCGCTGGCCCTGGCGCTCTGCAGGTCGTACACGATGACGGACCACAGGATCAAAGAGGCGACCAAACCGAGATTGCCCGCGAGAACGGCGATCAGACGCCCCTGCAAGGTGGCGAGCGAAGCAGCCAAACTCGTGAGCAGGATGAACACACTGACAATGGCGGCTTTCAACGTCGCCGAGTCCCCTCTCAGAGAGGGGCCGGTCCGCGCAAGCACGAGCGCCGCAACGGCGCCGATCGCGAAGGTTCGAGGCACATTCGCAAGGCCCAGCAGCGGGAAGCGGTGGTTTAGATCGCTTCCCCCCGCACCGAAGGTAAACTGTATCAGGAAAATGAAGGCAGCCGCGCCGCCTACGATGAACGGAAATGTCTCCTCTTCCACCTCCCAGTTGATGGCATCCCCGCTCGCGGAAACCGTTGTTTGCCCTTGACCGTCGGGCGGCGCCAGCAGCCAACGGGACGCTATCAGGACCACCCCCGCCACTGCGACAGTGTTGGTCGGATTGCCGAGCGCAAACCCAGCCACGAGAAGGATAAGCAGGAGCATAAGCCACCGAGCCACGAGCCTATCGTTGAGCACCTCGCTTCCTGCGACGCGGAAGGCAAAGCCGGTCAAGGCGGCGACGTAGATGAAATCCCCTGTGAAGCTGCAGAGGAATCTCGCCCAGAACCGGGTGTTTTCGCCGATGCTGGCCACGAGCGAGGACTTGAAGATAGAATCGGTGGGGAACAAGGCCGTAAAGGCAACTAGCAAAGCAATCCCTACGACCTGCGACCTCGACAGATCGAACAAGTGACGCAAAGCGCAAACGCCGATCAGCGCGTAGAACGCGGAAATGAGGAGAGCCGGCGCTTCAAAACCAAGCCATTGCAGATCGCTCTCGGTCAGTAGGACCAACATTGAAAAAAGTAGTCCTGCCGCGGAAATCACAGCGGCGTACAACGTAACCCGAAAAGGAAACGCAATTGCCCGCCCGATGGGGCCGCGTCCGGTGAGCGGCCATACGAGCAGGAAGTAGATGATCGAAATTGCCGCAAAGATGGCGATGAGCAGCAACAGTTCTGTCGGCCCGCTCAAATTGATGATGCCAAAGACGTTAAAAACCTCCCTGATCTCCTCGCGAATCGCGCCAAGAAACGTTGCGGTGTCTGGCTTCAGCCTCAGGATCAAGTAGGAGGCATTTCCGACGAAATCCATGAGGGCACCGGCAGTATAGAAGGCCATCGCCGTCGTGACCGGAGACCTAAGGTGGGTAGAAACGGAGCCGAAGGTGGCTCCGAGCGGATACGCCTTCTCAAAGAAAGTCAGGAACAGGGCAATCGCAAGAGACAATAGGAGCGCATGTGCGAGCCATTGCAGGCGTAGGCCTTTAATCGGCTCGCCTCACGACTTCGGAGCGTTCATGGTGCCGGGGGCTGCCCCCGGATCCCGATTGATATATACTTGAATATTCAGGTTCTGCGAGCGGGCCCCTGAGGTAATTTCGAATTCCACGCGGTCCTCGGTGAGAGATTTTGGCATCCCGAAAATGACTGCAAAATGACTGTGCTGCCCTGGACGCACCTCGGCGATCAAATCGTCGGCGCAAATGCCTTCGCCGGCGGGCAGGTCGATCGATATCTGCTGGCCCTCTTCGGCCAGCAATGTCGACAATGCGAACTCGACCGCGTTACCGTCGGGCTTCACGGTATCCTGCCCAGAAAACACGTTAAACAGGCTGCAAATTGCGATTTTGTTGACTAGGAACTTGTCCCCAATCGCAGCCCTGCAAAGTGCGCGGACCGGAACGAGCGGCACCTTGTTCAGGTCAGCAATCACGGCATGTCCGGACAAGGTCAACTGGGTGGAGTTGGCCCCGGCGTTCGGCACGATGAGCAGGCGGGCATCCCGCGCCCTGATGCCGTCCACTTCGCTGCATGAGCCATCGCTCGCCTGCGTTACGCTCGTCCACGCAACGGATATCAGAGCCAATAGCGCGGCGATGAACCGCAATGATCGCGAACAAGCCATGGGCCCCCTCCGGGCAGGCGCTACCTTTACAACTTGCCCGCGATATTTTCTACCATAGTGTGAGCCGGAGCACCGTCATTGTGTGGTCCCGCGCGCACCGTACGACGCACCGTTTGGTCGAACCGGCGGGGTCAAATCCCCAGATATTTGCGCTGCAGATCGGGCTCCGCGATCAGCTCGGCCGACGTGCCGCTCCACACCGCACGTCCCCGCTCGATGATGTAATGCCGGTCGGCGATGCGGGTGAGGTTCTCGACATTCTTGTCGATCACCAGCACGGATTGGCCACGTGCTTTAAGCATCGACAGGCAGTTCCAGATTTCCTCGCGGATCAGCGGCGCAAGCCCTTCGGTGGCTTCGTCGAGGATCAAGAGCCGCGGATTGGTCATCAACGCGCGGCCGATCGCCAGCATTTGCTGTTCGCCGCCCGACAGATTGCCGCCCATATTGGCGCCGCGCTCGGCGAGCCTCGGGAATAGCGCGTGAATTTTCTCCAGCGTCCATGGATCGGCGCCGCCCAGACGATTGGCGGATGCCGCGACGAGATTCTCATGCACCGTCAGATTCGGGAAGATCTGCCGCCCCTCCGGGACGAGGCCAATTCCGAGTTGCGCAATCCGAAACGAGGCAAGCCCGCGAACTTCGCTTCCCGCAAACCGGATGGTACCGGCGCGCGCCGGCGTCAGTCCCATGATCGAGCGGATGGTCGTGGTTTTTCCCATGCCGTTGCGGCCCATCAAGGCCACCATCTCGCCGGTACGGACTTTGAGCGACATGCCGAACAGCACCTGGCTCAGGCCATAGCAGGTCTCGATTCCCTCGACTTCAAGCAAGGGCGAGGTGTCAGCCATGGCGGGTCACCACATGCTGGTCGCCGAGATAGGCACGCTTGACCTCGTCGTTGACGCGGATCGCCGCCGGCTCGCCGGAGGCGATGACGCGTCCGTAGACAAGCACGGTGATGCGGTCGGCGAGCGCGAAAACCGCATTCATGTCGTGCTCGACGAGGATGATGGTGACTTCCTTGCGCAGATCCGCAAGCAGCTTCACCATGCGCGCCGATTCCGTTGCGCCAAGACCAGCCATCGGTTCGTCGAGCAGCAGCAATTGCGGCCTTGTGGCGAGCGCGACCGCCAGCTCCAGCTCGCGCTGTTCGCCATGGCTTAGTTCCGACACGATGACATCGGCGCGGTGTTCGAGCCCGACCCGGGCCAGCGCGGAGTGCGCCGCCTCGCGGAGAGGTTTTTCCTTGCGGGCATTGCGCCAGAAGCGAAACGAGTGACCCTCGCGCGCCTGGGCGGCAAGTGCGACATTGTCGGCTGCGGTGAAGTCCGGCAGCAGCGAGGTGATCTGGAAGGAGCGCGCGAGCCCAAGCTGGCTGCGCCGCCACGCCGGCAAACGGGTGATGTCCTCACCGGCAAAACGGATGGTGCCGCCGCTCGGCCGCAATTGCCCGATCAACTGGCTGATCAGCGTGGTCTTGCCGGCGCCGTTCGGCCCGATGACGGCGTGCAATTCGCCGCTTTCGACATCGAGCGAAAGATTGTCGGTCGCGACGATGCCGCCGAACCGCCGGACCAGTTTCTCGACGCGGAGCAACGGATCAGCCACGGGCGAGCCTCCCGACGATTCCGAAGATGCCGCCACGCCCGAACAACACGATCAAAAGCAGCAATGGACCCATGATGAGCGCCCAATATTCCGTGACCTGCGACAGGAACTCTTCCAGCACGAGGTAGACGATCGCGCCGAGTACTGGCCCGAACAGCGAACCCATCCCGCCGAGAATGACCATGACCATCAGATCGCCGGAGCGGGTCCAGTACATCACGGCCGGGCTGATGAAGTCGGTGTTGTTGGCAAGCAGCGCACCGGCAAGGCCGCACATTGTGCCGGCGATAACAAAGCAGACCAGCCGGTAACGCGTAGCGGGAAAGCCGATCGCTTCCATGCGCCGCTCGTTGGAGCGCAGGCCCTGCACCACCATGCCGAAGCGCGAATTGACGATGCGCCAGACCAGATAAATCCCGCCAAACAGGCAGGCGAGGCAAAGATAGTAGAACTGCACGCGGCTCGACAGGTTGATCAGGGCGCCGAAGTTGCTGCGCTTGTAGATCGTCAAGCCGTCGTCGCCGCCGTAGCGCGAAAGTCCGGAGGCGACGTAGTAGGCCATCTGCGCAAAGGCGAGCGTGATCATGATGAAATAGACGCCGCGGGTGCGTAACGACAGCGCCCCGATCACCAGCGCGAACAGCGCCGAGGAAAGAAGCGCCACCGGCCATTGCACGAAGCCGGAGCCGATGCCCTCGGCCGCGAGGATGCCGACCGCATAGCCGCCGATCCCGAGATAGGCGGCGTGACCGAAACTCATCATCCCGCCATAGCCCATGATGAGATTGAGGCTTACGGCGGCGAGCGCAAAGATGACGATGCGGGTGAACAAGGTCAGTACGAAGACGTTGCCCGAAAGCTGCGAAAACAGCGGCAGCAGCAAGAGGCCGGCGACGATCAGCGACGCGATCCCATTGCGGGCATTGAGTGAGGCGCTCATCGACGGTTGGCCGGAAACAGCCCCTCCGGTCTTGCCACCAGCACAATCGCCATCAGGAGATAGATCAGCATCGAGGAGAGCGCGGGCGCCGCGGTGGAAGCCGCGGCCGAACTCAGTATGTGCCGCAGGAAGTCGGGCAAAAACGCCCGGCCAAGCGTGTCGATCATCCCGACCAGGATCGCGGCGACGAACGCGCCGCGGATCGATCCGATCCCGCCGATCACGATGATGACGAAGGCGAGGATCAGGATGTTCTCGCCCATTCCGATCTGAACCGTCAGGATCGGCGCCTGCATCAACCCGGCAAGGCCCGCAAGGGCTGCGCCGAGCCCGAACACCAGCGTGTAGAGCAGCTTGATGTTGATGCCGAGCGCCCCGATCATTTCCCGGTTGGAGGCGCCGGCGCGGATCAGCATGCCGATGCGGGTGCGCATCACCAGGATATAAAGCATCAACGCGACCGCGAGCGCGACGGCGATAATCGCGAGCCGATAGGCCGGATAAAACACGCCGGGCACGATCTGGACCGGCACGGTAAGCCAGGAGGGCAGCGGCAGTGCCAGACCCGCCGGACCCCAGATCAACCGCACCATGTCGTTGAAGAACAGGATCAGCCCGAAGGTCGCCAGCACGTGATCGAGATGATCGCGGCCGTAGAGATGCCGCAGCGCCACGAATTCCAGGACAATGCCGAGCAACAAAGTCGCGCCGAGCGCCAGCAATATGCCGATGATGAAATTACCGCTCCAGGCCACGAAGGTCGCGGCGAAATACGCGCCCATCATGTAGAGCGAGCCGTGCGCGAGATTGACGAGGTCCATGATGCCGAAAACGAGCGTCAGGCCCGCCGCCAGCAGAAACAGCAGCAGGCCGAATTGCAGCCCGTTCAGGGATTGTTCGACGACAAGCAGCATCTTGACTCGAGATATCCTCGTTTCGCGGGCCTTGTTGACCTATCCGCAAGCTTAAACTTCAACCCTTCCGGGGGGGAAGGATAAGAAAAAGCGCAGCGTTTGGTCTCGCGCTTTTTTCCAAGCAAATTTCGTGCTCACTTCATCGGGCATTTGTCGTGAAAACGATCCTGGTCATTCTCGACAATGGTGGCGGCGGTCTTGAGAAAAAGCTCTCCGCTTGCATCCTTCACCACGTCTATAAGATAGAAGCTCTGAATCGGGACGTGGTTGTTGCCGTACTTGTAGGAGCCGCGTACCGATTTGAAATTTACTTTTTCCATCTCAGCCTTCATCGCGTCCTTCTGGCTTAAATCGCCCTTCACCGCAACTACTGCGCCGTTGATCAACTGCGCGGCGTCATAGGCTTGCGCGCCGTAAAAGCTCGGACGCAGGTCGGGGTGCTTTTTGCGGTAGTCGGCGACAAACCGCGTGTTCTGCTCGTTGGGCAGGTCGTTCACCCACACCTGCGCACCGAGAATGCCGAGCGCATTTTCCTTCTGCAACGGCAACGACAATTCGTCGATAGTGCCGTATGCGTAAAGCGGAATCTGCTGCTTCATCCCCTGCTTGTACATATTGGTTGAGGAATTGCACGCCCGCCGCACCGGGAAAGAACACGAAGATCGATTCCGCTTTGGATGCGCGCGCTTTCGAAAGTTCGGCCGAGAAATCGAGCTGGGTCGGCCATACCGTGTATTCTTCACCGAGGACATTGCCCTTGAAAGTGCTTTTGAAGCCGCCCAATTGCTCCTTCCCGGCCACGTAGTTCGGGCCGAGCAGGAAGGCCGATCTGACGCCCTTTTGGTTCATGTAGAGGCCCATCGCGGCGGTCGCCTGCTCGTTCTGCCATGAGGTCAAGAACACATAAGGCGAGCACAATTCGCCGGCGAGTTGCGACGGCCCAGCATTGGTGCCGATGAGGAAGGTTTTCGAATCGACGGCAGGTTTGAGCGAGGCCAACAGCACATTCGACCAATTATAGCCGGCGAGGAAGTCGACCTTGTCAGACTGGATCAGTTTTTCGGTCTTCTGCTTGCCGACATCCGGCTTTTGCTGGTCATCCTCGTAGATCACCTCGACGGGTCTGCCGTCCATTTTGCGGCCGATGTGGTCGAGCGCGAGCTCAAACCCGTTGCGCGCATCGTTGCCGATCGCCGCGCTCGGGCCGCTGAAGGTGTTGACAAATCCGATCTTGATGGAATCTGCCCCGTCAGCGGGCCGCGCTAACACAAGCGCCATTACGCCGCCGAGCCAGATTGCCGTCCTCATACCGGTCCGGATCGCCACGATCACTTCATCGGGCATTTGTCGTGGAAGCGATCCTGATCGTCCTTGACGATGGTGGCAACGGTCTTGAGCGAGAGCGCGCCGTCGGCGTCCTTTACCACGTCCTGCAGATAGAAATTCTGGATCGGAATGTGGTTGTTGCCATACTTGAAGGAGCCCCGCACCGACTTGAAGTTCGCCTTCTCCATCTCCGCCTTCATCGCGTCCTTCTTGCTGGTGTCGCCGTTGACCGCGACCACGGCGCTGTTGATCAATTGGGCGGCATCATAGGTCTGCGCGCCGTAAAAGCTCGGACGCAGGCCGGGATATTTCTGGCGGTAATCGGCAACGAATTTCTTGTTCTGCTCGTTCGGCAGATCGTTGACCCACTCCTGCGCACCGGGCACGCCGAGCGCATTGTCCTTCTGCAGCGGCAGCGACAATTCGTCGATCGTGAAAGCCGTGTAAAGCGGTATCTGCTGCTTGATGCCGGCCTGCGCATATTGATTAAGGAACTGGACGCCGGCAGCGCCCGGATAGAACACGAAGATCGATTCCGCCGTCGAGTTGCGAGCCTTGGTGAGTTCAGCCGAGAAGTCGAGCTGGCTCGGCCAAACCGTGTATTCTTCACCCACCACCTGGCCCTTGAACGTGCTCTTCACCCCAGCCAGCATGTCCTTGCCCGCGGCATAGTTCGGGCCGATCAGGAACACCGACTTGACGCCCTTCTGGTTCATGTAAGAGCCCACGGCCTGCGGCGTTTGGTCATTCTGCCAGGATGTCGAGAACACGTAAGGCGAGCACAATTCGCCGGCGAGTTGCGAGGGACCGGCATTGGCGTCGATCAGGAAGGTCTGCGAATCCACCGCCGTCTTGAGCGAGGCAAGCAGCACGTTCGACCAGATGTAGCCGACGATGAAGTCGACCTTGTCGGACTGCACCAGCTTTTCGGTCTTCTGCTTGCCGACGTCGGGTTTCTGCTGGTCGTCCTCATAGATCACCTCGACCGGCTTGCCGCCCATCTTGCGGCCGAGATGATCGAGCGCGAGCTCGAACGAATTGCGCATGTCGTTGCCGATGACCGCGGTCGGCCCGCTGAACGTGGAGACAAAACCGATCTTGATGGAATCCCCGGCGAACGCCGGGCTTGCCAGGACGAGAGCGGTCGCGCCCGCCAGCCAGAATGCCGTTTTCATGTTCGTCTCCCTCCTATCATTTGCTTATGCCGCCGGCCAAATCGGCCCGCCCCGTTTCGGGAAGCGCTTGAGATGCCTTGTTTTGTGCGCGAAATGGCGGGTCGGCGGCAAGCACGAACCGGAGGCCCCTCTTAGAACCTTCGGCCCATGCCCCCACTGGGCATGCACCATAATTCGCGATAGGCGCGGATGGCAAGAAATATAGTGCCGGTCCGGGGCTCGGCGGCCTACGACCTTCGATCGGGCAAAGGCCGCGTTGTCGGGCTTTTCGAAAGCCGTCACCGCGTCTTCGGCAACATCGCTTGCGCGAGAAAACCGTGAGGAGGCCGGCGCT
>Ga0116223_10005312_pt1 | contig 10893 bp, 10 predicted proteins | sample Sb_taG_3_FD_90092 | JGI IMG/M metagenome (GOLD analysis project Ga0116223, IMG submission 90092) | Peat soil microbial communities from Weissenstadt, Germany - Sb_50d_a_PC metaG | ecosystem: Environmental > Terrestrial > Soil > Wetlands > Peat | place: Germany: Weissenstadt | collected 2010-09-21 | reverse complement strand
TTGGAGCCACTGCTTGGACACAGTATCGAACGGCGGGTTTCTTCAATTTTCTGCGGGTGGGATTCTCTCGCCGCTGCCGGGAAAACTGGCTCGCGATTATGGTGCGTGCGATTACGACATCCGACACAACCTCACGGGACAGTACGTCTACCAACTTCCAATAAAGGTGCAAAACCACTCGCTTGGGTACGTACTGAACGGCTGGCAGCTTTCGGGCACAATGTTCTGGCACAGCGGAGTTCCATTTTCAGTGCTGAGCACGCCGTATTCCGCGAATGGTCAAGGAATTGTGCAGGGCAGCGGTGCGCAGTTCGCGAACGTCGTACCCGGCGTGCCCCTCTACGAGCATCATCCAGTTGCGGGCGTTACGCAGCCCGGTACGATCCAGTGGCTTAACCCGGATGCTTTTGTTTCCGCAGTTGATCCGAGCACGGGAGCCTGCAATGGCGGCGACAGTCCACAGAGTTGCCAATTTGGCAATCTCGCACGCAACGCCCTGCGCGGAACGGACTTCGTGTGGAGCGACTTTTATTTGACGAAGTGGTTCCCGGTGACCGAGCACGTGAAGCTGCGCTTCGACACGCAGTTCTTCAATCTCTTCAATCATCCGAACTTCGGCTTGCCCAGCGTGGTGCTGGCTGGCATACCCGGCAAGGCGTCCACGCAGACGGGCTTCGGAGCGCTCGCGTACACTACGTCGCCTCCAACTGGGCTATTGGGGGTAGGACTCGGTGGGGACAGCAGCCCACGTATGATTGCCTTTCAACTGCGGCTCGAATTCTGAAGTGGCGAACGCTATTCCGCTGCGGTGGAGGAATATGCTGGATTGGCTGAGACCTCCATGTACTCGTCTGCACCCACGATCCTCAGCACGAGTCGCACAGGAAAGGGGAATCGTCGCCGCGTAGGGTCATGCACGACCTTTGGGGCGGAAAGCTGATATTTCTCACCGCGAGTTTGGAGTTCGCACCCGCCCGCCGCGAGAACGTTCTTCACCCACTCCGATTGGCTGCTGTACGTGAGCGCGATGATGAAGCCGTTCGATGCTCGAAACACGTTTACTGGAGTTCGATAAACGTTTCCTGACTTCCGACCCAGATGCGTGAGAATGCCGAAACCGGGAAGCCAGCCTGCGAACAAGCTGGTGATCCGGTTCGTGAAGGCAATATTGATCCTCGCGAGCCATCGCTTGCGAAACCGCATCATGAGAACGCCTAAGGCGGCGATGGCGATGATTATGATGGCTGCGGCGGTCATTGGTCGCTAGTCCTCCACGCGGCGACTGGCTCGGCTCTCATCGAGGGGAACTTCGATTGGACTTCGGTTTGTGCTTCGATTTGGCGCGAACCTTTACGGCGTTCGACACCAGCACGTCCGACAGTTCATACGCTTCCTGAAGCCAGTCCGTAATAGGTGCCTCGACTTCATCGCGGTGCTTGATGTGAATGATGTGATACACCTTCGATTTCGAAGCCCAGTCACTTCGTCGCACTTGAGGAGCCTTCAGCGTGCGACCGAGGAACACGCAGACTTCGAGAAAGTTTTTCTTGGGACGCACGAAGAAGTAGCAGGACTTACGCGAGAACATGATCGACTTGTGCGAGGCATAAATCCGCTGATCGCCTAAGGAAACGGCGGTCTCGCGCAGCCGTTCCCAAGCATCCCGCAGATCAGCCGAGAGGTCTTGAGTCAGAGCCGCTTCCGAGGTTGTCCAACAGTCGTGTTCTTCTCCGTCCTCGATCCACTTCTTGCAGTGGTAGCACTCTCGACCGGGCATGCTTCAAATTGTAAAAGGGCGAGAGTCAGCAGGCTAATGAAAGAGGTTAACTGGGGCGTCTCAAAAGGCTCGAATCGTCGCCCGCGTTTTTCGCGGACTTTCGCCCCTTCTTTTGCCCGCTTTGGCAACGTCGCAGACGTATACCTTCTGGAACTCACGCCTTCCAGATAAGAAAGAGACCGAGCACCAGCAATGCACCGCCGCTGATGCGTTCCGCCCACAAGCCATATCCCGCCCTCTCCAACTTTGCGGTTAATTTACCCGCCGTTGTGCCCACCAAAACCACTGGCAGACCGGAGCCGACACCGTAGAGAAAAAGCAGAATCGCTCCGTATACCACGCTCGCCTTATACGCTACATAAGACAGAACGGAGGCTAGGACTGGAGTTCCGCACGGAGTCAGAGCTAACGACAACAGAAACCCTGCACCAAACGCACCCATCAAACCGTTTCGGATTCCTCGCTGAGGGAGGGTGCCGATGGGCAGACGTAGCCAACCAAGCAGATGAAGCCCCATGGTGAGCGGGACAGCGGCTATTGCGTAGCGAAAGCTGGAGCCAAGTTGTCCGAAGACTCCTCCAGCCAGAGCAGCAATGACACCAAGACCTGTCGTGGCGGCGGCAATGCCAAATACAAACGCAATCGCGCTCTTGAATCCGCTTCGGTTCACAACCACCGAAGTTCCGCAGCACGCATCCGCCGCGCTCGTTCCGCAGTACATGGCTGCTGCCGCTGGGTAAAGCGCGACACAGCAAGGGCTACATCCCGCCACTACTCCTGCAAGCAAAGCGAGGGGAAATGCCAACACGCTTCCGTGGCTTAGGATGTCGAACGCCGCAAACGATAGGATCATTGCTTGCTTTCGGTCAAAGCAGACAGCCGGGTCTGGATAGTTTTCACGGTAGTGGAGTCCTCGCCTTCAAAGCGTTCAATCTCTTTGCCCGACGCATCAAGGAGCAGAACGGTTGGTACCGTAAAGACGTGATAACGGCGCAGCAAATCAGAGTTTGAATCGGGCGGTAGCTCCGCAATTTTAATGCCCCGCTTTGAGGCTTCCCGCACTGCGCGAATAATCTCCGCGCATCGGTCATGGGGGTCGTCAGCTTCGCGCAGGTCGGCAACAAGGACCACCGCAAGACTACCGTTCAGAGTTTCAGAACTGGCGTTATGCCGCGTGCGGCTCTTCAGCAGGAGAGTGCAAACGACCAATACGGCAACCAGACCCAGTCCAAGCCAGCGCACTCTCATTGGCAGCTTCCTTCTGGGCACTCGCAGGACGAAACTGAAGATGCGCGGGCTTGGTCTGGTTCGGGTGCCCGGTCTTGAACGTAGGGCGTACCTTCTTTCAAGCTTTGCTCTGCACGCGCCAGTTCTCGACCGAGATACGATGCGTGGTCGAGCCGGGAGATAAGCTTACGCGAGATCGCAGCTTGGTATAACGCGCCCGCTGTGTGTCCTTCCAACACCGCGTCAAGTACGCCCTTGTTGGTGTAGTGTTCCAGAACTAGCGTACCTCGGCGTGATTCGGGATAGACAACGAAGTACCCCTTCGGGTCGAGCACTAGCGGCTTCGCTTCATCTACCAGAACCGTCTCGATTCCAGTGTGGGACGCGGACCCAGCCGCAGCACCCGGATTCTGTGATGCGCAGCGGGTGATTTGGTGGGCGATGACAGAGGGGCGTTCCTCGTCCACCAGTTCTATAAGCTCGGTATTTTGGCGGAAAGCCGTAACCTCGTCGGCTGATACGTTCTTCAGGACGGGGCGCTTCCCTTGCGCACCGATGACTCGCGACCGTTCGTCAACGCCGTTCGCAAACAGACTCGCGAGCGACTGACCGGGAAGATGTCCGATCCGCTGTCGCGTGTCCTGACCGCAAATGATGAGGAACCGCAGGTTAGGATTCGCATTAACGTTTCGGATGATTCGTTCTATGCCTAGATTCTCGGTGTGCAACGTTCCCACGATGCAGAGTCCTTCGGGGGCAAGGTCACGAAGCTCAGACGCGATTTGAGGACTGTTGAGGGTGCATACGGCGACCGGGGCTCGGTAGCGTAGAACGAAGTAGTCCCCCGAAAGCGGAGGCCAGCCCGAACGCTCTTCTGTTTCTTCGGTAGGGCACAAGTCGAGTCCAGCCGCCGTCTCTGGATACGCCTCGGAGAAAGCATTCGCTGCAATTGCTGGGTAGCAGACTGCGCAGCCGAGGCAGTCATATTCCTTGGTGGTGAACACCGACTTCGCCTCCGCTAAGACAGGAGCCAATTCGCTCTGCCCAGCTTGAGTGTCAGCAAGGGCCTCGACCGTCTTGTGGAGACATCCACAGCGGTGACATTTTGGGGCGTGGATTGCCTCGGCGATCTGCTCTTGAATGACTTTCAGCGCAAATTCAGCCATGTCAGGCTCCAACTTCCTCCAACGTGCTCGCGACCAGCCGCCCGGCAAGTTCGTTGCGAAGCGAGTAGTACGTCATCTTGCCGTCACTACGGTATTGCAGCAGCTTCAAGTCCCGCAGTTTCCGCAGGTGGTGCGAGGCCGTTGAGATCGAGACACACAGCACATGGGCGACATCGCACACGCACAATTCCTCCCCATCGCCCAGTGCAGAGAGAATCTTCAGCCGCGCCCGATCAGCCAGCGCACCAAACAGGGTCTCCACTTCTTCTAAAACGTCATCGGTTGGCATCTGGCGCTGGAGCTTGCGAACCAGTGCTTCTTTGAAACACGGAATCTGACAACTGTCGTCCGAGCGAGACGATCTAACATTCGCACGCATATACGAATGTTACCAGCATTCGGCAGCAACTCACTAGGAATCCTAACCCAGCAGTGGCCTCACTTCTTGAAGTGGTACGTCCAACTCAGACTGACGTAGGATTTCAAAGGAACTCCAACAATACGCTCGAACGGGAAAGGATCGGTTGGGAGCGTAAGGGTCTCGGTCGTCTGACCAGTGTAGCCGCTGGCGAGCAAAAAGTTAGCCCCGATTGACATGCGATTTTCAAGAAATGGTCGAAGTACCGCTCCCCGAATCTCTCGCACGGGCACTCCGGTAAAACCGTCGCCAAGGGGCTTTGCTTTTACATATTCGAACTCGCCACGCACTTGGAGATGCAACGGCAGTTGATTCTCTGACGCAACAGCATCCCAGATCATCCGTGGAGCCTCAGGCACCGGCTCGCCCATCTGGGTGTCTCTGGCGTCCGCCTGCGAATAGGAGACGTAGAACGCGCCGTGAGAAAAGTTTCGTTGCAGTGAAACCGCGAGCACCTTGTTGAGGGAAGGGCCGACGATCTGCTGCAAGCCAGTGTCGGGATCAATCTTCGACAACTCTTGAGAGTTCGAAACTCGTCGAAGCGTGACGTAGAGTTGCGTCTGCTTGACCACTTTAGAAAATACAAGCTGGTAAGCACGCGAGGGCGACAACAAGGTAGGTTGTCCAGTGCCCGTTCCGATTCGTGGGTCTTCGGTGTGAAACGCCTCCCCATAGCTAAATGCCACGGTCGGAAGATACCAGCGGTCTGGTGGAAGCAGGGTGAGCGTTCCCTTAGGGAGCGTTAGTGGGGCAAGTTTGTTGAAGGAATTCTGCGGATTGATGATGTCCTGATTGTTTATCCAGACTTGTTCCTGCCGAACCCCCAAGTCGAAGTGGATGTGTTTTGCGATGCGGCCATCCGCAGAAACAAAGGGTTCGACAAAAGACAGGGTCAGATTGTTGCTTGTTACAGGAAGGAAGACACCCGCATCATCCACGTGCTTCAAATCCAGATTGCGGGGTGCATCTCGCCGGAGGTCTACGCCCGCAAGCATAGAAAGCCTCGGATCAACACTCTGAACGTAAGTGGCTTCCCCACCCGCAATGTTTCGCGATTCACTCTGTTGAATTAAGCCATCGCCAAAATTCGAGCGCAGAGTCAGACCGTAGTTGCGAAAGAAACCAGAGAAGGAAAACCGTCTTTGCTCGCTAAGCTTCCAGTTGTCGGTTGCGACCAGAACACCTGTATGCGTGTGGTCGAGTTGCCGATTATCAATCGTATCGCCGGGTACGGGCACATTGATTGGAATCAGGCCCGGCACGTAGGAGAAGCCATAGTAGCCAATACCGAAAACGGTGAACTCGTGCCGCCCGAACGTGAATTGACGTAGCCCGTTCAGCTTGTACTGCTGCCGATGTTCCAATCTTTCGAGGAATCCATTACCGAAGGAAGCCTCCACAGCAAGCCATGCATTCGTCTTGAGATTCGAAGGACTCCAACCTGCCATGACATCCGCATCGCGATAGTCCCCCGTAATCTGGACGAAGGTGTTGAATCGTTCCCTTGGGACGTAGGACGCTGCGAGATCGACGGAGTTGTTTCCTTGCCGTACATCGAAGGCTCCCCCGTCCACCCTGACTGCTTCAATTGTTGGGGGAATAAGGAAATTTGGGTCGGCATAGCCGTTTCCGTGAGCATTTGCAGGCAGATTGTTCGGATAGAGAAAATCCCCGATCTGAAAGAACTGAGCGATGGGTTCGCCGTGATCCCCAGCAACGCCGGGAGCAAAATACTGTGGAGCTTTGATTCCTCCCGATGCGGTCTCGATGGGAAGTCCCGGAATCGAGATTGGTGCTCCGGGGCGACCCGGATTGGCGTCCAACACTTGGTCGTGGATGACGATGCTTTGGGCGGGATCGGGAGTCAGCAACGACGGGGCCGAAGCCACGACCGTAATGGACTGCGACACCGACACCAATTGACGGAATTGCAGATTGATCTGAGTGTTTTGTCCGTTGGCTATGGAAACATCCGAGATCACGGAAACAGAAGAGGAGTCCTCTGCGACCAGCCGATAACGACCCGGCTCGATGCCATCGAAAAGGAAGTTACCTTGCTGATCACTCTTCGTTTCACCAATCACGAATCCAGTGAGGTTTACAAGTCTTAGATGCACGCCAGAAACTGGCGCACCCTGAGGATCGACTATTCTGCCTGTGACCACAGACGTCGCCGCTGCCAGATTCGCACAAAGCAATGGAAGCAGACCCGCCAGTAAGAACACCACGCACAAGTATCGTGAAGAGGGGATGTAGTTTGAAATTCGCGACCTCATACGTTTCCTTGAACCTTTTCGGCTAATCAGGAACCTGTACGGGGCGATCAAACATGATTTTCATCTGAGTGTACTTCGGTAGAACTACATCGCGTCCGTGACGGGTTAGCAGGAAGATTCCCGACGCACAGGTGGAAACGATCCTTGCCGTTCCTGCTGTGGAGGCATTTGTGGCGGTCGAAACAAGAGCCTCAATGATCAGTTGGGTGCCGTCATCTACTTCCTTCGCGATACCAGCCGTCACGCCGACGTTAAGAAGCATCCACGCTGTGCCGGGACGATCACCGTGCATCTGCCCTTCTGGGTCAATCACCGTGTGGGAACGCTGGCTAATTTGCGCCCCGGCGACCGAGGCTGCAATAGGACTGCCCGCCCCGCCCGGTACGGTCATACTCGTGAACGTTAGGTAGATGGAACCGGAGCGGCTCAGGCTCCGTGGCGCTCGGCTCTTCACCACTTTGCCGTCAAACAGAGTCCCTTCCGGCAAGAGAATCTTTGAGCCAGTACGAACGGGTTCGACGAGCCTTGCCTGAAATTTATCGTTTGCATGGTCTTTTGAGGCACTGATGTCCCGCAGCAGGATGACCTTCGCTTCAGTCCCGGGGGGAATCGTCACGGATTCTGGTGCGAATGCGGCGCTGGTGTCACCGCTCGCGCTGGATTTCGTACTCGCCATGAGGGTAACAATCAGACCTTGTTCGCGACGTGGTCTCTGGGAAACAGACCCTGACATTCCAGAGTTGCTGTTCTTTTTTGCCTTCGGCTCAACCTGAACTTCGTTACTAATGGAAACCAGAGACACGTCCAAGAAGATCACATGAGCATCAGGCTCGGTGACGCTAGCGAAGCGGAACACCGGATACTGTTCATGTCTTGGTGTGAAGGCTTTGATCACCCACGGCCAATGATCATTCGGGACGCGGCGACGGCGGTCGAGTCGGTCTACAGTGAGGCGAACCACGCTCAAGGCGGGAAACACCTCGGCGGCACCCGAATAAACATCTTGCATGAGCTTGCCCAAAACCTGATCTCCTGTTTTCAGCTTGGAGAGCTTTAGCGGCGAATCCAAACGGACCTTCAGGTACAGATCACGCGAGTTGGCTGGTTGTGCGGAAGCTGCACTGTCCGAGGAACTCAAATCTTGAGTAGCAGAGCAAACAGACGACAGAAGTAGAAGCGCAAAAGATAAACGAATACGGGCAATCATAACGTAAAGTGTCTCATGGAAGAGGATACTGGCGTCCACCTGCCCGAAAGGGTTCCCAAGTCTCGTTTCTGGATCACTCCATATCCGTCATTCAATTGCCTTCGCGCTCGTTAGTAATGGAACCGATAGCGAACCTCGGCATAAATCTCACGCGGATAGTTCCAGTGGAAACCGCCGAAGGTCTGGCTATTGTCGAGTTCCACCCGACGATTGGCTACATTCAGGGCGTTCAGCGATGCGGAAAATCGCTCGCCGAAATCCTTACCAACGGAAAGGCCGAAGGTAGTGTGTTGCGGCAATTTGTCCCCCGGATACGGCTGCCCCGGAAAAGCGTTACTGAAACCGGAGCCGTAGTAGACGTTCGTTGAGACATAGGATCGCCACGGAAGAGCAACGTCGCCGCCGACGTCAAGAGTGTTGCGCTGATCGTGGTCAAGGGGAAACAGCGAACTTGGCGGCGAAAAGTTCGTCAAACCGCCTGTAATGGGTAATGCACCTTCGGCGATCTGATTGAGTAGGCGAGATGAATCTGTCCGCGATGGGCGATACGGGGTGAGCGAAGAGTCAGTTCCCAACCACGGATGACAGCTTGGGCAATCGAGATGGGAAAACAAGCTCCAGAACCGATGCAGCTATGATCGAAGAAATTACGAGCATTGGTTTTGAAGTTATCGACGTCGAGTATCCATCCACGAAAAGGAATGGTTACCCCGAACTGATGTTCTTCATCGCGCTCACCGTAAAGCGGGATGAACCCACAATTGTTAGCAGTACAGAACCCAAGTATCGGTCCGGAAACGGTAATCAGCGGCGGAGCTTGATAGTAATTGCCGTAGAAGGCGCGAAATGTCCAGTTGAGGCGAGGAACCGTCAAAGCCGCGCTAAAGCGGGGACTGATCGCGTTCTCGGTAACTCCGCCAGAAAAGTGGGTCGGGCGAATTCCTGCTGAGAGGGTAAGCCACGAAAAAGGCTTGAATTTGTCATCCAAGAAGTAAGCAACCAGACTTCCGGAGGGATGCTCACGGTCGGTAAACGGCGGATTGCCGCTTCCGTCGTTGAAGATCGCGCCCACGAGTTCGTTATCATGCTGATAGAAACTGTACAATCCCGACTGAAGATTGTTTCTTGCAAAGTTGGCGTTGAAGGCTACCTGCCCTCCGACATACGTCGAAGCGCGATGATCAGTGGAGGCAATGGGCACATCGTTCAGCGAACTGTCGTAGTTGGCGCTGTTGTAGTGGTAGAGAGGAGAGACCGCTAGCAGCGTTTTCGAGTTGAAGGTGTGTACCCATGAAAAGTTCACAAAGGCATCGCCTTCATGCTGACCATCGCGCAGCCCGATGCTTGGGTACTGCGCCACGAAGCCATTCTCAGGAATGGGTGCGTTCTCGACATCGTTCGGATTGGGATCGTAAGGAATCTGGTAATAGTCCTTGCGCAATGAGGTCACGAATCGAAGCTGGTTGGCGGGATCGACGTTGAAAATCAGGGAGCCGAACCCGCCATACCCATTTGTGGCATCGTGAACCACCTCCGAAGTAGGGGGCTGCAAGCCCAGGTCGCTTCGGTTCCCGTTCACGCTGGCATAGTACGCAAAACGCTCAGTGTGACTTCCGAAGCTCAACTGCGCATTGGTCTGGTAAAAGTTTCCCGCCGTGAGAAACAACTCACCTTCGTTGTTGCGTTCGAACCCCGTGCGCGGGACGATGTTGAACACCGCATAAGTCCGGTCGCCAAACTCGGAGCCGTAACTTCCACGATTCGCTTCCATATAGTCAACGTCTTTTGGATCAATCTGCGGTCCCAGATTGGATGCGATGTTCGTGTTGGGCACGGGAACACCATCCACCAGCCAGCTTGTCTGATGACCTCCGCGCACGTGCAGTTGATCATGGGTAACATACGCGCCGGGGACAAAGTCGGTAATCATGGCGAAGCTGTTTGAGAGGGATGCCCCCGGGGTGCGTGCGATGTCGAGGCGGTCAACCAGTGTGATAGGCGTAGCGGAATCGGTTGGCGCAATTACGGGCGCACCTGACACATTGATCGTTTCTTTCGCACCCTCCAAGTTCAACTGAAAGTGGACTACGGGTTCGGTACCGGAGTTGACGACTACACCCTGCACCGCCTGAACGAAGCCGGGACTCGCCACGCTGATGGAGTAGTCGCCAAGAGGAACAGCATTGAACGCGAACTCGCCGTTGGCATCAGTGGTGACGCTTTTCGTCCATTCGGACGATTTCGACTTCAGCATCACCATAGCACCCTGAACCGGACGGTGCTGGGGATCATGAATAACACCTCGGACTGAGCCAAAGATGGTCGCAAAAGCAGCTACAGCCGTCGTAAGTATCGAGATAAGAAGTGCGATGCGAATCAGACGCATGGAAAAATCCTCACAATGAGTCCCTTCCGGCATCGCAGCCCTGAGGGTCTCGGCTAATACAAGCACTTTGTGGACGACGCGGAGGATGCGAATTCAAGCTGGGCGCACGCTTCGCCCTGCGAGATTTGACTGGGTCTCGAAGTACAAAGGTTCGCCTCCGCACACGTCGTGTGGACTAGTGGCTTTGTCTACCCGATGGTGAATCGAGGCGGGGCACGAGAGGATTGGAACGGCGAAAGCGCGGAAGCGGGAGAATCCAGAATTTGTTTGGCAACCCACGCGCAGGGTCTGTGCTTTGAAAAGCCTACTCCTCGCGGCTGGGGATAGGCCCACTGGACGGTGGTCACGGCTCGGCAGCATTCGTGCCCACAGCAACTGGTGCCACGGATCACAAGGTGCGAGGAATCAGGATCGGTCGACTCGTGGCAATGGTGGG
>Ga0116223_10005305_pt1 | contig 10900 bp, 4 predicted proteins | sample Sb_taG_3_FD_90092 | JGI IMG/M metagenome (GOLD analysis project Ga0116223, IMG submission 90092) | Peat soil microbial communities from Weissenstadt, Germany - Sb_50d_a_PC metaG | ecosystem: Environmental > Terrestrial > Soil > Wetlands > Peat | place: Germany: Weissenstadt | collected 2010-09-21 | reverse complement strand
TGAAGCCGGCGGCAGCCAGGATTGGCTGCCCCACAGAGCAGCAGAGCCGCAACCAAAGGCCGACCAGGGGGTCGGCCGCGGACCGGGGGGTCCGCCCCACCAAATCGTCGCAGGCTGCGGAGACCTGAGAGTGTTGTAGTACAGAGCAGCAGAGCCGCAACCAAAGGCCGACCAGGGGGTCGGCCGCGGACCGGGGGGTCCGCCCCACCAAATCGTCGCAGGCTGCGGAGAATTGAGAGTGTTGTAGCACAACTTGTGCAGAATCCCAAGTAAGTGGCGGGGAACTAAGAGGTTGGTATGAATTCGCGGACTAAATCGACGGTGCTTAAACTGACATTGTGCGCGCTCTTGTGCGCCGGCGCCTCGCTGACTGGAATCACCGGCTGCGATAAACACGGGATCATCGTTGATTTTGACACTGACCTGGCGCAGGCGATTCTTGTGCCGTATCTTTGCTCCCCACCAACGTCATCGAGCGGCGGCGGCGCCTCGGCTTTCAAGCCGCTGTTGCTGCCGTTCACCACCTCCACTCCCCCGCCTGGCTACTGCACCGGCTACGGCGGTTCGATCTCCGCGAGCGCCAACAACGGGCCGGAATGCCTGGATATCAACAGTTGTTACAACAATCCGGCAGTGCCTCCCGGGACGCCGTCAAAGCCCTGCCCGGCGATCACGTTCTACCAGGCGCCGCACGAGAACGCGGTGGGTTTCGATACCACCGGCACCACAGTCCTGACGTCGATCTTCTACCGGCAGCCGGACGGCAACTTCACCGCGCAGGGCTTCTCCGTACCGGCGGCCGCAAACGATCCCACGCAACTTCGGATCAACGCCGTGGGCACCCCTCTGGGAACGATTCCGCAAGCACAGCGCTATTTCACCAATTGCCGCGGCTTGCCTCCGTGGACTCCGAAGCCTCATCCGACGGTATTGGCCGATCAACCGGGAACCATGTCGCGGGACCTGATTGTCACCAACCTTTTCACAAGCTCGGGCGGATCGTCCGCGTACGCGGAGATCAGCGCCAATTCCTCCGCCGGCACGATCAGCGTCTCACTCGACAGCCTGGGCACCTTGGGCAAGACTACGACTTCTTATCAGGTGGGGCAGAAGCCGGCCGGTCTGCTGACGGCGGATTTCAACGGCGATGGACAGCGGGATGTGGCCGTAATCAACACGGGCGGAACTCCCGGCAGTGTCTCCATTCTGCTGGGCAACGGAGCCGGTACCCTTTCCCCAAGAGGACCCTTCAACGTGGGCAACGGTCCCAGCGCGATGACGTCGTTCGACTTCAACCAGGATGGGCGCGCGGACCTGGCGGTAGTCAACCAGGGGGACAATAGCGTGACCGTTTTGATCGCCAATGCCGACGGGACGATGAAGCCAGGGGTGGTCTATCCGCTGCCAGGGCAGAGCCCTACCCAGACTGCCATCGTGGCAGCCGATTTCGATGGTGACGGCAAGGCCGATTTGATGGTGTACTGCTCCGTGGGCTTCGTGCTGCTCCATGGTAACGGCGACGGAACCTTTCAAGTGCTCTCGCAAAAGACGGGATACGCCGTGAATTTCGTGTCGCTATTCCTGACGCCGGGGGATTTCAACAAAGACAGCAAGATGGATCTGGCCTCGTTCAACAACGATGGCACGGTAGCCATCCTGTTGAATGCGGGCGACGGCAGCTTTCCCAATTCGAAGCGCTACGTGGCGGGCACGCCATTTTCCGCGGGCAGCGTTTCACCGGGTATGTTCGCGATGGATTTCAATGACGACGGAAATCCGGACCTGGTATTTGCCACTGGCCATCCGGACGCGCTCTATGCCAATCCGGCTTTTGTAACCCTGATGCTCGGCAATGGCGATGGAACCTTTCTGGGGCCGGCGCCGGCCTGGCAGGTGGGCAACAACGCGACCTCGGGCAACAACGCGACCGCCATGGCGATGGCCGATTTCAATGGAGACGGCCGGAACGATCTCGTGGTGACCTCCAACCCCATCGTTGGCGCCCCATTACTAGGGCTCCTCTTCGGCGCCCAGGGCGGCGGTTTCCAGACTCCCACGCCACTCGCCGGGCCGGTCGCCGGCGACCACCTGGTGTGGGTCACTACCGCCGATCTCAACGGTGACGGCCGCCTGGACATCATCGCGTTATCCGGCCGCGACCGGGGTGCGGGCCTTCAGTTTGCGTTGGGCAAAGTCTACATGTGGCTGAGTAATGGCGATGGCACTTTTCAAACGGCCACCAGCTTATCCGTGGACGGTTTGCCTACGTTTGTGGCGGCGGGCGATGTCAACGGCGACGGCCGGGCCGACCTGATTCTCACTTACGGATACACGGGTTACGGACTCACATCCCAGGACAACCCCCTAACCACATCCGCCATGCTGTTCACTTCCAAACCCGGCGGCGGGTTCAACTCGCCCGTCAGCGTGCCCCTTGGCGGCCCGAACGCCGTCCAGGTGGTGCTGGCGGACGTGAATGGAGACGGAAGACTGGACCTCATTGCGGCCAATCACGGGATTGACGCAGTCGCCGCGGCCCTCTTGGAATCGGATGGCAATGTGTCCGTCTCGCTGGGCAGCTCAAACGGAACGTTCCAGACGCCGGTGCCCTATTTCCCAGGCTCCGTGGGTCCCACGAATCCCACCTGGGTGGCCGTTGCCCCGATCAATGGCGATAGCAAGCCTGACCTGATGGCAGGCTTGCTGACCCCGAACACTTCCGAAGTCCAGTACCTGGCGGGCAAGGGCGACGGCACCTTTACCTACGGCACCGAGACGAGTACTTTCGCCTGGCCCAGCAGCGTGATCACGGCGGATTTCGACGGCGACGGCAAGCAGGACCTTGCCATCGTCCACATCTCCGGCGACGCTCCCGTTACCGTGATGCGCGGAAACGGCGACGGAACGTTCCAGCCGGAGACCCTGGTGATGGCGGGGAGCGCGCCGCAGGTGGCGATTGCGGCGGATTTCACCGGCGGCGGCAGGCCCGATCTGGCCGTGCTCAACTTTACGGCTTCCAACTCCGGTACGCCTCCCAGCTTCGGCACCGTCCATCTGTTTCGCAACGCCGAGGGAATCCTGCCTTCGGCCACGCACTTTACGATCTCGGCTCCTACTACGTCGATCGGGATACCGTTCAACTTCACGGTCACCGCCGTGGACACCGGAGGCGCCATCGTCACCACTTACTCGGGAACAGTGCACTTTACCAGTAGCGATAGCCTGGCGGCGCTGCCGGCCGACGCCACACTCACCAACGGCACGGGTCAGTTCACAGCCACTCTCAAGACGACGGGGAGTCAGACGATCACCGCCACCGACGCGGTCAATTCCTCGGTTACCGGAACTTCCGGGACGATCGTGTTTGCATTTCCGGCAACTCACTTTAAGTTCTTTACGCCGGCCACGGCGACGGCGGGTACTGGTTTCAACGCCTCGCTCCAGGCGGTGGATATCAACAACAACGTGGTGAGTCAATACTCGGGAACGGTCCACTTCACGAGCACCGATCCCGCCGCCTCACTCCCACCCGATTCCCCGATTTCCAGCGGTTTGCTCTCCTTCGCTGCGACTCTCAAGACCGGCGGCAACCAGACGATCACCGCGACGGATACCGCGGCGCCATCCCTTACCGGGACTTCCGCCACGATCATGGTTACCCTGCCGCCCTTGCATTTTTCCATCGACGTGGCCTCGTCCATCGGTGCGGGATCCCTAACTGGCGCCGCCTTGATCACTGGCGCAGGACCCGGCGGCGGGCCCGATGTGAGGGCTTTCGATTCGCAAAGCGTGGCCCAGCAACAGGACTTCTTCGCCTATGCCGCCAGTTTTGCGGGCGGTGTTTCCGTTGCCAGCGGTCTTCTCAACGGCGCGCCGGTAATCGTCACCGGCGCCGGACCGGGCGGCGCCCCCCAGGTGAAAGTTTTTGACGGCGCGACTCTGGCGCTGAAACAGAGCTTCCTGGCCTTCGATGCCGCGTTTACCGGCGGTGTTTCGGTGGCCTTCGGGACGGTGAACGGCAATGCAGTGATCGTGGCCGGCGCGGGGCCAGGCGGTGGCCCGCAAGTCAGCGTCTTCGACGCCAATACGGCCGCTCTGAAACAGAACTTCTTCGCCTTTAGTCCCACGTTTACCGGAGGTGTCTCGGTGGCTTTCGGGACCATGAGCGGGAACCCGGTGATCGCCGTGGGCGCAGGCGCTGGCGGGGGTCCGCAGGTGAATATTTTTGACGCTGCGACGTTCGCTATGAAGGAGAGCTTCTTCGCCTTCAGCCAAACGTTCACCGGCGGCGTTTCCGTGGCCATGGGCCAATTCAACGGTCACGATGCCGTAGTAGCGGGGGCCGGACCGGGTGGTGGGCCTGAGGTGAAGGTCCTTGACGCGGGAACCCAAGCAGTATTGGCAGACTTTTTCGCTTTCGATTCCGGTTTCGCGGGCGGTGTCCATGTCGCCGCCGGCGCCGACGGGATTGTGGTGGGCACGGGGTCTGGAGGCGCGCCGGAAGTCAAGGTCTTCTCCGGTACATCCCTGTCCTTGACCCACGATTTTCTCGCCTATAGTGCGTCCTTCACGGGAGGTGTTTTCGTAGCGGACGAGCCCGCTCCGGAATCTGCCGTTGTCGGGGCTTCCTTCAACGTGGTCGTCTCGGCGCGCACCGCGAGTAACGCAATCTTTCCTGCCTACACGGGAACTGTACACTTCACCAGCACCGATCCCGCGGCAGTGCTGCCCGCCAATGCGACGATCTCCGGTGGAACGGGCACTTTTTCCGTGACGCTCAACAGCACCGGGGCCCAGACCATCACCGCCACCGACACCGTCACGCCGACGATCACCGGAACCTCCAGCGGCCTTACCGTGCTGGCGGCTCCCCATTTTCGGTTTGTGACGCCGCCTACGGCGCTGGCCGGCGTTCCGTTCAGCGTCACCCTTGCGGCGGTCGACGGCAACAATAACACCCTCATCGGCTACGCCGGGACGGTCCACTTCACCAGCACCGACACCAAGGCCGCATTGCCGCTCAACAGCAAACTGACTAACGGGACGGGTATGTTCTCGGTGACCCTCAGTAACCCCGGGTCCTGGACCATCACCGCGACCGATACGGTGACTTCTTCGATGGCGGGAACTTCCTCCAGCATCTCGGTGACAGCGCCCGCGGTGGGGGCAGTCGGTTTTTTGGTCTCAGCACCGGCCTCGGCAGTGTCGGGGACAGCCTTCAACCTCACCGTCACGGCCGTGGACGCCAACAACAATGCCGTTCCCGGCTACGCCGGGACCTTACAATTCTCCAGCACCGATGTTCTGGCCGGGTTGCCGCTCAACAGCAAGCTGACCAACGGGACGGGCACGTTTTCCGCGACCCTGAACACCACCGGCAGTCAGAAGATCAGCGCGGTCGATACCGTCAACGGGTCGATCAAGGGAACGTCCAGCGCGATCAATGTCACCGCGCAGGGCGCGCCTCCGCCGGTCCCCGTGTCGGTGACACCCTCCAGCGGGAACGGCTTGTTCGGCACTTACACGCTGGTCTTCAGCGATCCGCGAGGCTATCAGGATCTGGACGTGGTGAACCTTCTCGTCAATAACTTCATCGACGGCCGTCATGCCTGTTACCTGGCCTACTCGGTGCCCTCGAGCGCGCTGTTTCTGGTGGACGACGGTGGCGACGCCGGCGGACCGTTTGTGCAACCGGGTGTGGCGAACACCCTCCAGAACAGCCAGTGCGGGGTGAATCTGCAGCAGGTGGTGGGCAGCGGCAATACCCTGACTCTGGTTTTGCTCATCAACTGGACCACGGCCTTTGCGGGCGACAAGATTCTCAACATGGCGGCGCGGGATATTTCGCAGAACAACTCCGGCTGGCATCCGCTGGGAGTCCTGCGCGTGCCGGGCACGCAGGCCGGCCCCATCGGAGTGGTGTCGGCAGGTCCGGGGCGCGGCAGCGGAATGGGTCCGACGGCCTTCACCTTCACCTTTTCCGATACCAAGGGGTTTGCGGACCTGGGGGTGGAGAACGTGCTGGTGAACGGCGCGCTGGATGGGCGCCATGCCTGCTACATGGCGTATGCGCGGTCCATCAACTGGCTGTATCTGGAGGACGACACCGGGAGCATCCTGGGGGCGGGGCAGAGTTTCGCCACGGCGGGGAGCCTGAGCAACAGTCAGTGCACAGTGAGTTGGGGGAGTGGAGGAGTAAGCACCAGCGGGAACAATCTGACACTGACTCTGAACGTGGCGTTCACGGCGGCGTTCGACGGGGACGTGATCGTGTACGCGGCGGCGCGCGATGGCGGCGATCAGAACAGCACGGACTGGCACGCCATGGCGACTTGGACGGTCAAATGAGGCGGGCCCGCTCGCCAAGCGGCCTTCATCGCTGCGGTCGCTGTCGCGCCGGCGGTTCGGCATGCAGGGCCGGCGTGTTTTCGTTCAGGGTTAGGTGAATCGCCGCTGCCAGCCAATTCGCAGGCCATGGACAAACCCGGCATTCCTCTCTTGCCCGGATCACGGCGACCGGTACGCGCCGCTACTCACGGCGTTATCAACCTGGGTACGAAAGATCTCAAGCAAGGCCAGGACTTTGACATATAGTTCGAGGAAATCCGCCAAATCCGGGCAAAGGCACTGACCGTGAGCAATGGTATTTCGGGCAGTAACTAAGCTGTCGTCGATTAGATGCTCTTTCGTGGCGTACGGCCCATAGTCCAGACCAAGCGTGTCTGTGATGTCATGTAAAACACGTGACGAGAGGTTACCGCGAGTCGCGATGCCGTCACTCCGTGCGATATTGCTACGCTGGCCAAGGTCGTCCCGAAAGAAGCGGGCGAGCTCTATATGTAGGCGTATACGATTACTTTGGGATGCCGCCTGCATCTTGCCCCGGGTTGCCAATGCCAGGAAATTTGTTGATAGCTTTTCATAGGGGAGCCGTTGGAACCGCAAAAACTCGATATACACACGAGCTGCAGCCTTGACGAATCCCTCCCAATGTGCGTAGAGCAAGGCAATGCCACCACGCAACAAGGCAGCGCGGCGATCGGCGCTATTGTTCGGCGCTTCTACCAGAAATTTCAGCGCGGTAAGTTCCTTCTTACGCCAGATCAACTCATCCGCCAACGCGCGGTTGACCTCGTCAGGCGTTCTGATGCTCATTTCGCGAACTTGGATCGGCCATACGGGATGATTTTGGGCACGCGAGACGAGGCCCTGATGCCTGATCCAGAGTTTTCGGTGAAGTCCGGATCTGCCCACATCTCCTTGACTTTTTCGGGTATCTTATCGGCCTTGCCTTTCGCTTTCTTGTAGTTGTACCCCATACCAATGGCCACCGCCTCGAATGCAGAGACCGAGAACCCACCCACAAACCGCTGCCGCTGGGAATCGTAGCGCCGGAAGGCATCACTGGCGAGTTGTTCGCTGAGCATGGCAAATGTCTCGCGGAATGCGGCCTCCTCCCCCGTGTAATTGAAGGCCTTGTTCTCAGCCATCGCGGTCGCTTGATCGGTCAAGAAATCGCCCAGATCCCCCAAATTGGAGAGCGCCGAGGGTGGAAGCGTTCGAAACACAATAAATCGAAGCACCAATTCCATGTCATACTGCTCTTCGATTGCCCGGTCCGACAAGCCGACACAGTTTACAAATCCCTGATCCCGTGAGAGTTCCTTCATCCAGTTGTAGAGCCGCCGGTTCAGCATGACCAGTATGCTGTTACGGACCTCCTGGTCCGAAAGCATGGAGCCACCAGTGTTCAGGCGTTGGAACAGCTCGTACTTCGCCGCCTCATCGCTCTCCTTCAAAATGATGCTTACATCGATCTTGGCTCGCTTGATCAGGAGACGTTGGGCCGGGGTCAGGGACTGGTCGGGGTGCGCATCATCCTCCCAACGCTTCCCCTGCAAGGAAGGCAAATACTTTGTGGCCTCTAAGGTGAGTGGCGGGAGTACCTCCCGGTCCTCATTTTTGAGAATGCCGACAAACTGGTAGATCGTCGACAGCCTTTGAAGACCGTCTACAACGTCCCAGACACCGTCCGGTCTCTGGGCGACAAAGATCTGCGGGACCGGGATGCCGAGGAGAATCGACTCAATCAGACGGGATTTTTGTCGGGTCGACCACCGAAAGAAGCGCTGGAACTCGGGATGAATATCGAGTTCTGATTTCTCGTATATGCTGATCCATTCCCCGATCGAGACTGAATAACCGTCCGTTCTGATCTCGGCACGTGTCTTGTCGATCTCTTCCTGCAGTCCTATCGCGTTCGCTACCAAGCCCATAGTTTCCTTCAAGGTATCACAGCGCTCCCGCTCTTGGCGCGGCAAAAATGTCTTCAGAAACCTAGACAACGCTTTGGGGCACGAAAGGAACCGCGGAGCACATCCTTCTTAAGGCCGACTGTCCACTGCCTGGGAAGTCAGCAACTATGATTTGGGTGGACCGCTTGTCCGCCGCAGGCGCTGCTCGCCCAAGAGCAGCAGCGGAATGCTCGTGGGCCAAGGCTGGCGAGGCCGCTGCGGACCCGTAGCGCCAGCCGCAATTTGTCCAGTTTTAGCTCCATCCGCCGCCCAATGCGCGATAGAGTTGCACCACCGACACGCGCTCCTGCAAGCGCAATTGCGCCAGGACGAGCTGGCCGCTGAAGAGATTGCGCTGCGCGTCGAGCACCTGGAGGTAGCTGTCGAGGCCGCCGCGGTAGCGCAGATCGGAAAGACGCACGGTCTCTTCCAGGGTGCGCACCAGTTGCTCTTCCTGGCTGCGCTGCTCCCGCAGGCGGTCGAAACTCACCAAAGCGTCGGCCACCTCGCGCAGCGCGGTATAAATCGAGCGCTGGTACGCGATCAGCATCTCGCGCTGCTGCGCCTCGCTGTAGCGCACCTGGCTGCGAATCTGTCCGGCGTGGAAGATGGATTCCACGGCGCCGGGCGCGACGCTGTAGACCCGCGCCGGGTCGCTGGCGAGTAACATCAGCGCGCGGCCTTGCCCGCCGGCGAACGCACTCAGGGAAAGCTGCGGATAGTACATCGCGCGGGCAGCGCCGATTTCGGCATTGGCCGCTGCCAGGTTCTGCTCGGCCTCGCGGATATCGGGCCGCAGCGCCAGCAGGTCGGAGGGCTGACCCGCGGGTATCCGCTCCGGAATGGGGATCTCTTCCAGCTTTCGCCCGCGCGCCTGGGCCGCCGGAGCGCTGCCCTGGAGCAGGCTCAGCAGGTCCTCGCTTTCCGCGATGGCATGCTCCGCCGCGGCGCTCTGCGCACCCGCGGCGTAGATCAATTGCTCTGCCTGGCGGACATCCAAAGAGGAGACCGCACCGCGCTGGTGGCGCAGTTCCACCAGGCCCAGACTGTCTTTCGCGATGGCTTGCGTCTTGCGGCTGATCTCCAGCTCGAGATCCTGTTCCAGCAGTTGGAAGTAAGCCTCCATGACGTCGGAGACCAGCGAGACGCTCACCGCGCGGCGGGCTTCCTCGCTGGCCAGGTAGCGCGCACGAGCAGCTTCCGTGAGGCGGCGCAGGCGGCCCCACAAATCCAGCTCCCAGGAAAGCGCCGCTCCCAGCGTGGTGTAGGACGCCTGCAGCTTTGTGCCGGCGGGCACCGGGAAAATGGCATCTGTAGAGTTCCGCGCCCCGGTAAAGCTGGCCTGCGCATCCAGGAACGGATACTGATTGGCGCGCGTGATGCCGAGTTGCGTACGCGCTTCCTCCACGCGCTCCGCGGCGATGCGCAGATCGAAGTTGTGCTCCAGGGCCGCCGCGACCAGTTGGTGGAGGATCGGGTCGGGAAACAGATCCTGCCACTTGGTGCCGGCGAGCGATGCGGCGGGTCCGGACGCGGTGGCGGGCGCGCCGCGAAACTCGCTGGGGAGCGCGAGCTGCGGACGCTTGTAGTTCGGCCCGACGGTACAGCCGCAAAGGGCCAGGAGGCAGAGGCAGGCGAAACCGCCTGCCCCACCTCTGAGAACGCCGCATTCGTTGTGGTGGCGCAGGCGGTTTCGCCTGCGCGCCCGCATTTCTTCAGCCTGATCTTTCATTGGGCCGCCTCCGGAGCCGGGGCAGAGGCGCCCGACGGACGGCGGCGCTCCACCCAGCTCTCGATGATCACGTAGAGCACCGGGACAATGAAGATCGCCAGCATGGTGGCGGTGGACATGCCGCCGAAGACCGCGGTGCCGAGCGACCGCCGGGCGGCGGAACTGGCGCCGCGAGCCAGCACCAGCGGCAATACGCCGAGGATGAAGGCGAACGAGGTCATCAGAATCGGACGCAGCCGCAAATGCGCCGCCTCGATGGCAGCATCGCGAACGCTCTTGCCGTGCTCGTGGCTCTCCTTGGCGAACTCCACGATCAGGATGGCGTTTTTCGCCGCTAGGCCGATCAGGGTGACGATGCCGATCTGCGTGTAAATATCATAAGGATAGGCCCGCAGGTAAACGGCGCCCAGCGCTCCGAACATTCCCAGGGGGAGCGCCAACAGCACCGCAAACGGAATCGACCAGCTCTCGTAGAGCGCGGCCAGAAAGAGAAACACCAGCACCGCCGCGAAGCCGAAGATGGCGCCCTCGTTGCCCTGCGCCTGCTTTTCCTGGTACGTGGTGCCGGTCCATTCGTAGCCGAAGCCCTGGGGCAGGGAATCGGCGGCCACCGCTTCCATCGCGCCGCTGGCCTGCCCGCTCGAGTAGCCCGCGGCGGGCGTGCCCAGAAGCTGGATCGCGCGGAAGCGATTGTAGCGGTAGACCACGTCGGGACCGCCCGACGGCGTGATGGTGGCCAGGGTGGAGAGCGGCACCATGTCGCCGCCCGAGTTGCGTACGTAGAAGCGCCCCACCGAGGAAGGCTGATCGCGGAACTCGGGCTCGGCCTGCAGCAGCACCTGCCAGGTGTGGCCGAACTGGTTGAAGTCGTTCA
>Ga0116223_10005301_pt1 | contig 10910 bp, 15 predicted proteins | sample Sb_taG_3_FD_90092 | JGI IMG/M metagenome (GOLD analysis project Ga0116223, IMG submission 90092) | Peat soil microbial communities from Weissenstadt, Germany - Sb_50d_a_PC metaG | ecosystem: Environmental > Terrestrial > Soil > Wetlands > Peat | place: Germany: Weissenstadt | collected 2010-09-21 | reverse complement strand
TTTGCTGCCATATTGATGCTATGGACGGCTGCTTCACCGGCACGTTAGTGCATGAACATTGGCCGCCAATAATAGGTTTTTTCAGTTCAACTTTGTTGCAGTGCATGAGTCTGAAAGTGGCCCTTAGCGGACATGCACGAACCCGCGATGAATGCCCGCTTTCGGGGCCAAAGCGGACTTGACCCTGTGTACGGAATTTCCGCTCGTGAAGAGATTACCTTTGCGTCGCTGCCAGGGACGAAATGTATCGGCGTCCTCACGTTTGCGATACGAAGCTTCGGCGCTAACCAGCATTTCACGTCGATTAATGAGCGCGTCAAAAATGTCGTCAAGCCATCGCGCTGTCGTGCGATGCGTGGTCAGGAAGGATCGAACCGAATCGTCCATACGTGGCTTTTGCGCGGCGAGTTATGCCGGGCCGAGATTGCGCTCCTACCCGGAGAGGCCGAGCATAATCGAGTTGGTGCGGATCGAGTTTGACGATGCGGCAATGCAGTCCATGTGGGATTCTTTTAGGACCATCGCGCGGCAGAAGCACGCCCAACAGTGGAAGCAAGCGGACAACGCAAAGAAGCTCGCGGCATTCGTGAAGTGGATGGAACGTGATCAGAATCGCGCGGAGTACGAGCGGCGCAAGGCGCAATGGTCCGCGCCGAGCGGCAGTCTCGACGCGCTGTTTGCTGACGAATGATTTTGAGCCATGGCTCGGAGTGCCTGTTCTGGTCGCGCGCCGCAAATGCCGGGCGGCTCGCTCTCAAAGTCGCATGGCGAAGCACATCTATTCAGCGGCCCGAATTGACGATTGTTATGAACGTATCAACGGCGCTCGTGAGCATGGCGCGCAATTCATCTTCGTTTGCGGGCCATGCCGACGCTTCGATGCTTCGAAAGCTCGATCGATTCAGCCGACCGAGACGCCCATTCGCGCACGCGCCATAGCAAGACGACATACCCATTGCGAGCATTCGTCACGAAGAGTCGGAGGCCAAGCGGACAGGTCCAATCATCCTTGCACCTGAACACCTGATCCCTGAGCCTACAGATGCGGAGGAATTCGCTTCGATGTTCGGGCTCAGCGCTGAGGCTGCGCTGTATCGTTACGAGGAGGTGGCGCGCATTCGGCGCCGTCGCAAAGGCGAGCTACGGCCACTGCCGCGTTCAATTGTCGATTATTTGCGAGAAGCACAGCGGCGCGGGCAAATCGTGCGAACCGATCTAAAAGATGATCTAAAGGATTAGTGACGCACCCCGCCCTGATGTCAGTGTGGGTCAATAGGGCCGCATCGCATCAGTCGGTCGTCGTTTTACAGACGATCCACGGCGCCGTGATGCCCCTGAGCGAGGAAAATAGACGGTCTGAGGCATTTATCCTCGGTTCTGTACTTCGCCGTTGGATTTTTCCTCGCTGAAAATCTGGCCCGTTTATTTTTTCTCACTGTCGGGCCGCGCCCCGATCAACTATGGTGCGATCACCACGTTGCACGAGGATGATTCCAATGAGCAACCACAAGCGTCCGCGCGGCCGGCCGCGTGGTACAGGCAAGAACGATTCCCCCTATCTGGCCCTGGTCGCTGATATCCTCATACGGGAACCGTCGCTAAAGCCCACAACGGCCATGAAGCGCATCATCATGATGCGCTATGACTGGCTAGAGACCGATGAAACTCTAATTCGCCGCTGGCAGGTCAAGTGGAAATCGACTGGGGATTCATTGTTGACCGCAGCGCGAGAGCGTGCGCGGCCTCCACTGAACGCCGTGCCCACCCGTCCTACGGACATGACTTGGATGCTGGCGATCAGGAACATGCAAGACTCGTCCCTCAACAAAATGATGCGGGACATCGCGAACTCACCCCTCCACAAAATGATGCAGGAGATCGCCAACTCGCCTCTCAACAAAATGATGCAGGACATCGCCAACTCGCCGATCAACAAAATGATGAGGCAGTTACGCTCCTGATTGTAGGTGTTGCCAACTTTGGGAAGCAGAGGCATGAAACTCTCCCGTTTTCCCGCTGTGCTAGCACAGCGTATGCTTTCTGGTCGGCTTCCGCAAGGCGGACATCGAGAAGCTACCGACGAATGTCCGCTTCCAGTAATAGCGGATATCGAATGCTAACGCTGCCGCGACCCCGCGGGCGTCGCGTTTTGGTTCTGATGAGGGGGTTTACCGGAACTAAAACTTGCTAGGAAAAGTAGAATTTCCTTATTAGTCGGCGACCGAGCGCGCTTTGCCTCTGGGCGTCGCCTGATCTTGAGAGATGTCGTTGCGATGCACCCTAGCACTCCGAACCTACGTAGAGGTCGGACTGTTGAGCGGAAAGCCCGATCTATCGACCTTCGTGCCTTTCTTATCCGCTTTTTTCATCGCCTTCTTAAGTTTTTTCAGCTTCTTTTTTTCCTCTCTCTTCTTGCCCATGTTATTCGTTCCCTGTCATTTAAGATATGGTCGGATCTCAGCGTGCGTAGAAATCTGGGTTTCCATGGTAGGTCCACGAATCGACTTCTGCTAGCTCGCCGTAAATTGCTTCTGGCTTACGGTTGAGCGGATCGAATACATCCAGCCATTCGCGTGTCCAAACAAACCAGTCAGCGGGCGCGCGACCATCAAAGGCGATACCTTCAGGTTGCTCCTTGGCTTCCAAGGCAGCCAAAAACTGACGAGCTGTTTCAGCTTTGCTCCATTGCTCGGCGAACTCTAGGAAGCGTCGCCAGCGATTGTAATCCTGCTTTTGACGCTGCTCTTCGAGGTAGCGTCTATGTTCTTCTTCTCGACGCAGTTTTTCAACCGCTTCGCGCTCTTGCCGTTTCTCGGCCAGGATCGGGCCCGCTAACGAAAGCACGGTAACAATTTCCGACAGATGCGCTTCAATCGGCTTATCGGGTTTGTCGATCCACTCATGCGGCATACCATCGACAAGGCGTGTCTTTAATGAGAATTGGAGAATGCCGCTCGGTTGAAGCGCCTGTTTCCAAGGTCGGTCGGGATTGAAGCCCCAACGCTTCTCATCGTCAGTCAGGGGCCGACGAACTTGTTTTTGTTTCTCGCGCAATTCGTAGTCGATGCGCTCTTTCTGAGATTCGAAGTAGACAGCTCGCCGCTCATCCACCTTGACCTTTAGGCCTTGAATCTCAATCGCTTTAAAGAGCGCATCCAGAAACCGATGCCTGCGGCGATCAACCGGCGTGAATTCGGCTGGCTGCATCATCTGCCTTCGCCAAGGCTCGCGCTCGCGTTTAGCTTCGTCCTTCTTTCGTTCGTGTTCAGCAAGCCACTCGGCAATGATCCGGTGCGGACGGACGAGCCTGGCGGGAACAGAAATCTTTGAGTTCTCTGTTCGAGCAGTGACAATGGTTGCTTGCAATTCTGTCGGAAGTTCCGGAGGCGGAAGTGGTTGAAGTGTTGGAGTGATTGTCACCTTAAGCGGCGTTTCCTCATCCGGTTCTGGCAACCGATATTGCACTACCGCTTTGCCAGCTGCCTTCTTTGCCCAATAACCGCGCGATGGATAGGGAATTCTGAGGCGGTCGCAAATCTTGGCGAGGCCGTTACCCGAAATGCCGTATTCCGCGGCAAGACGGGCCACCGGAACCTCCCAGACTCGCTGATATAGATCGTTGCGGCTTACTGCTACTGGTTGCTTACGCTTGATCAGAGGGTCGTCGGCTTCTTCGGCCAGTTTTCTGTATTTTCGGGCTTCGTCTCGAAGATAGTCATCCCAGTCCATGTGAGACTCCCAAGAATTCCAGTTAGCGCGAATTACGAATCCTCGTTAGGCGCTGCTTTGGTCCCAAAGTCGCCAATGTGTCGGCGTAAGAAAGAGGGAACCGCTGGCGACTTGCAAAGGTTCATCATCGCTCGGTGCGGTAGGGCAGACGATGGCACTAAACTTTGATTAACGCAGTATGCAACTCAGCGACCGCTTTCGTTAACTGATCGCGATGCATGACGTCATCCTTCGGAATGTGGCCAACCGTTGATGCCAACTCTCGCAGTATGTCAGCGAACAGCCCGAAGTTGATGTGCATATGAATCGATTTGTGGACGTCGTCAGCGCCCGGCCGTTCTAAGATGAGTGCGATGCCGGTCGGATCAAGATGCGCCTCAAATCGCGATGAGCGTTCAAATGTTCCAACGTAGAGTTTGTCTGGGTATTCGAGCGCGATCTCGGCCTTGTCGGTGATGGGCTTGGTCATTGAGTCCTCGTCAATTATGCAGCGGTAACATTCTTAGGTCCTTTTTGCACTGCGGCGTATCGCGGCGACGAAGGCGGCGACATTGAGCTAGATCAATGGTGCGGGGCCGAATGAGATGCCTATTTTTGCATTAGATTCCATCGGAGGATCGCGGGGCGTCGAAGGAGGCTCACATGATCAAGATAGATAATATTTCTGACAACGTATTGAGGGTCACTGCACCGGAGAAATTGAAGGCTGACGACTTCCACCAAATTGCTCCAAAGGTCGATTCTATCATCAGTCGGTATGGGAAGATTAGATTGCTGATTGATGCTTCCGGATTTAACGGCTGGGAGAATATTACGGCCTTTGAAAATCATGCTGGGTTCGTCAAAAACCACCAGCAGAAGGTAGATCGCATTGCAGTCATCGTCGCGCACGACTGGCAGCATTGGCTGATTGGTGCGGTCAGGGTGTTTTTGCACCCCGAGGTAAGAGCCTACGACAAGGGCCACGAAAGCGAAGCATTGCAATGGATCGTTAGATGAACGCTGAGGCGGCCGCCGACGAGGTAATCGAGTAGTCGTTCGGTGAATGTCCGCTTGGGGTCAAAAGCCGACGTGGCAACTCTAGTTTGTGATTTCCGCTTGTCCCCCTAAAAGCAGGCATTCGGCGCTAGCGGACGTTCCTCTTCATAAACTGCAGATTATCAACTGTTTGGGAAAGCGCGCGCATAATGACACATTACGGAATAGTGGCGGTGCCATTTGCCGAGCTTGTGTCCGTCTGCGGATGAGTAAACCTCGGTTCAGTGGGTCCACCTTGCTCGCATCCTTCTGCGTCGACCGCAAATAGCCCAGAATTTTTGTCGGACGGATCGCGCGTCCCGACGTCCAGATAGGCGCAAAAAAAGGGGTTCGTCTTTCGACGCGCACGCAGCGCGTTAACCGACAAACGCGGTGCAGCCCCGAAGCGCATCGAGGTCCAGACGCGACGGGTCGCATATCCCGGTGCGCCGCGATTGATTGGCATTGGCGGCAAAATAACCCCTTGACGGAAACCACTTGCCATCCATATACCATCCGTGTAGATGTCATATGGATGGTAACGATGGCAGAAAATGTGCATCAATTACGACCTAAGCCGAGTGACACCGAAAAGATCACGATCAATCTCGGCTACGTCGATCTTGGCCACATCGACCTGATGGTGCAGGACGGTTTTTACTCGAACCGGACTGATTTCATCCGCACGGCAATTCGAAACCAACTCGAACGCCATGCCGAGGTCGTCAAACAGTCCACCGCCCGAAAGAGTCTAGACCTCGGCCTACGGAATTATAGCCGCGAGGACCTCGAGGAGGCGCGTCGCGCCGGGCGAATGCTGGAGATCAACGTATTGGGCCTCGCCACTATCGCGGCCGATGTCACCCCTGAACTTGCCCGCGCCACCATTGCTTCTGTCGTCGTGCTGGGAGCGTTGCACGCCAGTCCAAAGGTCAAGGCCGCTCTCGCCGAGAGAATGCGATGACGAAGAAACGTGTAGGCGAAAGAGATTTGACGCGGACTAACAGTGTCCGACGTTGCTGGCTCCGAGCAAAAGGTAGCTTTCGATATGAATGACATGATACTCCAGGCAACGCGGCTCACGCGTGCAAACAGACTCATCGAGGCCACGGCGCTCATTCAGCGCATGCTTCGAGGCGAGACCGATTCTGAGATTGCTCCTCTCGGAAACAGGCCGCCAACCATTGATGGGTATGCAGAGACCATCGATGAAACGAAACTTTCCCACTTCAACGCGGTGCCTTCCGCTAAGCCGCTTTATTTCCAGACGTTGTGCGATCCAACATATCGCTTCAAATACCCCTCAAGGCATGGACTGCAGCGATGGAGGGGACCCGCGCCGTTATCCACGCCGGACATTGTGCCGGACGGCGGGAAGTTCATTGAAGAGGTTTATGCCAACCCGGCAGGAAGCCGCGCCTACAAGGTGTACATCCCCAGCGGCTACCAGGGCCAAGCGGTTCCTTTGGTCGTCATGTTGCACGGCGGCACTCAAACGCCTGACGATTTCGCCGCCGGGACGCGCATGAATGTGATCGCGGAGGAAGAGACCTGTTTCGTGGTTTATCCCGCACAGCCCAGTCACGCGAACCCGGCGAAGTGTTGGAATTGGTTTCGCCCGGGCGACCAGCGCCGGGATCGCGGTGAACCTTCGCTCATCGCGGGCATCACGCGCCAAGTCATGCACGACTATTCCATCGATCCGAGACGCGTCTACGTTGGGGGATTGTCAGCAGGAGCGGCTGCGGCCGCCGTGATGGGGGCAACCTACCCGGATCTATATGCCGCAATCGCAGTGCATTCTGGTCTCGCCTGCGGAGCAGCCGACGACCTAATCTCTGCATTCGCCGCAATGCGCCAAGGCGATACAGGACGCGCTTCCGCGTCCGGTGAGACTTCGGCCGCTCCCGGAGACCGGCCACCTATCCCGACCATCGTTTTTCACGGCGATCGTGACACAATAGTACACCCCCGAAACGCCGATCATGTCATCACGCGTTCCATGAGAGCCACGAACTGGCAAAAGAAAGTACGTCGCGGACAAGTACCTGGTGGCCATGCCTACACCTGCACGATCCATACCGATGCGAACGGGCGGGCAATCCTGGAGCAATGGTGCATCCATGGAGCTGGTCACGCTTGGTCGGGCGGCAGTCCCGCCGGCTCCTACACCGATCCGCGAGGGCCGAACGCGGCTAAGGAAATGCTGCGTTTCTTTCGCGACCACCCTGCCGTCGGACGCGATACCGAAGCCGCAAATTGTGAGAGCTCTCGATGAAACTTGGTCAGCAGGTCGACGGTCACTTGGCGTTCGCTCCGCGTATGCGTCCGCCCTGGATAGGACGGAGCGGTCAAGAGGCTTTCTTGAAAGCCTGGTTGACGACCACGCGATCGGTTCTACTTGGCGAGCCACTTGCGGATTTTTGCCCAACAGACCCCGCAGCTTTGCGATCTTGGGGCGGAATGATGGGCATTTGTTCAAGGACCGTCACGTCAAGGCGGCGGCGGCAACCGCTTTTGATGCGCGGCGAAATGGTGTGAGCGACCGGTGTTATGGCCCAAACGCCACAAGAATTTTCGTGGTAAGATGGCACTCCCGGACATGAGAGATTATGCGATGCGCGCTGTAATCCCATCAAGATTTGCTGAGGCCAAACTGGCCGAAAAGATTGCTTGGCAACGTTACGCTGAGGCGAAAGACGATAATTGGCGCGAAGCTCTCGCCAAATGGGTGGAAGCGCGCGACGAAACAACGGCAGCATGGGCCGATGAAGTCGCCGAGGGTCTGCATAGGTAAGATTGGTATCCAATTTCCAGGCTGCCCTAAGCCCGTCTTGCCGCCGCCTTGGCGATGCTGCCGTCTTGCGAGCATGCATTGCACCAGCCTCCACCGCCGACGGAGATATCGGCGCGGGGCAACACCTCGGCGGTGGTGTGAGGTGCGACGGGTGGCCACCCGGCCCCGCGCCTAACCAAGCCTATCATTTTCCGCGAGCCGGAGGCGAGGACGCTGGTTATGCTGCCCGTGCGCCACCGCACATCTATCGCTCCAAGTAGATTTGCTTGTTTATCAACGCTCGGGAAATGCCGCTAAGTCTCCGCTGTTGAGTTCAGCTGTGAGGGTCGTTAGCGACTAAGCTCCTTCAACATCTTGCGGCCAAGCTCCTCGACGGTGTTGAAGTCGGCCAGCATCTGCGCGTGGAACACGATGGGGCGGGCGTTTTCCTCGAATGAGTGCTGAACCCATGGGCTGAAGCGACCCAGCTTCATTTGTTCGGCAGAGAGTTGATCGTAACCCACAAAGTCATGCTTCTTGATGGCATCGGACATTTTTGCTTCGAAGTCCTTGTAAGCGGCTTCGTCAGTGGCTTGAATCACGTACGGGGGTATGTAGAGCGGAATTCGATGAGCGAGTGCATGGCGCAGTTCGGCAATGTGCACGAACCACTTATCCAGCCCCGTCAAATATTCCTGAAATTCTTTGGACAGCGTCGCGCGGACGCTTTCGTTCTTCGGCCCGAGGCCGATATGCGTATCCGGGATTGGCGTGCCGTCTGACCGCTTCTGGCCTTTCTCGAACACCCATATCCATGCGAGGTTGTCGATGCTACCAAAAACGTTGAACACGAAGCTTTGGATGTTGATGGTCGCGTCCGACAACTCATCGCGCGACGGCTGTTCCGCGCGATCGGGCGGAATCATGCCAAAGACATTATCGATGCAGCGAACCATGACCTTCAGGCGTCTTGGATACCCTTGTGTCGCAAATTCCCTTGCGCGGGAGTTCTTTAGGGAGAGCAGGAAATATTTCTCAATCAGATGGTTGAGCTTTCCATCGACAGTTTGATAGCCGACTTTCAGTTCCTTCAGCGCATCGTCGGAATAATACATGGCGTCCCCGTCTGCGGGGCGATCCTATGCGTTACGCCAATCGCCTAAAAGACTGTTGCGCTGGGCAAGCACGGGTCACCCCTGCGCTGTGGCGTGATGAGCTACCAGGCTTGTCGCTGTGACGATCTAGCGACTTCCGCTCTTCCCCCATAAGCGGTCATAATTTTGCATCGCGATAAACGTTGCTAAGGGCCACAAGCTGACATCCCCGACGGCAAGTGTGCAATTCATTTGATGCTCGCTGAAGAGCTTCCGCTGGAACAGCGAATGGGTTTGATCCAGATCAAAACTGCCGCCCAAGTTAGTGATTAATCAAAGCTGTAAACCATCAGCACCCGCGCTATGCTGTCCGTTGAACATCAACGATTGCTCGGCGCGGCTCCACTTTGGGGGGTTATGCGCTGCAAAATGCGTTAGTCTGCGAAATGGAGGATGTTATGAGCAATTACACTTATGAACATCGCACCGTTAAGCCAATCCTTGATGCAATCGCCAATTGGGTCAAAAAATACCGCCATGCGGTCGGCCTGCGGGGCGAGTTCGCGCATTGTGGAGCGGAGGAGGTCGCTCAGATAGCGCGCGATATTGGGGTGAGTCCTGATGAACTAATATTTGTTGCGAACAAGGGGCCGCACGCCGCTGACGAACTACCAAAACTTCTCCGTGCACTTGGCGTCGACCCGAAGAAGCTTGCGTCTGATGACCCGGCTGTAATGCGAAGCCTGCAACGCATTTGCATCAGTTGCGGCCACAAGGATCAGTGCCAGCACGATCTCGCCGCAGGCACAGCGGCGAGTAACTACCGCGACTATTGCCCGAATGCGATGTCGCTCGATGCATTATTCCATGAAAATCGAAGGATATAGGCTTGGTTGAGGAGTTGGCTTGACCTTTGAATGCTCTCGCCACCTCTGTCCAAGCCGTTCTTCGCCGATATGGTGGCAAACAGAGCGCTGCCGTTCGCAGCGTCAACAGCCCACTGGGCGGGTGGAGTGGCACGACCGATGTCGCCTTCGGGGCCACAAGCGACATTTTGCACTGCGAAAAAACAGCGCTGCGTTTCGTGGTGGAAGTACCGTGAAGTACGTCCCAGACCTTTGAAGTCAGCGTTTACGGCGCGCCACTCTAATTAGTGACTTTCTCCCATGCGGCTTGTGCGGCCGGCGGAAGCTTATCCATGTGCTTTAGAAAAAGGGCGAGCGCCCAAATCTGCTGTTCGGTAAGGGTGGCCTTCCACGACGGCATGCCGGTCCAACGAATGCCGTGTTCAATCTTCCAAAACGAAACTCCCTCGGGATCATCCTCAACGCCATCGGTTGCCAATTGCGGAGGACTTGGATAGAGGCCCTTCGCGACGGGTGACGTAGACGCGCTACCCTTTGCCGTGCCATGGCAAATCGCGCAGTGTTGCCCATATAGATTAATGCCATCGATGAGATTTTCATCTGTGGTCGTTACTGGATTGGGACTTTTCGGGGCTTCCCGCGTCAACGTTGCTTCCAGCGAAGTGTTTGCCGCCCATGTCTCGATCGAGCCAGGCGTTGCATCGGCATTAGCCGGAATACGGCCGCTTTGAAGGAGCAAGTAGCCGATCGCGACTGCGCCAACAATTGTGACCACAATTCCAGCAATGAAAGCTTTGAGCATCTTGACCTCCATATATCGATGACTAGCGCTTTGTCGCGGACGGTTGAGTATCTGAACAAACCCAGATATCCTTTTCTGGGCATGCCGTCCGGCCGCTTATTGTTGACCAAAGAGCGATGCCAAATAGAAAGCGGCGCCAGCGGCCAATCCACCTACCAGCATGGTTTGAACAGCCGACTTCAGCATGCCAATTCCGGTCAGCCTGCCCTTCACGGCGCCGAAGATAGCGAGCGCTATTCCGGTCAGGACGACTGAGAAGATAAGGGCCTGTCGCAATTGCAGACCGAGGATATAAGGCATGAGCGGGATCAAACCGCCGACCACATACGAGATCGCGATTGTAAAGGCACTTATTGGAGCGCGGCGCGGATCAGGACGTTCTAGGCCCAATTCGAACCGCATCATGAAATCAACCCAACGCTTTTGATCTGACGCAATAGCGCGAGTTACCTGCTCCAAAGCCGCGCCCTCTAGCCCGTAACTACGAAAAATATCAGCAGTTTCTGCTAGAGCATATCTCGGCTGAGTTGAATCGGGGGATTCCCGAGGGTCTTTGGATGAGCGAGTCTGGCGGTATCGATTCGATTTTTGGAGGGCGATCGATGCCGAAACCATGTTCTTTGGAC
>Ga0116223_10005298_pt1 | contig 10919 bp, 10 predicted proteins | sample Sb_taG_3_FD_90092 | JGI IMG/M metagenome (GOLD analysis project Ga0116223, IMG submission 90092) | Peat soil microbial communities from Weissenstadt, Germany - Sb_50d_a_PC metaG | ecosystem: Environmental > Terrestrial > Soil > Wetlands > Peat | place: Germany: Weissenstadt | collected 2010-09-21 | reverse complement strand
GGTCTTAAACTCTACCGTCCGGTCCCAGCCCACGCCAACTTCGGTCTTCCCTTGGTTGAAGGCGGCGGTCAATCCGGAGGCTGAAATCGCGGCGCTGGTCCCATCTCCCTCCCACTTCAGTTCGGTCGGGACAGCTCCAAGAGTCTTCAGAAGGCTCTTCAATTTATCCAGGGCCTCAGAATCGCCAGCCCGCATCGGGGTGGCTCCATCACTGCTCGGAACCACAAAACTGGGGACGCCATCCCGCGCCGTAGGCAGGAAGCTGTGGGTCTTGGCCCACTCGTGGATTTCCCAGGCTATGTCACCATTGTCCATCCCCGCTATTTGTGCGCCCAGTTCCAGACGCGCACTCAGAATGATGTCGCGCTCGGGCTGCAGCCGCAGGCTGTCGGTATTCTTCAATAGCCAATCCTGCAGCACCTGCGCGGGAGTGACCCGCATCAGCATTAAATCGCCCATACCTGATTCCTCCTTCCGGCCAAGCGGTCGGAACGCTGGGGGGCTATCGCCCGCTCGCCGTCGTCGTTTCTTTTCGAGCCGGCGAGATCGTGGCCGGTGGCATTATCCTCCTTTCCGACGGCAGCGGCAAATGTAGGGACAGCCGCCCTCGGCTGTCCGCCGGGCAAAGCCCGGCGAGGATCTTTGTGGACGTGTGGGGATCTTCTGACACGTGTGGGGACGGGCACTGCCGCCCGTCCTGGGCGAGCAACGCTCGGCTGGTCAGGGCATACGACTCTCGTCGATCCTAAGAAGATATGAACCGATCTGGCAAGAGATCGGAGCGAATCGCGGAGAGCCCACAGTGGCGCTCCGCGATCCAATTGTGACGTAAGGCACTCTTTCTCAGCCACTCCTACAACGAGCGCAGGAAATTCAAAAGATCCTGCACCTGCGTTGCATTCAGAGTGCTGAACTTGTGGATGACGCCGTTGGCCTCCGAACCAGAGCTGTTGTGCGAATGGATCGCCTGAATCAGGTCACTGGTGCGGCCATCGTGGAGAAAGAACAGACGCTGCCCGAGACCCCAAAGCGGTGCAGTCCGGAACTGATCCGGACCTGCTCCGCCCTGGTGTACGCCGTCCGCGAGGCCAACGCCCATGTGATGCAGGGCAAAGTCCGAATAGGGATTGAAGGTCACGTTGGACATGCCGGTGAAGATCGACGTTCCAGTCGTGAGCGATGGGGAGTGACAGAGCGCGCAGCCAGTCGAGGCAAACAGTGTGGCTCCATTCTGGATCGATGCGTTTGAGGGCGCGGGTGTGGCCGGCGCCGACAAGCGGATGAACGCGGCAAAGTTCGCGGCGTCTGACGTCATTTCTGATGCAGTGCCGATTGGCATTCCGAAGTTCGGACTGCCGGCGTTGCCATTCACGAGAGGCGTGGCGTCTTCAGGCTGTGGATTGAATACGCAGCCGGGGACGGCGCTGCGTTCGTTGGGGAAGAGTTCGTTGGAAACGCCCTGCTCCACGTTGTAGGCCTCTCCCGCAAAGATTGCGAGCGACTTGTTCTGCGCTTTCCAGCCGAAACGAGTGATGGTGCCATCGTTGCCGCTGGTGTTGAAAACGCCGCCAATCTTCAGCGTCGCTCTCGCCGATTGCGTGGAAGCGAGGTTGGCCTGCAGCACGGAGTCTGGCGTGGCTTCGACCAGGCCAAGACCAAACAGCGATGTGGGGATGCGGAAGATTACGTTGTTGGTGGAGAGTGCCGTGGTAAAGTCAGGCTGCCCAAGGGTGCAGCCGACGGCGTCGGAACGGCCGGTGATGGTGTACAAGTCGTGCACTCCGCCGTCGAGCGAACGGTTCGCATTCTTGATGAATCGCGCCTCGCGCACCGGGCCGTTCGCGGTGATGAATGGGGGAACCGTGTTGGTCGCGCCGTCGAGGGTCGCGAGTCCAATTTGTGGATTCTGCACGGAATTTTGCGGGCTGGTCAGGCCCGGGCTGCTTCCGCCGATGGTGGGTTGGGCATGGCACAGCGCACAGCTGTTGCCGTTGAACGTTGGACCGAGGCCAGCGCTCTCTTCGCCGGCGATCAGTCCCAGGACGGAGTTCACTTCCTGGAAACGCAGTTGCGCCGGAGTGAAAAAATTTTGCTCGTTGGCGTTCAAGGTTGGGAAGAAACTTCCCGCGGCGGCGGGACCGGGCCGCGGACCTGGGTCATTTTGCGATTGGAGCCGCGTGGCGCCGAGCGACACCAGGGCAACACAGAGCACGACGATTTTGAGATTTGAGCGATTCACTTTGCACCTCCGTGCAGGGATGGACACACTTCTGGCTTTGAGGTTCTGGTGCTTTAAGTGACGGCGGGCGCGAGGGCGGTCCTGCTGTCCGGTTCAAGCTGCGGGCCGGCCGAAGGCCGATCCCGTGCCCCACCGCGAACGGAACAGCGCTATGGGTGTGGCGGGAGCCCCAATGGAATTTCTATCCTCGGATGAGGAAAGAATGGGACAACATTGCAAGGGAATCTAGACCGGCCCCGTTGAGCGGTCAAGTGCCCACAAGTGCATCGCTGATTCCTGTTCGGATTTTGTAACGGATCGCGACGACTCGCCGGGACCGGGTGGAAACAAAAGTTGAGATGCCGACGAGATGGTGGTGGCTCATAAACCCAGTGCCTTCACTTGCTCCTCAGTTTCGTAGCCCAGCCAGTGTGCAACCTCGTGCCAGACCACCCGTTTCACTTCGCCCCGCAAATCTCCCTTGGAACAGCGCAGAATGGGGCCACGAAAAACAAATATCAAATCGGGGGCATACTTCACTTGGTTGAACGAACGTTTCGTCCTGAATGTGCCGCTGTACAATCCCAACAACTCAGTTCCGCGGCGCCATTTCCTTTTGTTCGACATATCTTCCAGTACGTCCGCCGGAGGCTCGTCAACCACTTGAATGCCGGGGAAATCTGGCAGGTCTCGGATCTTCGGTGGCAGGGTGCGGTATGCCCACTCGACAATCTCCTCAAAGCTCTCGGGATTTGTGGTCTTGGCCATGAGGCCAACTTTACCATCAGGATTGGATAACCAGGACAAGCCGACCGGGGGCAGGGTGCCCCATTTCTCGCGTCCTGTGCGAGAAGTGGGGAGTTTACCCCGCCAGCAACGCCACTCCCGCCGCCACCAGCACCGCCGCGATCCATCGCCGCCGATCGACTTTCTCGTGCAGGAAGATTTTCGCCGCAAAAGCATTACCGATAAACGTCAGCGACGCGGCCGCGGGGGCGACCAAGCTGACATCTCCCCAGGAGAGCGTGAACAACAGGCTGAAAAAGGCAACCGCCATGGCGGCAATGCCGAGGAACAGGTTTGGGTTGGAGAGGACGCGCGCGACCACGGTCCAGAATCCGACGCGACGCCAGAGGTGATGCACGTCGCCAACCTGTTTCATGGCGCGCGCCAGAAGGACGTCGCCCACGACCGAGCCCAAGGTGATGACCAGAATCCCGCCCCAGATGTAAATGTGTTTCATGATTCCAGCCCGCGGGAAACCGCTACTGGTTCGGGTTCTACGGCCGTGGCGCTGGTTTCATGGTGGGGATGCGAGGTCAGCATGGGGCCTCCGGCGACAAATCCGACGCCTCCGGAAATCAGGACAATGCCCAGCCAGCGCAACAGGCTCACCTGTTCGTGCAGTACGAAGCGTGCGATCAATGCGATCAGGACGTATCCCAGAGATGTTGCGGGCAGCACGTAGGTCAGATCTGCCCAGGAAAGCGCGTTCATGTTGAGAACCACGAAGCCCAGAAGCAGAACGATGCCGAACGCGACGCCGGGATTGAGCACCGCCAGAATCACGCTGGGTAAATGATGAAGGGAAATGTTGCCGGTCTGCTTCATCCCGTGCGAAAGCATGGAGTCACCCGCCGCTCCAAAGACGGTTACTCCCGCCAGCACCAGATACTTACGAAGGGTCACGTGGGACTCAGGAACTTACGCCTTAACCGGCTCCGCCGCCGCCGCGGCCTCGGCAGCATGCTGTTTCACCATCTTGTTGCGCGCCGAGCGCAGTTTCATAAAACTCTTCGCCTCTTTGTACAGCCGCCTGCGGTCATTGCTGTCAAAAACGGCTTTGCGCAAAATGCGGTACACAGCCTTCGGACGGAAGTAATACTCGTCATAGAAACGATGCACCGCCGACATGATGTCATCGGCAGGCAGCCCGGGATATTGAATCTGGGCCAGTTGGTGTCCGCCTTCGTCGACCATCTTGTTGTCGCCCACCATGAAACCGTTCTTCACGGCGTAGTCGTAGAGTTCCGTGCCCGGGTAGGCATGCGCCACCGAAACCTGAATGGTCTCAACGTCGAGTTCCTTGGCGAACGCCACGGTGTTGTTGATGGTCTCGTGGGTCTCGCCCGGCAGGCCCAGGATGAAATCCCCGTGAATGACTAGCCCGAGCTTGTGGCAATCTTTGGTGAACTGGCGTGCACGTTCGACGGTGGCGCCCTTCTTGATGTTCTTCAGGATCTGCGGGTCACCCGACTCATATCCGACGATCAGCAGGCGGCATCCCGCTTCCTTCATCGCCTTCAGAGTTTCGAAGTCGGTAGTCACGCGCGAGGTGCACGACCACGTCAGGCCGAGTGGCTTCAGTTTGGCGCAGAGTTCGATGGTGCGTGCCTTCTGAATGTTGAACGTGTCGTCGTCGAAGAAAAACTCCTTCACGTCCGGCCACAGTTGCTTGGCCTTGGCCATTTCCGCCGCAACGTCATCGGTCGAGCGTTTGCGCCAGGGATGCCCGCTCAGCGTCTGTGGCCACAGGCAGAACGTACACTGCGCCGGGCAGCCGCGCGTGGTGTAGAGCGAAACGTAGGGATGCAAAAGGAACGGCACGTTGTAATTCTTGACATTGAGATCGCGCTTGTAAACTTCGGTGACGTAGGGCAGCGCGTCCAGATCTTCAATCTGCGGCGCGTCGGGATTATGCACGATCTGTCCGTCTTTCAGAAACGACACGCCGGGAATGTCCGCCAGCGCCTTGCCCTTGGCGTAATCGACGACCGAGTAGTCAAATTCCTTGCGGCAAATAAAATCGATTTCCGGGCAATCGCGCAGAGATTTTTCCGGCAGCACGGTCACGTGCGGCCCTACAAAAGCAATCTTGATCTTCGGATTCGCCTGCTTGATCGCCCGCGCCAGCAGGATGTCGCCCGGGAATCCAGGCGTCGAAGTGAACAGCACCAGGAACTCGTAGTCCTTGGCGATATTGATGGTCTCTTCGCCGGATACATGATGCGACGGCCCATCGAGCAGCCGCGCCCCCTCCAACATCCCCGCCGGATAAGCCAGCCAAACGGGATACCAAAAACTTTCTATTTCGCGGGTGGCGGGCCAACGAGAGCCGGCGCCTCCGTCGAAGTTTTCAAAGGAAGGAGGGTTCAGCAACAGTGTTTTTAATGGCATAGTGGGTATTCTTTATATTTTAGCATTCGGACAGGGATCTGCCGGGTTGCGGCCCCGTGTTTCTGCAGGTTCCCCGTACCCTTCGTACATGACCTAAACGCTTGATTTCAATGTACTAGCTCCGTGGCGAAAAGGAAATGCCGTTGGGGTGAATGCAGGTTTGGATGCAGTGAAAGGGGAAACGGTGCGGTAAGTGGGCGTGACCAAGGTTTAAGACGGAGGAATTATTGGGCTTCGCCGTTGGCCGGAACTCGGAAGGTTAGTCCGCGGTCGTCGTTGGCTTTCGCAGTTGCGGGCAAGTCCAACTCGGAGAGCGGAATCTTTTCGGTGCGCTGGGGTGAGAAGTTCCACAGCGTTTGGCCGACGATGGCGTAGTTGCGGACGTCCTGCTTGTGCTGATCGCGGAAGACTAACACTGTGTCGGGCAGAACGGGCGCACCCTCTGCCTCGACCGTGGCTCGCGGCGCGGGAACCGAGCGCGCGTAGAGGTCCCGATCGCCGTCGGCTTCTTCCTGGCGCAGCATCCGCTGCTCTTCGAGGTTTTCCCGGTTCATCTCGGCAGCGGCAGCCACATCCTGGCTCGGGTCGTCTTGGTCATAAGTCGAGCCGGAATCCCACCAGTCCCACAGCAACGGATCATAGTACCCGTAGCCCCAAGGATATCCGTAGTCGCGACAGGGGTAACCGTAGCAGTTGTTGCGGAATCCGTGGGTACGGAAACGATCGCGGTCGCGAAAGCGGTTACCGCGGAAACTGCGATTCAGGAATGGGTCGCGAGAAAAGCTGCGTTGCGAGTAAGCAGGAGCGCGAGTGAATCCACGCGAGGCGATCGGGCCGGAACGCACGCCGCCAGATGCGTGACCACCGCTGACGTGAGCGCCGCTTAAGCCACCGCTGCGGCCTCCACTAAAGCCTGCATGGCCACCGCCGAAGCCGCCGCCATGTCCGCCGCCAGCGTGTCCTCCGCCGTGCTGCGCCCACAGGGGTACGGCCAGGAAAAGCGCGATCGCCGAGATGGCTGCCAGCCGGCGCATAGCAAAATTATACGCCCGACTCAAGCCTGATTTTGTCAAATTTAATCCTAGGCCAGCCCCCGCTGGAGGATCTGCCTCTATCTCTTTTTCTTTCCCTTGGCGGGTTTCGGCGGGGATTTATGGGCCAGCTTCTTCGCTGGTTTCGCAGCAGGTTTCGCGGCGGGCTTCGCGGGCTTGGGTGCGAGTTTGCTGGGCTTGGATTTTTCCGGGGCTTTCGCTTGTGGCTTTGCGGGCACTGCTGCGGTCGGCGCCGGGGGCGCAACCACTGCCGCCGCTTTCCCCTGCTTCCCTTTCGGACCCGGCTTGCCTGCTGCCACTGCAGCGGGCGCTTCCGCTGCGGCCTTAGCGGCCCGGCCGCGCCGCGGTGCTGGCGGCGGAGGCGGTGGCGGCGGCGCGAAAGGCTTCAGGAACTTCAGCGTCTCGGTACGCGAACGGAGCTTCCCGTCCAGCAACAGCATGAAGACGTCGTTTGCCAGCTTCGGATAAACCGGCAATTGCGGTGTGATGAGCAGTTCCGTCATTTCGGGCAACGGAATCTTCTGCTGCACCTGACGCCACTTGGTGAGGTAATTCTTGATCTTCTGCTCCACCGATTGCTGCTTCGCGGTCACCGCCAGGAACAGCACCATCTCCGGCCGCGCCGAAGAGAGCAACTGCCAGGTACGCGACGGGGTCGCCGCTTCTTTGCCCATCACGCGCTTCGCCAGTTCCTTCGCGTGATCCTCGATGTCACGCCAGGCTTCGACCAGGTCCTTGCGCGGAATCAGTTTTTGAATCTCTGAGACTTCCTTGTCGGAGAAGTGAGAGGTCAAGAAATACATCACCGCAGGGCCGGCGTCGGGAGCATATCCCATGTCGACCATCTGCTGGCGTGTCTTCATGAGCTGGGTAATGCCGTTGGTGTCGACCTTGGCGACGGTCCAGTGATCGTGCAGAATCTGGAGCCAGCCTTCTTTCTCGAGCATCTTCACCACGTGCAAAGGATCGTCTTCGTGCGCCAGGGCGGCGATTTCGTGGCCGATCGACGAGCGCAAAATATGGTCGATGTACTTGCCTTCCTTGGCAGCGTCGTAGCGCGCCTGGGTGCGCTCTTCCAGCACCCAGTGAAAACGGGCGGCAAAGCGCGTCGCACGGATAAGGCGCGAGGGATCTTCGAGGAACGAATAGTTGTGCAGAATGCGAATGACTTTGGTCTCGATATCGGCGACGCCGTTGAACGGATCGAGCAGCAGTCCGCGCGATCCTTCGTTGAGCGAGAGCGCCATGGCATTGACGGTGAAGTCGCGGCGGCGCAGGTCGTCGTGGATGGTAGCGAGAGTAACGATGGGGGGCTTGCCCGTCTTCTCGAAGCGCTCGGTGCGCGCCATGCTGATCTCGGCGCGGGCGTTGCCGGGCAGCGAGATGAAGATGGTGCGGTTGTCCTCTTCGACGGCGGTGATTTTCGCGCCCGCTTTTTCCAGATCTTTCTGGAGTTTGAGCGGATTGCCCTGGACGGTGAAATCCAAGTCGCGGATGGTAAAACCGCTGATGATGTCGCGGATGGCGCCGCCGGTGAGGTAAAGATTCATGCCCGCGGCGCGGGCTACGTCTTGCACCAGGCCGACGCCCTTCAGTTGGTCCGGCGTCAGCCGGATTTCCATCGTGTAAATGTAGTCAGCCATTCGCTTTCAAGCGGCTGTCAGGACCTGTTTCCGGGTGCGATTACAGATGCAATCGCGACCGGGGGAGGGCCGGAACCAGCCAAACTTTCCACAAGATTTCCACAGCCTCGGGCACCACACCATCCGGCCCCTCAGCCACCCGAATGCAAGTGGCTTAATACAAAGTACTTATACGCAGTGGAAACTTTGCGGCAAGCTTAAGAAAATAACACAACGTTTACATTTTGGCTACTGCCAAGGCGGATTCCGCGTGTTTGCGGTGAAAAAGTGCGAGAATCAGAAGCGGCTTCCGGCAAGGGTGTGGTGAAGAGTGTGGTGAAGGGTGTGGTGAAGAGTGTGGTGGAAGAGCGGCGCTTTAGCGCCGCGTCAAGCGCCCCACATGAATTGGGCTTTAGCCCCAGCTTGAACCGGAGATTGCAGCGCAAACAATGCCCTCAACTCACAAAAAAGTGATTGTCCGCAAGATGGACCGGGATTCCGTCTCGGGCTACGTGTCGCCGGCCCAGTTCATCCACGAGGGCAAGCTGGAGCTCTTGAATACGTCGGGCACAGTCATTTCGATGGATCTGCGCGAGATCAAGGGCGTCTACTTTGTGCGCGAGTTCGGAGACTCCGAGTCGCTGACGCGCAAGACATTTACTTCCCGCCCACGGTCGGAGGGGCTGTGGGTGCGCCTGCGCTTCAAAGACAGCGAGATTCTAGAAGGATTAATGCCCGCCGACCTTACCCAGACCACCCCGGAGGGATTTCTAGTGAACCCTCCCGACCAGCGCTCGAATACGCAGCGTATCTTTGTACCGCGCACGGCGCTGGAGTCGTTGACCGTGCTAGCGGTGATCGGTGCGACGCGGCGCCAGCGGCGCGGCGGGACGCAGGATCAGCGGCAAGTCCCCATGTTCGAAGAGTAGAACGCCGAGGGGCCGGCCCACCTGTGCGCTACCACGACCAAGGCTGCCCCACTCCTCGCGCTTGTGACGAGCAAATCTTGTCGGCGTCATCCCGAGGGGGCTGGCCCACTTGCGCATCCGTTCCCGGGGAGGCTGCCCCACTCGTCGCGCTTTTCGACGAGTGGGCACCACGGACCCTGACGCTCTTCCGCAGCGATACAGTCACGCGATCTGGCGCACGCGGATTTCAGCTTTCCGCGCTTCGTTGACCAGGACTGGCCCAGGCTCGCCTGTTGCGTAGTGGCGATAGCTGCTCCAGTTCCACTGTTCTGGCGACGGCACCAGACCGCGTGCCACGGGGTTGCGATGCATATAGCGGAGTTTCTCCACCCGTTTCTTCTCGGTGAACACGACGAAATCATAGAAGCGGTGCTGCCAGACGTGGCTCTCGGTGATGGCGGTATTCCACAGCGACCATTGCTGCAGGTCTGCAGCGCCGCGGATCCTCTGCAGAAGGCGCCGAGCGAACGACTGTTTGAGAACATTCATCACCAGCGAGGGATCGCCGCGCTCGGGCTCGCTGAACAACAGATGCACGTGTTCGGGCATGACAACGTAGCCGACCACCACGAAACGGTAACGGCGGCGCACCTGTTCCATGACTTCGAGAAACAGATCGCGATTCTTCGACGTGCCGAGGAGAGCGCTTCGCTGATAACAGCTAGTGGTGATGAAGTGGAGATATCCCGCGCCGTAGTAGCGATGCAGGTTGGTTGGCATCGGATTGGTCTATCACAGAGCTTCGATGCGAGTCTGTGACGAGTGAACAGGGGATTTACGTCGGTGGTGCCCACTCGTCGAAAACCGCGACGAGTGGGGCAGCCTCTCCGGGAATGGGAGCGCGAGCGGGCCAGCCCCTCCCTACTACCAGCACGTTACAATGAATCTTTCTAAGTGAATCCCTGAGTACGGCGGAGGGCTGGCCCACGCTTGAGCCACAACGACTGGCTGCCCCACTCGTCGCGGTTTTCGACGAGTGGGAACCACGGACCTCGACGCTTAACTCAGCGATGTCTTGACCTTTTCCACAGCCTTCCACAGAAAGAATTCCAATTCCTGTGACGAACAACCTTTACTGAGGATTTCCAAAAGCGCACGCTGAATGGATGCGCGCGTGGTGCACCCTTTAACGCGAGCATGAATCCTGGGTGGCCCATCCTTTGCGCTCTTTGCAAAGGGTGGGCCTGCCACCGATCACCCCAGTCGTTCACTGAGACACGGAGACCAACGTCACTTGCGGCTCTTCCTCCTCAGGTGCTGCAATTGTGTTCATGAAGAAGATCTATACTATAGTCTTAATTTCTCTGCTAACCACTTCCAGCATTGCAGGCACCCTCGCTAGTTCATTCACGGAAGCCGCCGCGCTGGCAAAAACAGAAGATAAGGATCGCGCAACTCGTATATATTCTGAGATTGATCTGAAGGACTACTACCAACAGAAATATTTCCCCGTTTTTCAGTCTTGCTTAAAGTCGATCGAACACCCGGACACATCAACGTTCGAGTTCGTTGTGGCGATTGGAAAAGACGGTCGCGTGTTGCGACTCTATACGGACCACGAAACCAACGTGCTTGCCTGTGTTCGACCGACGCTGTTAAAGGACGAGTTTCCACACCCTCCAGTTGCTCCCTACTACCAGCACGTTACAATGAATTTTTCTAAGTGAATCCCTGAGTACGGCGGGGGGCTGACCCACGCTTAAGCCACAACGACTGGCTGCCCCACTCGTCGCGCTTTTCGACGAGTGGGAACCACGGACCTCGACGCTTAACTCAGCGATGTCCTGACCTTTTCCACAGCCTTCCACAGAAAGAATTCCAATTCCTGTGACGAACAACCTTTACTGAGGATTTCCAAAAGCGCACGCTGAATGGATGCGCG
>Ga0116223_10005293_pt1 | contig 10923 bp, 11 predicted proteins | sample Sb_taG_3_FD_90092 | JGI IMG/M metagenome (GOLD analysis project Ga0116223, IMG submission 90092) | Peat soil microbial communities from Weissenstadt, Germany - Sb_50d_a_PC metaG | ecosystem: Environmental > Terrestrial > Soil > Wetlands > Peat | place: Germany: Weissenstadt | collected 2010-09-21 | reverse complement strand
GCCGCCGCCAGATGGGCGAAACCGGTTACCCAAGAAGATCTTAAGCGGCAATCAGTGCTTCAGGTCGCTGAATGGACCGCGGACCGCGCTGCACAGATGGGCGCGCAGGATATCAACGCGAGGATAGCGGGCGGGTCCCCGGTGAAGCCCGGGAAGCTGACGTTTGACAAGAAGCTAAAGATGGCGACGGCGGCGAAGAAAGCCACCGCGCGCCCCTCCGTACCTGTGGTACCCGCAAAGAAAGATACCGGCTAGCGACTTCACGGGCTGCGGCCAATGAGAAGTACGCCACCGACTGCCCGGCCCGCGGTGGGTAATGCGGGTGGTGCTGGGTCAGATCTCCATTAGTGTGCCTGTTGTGCGAAGGCTTTATGTGCACCTCGCCAAGGCAGACGGGGGTTCCGGTCGGTAAACGGCGTTACCGGAAAGTGGCCGGCGCTGCAGGCAATGTACAATCAATGTACGTATGGCGTTCCTTTCTGGTACCCAGCGAAACCTCCTGCGCTCGGTATCGCAGCTCGCGTATTGCAATCCTTTCCTACCGGAGCGCGTGGACCTGGAGCGCGCCGCGCTGGGCGGCGACTTCGTGGAAGGGGAGCCCGTCTGGAGCTACCACGTGGAGCAACCGGGGCCCCGCGAGAACGTGTGGCGGATCCTCAGACGCCTCACCCCGATGATGGAACAACTGCGCGAGCGGCTGCGGGAAGGCGCGCCGCCGCGCGAGCAGGACCTGGTGCTCTACGAAGACGCGGTCCTGCACCTGCTCTACACCCGCTACTACCGCAGCTTCTACGATGCCGGGTTCGGCCCCGACGCGGAGAAGAAAGGGCCAGGACGGTGGCACTTCTACGCGAACTTCCTGGCCGACTGGCAGCATTTTTTCCAGGTCCCCGGCGTGCAGTTTCCAACCGGTCACGACCCGCGCCACACCTTCGCCTGCTACCGCCAGATTCAGCGGGCATTCGAGCAGACGTTTCGCGACATCATCGGCAGTTCCATGGCGGCGGCCCGCCTGCGCGCGGCGGTGTGGCAATCCATCTTCACGCACGACATGCGGCGGTACCGGCGCACGCTATACGCGCGGATGGGCGAGTTCGCCACGCTGATTACCGGGCCCTCGGGTACCGGCAAGGAACTGGCGGCGCGGGCCGTCGCGGAATCCCGCTACGCGCCGTTCGACGCCGGGCGGCTGGCCTTCGCCAACGACGATGCGGAGGCGTTCTTCCCCATCAACATCTCGGCGCTCTCGCCCACGCTCGTAGAATCCGAGCTGTTCGGACACCGGCGCGGCGCTTTCACGGGCGCGATGGGGGACCGCAAGGGCTGGCTCGAGACCTGCCCGGAGCTGGGCTCGGTGTTCCTGGATGAATTGGGCGACCTGGATCCGGCCATCCAGGTGAAGCTGCTGCGGGTGATCGAGACGCGCACCTTTCATCCGGTGGGAGACACCGCGGGAAAACGTTTCCGCGGCAAGCTGATCACCGCCACCAATCGCGACCTGAGCGCGGCCATGCGAGCCGGCCGGTTTCGTGAGGATCTGTATTACCGGCTGTGTTCCGACCAGGTAACCACACCTTCGCTCGCCGAGCAACTGGCCGATTCGCCACGAGTGCTGCGCGAGCTGGTGTTCTACATGGCGGGGCGCGTGGCGGGACAGGAAGGGGAGGAACTGGCGGGCGAGGTGATGCAGTGGATCGAGCGAAACCTTGGTCCGGAGTACGGGTGGCCCGGCAACTACCGCGAGTTGGAGCAGTGCGTCAAGAACGTGCTGATCCGCAGGAACTACCGTCCGTCGCGCGGGGCTCCCGAAGATCCGGTGGACGAGTTTGCGGCCGAGGCGCGGGCCGGGCGGCTGACCGCGGAGGATCTGCTTGGGCGGTACGTCACGATCGTGTATAGCCGGACGGCGAGTTACGAAGAGACGGCGCGGCGGCTGGGATTGGACCGGCGCACGGTGAAGGCCAAGGTGGATGCGAAGCTGTTGAAGCGGCTGGTGGGGCAGGCGCTTTCGCCTGCCACCAATCATCCTTGAACTATTACGGCTTGTACGCGATAGCGTCGATTTCGACCTTGGCGTCCTTGAGCGGGAGTGCGGCGACGATGATGGTGGTGCGGGCAGGCCTGGCGTCGCCGAAGAACTCCGCGTAGACGTCGTTCATGGGCTTGAAATCGTTGGCGTCCGTGAGGTACACGCCGCACCGCACCACGTCCGCCAAGGAGGCGCCGCAGCCTTCGAGGATGTTCCTGATATTGGTCAGCACCTGGCGCGTTTCCTTCTGCACGTCGCCCGTGACCACCGCTCCGGAGACGGGATCGACCGGAACCTGGCCGGAAACATAAATACAATCGCCGGCACGCACGGCCGGTGAGTAGGGACCGCGCGGGGCGGGCGCGCCGGGGGGAGAAATGCGCTGGATCATGGATCAGTGTCCTTCCGCTTCTAAGTAACGTTCCGCTTCGATGGCCGCCATGCAGCCCGCGCCGGAGGCCGTAATGGCCTGGCGGTACGCGCGGTCCTGCACGTCGCCGGCGTGGAAAACTCCGGCAATGTTGGTGCGCGCGCCGCCCTTGGAGATGATGTAACCGTCCGGGTCGGTCTCGATCTGGCCCTTGAAAATTTTGGTGTTCGGTATGTGCCCGATGGCCACGAAGAAGCCGTCCACATCCTGCTCCCATCGCTCGCCGGTCTTGAGATTGCGCAGGCGGACGCCGTTGACCAGGTGCTGGGAGACGTCGAAGATGTCTTCCACGACGGTGTTGAGCAGGAACTTGATCTTGGGGTTGTGGCGCGCGCGATCGAGCATGATCTTTGAGGCGCGGAATTCCTCGCGGCGGTGCACCAGCGCGACCTCACTGCCGAAGCGCGTCAGGAAGTTGGCCTCTTCCATGGCGGAATCGCCGCCGCCCACCACCATGATCTTCTTACCGCGATAGAAGAATCCGTCGCAGGTGGCGCAGGAACTCACGCCGCGCCCGATGAGCTTCTGTTCGTTCTCCAGGCCCAGCCAGCGTGCGGAGGCCCCCGAGGCGATGATGATGGTGCGGGTCTCCGTCCACTCACCTTCGATGTTGAGGCGCAGGGGCCGCGCCGAGAAGTCGGAATCGGTGACCGCGCCGTGCACATATTCGGCGCCGAAGTTCTCGGCCTGCTTCTTCATGTTCTCCACCAGGTCGGGACCGTTGATGCCTTCGGGGAAGCCGGGAAAGTTCTCGACCATGGTGGTGAGGGCAAGCTGGCCGCCGGCTTCGTGGCCGCTCACGACCAGGGGTTTGAGATTGGCGCGCGCCGCGTAAATGGCCGCCGTATTACCGGCACAGCCCGATCCTATGATGACCACGTTTCGCATCGGTTTAGGGGTGAAAATACAGGGTAGCACGTGGTTAGCTCTTCTGCGCTAACCTACGCCAATCTGGAGTCCGCCGACGGATTGCGGCAATCTGGTGTCATGAGCCAGGTGGTGATATGAAATTGTCCGCGATCTTCATGCTGGGCCTGGCCGTGCTCCCGGCCACCGCGTCGGACACGGTGCTCCCCGACTACCTGCCATCCGGGACGAAGGTCGTGTTCGGGATTCGGATGCGCAGTATCGTCGATCTTCTGCAGTCGCAGAGCTTCCCCGCCGAGTGGCGCACCGCCGCCTCCCAGTTGACGGCCCAGACTCCGCTGGCCGGCTTCGATCCGCCGAAAGACCTCGACGAGGTGCTGATCGTCTCGACCGGCGAGGGCGACCCTCCTCCGGTCCTTATGGTATTGTGGGGCCGCTTCGACGTCGACCGGTTCGCCGCCGGCGCGACGGCCTACCACGGCGTGCCGATTCTGGAGGATGCCAGGAAGTCGGGCGGCATCGCCATCCTGGACCCTTCCACGGCGATTGCGGGCGATGTGCCCCTGGTGCGCGCGGCCATCGACCGGCGCGGAAGCGGGGCTGGAATTGCCGCATCGCTGGCCGCCCGCATCGAGCCGCTGCGCAGCCGCTACAGCATTTGGGGAATCGGCGACCTCCCCGGCCATCCTCCCGCGGTAGACCAGTTCGAGTTCGGGGCCGAGCTGGCCGATGGATTGGAACTCACCGCCAAAATCCACGTCCCAACGCACGAAGACGCCGAGAAAATGGCTTCCTCGATCGCGCTGGCCGAAGGCATGTTGAAAGGCGGCCAGGCGTCCTCGAACGGAACGAAAGTGGAAATGCACACCGAGGACGGATGGCTCAATCTGTCGATCGCGATTCCTCGAGAAGCTTTGAACAAGGCGATCCAGGACCAGCACGCCGCGCTTCAGTCCGCTGTAATGTCCCGATTCGGGGCTTCCACCGCGGCGCAAGCGCCCCAAAAGCCCGCCCCGCCGCCCACCGGCAAGGTCGTCACGAACGCGCACGGCGACACGCTGGTGGTCACGCTTCCAGGGAGGCGCTGAGGGCTGGCGGAGAGCGGGCGTGGACTAGCGCTTTAGCCTCGATCCGAAACGCCGAAGGACAGTATCAAGAGCTACGATGGACCATATGTATTCTTCCGACACCGTCCCTAGCCTTCCTGCGTTGATTGAGGAACGATTGGCCGCAGACGATGATCCCGGGCTTTGGGTCGAGATACTCCGTGCTGCAGCAGAAGACGCGTCAGTGCTTCGCACGCGAAGCGGGTCGAGGTTGTACGCGATCGTGGGCCGTTGTTCCCACTGGGCAAGACCGCACCAGAGCCGCTGGACAGCGGCCGGCGGCTTTTCGCTGCCCTTAGGCTACGGCGACGGCGAAGGGTACGTTGGCGGGCTTCCAAAGCTCGACTGGAACGTCACGCTCGAATTCGATCCTAATCAGCCTGGCTGGGTTTGTCCTCTGCAATCTCCCACCAAACGATTCCGTTCCGTGCGTCTCGCTATTCCTGCGCGGACCGCGCGACATCTACAAGCCGCGGTTCATGCTGATTGGTCGCGGGCGACCCTGGACGCGAAACAGAAGCGAACCGTTTTTTACGGGCTCCGAAAGTCGGGCGATGGCTGGCAGTTGGTCGCACGTAGTGAGGGCGGGGTGAAAGCCAAAAGAAAGTGGGCCCACTGGTCGGCTAAGCCCAGCGTCAAATATGTGTCCATTCCGCACAGCCCAGGGTTCCGGTCCTAACCTTCCTCGGTTCTGTGGCGCTTCCGCCTGCCAACTGGCGCGTTTTTCTCGGCGCTCTCCGCTACCGCGCTCTCAGGTTTTGACTTTGTTTTTCTCCGCGCTTGCCTCCGCTCCTCTACGTCGCGGTACCCTCTGGGTCCGGTGAACCTGGGGTTCGCCCTACCGCCGCGCCAGCACCGCCCCCAGCCACACCGCCGCATACCCCAGACCCACGCTGCCCACGACATTCACCAACCCCGCCCACATCCCGCCCTCACTGACCGCGGAATAAGTCTCCCACTCGAAACTCGAGAACGTAGTGTAGCCGCCCAGGAAGCCGATCACCAGCAGCGGACGCCAGTAGGTACCGGGCGGGAGCCGCTCGGTGAGCAGCGTCATAATCAGGCCGATCAGAAACGAGCCGCTGACGTTGATGATCAGCGTACCTAGCGGGAAGCGGCTGCCGAAACGAGTCATGATGGCGGTGCCGGCGACATAGCGCGCAAGTGAGCCCGCGCCGCCGCCGAGAAGGATGAGCAGGTACTTCATCGGCGGCCGGCCCTTATGACGGCTTCAGGCAGTCGGCGATTTCCTTTTCTTCCACGGCGCCCGTCTTGATCAGCCGCCAGTAGGGCTCCGTGATGTCTACCGTGGTAGCGCCAGGGCCGGAGCACGCGCCCCCATCGATCACCAGATCCACGCGCCCATCCATCATGCCGAAGACTTCGATGCCGCTGCGGCACGTGGGGTGGCAGGAGATGTTCGCGCTGGTGGAAATCAAGGGCTCGTTGAGCATGGCGATCAACTGGTTGGCAACGACGGAACGCGATTGGCGCAGCGCCATCCGGCCGGTATTGCCGGTGACTTTCAGCGGGATCTTGGCCGAGGCCGGCACGATGATGGTAAGCGGGCCCGGCCAGAAGCGGCGCGCCAGGATATAAAAGCGATTGTTCAGCTCTCCGGCCAGTTCCTCCGCCATGATCATGTCGCCGACCAGAATGGGAAGCGAGCGGTGCGACTCGCGGCCCTTGGCGGTGAAGACCTGCGTCACCGCGCGCAGGTTGAACGGGTCGGCGACCAGGGTGTAGAGGGCGTCGGTGGGGATGGCGACGACTCTGCCGCGGCGCACGGCGGCGGCGGCTCGCTCCAGGACTTCAGGCTGGGGCTCTTCGGGGTTGATCTCGACCAGGTCGGTAGCCATTTTGGATGCGGTCTCAGCGCGGGCCGATTGCCTCCGCGACGTCCAGGGCCATCTGGTAGCGGCCGAAGGGCGCGCTCAATTGTACACCCTGGACGAGGTGGCGCACACGGGTCACCATTTCGCGCGCGATGGCGACGCCCTCCTCGCGGGCCTTGTCGGCGTTGTCCACGCGGCGCATGCGCTCCATGAATTCCTCGGGCACGGGCACGCGCAGCTCGTTGACCATGAACTCGGCGTTGCGGTAGCTGGTGAGCGGCCAGATGCCGCAGATCACCGGAATCTTGACGTGCTCGGTGCGCTTGAGGAATCTCTCCAGGTCGTCCAGTTCGAAGACCGGCTGCGTCACCACGTATTCCGCGCCGGCCTCCACTTTCCACTCGAACCGGCGGATCTCCTCGTCCATGTTGAGCGCGCCGGGGTTGGCGCCCACGCCGATCAGCAGCGCGGTCTGCGACCCCATGGGATTGCCGCCGATATCCAGGCCGTGGTTCAGATTGCGCACGATGTTGACCAGCCCGATGGCGTCCACGTCGAACACCGCGGTGGCGTCGGGGTAAGCGCCCATGCGCGGCGGATCGCCGGTGATGCAGATGAGGTTGCGCACGCCCACCGTGTGGGTGCCCAGCAGCTCCGATTGAATGCCCAGGATGTTGCGGTCGCGGCAGCAGAAGTGGTTGACCGCCTCGATCGCGGCCTGCTGCTGGATGAGCTGGCAGGTGACCTGGGCACTCATGCGGGCGCTCGCCCGGGGGCCGTCCGGGACGTTGATGCAATCGATTCCGTGCTCTCCGCAGCGCCGCGCGCCATCGATTTCGCGGGAGGCGTCGACCCCGCGGGGCGGCAGGATCTCCACGAATGCGACGAATTTTCCGGCCGCCAGCTTGGCCCCCAGCTTGGACTTTTCCGCCATGGGCACCGGCGTCAGCGCGTGCGCTTTGACTTGCGGCTCCTCCACCGTGATGGCGAGTTTCTTCTGCGCCGGCTGAAGCGAGCGCGTTTCCGAGCGGATGAGCTTGATGTGGTCGGGCGTCGTGCCGCAGCAGCCGCCGATGATCTTGACCCCGGCCCACAGCAGGCGGCGCGCATACTGCGCCATGTATTCCGGCGAGCAGAGATAGATGTTGCGCCCCTCGATGCGCATGGGCAGCCCCGCGTTGGGCATGGCGCTCATGGGCTTCGAGGAGAACTGCATCATGCGCTCGATGGTTTCGAGCGTGGCCTTGGGGCCGACCGAACAGTTCAGCCCGATGGCGTCCACCGGCCAGGAATCCAGGGCGCGTGTAAAAGTCTCGGTGTCGGTGCCGCCCGGCAGGTGCCCGAAATCGTCGATGGTGACCTGGGCGACCACGGGGATTTCACCGCCGGAGGCTTCGTGGGCCGCGGCCACGGCTTCGCGAAGCTCGTCGAGGTTGCCGAAGGTCTCGAAGATGAGGAGATCGACGCCGGCTTCGAGCAGCGCGTCGATCTGCTCGCGGAAGGCCTCGCGGGCTTCGGCGAAAGATGTGGGGCCGAGCGGTTCGATGCGCACACCGAGCGGGCCCACGGCGCCGGCGACAAAGGGTCCGTCTTTTGCTTTTCGGGTCGCGGCGCCGGCGGCCGCCTCGCGCGCCACGCGGACGGCCGCGCGGTTGATGTCCTTCAGTTTTTCGGCGATGCCAAAGGCGGCCAGCCGCGGGCGGCTCGCGCCGAAGGTGTTGGTCTCCAGGATCTCGGCGCCCGCTTTGACGTATTCCTGGTGGATGCCGCGGACCAGGTCGGGCTGCGAGACGTTCAGCTCGTCGAAGCACCGGTTGATGAACACTCCGCGCGCATAGAGCATGGTACCCATGGCCCCGTCGGCCACCAAAACACGGCGGGACAGTTGATCGCGGAACTCCTGGGCGCGGGTACTGATAGATGTCGTCATGGGAAAGCGGTCGCAAAAACCGCTTCGGGCGCGGAAGATGCGATATTCCCGATTTTACCGCAAGTCCCAGGTGAGTTTGGCCATTTGGAAGGACGCCCAGCCTCGGTGGGGCATGCCTCAGCCTGCTCCGTGGCGCACGCTCTCAGCGTGCCGGGGTGCCCTTCCATGAGAAGACTACCTCTTACCTCCTGTCAACACAAAAATTCTCTGGCAGTGCTGGACCTCTCGGCCCCCGGCACCGCTTCCGCTACGCGATCCTCTCCCGCCAGAAAATTCAACTTCGGCGTGGGCGCCGCCCTCAGTTCTCCCGTCACCCGATTCGCTCGTCTGTCCCGCCTCACTTCCATTCGCACTCGCGCCCGCTTCCTTGCGTAATCGGCGGCGCGGTTCCATTTGGAGTCCGTCGTTCGGGCGCTGCCATCTCTGGGTCGGTCTCAATCCATGGATTCGCTTGCGCGATCCACAAACCGGATCGAGGGCACCACGCAGTCGCCCGGACACGGCGGCAAGACGAGAGTACTCCGGTCACGTTCTTACCAGGGCAAACTCCTCATGCCAAATTCGTTAGTTCGTCCTCGCCATACTGGAACCGATGCTAGCCATCACGCTTTCCAATAATTCACGCAGCCGCTCGGCTGGTAGCTGGTCCGGTTGCGCGTCTGCTGGCAGCCGGACGACCCGCACCACACGCACGTCCCGTAAACCGGCGGCCGCCCGATCACTCCCCATCCGGCCGGTTTCATCACCATCCAGGAGCAGCACCACTCCCGCGGCGAACCGCTCCCGCGGCGAACCGCTCCCGCAGCAGCCGCGCCGGATGTTCGTAGAGCTCCGCGCCCATCAGCGCCACCACGTTTTCATAGCCCGTCGCCTGGTACACCTTCAGGCAATCGAAGAAACCTTCCACCACAATCACCGTGTCGCAGCTCGTCGCCGCCGCCCGATGAAAATTGAACAGCACTTGGGATTTCCCAAAGCCCCCCGGAAACTTGTACCGTGGCTCGCTTCCGTCCAACGAGCGGCCCGCATACCCTACCAGTCCGCCTCCCTCGTTGTGAATCGGAATCACCACCCGTCCCCGCATCAACCCCGGTCCTGGATAGAAACCCACGCCGAATCGGGCCGCCGTGCGGGTGGCGATGCCCCGGCCGGACAGGTAAGCATGCGCGCAATCCACACCGCGCAATGTGAAATTCAACGGTGGGTTGCAGAACACTTTTCTTTTCGTAACCCGTTGCTTGGTCCGCACCTCATCCGGCATCGCCGCAACCGCAAACCCATCCCTCAGCAGTAACGCGGCTTCGCGCACCGCGCATCCTTCCAGTAAGGCCACCAAGTCCAACAGGTCGCCACCCGCTCCGCACGAGAAACAGTGAAAAGATTTTCCGTTCCAAGTCCACGTGGAAGGCATCGCGCCCTTCCCCACCGTGGATCGGACACCGGCCTCGATACCGGCCCCTACGGCCCTGCAGACCTTCCACCCGGTAGTGTTTCAACACCGCCTCCAGCGACACGCCTTGTTTGATGGCGGCGAAATTCACGGTTTCGCTCTTCACGCTACCACCTCCTCTCGCGCCCGGCTGTGACGCAGCGGATCATTACTGCTCCCCGCTCTTCCACAAGCTGATCAACAACACCGCCAACCGTCGCGCCACCCCCACCACTGCTCGCTGTTTGGCCCGCTTACTCCCCTTGCCTCCCTCGATGATTTGCAGCCCCCAACGCCGCAGATCGCTGTCTTGCCCAAACGGCCCCAGGACGTATTGCGCACACTGCACCAGCATCTTCCGCATATAACTATCTCTCGCCCGGGTGATTCGTAGCTCCGGATGGCTTTCTCCGGAATCGTCCAACCGCGGACGCAATCCCAAATACGACCCAAAATCCCGGCTGCGCGAAAACCGCTTTTATCTCCCACCGTCAGCATGAATCCCACGGCCGTCAGCGTCCCCACTCCGTTCACCTGGCTCAATCGGCGCTCTCCGGATACCGCGTCCGCGCCCAGTGTTCCACCGTGCAATCGTAGCGGTAGATCTCCTCGTTCAGCTTGTCGATCACTTCCAGCAGCGGTACCGCCGCGGGACGCAGCCCTTCCGGAATCGCTGCTCCTACCTCGTGCGGAAACGTCATGCTGGCGCACTCCGGCAACCGCCCCCCGGTGGCCTTCACCACTCCGCGTACGCTGCTGATCAACCGCGTGCGCGTCTCCACCAGGTTGTCGCGCATGTGCAGCAGCGTCAAATCCATCTGCGCGGCTTCGGCCCGATGCTGGATGGGCGATAACAAATTCGGGGCCGCCCGCACCATCTGCGCCAAGGTCCGCGCGTCCCGTTTGTCGCTCTTCGCGTTGCTTTTCGCGATCAATTCCAGTTGCCGTGCATCCGCCACTTTGACATCGTGACCGCACCTTCCCAACACCTCGCTGGTCCACCGCGAATGCGTCCCCACTTCCAACGCGATGCACATTCTTCCACGGTCGCTAAAGCGTTTGAAAAACGCCTCAGGCGTGGTCGCCACCCATTCTTCCAACAGCACCTTGCCCTGCTCGTCTGTCATACGGACGCGGCTCCTCTTGTCGCCCAGATCGATTCCGACGTATCGGCCGATTGCCTCGGTCGGATTCTTGCTATCCTTGCTCATGAACTGGTCTCCTTACTTGGCACCCTTCGGGAGTGCGATTTTGACACCAGGCAGCAGTTTACTGCATGCCGCCTCGAGGAGACCAG
>Ga0116223_10005292_pt1 | contig 10924 bp, 10 predicted proteins | sample Sb_taG_3_FD_90092 | JGI IMG/M metagenome (GOLD analysis project Ga0116223, IMG submission 90092) | Peat soil microbial communities from Weissenstadt, Germany - Sb_50d_a_PC metaG | ecosystem: Environmental > Terrestrial > Soil > Wetlands > Peat | place: Germany: Weissenstadt | collected 2010-09-21 | reverse complement strand
GTATCCACGAAGCGCGCGCAGTAACCAGTCCTGCCACTCGGCGCCGGGACAAGTTGCTTTTTCCGTCGCAGGGGCATCCAATCGACATGACAGGTGGCACGGGCCGCGGATCACGAATCACGGGTCACCATTTACGAATCACCTGCAGTCAGAATCGAGTCACGACATGAGAGACGCCGTCATCGTCAGTTCCGTTCGCACGCCGGTTGGAAAAGCGTTCAAGGGTTCGCTGCGCTCGACGCGGCCGGATGATCTTGCCGCAATCGCCATGCAGGAAGCGATTCGTCGCGTGCCGGGGCTTAATCCCGGGGATATCGAGGATGTCATCCTCGGCTGCGCCATGCCGGAAGGCGAGGCGGGGATGAACGTCGCGCGCATCGCCAGCCAGCGCGCCGGGCTGCCGCCGGAAGTTCCGGCCATCACGATCAACCGGTTTTGCTCCTCGGGCCTGCAGGCGATTGCCATGGCGGCCGAGCGCATCATGGTTGGCCACGCGGACGTCATTCTGGCCGGCGGCACGGAATCGATGAGCATGATTCCCATGGGCGGGAACAAGATCTCCCCAAATCCCTGGTTGATGGACCACTACCCGGACGCGTATCTCAGCATGGGACTTACGGCGGAAAATGTGGCCAAGAAATACGGCATCACGCGCGAAAAGGCCGATGAGTTTTCGCTCGCCAGCCACAAGAAAGCGCTCGCCGCCATTGCCGCCGGGAAGTTCAAGGATGAAATCGTGCCGGTCGAGGTGCAGACGACGGTTGTCGCCAATGCTGTGAATCGCCGTGCGGCAAAGGCCAAAACGTCTACGAGCCTTTTTGCAATCGACGAAGGACCGCGCGGCGACACCAGCATGGAAGCCTTGGCCAAGCTGAAGCCCGCATTTCATGCGCGCGGCACGACGACGGCCGGGAACAGTTCACAGACGAGCGACGGCGCCGCGGCGGTGATTGTGATGAGCGCCGAGCGCGCCAAGGCGCTTGGGGCAAAACCTCTCGCGCGCTTCCTCGGTTTCGCGACGGCTGGAGTGCCGGCGGAGATCATGGGAATCGGTCCTGCTTATGCGATTCCCAAGGTGTTGAAATTGACTGGTTTGAAGCTCGATCAGATGGATGTGATTGAGTTGAACGAAGCTTTTGCCGTGCAGTCGCTGGCGGTGATCCATGAGGCGGGGCTTGATCCTGCGCGCGTAAATCCCAATGGGGGTGCGATTGCGCTTGGGCATCCGCTCGGCTGCACTGGGGCGAAGCTTACGGCGACGATCCTGCGCGAACTCGAGCGGCGCAACGCGCGCTACGGGATGGTTACCATGTGCATTGGCGGGGGGATGGGCGCTGCAGGCATCTTCGAACGAGTTGCTTCCTAGATTAAAGCAAAGGCAAAGGCTTTTAACACAGAGGACACAGAGAGCACAGAGAAAGGCGGAGGAAAACACTTCACCGGAATCTTCGACTTGGGTCTTTATCGGATCAAAAGGTACGCCCCGTAACCCAACCCTGCTCCAAGCAGAGATCCCACTACTACATCACTCACGAAGTGCATTCCCAGGATGACGCGGGACACGGCGATGCTCACCGATAAGGCGAGCAGGGCCGCTTGTAGCTGCGGGTAGAAGATGCACAAGGGGATTGCGATGGCGAACGCGCTCATCGCGTGGCCCGAGGGGAAGGAGAACTGGTCGGGCGGAAGTATTTTCGACCAGCAGTGCGACTCGAGATGGCACGGGCGTTTCCTCTTGCTGGCCTTTTTGATGAAGCTAAAGAGCACGACGGTCGCGGCCTCGGCTGATGCGCTGGCGGCGAAGGCGATAAAGCGCATGTCGCCGCCGAACAGGAGCAAGGCGATCCCGACGGAATACCACACCCAGCCGTCTCCCAGCCGCGTGGAAGCGATCATCCAAAAGCGGAGCCATCGCGGCGGGCGCCAGCGGTGGACCTTCCTCATGACTTGATAGTCGCGGGCTTGTATAAACTCCCAGACCATTCTTCGAGCGGTCATGGCTGCACCTCTTTACTGCGGGCTGTCCGTCGAAACTCGGGGCAAGCTCGCACCCGCCTACGCCATCTGCTTCTGACGCACCGGCAGGGCCCTCAGGAGGCGCTTCGGTGCGGGCCGGGGACCGTTAATCGCGGCGCCCCAGCGGCGGACAAAACCCAGATCCACGAAATAATCGACGGCGACGCCTGCGGGGACCAGCGCGATAAGCGGAGCAAGCAGCATGGTCCAGCGGTCTTCTCGCATCATCTCGCCGCAGAGCAGCAAAATATCGCGCGTCAATTTCCAGTAGCCGCCGGATTCGCCGCACAGCCGGCCTTTACCGGCGCGCAGGCCGGCGAAAAACTCTTCCTTGTTCCTCGCGCCCGGCACTTCGGTGTACGTCGTGCCCACCGAGGCCAGCGCGTGCGCGTCGCTTCCGGCCACCTGCGTCTTGCATCGCTTCCAGGCAAAGTCGGCGGCATGCTGGTTGGCGGAAGCCAGCATTTGGCCGTTGCGGGCCTCGACGGCGGGGAAATATCCGGAAAACCATTCGTAGTCGTCCGCGTTTCGCCGCCCGGTCACGGAAGAAAATACGTGATTTACAGTGAAAAACAGGCGCTGTTCGGAAAGATATGCGAGCAGCCGGATCATGTCGGTTCGCCGCCGGTTGATTTCGATGTGCTGGCGTTCGGTAATGTCATACACCCCGACGTGAGCCTCGGTGCCGCTCGGCATGGTGCAAGTGGCTTCTTCGCTGACAAAGAAATCCGGGTAGCGGCGCAACTCTTCCGCTCCGCCGATGGAATCGTGATCGGTTAGTGTGACCAGGTCCATGCCGCGTTGGCGCAGCGTGGAGTAGACGTCCGTCGGAGCACTGTAGCTTTCCAAAAAAAAATGGCGCAGGATAGCGACAGGCAGGGTGCCTGAGTGAAGCGAGTGGACGTGCAGATCGCATCTCATTGTGGAAAAGTCTCTCAAAAAGACTTTTCTGATTTGTTACGCGATGTTGAACAAAGTGTAAGAATTGTCTGTTACTAATTGAGCACAAATAGGTTAACGAACGAGGAGGTGCACCAATAGATGGCAGACGGAATGTCCGGCCCGCGCGACCGAAGACGCCGCATCCATCTTGTTTTCTTTGACGCCGGAGGGGGCCACCGCAACGCCGCAACGGCATTGCAAGTGCAAATCGAGCGGCAGGGCCTGCCGCTGGAAGTGTCCCTGGTAAACCTTCAGGAAGTCCTCGACCCGCTGGATATCCTCCGCAAGCTGACCGGAATTCGCATCCAGGACATGTACAACAAGATGCTGCGCAACGGCTGGACGCTGGGCAGCCCGCAGCTCATGCGCGTCCTGCAGGTTGTTGTGCGGACCTACCACGGGCCGTCCGTGGGGGTCCTCAAGCAGTTCTGGGAGGAGAATTCGCCGGACATGGTGGTGTCGCTCGTGCCGCACTTCAATCGGGCATTGCGGGAGAGTTATCATAAGGCATTACCTGGCAGGCCCTTCGTTACGGTCCTGACCGACCTGGCGGACTATCCGAAGCATTTCTGGGTCGAGCGCGAATCCCAATATGTGGTTTGCGGAACGGACAAGGCCGTCGAACAGGCACGCGCGCTCGGGCATCACTATGGCAACGTGTTCCGCACTTCCGGGATGATCCTCCACCCGCGGTTTTACGAAACCGGCGAGGTGGACCGGGCTAAAGAGCGAAAAAGGTTGGGCCTCGATCCCGACCTTCCAACCGGAATCGTTTTGTTCGGGGGATACGGCACCTCGAAGATGCTCGACATTCTGCGCCAGATCAACCGGTCTTCCTTGCAGGTGCAGCTCATCCTGATTTGCGGCCGGAATGAAAAACTGGCGCAGGCGCTGCGGCGGGAACCTACGCGGATTCCCATCCATGTGGAGGGCTTTACCACGCAAATCCCTTTCTTCATGGCGCTCTCGGATTTTTTTATCGGCAAGCCGGGACCGGGGAGCATCAGCGAAGCGCTTTCCCGGCATTTGCCCGTGATCATCGACTGCAATGCGTGGACGCTGCCGCAGGAGCGCTACAACGCGCAGTGGGTGCGCGAAAAAGAAGTCGGCATCGTGGTGCAGAGCCACCGCCAAGTGGCGAGAGCCGTGGCGGAGTTGCTGAAGCCGGGCGAGCTGGCGCAATTCCGCGCGCGCGCCGCCGCAATGGAAAACCGCGCCGTCTTTGAAATTCCCGCCATTTTCGAAAAAATCCTGGACGGCAGTCCGGAGAAGATCCTGGTTGGATCAGGAATCAGAAATTCCAAATCAGAAATTTGAAGCTCCCAAACCGAAATCTCAAATCTGAAATTTCAAATTTGAGATTTGCAAATTCAAAATCGGCCGACGCGGTTTTGGGCCAGCCATCAGTCCCGGGGAATAATCCACAGCCTCAAGCCACAGCCTCAAGCAAACGATACCCGAATCACCAGTCACCGATCACCGGTCACTTTTATTTCTTCAGGCGCAGATCGCGGCCGGTCATTTCCGGGGGCACGGGGAGACCTAACACGCCGAGCAGCGTTGGCGCGACATCGCGCAATGAGCCGCCGGGCGAGAGGGGGCCGGCGCCATCCTCCGTCGCTAGGATCAGCGGGACAGGATTGGTCGTGTGATAGGTGTGCGGGCCGCCGGTGACTGGGTCGATCATGGTTTCGGCGTTTCCGTGATCGGCGGTGACAATCCAGGCTCCGCCGCGCGGCTGCAAGACCTGGCGGATGCGGCCCAGGCATTCATCCACAGCCTCGACGGCCTTGATTGCGGCTTCCAGAACTCCGGTGTGTCCCACCATGTCGGCGTTGGCGAAGTTCATGACCACGGCGTCGAAGTCGCCCTTCTCGATGGCTTTTACCACGGTATCGGCAATGCCCGCGGCGCTCATTTCCGGTTTCAGGTCGTACGTGGGGACCTTGGGCGATGGAACCAGAATTCGCTCTTCGCCGCCGAAGGGTTTCTCGATGCCGCCGTTGAAAAAATAGGTGACGTGCGCGTATTTTTCCGTTTCGGCGCAGCGCAGATTTTTCAGGTTTTGCTCGGCGAAGACTTGCGCCAGGATGTGCGCGATTTTTTCCGGAGCGATCACGTAGCGCAGCCACGGCCAGGCCTTGTCGTACTGCGTCATGGCGACGTAGAAAAGATTCGACGGGCGTTTCGGATCGGCGAATTCCTTGAAGCCCGGCTCGGCGATGGCGCGCGTCATCTGGCGCGCGCGATCGGCGCGAAAGTTGAAAAAAATCACGGCATCATCGTCGCGAATCGCTCCGGCAGGGGGCGCGGAAGGCGAAGCGCTTGCCGCGATCACGATGGGCTCGACGAATTCATCGGTCACGCCGCGTTCGTAGCTGCGGCGGATCGCTTCGACCGGGTCGGCCGTTTTCACCGGGGCGTCGCCGTGGACGACGGCGCGATAGGCTCGCTCGACGCGTTCCCAGCGGTTGTCGCGGTCCATCGCGTAGTAGCGGCCGGTGAGGGAGGCGATGCGCCCGCAGCCGATCTCGCGAATTTTCTGCTGCAATTGCTGGATGTAATCGACGCCGCTGTGCGGAGGCGTGTCGCGCCCATCCGTGAAGCAGTGGATGAACACGCGCTCGACGTGCTGCTCGCGCGCCATCCGCAAGAGCGCAAACAAGTGCTGCATGTGCGAGTGCACGCCGCCGTCGCTCAGGAGGCCCAGCAGGTGCAGGTTGCGCGCGCGGCCCCGCTCCATGGCCTCGATGAGGAGCGGCTGCTTGAAAAATTCGCCGTTCGCGATCATCACGTCGATGCGCGTGATGTCCATGTGGATGATGCGCCCGGCGCCCATGTTCATGTGGCCCACTTCGCTGTTCCCCATTTGCCCTTCGGGCAAACCGACATATGGCCCGGACGTCTGGATCAATGTGTTGGGGAAATCCTTCAGCAGGCGGTCGTAGTTCGGTTTCCGCGCAAGAGCAATCGCGTTACCTTTGGTTTCCGCGCGATAGCCCCATCCATCGAGCACGGTCAGTACAATCGGTTTCGGTCGTTTTGGCATGGGAGCTAAGGATACACGGAACGCGTTTCTCAGTGTAGCGCCCGCCTTCAGGCGGGCATCTGCCGTTGCTTCCACGGCGGCGTCCAGTCCCCAACCGTGGCTGCAGTTTTCCAAGGCCGCAGGAATGACCCAGAAAAGGGATACTCCTCAAAGTTTTTACAAAGTCCCTTTCGGACAGGGTTCATCCAAATGTACGCCGCAACGTGCTTGGATTCCTCGTTCGCGCGTAGAACATGATCATAGTAATTTTTCTGCCAAAGCCTCATGCCGGTTTCTTGCTGATACGTAAATCCTGTTTTCTGTTTAAAGCTTTTTGCCAGGACGGGCAGATCGCTGGTTGGCGCTTTGCCAAATGCCAAGAAATGCAGATGGTCGGGCATGACGCAATACGCGTCCACAAGAAAATGGTGAAGGTTCGATTCTCTTCGTAGCATCTCAACAATCCATGCGGCTTTCGCGGCGTTGAGGAAAATGGGATTGCGATTCTCGCAGCACATCGTAACGAAGGACCATTTCTGTCCGAGGTATTCCCGCGGGTCTAATCGGTGTGCTTTGCGGGTAAAATTCATTTCGAAAAAATCCCGTGTGCGCTCGCCCTGTCATCGGCGCTCTACACTCAGCCGGATGCCCGCCTGAAGGCGGGCGCTACACACCGAGCGGAAACGTGAAGCTGGGCTAACGTTCATTCATTTCGTCGCGCGTGTACGGCCCAGCCGAGCGGACCGTGCGTCGCAGTCGCTTCATCAGGGCATAGTATTCTTGCGCCGAAACTTCTTTTCTCGCGTAGGACTCAAGCCACTCGATGATGGCCTCCTCTAGTGTCTTCCCCAGAGATTGAGCGGTCTTTCGAGCCCGTTTGATCAGGTCCTCGTTGGCGGAAATCGTTATCTTTTTCATAGAAGAATAGCGTACAGCAGTTTCGAGTGATCGACGCAGGAGACTATTTTCGCGCTAGTGCGGCGCGGCCCGGGAACTTCGCGGCGGCGCCCAATTCTTCCTCGATGCGCAAGAGCTGGTTGTACTTGGCGACGCGGTCGGTGCGGGAGGCTGAGCCGGTCTTGATTTGCCCCGTGCCCATGGCGACGACGAAATCGGCGATGAAGGTATCCTCGGTTTCGCCGGAGCGGTGCGAGACGATGGAGGCGTAGCCTGCCTTGCGCGCCATTTCGATGGCTTCGATGGTTTCGGTGACGGTGCCGATCTGGTTGAGCTTGATCAGGATCGCGTTACCGATTTTTTCGGTAATGCCTCGTTGCAGGCGCACTGTGTTCGTCACGAACAAATCGTCGCCGACGAGCTGCACTTTTCCTCCCAACTCGGCGGTCATATGTTTCCATCCGGCCCAATCGTCTTCGGCGAGGCCGTCTTCGATGGAAACGATGGGGAACTGGCGGACCCAATCGACATAAAACTTCGTCATCTGCTCCGAGGTGCGCGCGGATTTGTCGGATTTTTTGAATACATATTTGCCGCTGGCCTTGTCGTAAAACTCGCTCGAAGCGGGATCGAGCGCGATGGCGACGTGCTCGCCGGGTTTGTAGCCGGCGGCTGCGATGGCTTCTAAAATGACTTCGATGGCTTCGTCGTTGGACTTCAGGTTGGGCGCGAAGCCGCCTTCGTCGCCGACCGCAGTGGAATAGCCGCGCTTGTGCAGCACCGCCTTCAGCCGATGGAAGACTTCGACGCCCATGCGCAGTGCATCGTCAAACGTCTTGGCGCCCACGGGCATGGCCATAAATTCCTGAAAATCCACGGAATTGTCGGCGTGCGCGCCGCCATTCAAAATGTTCATCATCGGCACGGGAAGCGTGTTGCCGGAAGGGTCGCTCGAATACCGCGCGAGATATTTGTACAGCGGCTGGCGCGCTGCCGATGCGGCCGCGCGCGCGGCCGCCATCGAAACGGCGAGGATGGCGTTGGCGCCAAGATTCCCTTTGTTCGGAGAGCCGTCGGTTTCGATCATGCGGCGGTCGAGCGCGCCCTGGTCGGAGGCGTCGAGGCCGGTGACAGCGCCGGCAATCTCGCCATTCACGTTGGCCACGGCCTTGAGGACGCCCTTGCCGAGGTAGCGCGATTTGTCGCCATCGCGCAATTCGATGGCTTCGTGCTCGCCGGTGGACGCGCCCGAGGGCACGGCGGCGCGGCCGAGCGCGCCGCCTTCAAGGATGACGTCCGCTTCCACGGTCGGGTTGCCGCGCGAATCGATGATCTGCCTGCCATGCACCCGCGCGATTTTCGTGGACATGCCGCCTCCTGGTAAAAAATCAAAACCGAATGTAACCACCCGCCGCGGCGGGAACACAGATGACCACGGATAGGAGAGGAGAAAGTTAAGAGTTGACTGTTGAGAGTTAACAGTCAAGAACAGACCCCGCCACCTAAGCGTTCTCAACTATTAACTTCTGATCTCTAACTTCTAATTTCTAACTTCCAGCATTCTCATTCCGGTTCCTCGATCATGGATTCTTCGCGGACGACGACTACGATTCCGCCTTCGGTGACGTGGTAGCGTTGGCGGTCGGCTTCGAGGTCGTAGCCGATTTCGGCGCGCTCGGGAATCGTGACGTGGCGGTCGATGATGGCGTTGCGCACGCGGGCATGGCGTCCGATGTTCACATGATTGAACAGGATCGAGCTTTCGACATCGGAATAGCTATTGGTCCGCACGTCGTAGCCAAGCACGGAGCGATTGACGCGGCCTCCGGAAATGATCGACCCTCCGCCCACCATGGAATCCAACGCAACTCCCATGCGGTTGGAGTCGGCGAACACGGTTTTCAGCGGCGGATATTGATGCTGCCAGGTGCGGATCGGCCAGGTCTTGTCGTACAGATTGAAAACCGGCGAGACGGACACCAGGTCCATGTTCGCTTCATAGTAAGCCTCGATGGTGCCGACGTCGCGCCAGTATTGCGCGCCGACTTTGTTTTCATCGATGAAGTTATAGGCGTACACGCGATATTTCGTGAAAATGCGCGGCAAGATATCTTTCCCGAAATCGTGCTTGGAATTGGGATCTTCGGCGTCCGCCAGGAGCGCGGGAATCAGCAGCTGCGTATTGAACACGTAGACGCCCATGGAGGCGTTGACCATGTCCGGATGGAGGTGCGAACGCTTCGGCGACGCGGGCTTTTCCTCGAAGCCGACGATTCGCCAATTTGCATCGGTTTCGATCACGCCGAAGCGGCCCGCCGCTTCTTGGGACGGAACCTCGAACGTGGCCACGGTCACATCGGCCCCGGAATCCACATGCTGCTGGAGCATTTTCTGGTAGTTCATTTTGTAGATGTGGTCGCCGGACAGAACGATGACGTAGCGCGAGTGCTCGCTGCCGATGGAATAAATGTTCTGGTAAACGGCGTCGGCGGTTCCGAGATACCAATTCGTTGAGACGCGCATCTGAGGCGGCAGGACTTCGATGAATTCGCCGAGGCCGAGCAGTTGCGACCAACCTTGCCGCGTGTGCCGGTTGAGCGAAAGCGCTTTGTATTGCGTCAGAACAAAAACTCGGCGGAGATCGCTGTTGATGCAGTTGGAGAGCGTGATGTCGATAATGCGGTAGATGCCGCCGAAGGGCACGGCCGGCTTGGCGCGGTCGCGCGTGAGCGGCCACAGCCGTTCGCCCTGCCCGCCTGCCAGCAGAACGCCGATCGCATCGCGCATCAGGGACATGAGCGCATCTCGTTACCCTCCCCCGAAAGGCCTTGGCCGGGGATGGGTGCTCCGATATTCTAGCAGGTGCGGCGGAAAGTCCCATACAGCCCTGACAGGAAGCGTGCCTGACCCGAGGCCGGGCCCCGAAAAAACAAAGCTTGACTTCGGTGGTCGGGTCCGCTAGAAGTGAGTGCCAATAGGCTGTTATGTACGAGTGGACCTCTCATAGTATTTATGGTTAATAGCCATTATTGCCACATGCATCGGAAGGACGGTGAATTCTAAGTGGCTGAAGTCAGCATTCAAGAAGGCGAGTCTCTGGAAAATGCGCTGCGCCGGTTCAAACGCAAGGTGCAACAGGAAGACATCATCAAGGAAATCAAGAAACACAGTTATTACATGAAGCCTGGTGAAAAGCGCCGCGCGAAACAAGCGTTATCGCGCAAACGGCTGCGCAAGAAGCAGCGGCGGGAGCTGGACTAAGCTCCCCCAGGCCAGCAAGACGACCCGGGATTTTCCTAAGCACCTTCGGACCAGTCGGAATTGGGACCCACGTTCTTCCCCGGCGTATCCCAGCAAAATCTGACTCCATCGGGGGTGCCGTGGGCTCTCCAACCAGCGTGGAGCCTCGGAGCAGCGTATGGAATATCACGATAAGGTCCTGAAGTGCGCGGAATGCAGTCAGGAGTTTGTCTTCACCGCCGGCGAACAGATGTTTTTCGCCGACAAGGGCTTCAAGAACGAGCCCAAGCGGTGCAAGGACTGCAAAGCCAAACGCTCTCAGAGCCCGGGTCCCGGTACCAACAACTTCCAACGGGCGGAAACCAAAACGACCTGCTCGCAGTGCGGAAAGGAAACCACGGTTCCTTTCCGCCCGACGCAGGGACGCCCCGTGTTCTGCCGCGAATGCTTCCAACAGCGGCGGACCATGAGTTCTCCGGCTTAGCACGGGGGGAGGGAATCGCGGCTGCTCCTCGCTGCCTGATGAGGCGGCAGAGCGAATTTCTCCCTCGTGTCACTGCCGGATTGTCCGGGTTCTCCTCCGCGCCAAGATTCCGCCTGCCTAGTCCTTTCATCCCTTGGTCATCATCTTGTCGCCAACCTATTGAGCGTGTGTGGCCAATTGGTTTTCAGATGCTCTTGTAGCGCCCGCCTTCAGTGTACGGTGCCATGACATACTTTACAGTTTTTTGCGGACGTTGCCAGGACATCCTTTACACCTCGGTTAGAGTTTTGGCCGAGGAGGCTGGAGACGATGCCCTG
>Ga0116223_10005289_pt1 | contig 10927 bp, 7 predicted proteins | sample Sb_taG_3_FD_90092 | JGI IMG/M metagenome (GOLD analysis project Ga0116223, IMG submission 90092) | Peat soil microbial communities from Weissenstadt, Germany - Sb_50d_a_PC metaG | ecosystem: Environmental > Terrestrial > Soil > Wetlands > Peat | place: Germany: Weissenstadt | collected 2010-09-21 | reverse complement strand
CCGCTAACTGGAATTGCTGGAGCATGCCGTGGCCGCGGCCCTTACTGCGGTGAATTCAGAACACGCAACAGCCCATTTTCGCCACTGCGGCTATGGTCTATAAATACTCAGAAAATGGTCTAGATGGGAAACGAACACTGCCGGTAGGAGACTGTCCGGTTCGGACGAGAATTGAGAATTGGTCAGATCTGGGTTTCTAATCTGATCACTTCTCACTTCCCGACTCTCAAGTCTCATCCGCAAGGAGACGCACAAATGCAACGACTGCTCCCATTACTGATCAGCACGGTTCTTCTCGGCGCGCAGACGCCGCCGGATAGTACCGCCTATTCTGTCGCCTACGTCGATATCGCACCCGCATCCAGAACCGCGGCGATCACTGCTATCAAGCAGCACAGAGATGCAAGCCGCAAAGACGACGGATTCCAGCGGATCGAGTTCTTCGAGCAGGCAGGACGGCCCGCACACTTCTGCATCATCGAAACGTGGGCCAACAACAAAGACCTTGATACCCATGCCGCATCGGCGAATGCCAAGGGCTTCCGAACCAAGATCGACTCGATCAGGCTGAGCGATTACGACCAGCGGCCTTACAAGACCCTGTCGTTGGGCACCGCTCACAATGACGGAAGCAGCCGCAGCACATTCGTGATCACACATGTCGACATCGGCGGCCAGGGCACAAGTGCCGAGGACCTCCTTCGCAAGCTGTCCGAAGCCAGCCGGAAAGAAGAAGGCAATCTCCGGTTCGATGTCTTACAGCACGCGATGCGGGCGAATCATTTCACGGTTATCGAAGAATGGCAGACCGCGAAACCAATCGAGACGCATGCGGCTGCGACTCACACGAAGGAATACCGGAACAGCCTTGGGCCGATCGCCGGCAGCCCTCTGGACGAACGTCTTTATAAAGCCGTGGAGTAAACTCGGAACTGCCCGACGAACGTCGCAGTCTGGTTTTGTGGAAGAATTTATCGGAGGAGTCAAAATGAAAACCGCACTGTTGGTGCTCTTCTGCACGGCAGCTTTCGGCCAGAACTCTTACAATTCACCGCGCACACCGGATGGCCAGCCGGATCTGCAAGGAGTCTGGGACTTTCGCACAATCACGCCACTGGAGCGATCCGAGGAGCTAGGAACGAAAGCATTCTTTACCGCCGAGGAAGCGGCGAAGTATGAGCAGGAAGAAAACCGGCGTCAGAATCGCGATTTGATCGATCCCAAACAGGGCGGCTCACAATACCCGCCGGGCGGCGTCGTGCCGTACAACGAGTTTTGGTACGACCGGGGGAACAAGGTCGCGGGCACAAAGCGAACGTCGCTGATCGTGGACCCGGCCGACGGCCGGCTTCCACCACGGACGCCGGAGGGCCAGAAGAGAGCGGAAGCGCGCGCGGTCGCCTCACGCAACGACCAACTTGGACACCCACTGGCCGACTCGTGGGAAGACAGGCCCCTACAGGAACGCTGCCTTATGGGCTTTAACGCCGGACCGCCAATGATTCCGGGCGCCTATAACAATAATGTGCAACTGCTTCAGACTCCTGGATATGTTGTGATTCTCAACGAAATGATCCACAGCGCTCGCGTCATCCCCTTGGACGCGCGTCCGCATGGGAGCATTCGTCAATGGAGTGGAGACTCGCGCGGACATTGGGAGGGGGACACGCTGGTGGTCGACACCGTCAATTTCAAGCGCGAGACGAGTCTGGAAGGCTCCAGTGCGAACACACACCTGATCGAGCGTTTCACGCGCGCCGGCGAGAACACGCTCCTGTACGAATTCACGGTCGACGATCCATCCACTTGGACGAGACCTTGGTCAGCAGCGATTGAGATGCCGAAGAGTGAGGGTCCTATCTACGAATACGCCTGTCATGAAGCCAATTACGCGATGGAAGGTATCCTGACCGGCGCGCGGAAGCGTGAGGCGCAGACGGCAAAGTAACTCGCGAGCCCTCATCCATTCCGGATTCACCAGCATCATTGCCGCCCAAGAGCTTCCCACAAGCCGACAATCCATCCGCTGTCTCGCCAAAACGTTTCCTAATGGGAATGTTACGGGAAATCATCGCCGCTCCGGCGCTGGTGGTAAGAACGAAGGGCGGCGTGATCAACCCCATCGCCCGGTGCCGGATTCCAGCGCCCACGGTCAAGGAGCACCTCAAGAAGATGGCGGCGTCATGGAAGTGAAGCCAGGATACAAGCTGACGGAATCCTCACTAAGCAGCGCATTTGCCTCGTCCATGTCGCGTCCAGCCGATTGGTCAACGCTTTGGGAGACTTCGAGGATAAGGCTGCGGGCTTCGCTGATGCGCACGCAGCGCCAAGAGCATCGCGCCCTGGCGTCGGGCATGCTCGATCGCCTTGCGGAACGTTCGCTCCGCCTCGCCTGTAGCACACTGCGGGTCTTGCAGGATCTGAAGCTCGCCTCTGAGCCGCAACAGTTCCGGTTCCCAGAAGCGCTCGCCCGTGCGCGCCGCTACTCGAAGACCGTCCGCAACACTTTCGAGTCCATCCGCGGCATTCCCACTCATCAGGTATGCCTCCGCTGCAACGCCTGCCAGGTGCGGTAGGAACTGGTCCGATCCCATGGTCCGCGCTTCTACAATGCCATTTGCGATCCGGGTCAGGCCCCGTTCGTGATCTCCCGCCGCCACGGCGGCCCAGCCTTCAAACGCCGAAGACCACGCAAGCAAAAGCCGAAAATCCTGATCACGCGCGAGCACCGCCGCGGCTTCAGCGTGGACCCGCACTCGATCGGGTTCGCGGCACGCCTGGGCAACGGCCGAAGCAAATAGATGCGCGAGCGCCAGCGAGAACGGATGCTCCAATGCTTGAGCCAGCGCAATGGCATCGTCGGTCGCGCGAACGGCATCTCCAATCCGGCCAAGTAGAACCGAGGCACGCGCCAGGAACAGGCGAGCGCACACACCGGCATCGTGGTTGCCATACGTCGCCGCAATGGGGGCGTGCCGGTGTTCCTCGTAGAGCCGGATTCCCTCACCGGCGTGGAAGCACGCGGCGCGCAGATCCCCGGTCGAAAACGCGGTCGCCCAGGCGGCATGGTGCGCCTGTAACAGCGGCGCGTCTTCGCCACGGGCGCGCGCCAACGCCAGTAGGTCTTGCGCGAGTTCGCGCGCGGTGGCTAGTGGTCCTCGCCCCCAATAGAACAGCCAAAGCCCCCACAGCGCCGGGAACAGCACGGGGCTCTCGCCGAGTTCGATACATAGCTTCCGTGCCCGTGAGTACGCTGTTTCAGCCTCCGGTGTACCCCATCCCCGCACCGCCATGGCGGCAGCTCCCAAGCCGATCCACAGCTTGATTTCACGCTCGGTCCGCTCGCGGCCGGCTGGTTCGTTTTCGAGAAGCGCCAGCGCCCTTTGGAAGTGCGTTCGTGCTTCCGAAAAAGCACTACGGCTCCGCGCATTTTCGGCCGCCTGCTGCAGATACACCCCGGCCCGCCGGTTGTCACCACTCCGTTCGAAGTGCATCGCCAGTTCGGCCGCGATCTCGCACGCGCGTTCGCCATGGCTCGCTTCCTCTCTTTCGGCGACCTCCCGGTGCAAAATGGCTCGACGGCTGCAGGAGACCCGTTCGTACAACACGTCGCGGTACAGAACGTGGTCGAACTCGAACCGCCCCCCGGAATGCCGCACGAACCGCTGCTGCCGGGCGAGTCCGGTCAACGTTGTTTCGACATCGTCCGCTGCGAGCCCGGCAGCCCCGGCGACGGTCGTGGCCGAAAACGTGCTGCCGGTAACGCTCGCAACCTCGAGCACGGTGCATTCGGTTGGCGGAAGGCGTTCGAGTTGTGCTGCGATGATCCGCCGAACATCATCCGGTGTGCCCGGGTTGATCTCGTTCAGGTCGCTGTTCAATGCCCACCGACCATCCTGCTCGAAAATCAGACTGCGTGCGACAAGGTCGTCCAGCACATTCACAACAAAGAGCGGATTGCCCCCGGTATGCCGATGGACCCGGAGCGCCAGTCGCCGCAGATCGTGTGCTTGACCTGACGGAGGTGCTTGACCCGAAGCAGGCGGAAGCCGGAGAGCGATGAAATCGGCGACGTCGCTCTCACTCATCCCGCTCAAGGCGATCTCGCGGCAGCAGCGCTTTATGTGCAATTCGTCGACAACCCTCGACAGCGGATTGCCGCCGCTCGCGTCCGTCTGCGTTCGAAAGGTTCCAATCACCAGAATTCGTGTGGGCTCGGGCCTTTGCGCGAACGCGGCGATCCAGTCAAGCGTCGAGGCGTCGCTCCAATGGAGGTCTTCGAGGCAAAGAACCACCGGAATCCGCGTGGCTGCCGCTTCGAGCGCATCTGTGAGTTCCCGCAGCATGCGTGGCTGCGTTGTCCCGGCGACGGTACGCTGCAGCGTCGCGTGGCGCTCCGGTGGCAGCAGCGCCGGCAACTGCGCCAACCACGTCGGGGCATATCGTTCGAGCACGGGGACGAGCTCAGCGCCATCGGGCTGGCTGCACAATCGCATGATCGCCTCGAGCAGCGGCTGATATGGCTCCCCAATACCGTAGTGCTGTATACACTGCCCCCAGGTCGCTCTCGCCGTGCCTGCCGCCTTGACCCTCGCTAGCACCTGTTGAACGACCGTGGTCTTGCCAATCCCGGCTTCCCCACTCAGGAAGAGCACTTGACGGGCGCCTCGCTCTCCGCCTGACCAGACGTCGAGGATGTCGCTGATAATGTGATGCCGTCCGAAAACCTGCGGGCGACTCGCGATTGATCGCGAGGTCTCCGCTATAAAGCGGTATCCCCGGCGAGGAAGCGTCTCGATATAACGCGGCTCGTTCGCGGAGTCACGCAGAGCCCGCCGCAATTCCTTCACCGACGAGTTCAGCCCGTGCTCGAAATCCACGAAGGTTCCAGCCGGCCAGAGCATCTGGCGAAGCTCTTCGCGCGTCACCACGTCCCCGGCGTGTTCGACCAGGACCTGCAAGACCTGAAACGCTTGCGGGCGCAACTTCAGTTTTATGCCTTGATTGTAGAGCTCCCGCGTCCGCGTGTGGACTTCGTAGGGACCGAACTTGTAGGTGGCAGTCCGCTCCGACATTGCACAAGCCTAGCGAAATGAGTCGATTGGGCGTCCACCTCAATTACACCATATGTCTACCTCCCATGTATCGACTCCAAGGATAGGAATCTGCGATTGTTGCGGGAAGAGTGACCATCAGGGTGCAGTAAGTTTTGGGAGATGAGAAATGACGATGAGGCTCGCTCTACTGTTTTTCGTGGTCGGGGTAGCCGCTACGCGCAGTTCCCAGGCACATTCACGGCAACCGGCCGCACGACCACCCGGCGGTCTGGGCAACGCCTCTTCATGGAAAAGCGATCGATAAGGAGGAGATGTGAAATCAGCCATTATCGGTATCCTCGCTTCGCGATTGCTGGTGATTGCCCAGCAGAATGGCGTCGCTTGGACCAACGTTGGGCCCAGCCCTGCCGCTGTCGAGGCCTTCGCCGTTGACCTACAAGGGTCCGGAACTGTTTTTATTGGAACGATTTCAGGCGGTGTTCGGAAATCGACTGATGGCGGCAGTACCTGGTCTGTTGTAAACAGCGGCCTGACAACCACCGGAATCCAGACGCTGGCGATGGACTCTTCCGGACCGCAGACGGTTTATGCGGGAACGGGGGGTGGTCTGTTCAAGACCGGCGATAGAGGAGCTACGTGGCAGAATATCCCAGCGATTTCCGGGGCGATAGCCTCGGTCGCGACCGACCCGAACCACTCCGGCGTTGTTTACGCCGGGGTCTTCAACAACTTGGCGAATGGCTCGATCAGGAAGAGCGCCGACGGGGGTGTTACCTGGACGACTATCTTTCCTACCACTGCTGCGATTTTCAACATAACGATCGATCCGGGAAACTCGAATGCGCTCTACGCCCCGACCGTCGGACACGGCGCGTTCAAGAGCACGGATGGCGGCCAACACTGGACCGCGATGTCCGCCCTCACGCCGCAGGCAATATGGACCGTGGCGTTGGACCCCGCCAACAGCCAAGTGGTGTATGCCGGCACCAACCAGGGTGGAATCTGGAAGAGCACCGATGCTGGAAGTACTTGGCAGCAAATAGGATCACTTGGGCCTTTCCCGGTGTATGCGATCGCTGTCGACGCCGCAGCGCATGTCGTCTACGCCGGCACGAACGGCGGAGGCGTCTTGACAAGTACCGATGGCGGCGTAACCTGGAAATCAACCGGGCTCGCCAATGGCATGGTGTTGTCGCTCGCCCTCGATTCTTCAGGAGCGCTATACGCAGGCACGACCTCCGCCGGCGCGCAGGTTTCGCATGATCACGGCTCAACGTGGACGGTTCTTGATACCGGTGTGGACCGGGTCAACAAGTTTGGTTACGGCCTCTGGATCGATCCCAGGAATAACCAGAAGATCCTCCTTGGCGACGAGGACATGTACGGGTTGATTTGGTCGCAGGACGGAGGCTCGACCTGGTCTGCCGCCGGACAGGGCTTCACGGGTCGTGGATCCAGGGGGGTGGCATTCGATCCCACGGATTCCCAGCGAGTCTATGCGGGTGCGCTGAGTGGCACCGGATTCTTCAAGAGCACAGACGGCGGTCTCACCTGGTCATCCCGCGACTTCGGTTCCTCCGCCGTGTACGTCATCGCTGTGGCGGTGGATCCGTCGACCCCTAACGTCGTTTACGTTGGAACTCAAAACGAAGGGTTTTTCAAGAGTACGGACTACGGGGAAACGTGGGCGTCCGTCGGAACCGGGCTGTCAGGCGCCATTACCTATTTGACCGTCGATCCAACCGAGGGTGGAAGATTGTTCGCCTCCACCGCAACCGCATTCTATCTGTCCGAGGATGGCGGAGTCACCTGGACCAACGTTTTGAATTCTCCGGCATGGACCGTCACCATAGACCCTGCCAACCCATCGAGAGTCTACGCAACCGCGCGAACGCAAGGCGTCTTCCGCAGTTCCGATGGCGGGCACACTTGGCAGAGTGTCAATAGCGGGCTCACCAGTCTCACAATGGGCCGTAGCGTTCCGGTCATTATCGATCCGACGAATCAGCAAGCGCTCTATGTGGGAAGCGAAGTAGGCGGCGTCTTCAAGAGCCTGGATGGCGGCGACCATTGGTTCGCGGTGAACTCGGGGCTGAGCGATCTATCTGTCTTGGGGCTTGCCATGGACCCGGCCAAGCCTTCCGTTCTGTACGCTTGCGGCCCGAGTGGCGTCTTCAAAACGCTGACCGGAGCTGAGGAGCAGGCCGCTTCAATCGCCATCAGTACGATCCTAAACGGCGCCAGTAACTTCCAGGCCCCGGTCTCGCCCGGTGAGATCGTGGTGATTACCGGCTCCGGGCTCGGTCCCGCCGAACTGATCGGCGCAACTCTGGGGGCCAACGGCCTCTACAACGCCCAACTCTCCGGGACCACGGCTACGTTCAACGGAACCCCCGCGCCATTGGTCTACACCTGGGCGGGACAGGTCGCTGTCCAAGTCCCGGATTCAGTTTCCACCGGGACGACCCAGGTCACGGTCACGTACGAAGGGCGCTCGTCGGCCCCATTTCCGATTCAAGTTGCCGGGTCGTCGCCTGGAATCTTCACGCTCGATGCCTCAGGGAAAGGACAAGCAGTGGCGCTGAATCAGGACGGCTCACTCAATACCGCCTCTAATCCGGCTAAGGTTGGCGATGTTATCTCGCTCTTTGCGACAGGGCTGCGCCAGGGTGACGGACCATCGACAGTCATGATAGGCGGGGCGGCCATCGTGCCCTTGACCAAGAACCTGTCGTCTGGCGTTTTGCAGATCGATGCCAAGATACCCGTCGGCATCCAAACGGGCGGCGCGGCGCCGGTGGCCGTAGCCGTGGGGAACACGTCCAGCCAGGCGGGCGTGACCATCGGCGTCCAGTAATTCTGCAGAGGTAGAAACGACGATGAGGCTAACTGTACTGCTGTGCGTGGTGGCGGTATCCGGCTGCGCGCAATCCCCAAGCACGTTCACGGGCACGGCCTGGGCAGACGTCCACGGTGCTTGCCAATGGCAAAGTCTTGATTGGCGGGGGAGAGAACTGGCCACAGACCGTTGATTCCCACGCCCTGGCCGGCGCGGAACTCTATGATCTTTCTGCTGGGGTCTTCACCCCTACGGGCGACATGATTACGGCCCGCTCTGGCCACTCGGCTACGCTGCTCCCGGATGGCAGGGTTCTGATACCCGGCTATTTCACCGCGCCCGAACCTAACGCCACGGACTGGTCATGGACATTGCAGGTTTGCACTGACGCTTAGAAGGCAGATTGTGAAATCCCGTTCAATCCTTCGGCTGCTCATCCTCGGGGCGGCGGGCGGCATGAAGTAACTCAGACAGGAGAAAACATGATTCGAAAAGCAGAAACATTAATGATGACCGTGGTGTTGATAGCGATGTATTGCCGTCCGGCCCTCGCGCAAGCGCCGGCCTCGACGCTGAAGGTCGAGCTCCGAAATGTCGTCGAGTACCAAATGGACACCTCTGATCTTTCGAAATACGGAACCAATCCCAGTATCACCAAGGGGGGCATCAATACTTCTGGCGCTGCGCCCTGCTTTGGTGTCCCGGCCGTCGCCCTCGGGGACATCGTGTCGGTTAATGGCCAGCCCGCCACGGGCACATACGTTAGCCGGGCAGTCAATATTTGCGTGACCCCAACTCCGATTGCCGGACAGCCGCTCGCCGATACGACGCACAATTCGATGCGATACGAAACATACGAGATTTTGCAGAGCGATGGCACGCCCGTTGGCACTATCATGACCCAGGGACTGAACGCCGGTGGGCCATCTCCCCCCGGGCCGCCATCTGGCAGCCAGAATTTCGCGATTGTGGGCGGCACTGGCGCGTTCCTCGGCGCGCGCGGTCAAACCGGCAACGCGGCTCAAGGGCTAGGCAGCTCCGCGATTCCCATTCGTCTGGCATCCATTACAGAGGACCCCGCCAGCCGGCGGTTGAACGGAGGAGGGCACGTTGTGTTCACCCTGTACATGATCCCGATCGAGCAGCCGCAGATTGTACTTACCGCCGGTGGACCGGCCATCACCCATTCCAACGACTTCTCGCTGGTCAGTGCATCCAAGCCAGCCGCGGCGGGTGAGGTCCTGTCCCTGTTTGCCACCGGCCTCGGACCGACGATTCCGGGCGCCGCCCCTGGCCAACCGTTCCCATCGAGTCCCCTGGCCGTGGTCAATTCGCCCGTTGCCGTGACGGTGAATGGAAAGGTTGCGCAGGTAATGAGCGCTGTCGGTTATCCCGGCGCAACGGACGGCTATCAGGTGAACTTCCAGATGCCTCCGGACACAGCGAAAGGAACGGCCACCATCCAGATAAGTGCCGCCTGGATTGCCGGCGCTTCCATCGGCATTCCGGTGCAATGACGAGAGCAGAAACAGGTTCCCCGAGGAGTGCAGCCGGGCGGCTATATTCCCGTTGTGCTTCGGGGGGGGAGACGCATCCACCGCCCCCCGGCGGAGTGTAGATCGCCGTGGCGGCAAACTTAGCGGAGGTGTCATGAAAATTTCGTGCTTGGTAATGAGTCTCCTACTGCTGTCAGCCGCTCTGCCGGCCCAGCAGTACATCATTTCAACCTTCGCGGGGGGCGCGCCGCCACCCACGCCCGCCCGCGGCGTGGATCTGAAGATCAGCTACCCGTTCGGCGTCGCCATGGATGCCGTGGGCACTGTTTACTTCGCAAGCGACGACGCAGTGTTCAAGCTGGATCAATATGGCATGGTCACGCGAGTCGCTGGAAACGGGCATTCCGGTTACGCGGGGGACGGCGGCCCCGCCACCGATGCGCAATTTTACGGCGCTAACGGAATAGCGGTGGACGGCGCGGGCAACCTGTTCATCGCCGATACCGTCAACCACCGTGTCCGCAGGGTCTCGCAAAACGGGATCATCGCCACCGTCGCGGGCGACGGCACCACAACCCGCTCACCTCTCCCCGTTGATGGCAGCCCGGCTGCCATCACCCCGATGAACACCCCCTCCAACGTGGCCGTGGATTCCGCGGGCAATCTGTATGTGATCGATTCGCCCTTTATCCGCAAGATCTCCACCGCCGGCATCGTCACGACGGTGGCCGGCTGTGCCGCGTCCTGCTCTTCCGGTTTCGGCGACGGCGGACCTGCCGTGAAGGCGCTGCTAAGCCCGACGGCGGTGATTCTGGATGGCGCCGGGAACCTGTACATCGCGGAGAACACTGGCGACCGGGCCGACGTTCGCAAGGTCTCCCCCAACGGAATCATAGCCAAATTGCTGGCGGAATCGGGTATTGCCCCACGTGCGTGGGTGACAATGGACCCGCCACCAAGGCGTCCTTGGCCCCAGGGGGCTTGGCTTTAGACGGATCGGGCAATCTGTTCATCGCGGATGATGCCTATCAGCGCATCCGCAAGGTCTCCCCCAACGGAATCATTACCAGCGTGGCGGGCACCGCCACAAATGGCTTTCCCAGCGGCTTCTCCGGAGATGGCGGTCCGGCCACGGCCGCCGGTCTGTCTTTTCCAAGCGGCGTAGTCGTGGACAGCGCGGGCAACTTGTTCTTCGCGGACTCGGGCAATGGCCGTATTCGCGAGATAACCGCTGATGGAATCATCAATACGGTCGCAGGCGCAGGTCCAGGCCTGTGCTGTTTTTCCGGGGACGGGGGACCCGCCACTGCCTCGCAACTGAATTCACCGTGGGACTTGGCCGTGGACGGCTTCGGTAACGTATTCATCGCGGACCTGTCCAACCGCCGCGTCCGTAAGGTTGCGGCGGACGGGTATCCATCACATGAACACCAGCAGGGGCGACCAAGGAACTGGAAGCCGCAGAGCCATCAGCTAGGCGCGGGCCGCGGCCCAGCGGTGGGGCAGCAAGTCATCAAGCTGCCGAATCGAGCACT
>Ga0116223_10005286_pt1 | contig 10929 bp, 9 predicted proteins | sample Sb_taG_3_FD_90092 | JGI IMG/M metagenome (GOLD analysis project Ga0116223, IMG submission 90092) | Peat soil microbial communities from Weissenstadt, Germany - Sb_50d_a_PC metaG | ecosystem: Environmental > Terrestrial > Soil > Wetlands > Peat | place: Germany: Weissenstadt | collected 2010-09-21 | reverse complement strand
GACCAATGGCGATGGGAGCGGCTCGACCTTGTCGCCGATCTCGTGGTGCCGTTCCGGCGCGATGTGTATCGGGCCGTGGCGCGGAGCTTTGCGGCGTTCGCCGGATAGCCGGCGTAGAATGCCACTAGGCCCCCAGGCACAAACGGATTCCGGCGTGCTCAATCTCAATGCAAAAGCAAGCGGATGGTCCGAACGCGGACCTGGTGCGCTGCGCCTCTAGTGCAGCGCCGTCGAGTTGAGTTGGCTCTGGATGCTCTTGAAATGATCGAGCCGCTCGATCTCGCGGTCGAGCTCGGAGCCTTCCTTTTCCGAAAGCTTGGCCTGCATGTCGGCGATGGTGTCGGCGAACAGTGCCCGATCCAGATCCTCCAGCGAGGTGGCGACATCGGCCAATACCGTCAGACCCTTGTCCGAGACTTCCGCAAGACCGCCGAGCACGATGATCTTCTGCTTCGTGGCGCCGGTGATGACGGTCAGGATGCCCGGACGAATCGCGGCCACGACCGGCGCATGTCCGGCCAGCACGCCGAAATCGCCCTCGACCCCGGGAATATCGACCTGATCGACCTCGCCGGAGAAGGCGAGCTTTTCGGGGGAGACGAGGTCGAACTGAAAGGTGGCCATGTTGTACCTAGCGAATAGCGAGTGGCGAATAGCGAGTGGCGAATGGCGCAGCGAACATCTATTCGCTACCGCCTATTGGCCATTCGCCCTTAAGCTGCTTCGGCCGCGAGCTTCTTGCCCTTTTCGACCGCCTCTTCGATCGTGCCGACCATGTAGAACGCCTGCTCGGGCAGGTGGTCGTACTTGCCTTCGCACAAATCGCGGAAGCCCTTGATGGTGTCGGCGAGGTCGACGAACTTGCCGGGCGAGCCGGTGAAGACTTCGGCGACGTGGAAAGGCTGCGACAGGAAACGTTCGACCTTGCGAGCGCGCGCCACCGTGATCTTGTCCTCTTCCGACAATTCGTCCATGCCGAGAATGGCGATGATGTCCTGCAACGACTTGTAGCGCTGCAGCACCTGCTGGACGGTGCGCGCGGTGGTGTAGTGGTCTTCACCGACGACGAGCGGAGTGAGCATGCGCGAGGTCGAGTCGAGCGGGTCCACCGCGGGATAGATGCCTTTTTCCGAAATCGCGCGCGACAGCACGGTGGTCGCGTCCAGATGGGCAAAGGACGTCGCGGGCGCCGGGTCGGTCAAGTCGTCGGCCGGCACGTAGATCGCCTGCACCGAAGTGATCGAACCCTTGTGGGTGGTGGTGATGCGCTCCTGCAGCGCGCCCATGTCGGTGGCAAGCGTCGGCTGATAGCCCACCGCGGAGGGGATACGGCCGAGCAGCGCCGACACTTCCGAGCCCGCTTGCGTGAAGCGGAAGATGTTGTCGACGAAGAACAGCACGTCCTGGCCCTGGTCGCGAAAATACTCGGCGACCGTCAGGCCGGTGAGGCCGACGCGGGCGCGCGCGCCCGGCGGCTCGTTCATCTGGCCGAACACCAGCGCGCATTTCGACTTCACGTTGGGATCGGGATTGTGCGGATCGGCGTTGACCTTGGATTCGATGAACTCGTGATAGAGGTCGTTGCCTTCGCGGGTACGCTCGCCGACGCCGGCGAACACCGAGTAACCGCCGTGCGCTTTCGCGACGTTGTTGATCAGTTCCTGAATCAGCACGGTCTTGCCGACGCCGGCGCCGCCGAACAGGCCGACCTTGCCGCCCTTGGCGTACGGCGCCAGCAGGTCGACGACCTTGATACCGGTGACCAGAATTTCCGCTTCGGTCGACTGATCGGTGTAGCTCGGCGCTTCCTGGTGAATCGCCCGCATGTCTTCGGCGGGAACCGGGCCGGCCTCGTCAACCGGCTCGCCGATGACGTTGATGATGCGGCCGAGCGTGCCGGCGCCGACCGGCACCTTGATCGGCGCGCCGGTGTCAGTGACTTCCTGGCCGCGAACCAGACCTTCGGTGCTGTCCATGGCGATGGTGCGCACCGTGGATTCGCCGAGATGCTGGGCGACTTCGAGCACCAGACGGTTGCCGGCGTTCTTGGTCTCGATCGCGTTCAGAATCGCCGGCAGGTGGCCTTCGAACTGCACGTCGACGACGGCGCCGATGATTTGGGTGATGCGTCCAGTCTGATTGGCTTGTGTGGCCATAAGCTCTCTCCTTCGAATTCTGTCTCAAACGACCGCTGCGACTGTCAAAGCGCCTCGGCGCCTGAGATGATCTCGATCAGTTCCTTGGTAATCATCGCCTGACGGGTCCGGTTGTAGGTCAGCGTCTGCTTGCGGATCATGTCGCCGGCGTTGCGGGTGGCGTTGTCCATCGCGCTCATCTGCGAGCCATAGAACGAAGCGTTGTTTTCCAGAAGCGCCCGGAAGACCTGAACCGCGAGGTTGCGCGGCAGCAGCCGCGGCAGAATCTCGTCTTCTTCCGGCTCATACTCGTAAGCGACAGCCGGCCCGGCATTGGCGGCGGGCACTTCCACGACCAGCGGAATGATCTGCTGCGCGGTCGGGATCTGCGCGATGACCGACTTGAAACGCGAATAGAACAGCGTGCAGACGTCGAATTCGCCGTCATTGAACCGCGCGATGACTTTCCTGGCGATGTCCTCGGCGTTGACGAAGCCGAGCTGGCGGACCGAGCGTAGGTCGACGCTTTCCACGATCTGCTTTTCGAAGGTGCGGCGGAGCTGCTCAAATCCCTTGCGGCCGACACAGAAGAACTTGACCTCTTTGCCCTGATTGATCAGCGACAGCGCGTGTTCGCGGGCCAGCCGCACGATCGCCGAATTGAACGCGCCGCAAAGGCCGCGCTCGCCGGTGCAGGCCAAGAGCAGATGCACCTGGTCCTTGCCGGTGCCGGCCAACAGCGCCGGCGCGCCGGGCGAGCCCGCGGCGGCCGCGGCAATGTCGGAGATCACCGCATCCATCTTTTCGGCGTAGGGCCGCGCGGCTTCCGCGGCGCTCTGCGCGCGGCGCAGTTTCGACGCTGCGACCATCTGCATCGCCTTGGTGATCTTCTGCGTCGCCTTGGTGGAGGCGATGCGGACCCGCATGTCTTTAAGTGACGCCATTCTTAGTTCACCCCGGCGATCCGATCCCCGATCAGGTCGCAAACCTCTCTCTCGTCATGCCCGGCCTCGTGCCGGGCATCCACGTCTTAACCCTTCGTCCACGCGCAGAAATTTGTATGGCCGGGAAAAGCCCGGCCATGACGCGTCAAGCAAACGTCTTGGCGAACCCCTCGACCACGCCCTTCAGCTTGGCGGCGGTATCGTCGCTGAGGTCGCGGCTATCGCGAATGGTGTTGAGCAGATCGGCATTCTTGCCGCGCAGCACCGACAACAGGCCGTCCTCGAAGGAACGCACCTTGTTGAGCGGAAGCGGGTCGAGATAGCCGTTGGTGCCGGACCAGATCACGCAGACCTGCTCTTCCATCTTTAGCGGCGAGAATTGCGGCTGCTTCAACAGTTCGGTCAGGCGCGAGCCGCGGTTGAGCAGGCGCTGGGTCGAGGCGTCGAGGTCGCTTCCGAACTGGGCGAACGCCGCCATTTCGCGGTATTGCGCGAGCTCGCCCTTGATCTTGCCGGCGACCTTCTTCATCGCCTTGGTCTGCGCCGACGATCCGACACGCGACACCGAAAGGCCGACGTTCACCGCGGGGCGGATGCCCTGGAAGAACAGGTCGGTCTCGAGGAATATCTGGCCGTCGGTAATCGAGATCACGTTGGTCGGAATGTAGGCCGACACGTCGTTGGCCTGGGTTTCGATCACCGGCAGCGCCGTCAGCGAGCCCGAGCCGTGATCCTTGTTGAGCTTGGCGGCGCGCTCGAGCAGGCGCGAATGCAGATAGAACACGTCGCCCGGATAGGCTTCGCGGCCCGGCGGCCGGCGCAGCAGCAGCGACATCTGGCGGTAGGCGACGGCCTGCTTGGACAGATCGTCATAGATGATAACCGCGTGCATGCCGTTGTCGCGGAAGTATTCGCCCATGGTGCAGCCGGTGAACGGCGCGATGTACTGCATCGGCGCCGGATCGGAAGCGGTGGCTGCGACGATGATCGAATATTCCAGCGCGCCCTGCTCTTCCAGCACCTTCACGAACTGCGCCACGGTGGAGCGCTTTTGCCCGATCGCGACATAGACGCAATACAGCTTGATGTTCTCGTCCTTCTGCGCGTTGAGCGGCTTCTGGTTGAGAATGGTGTCGAGCGCGATCGCGGTCTTGCCGGTCTGGCGGTCGCCGATGATCAGCTCGCGCTGACCGCGGCCGATCGGGATCAGCGCATCGATCGCCTTCAACCCGGTCGCCATCGGCTCGCTGACCGATTTGCGCGGAATGATGCCGGGCGCCTTGATGTCGACGCGCTTGCGTTCGGTGGCCTGGATCGGGCCCTTGCCGTCGATCGGATTGCCGAGCGCATCGACCACGCGACCGAGCAGGCCTTTGCCCACAGGCGTATCGACGATGGCGCGGGTGCGCTTGACGGTCTGGCCTTCCTTGATTTCACGATCGGCGCCGAAGATCACGATACCGACGTTGTCGGTTTCGAGGTTCAGCGCCATGCCGCGGGTGCCGTTCTCGAACTCGACCATCTCGCCGGCCTGGACGTTGTCGAGGCCGTAGACGCGGGCGATGCCGTCGCCGACGGACAACACCTGTCCGACTTCGGAAACCTCAGCCTCCTGGCCGAAATTCTTGATCTGGTCTTTCAGGATCGCGGAAATTTCCGCGGCGCGGATGTCCATCAGCCTGCCTCTTTCATCGCGTGCTTGATCGAATTGAGTTTGGTGCGAAGCGAACTATCCACCATGCGGCTGCCCAGCTTGACCACGAGGCCGCCGATGATCGAAGGATCGACATTCACGTTGAGTGCAACGTCCTTGCCCGTCACGGACTTCAGCGCGGTCTTGAGGGCGTCGAGATTCTTGTCGCTGAGATTTTCGGCCACCGTGACATCGGCGGTCGCCTCGCCCTTGAACTTCGCCACCAGCGCGCGGAAGGCGCGGATCACGTCGGTGACCACAAACAGGCGGCGATTGGCGGTCAGAACTTTGAGGAATTTTGCGGAAATGCCGGAAATACCGGCCTTGTCGAGCACCGCGGCCAGTGCTCTCGACTGCGCTTCGGCGGAAAAAACCGGGCTGCGGACCAGACGCTTCAGGTCGGCGCTTTCCGAAAGCATGGTCTCGAAGCTGTCGAGATCGGCCCTCACCGCATCGATGGATCTTTCGTCGCGCGCCAGTTCAAACAAGGCCGTTGCATAACGACCGGACACTCCTGAAACGGACGGATTTTCAGCAGCCACAAGCGCGCTCTTTATTGCTGTCAAACTCGCAAGGGAAAAACCGTCGCCACAATGCGGCGCCTAGCGATCCAAGCCCTTGGAATTCAAGCGGGACTTCGATTTTCGACCGGCACGGGCTGTGCCGGAACCGTTAAAATCGCGGCTTTGCTAACATAGCGAGAGCGCAGGTGCAACATGACGCGGCAGGCCGACGATGCCTTGTCGCGGGCTGTTTTCCGACGCTTCCAAGAGGCTGATTTTCACCACCTCGGCGCCGACGAATTCTGTGATTCGCGCGGCCGTTCTCTGGAAGGTCGCGTCCGCGGCGGAAGCAATCGTTCCAAGCCCGGATGCATAGGTCGCTGCTCCTGCGAAGGGGGACCTAACCCCGCGCGAGCCATTCCATTGCCGCATTACTTGCAAAGACCAAGGCGTTGCCAACGATAACTTAGGTTGTCAGTATTTCTAAGTAATGTAGCGGTTGATAATTGGTTAATCCGTAAGATTACGGAATAACTATCGTTTACCGGTACCGATAACAAGATGTTTCAGACGGAGATAATTCAATCTACTGCCCCTTTTATGCCTCATTAGGCCACCAAACGGCAGCCACTCAAAGCGGAGCGGGGGTTCCACTTGTCACATATGTGGCAATACTACATTGAGGGACTGATATATGCTGAAACTCAACAAGCAGGCATCGGGAAGTGTAACCCGATCGCGTACGGCGCTATTTCTTTTCGCCGCAACTGTACTCGCAGGGGGTAGTGCGACCGAAGCCTCGGCCAGATCCGAGCGGCACCACGGCCATCACCATTCCCACCATCTGGCCCGCTCTTCGGACGGCTCGTCGGCCTGGCGTGAGGCCAACGCCTCGATCGCGTCGGGATCGGGGCGGACCTTCTCGGGAATGGCGTCCTATTACGGCAATGAATCCGGCAGCAAGACCGCCTCCGGCGAGCGCTTCAACCAGAACGCCATGACCGCGGCCCATCGTACCCTGCCGTTCGGCACCAAGCTCAAGGTCACCCACGGCGACCGCAGTGTTGTCGTCACGGTCAATGACCGCGGCCCGTTCGTTCACGGCCGGGTGCTTGACCTGTCCACGGGTGCTGCCCGTGCGATCGGCCTGACCGGCGCCGGCGTCGGCCGCGTCGTCGCTGAGGTCATGTAACCTCTCCAGGGCGTTTCGAACGCCTCTTGCTTCCAGGATGGGGATGTAAGCGTAGCGTCTGTTTAGGCTGCGGAACTTATCTCGCACGCCGAAAAGAGAGCCTGCCGTCGCAAATGACGGCAGGCTTTTTCTTGACGCCATTTGCGGTTCGCGTGCCAACATCGAACCGGAATGACAGATCACAAAAAGCTTTGCGGATCGACGTCGACCTCGAGCTTGAGATTGCCTTTGGTCTTGGGACCGGCGGCGAGCCATTCGCGCAAATATTCCGACAGATCGACATTGCGCAACGATTTCACCAGCAGCCGAAAACGGTAGCGGCCCTTGATCACGGCAAGCGGGGCCTCGGCAGGGCCCAGCACCTGGATCCGCTCATCGATCGGGGCGACCGCGGCGAGCTTGCGCGCAAAGCCTTCCGCGGTGGGCCGGTCGCCGGCGGAAATGATCAGGCTCGCCAGCCGTCCGAACGGCGGATAATGGGCGCGCTCGCGGGCCTCGACCTCGCTGGCATAAAACGCTTCGCGATCGCACGCGACCAGGGCTTTCATCACGGGATGTTCGGGCTGGTGGGTCTGCAAATATCCGACGCCCCTGCCCTGATCGCGCCCGGCGCGCCCAATCACCTGGTTGAGCAACTGCCAAGTCCGTTCGGCGGCGCGCGGATCGCCATTGCTCAGGCCGAGATCGGCATCCACCACGCCGACCAGATTGAGCCGCGGAAAATGATGGCCCTTGGCGACCAATTGCGTGCCGATGATGATGTCGACACGGCCCTCGGCGATCTCGTTCAACTCGCTGCGCATGGTCTCGATCGAGGTGATGAGGTCGCTCGACAGCACCATGGAGCGCGCGTCGGGAAAAAGCCCTGCCGCCTCTTCCTGCAGGCGTTCGACGCCGGGGCCGACCGCAACCAGCGACTCCTCCGCCGCACAATTCGGACAGACATGCGGGCGCGGCATCGAGAAGCCGCAATGATGGCAAACCAGCCGCTGGCGAAAGCGATGATCGACCAGCCAGGCGTCGCAGATGTTGCAGGCAAAGCGATGGCCGCAGGCCCGGCACAGCGTCAGCGGCGCATAGCCACGGCGGTTGAGGAACAACAGCGCCTGTTCGCGCCGCTCGACCGCGAAGCGAATCTGTTCGGCGAGCCGCGGCGAGATGAAGTGGCCGCGCGGCGGGGCTTCGCGCCGCAGATCGATCGCCTCGATATGCGGCATGTGCTGGCCGCCGAAGCGCGACGGCAACACGATGCGCTGATAGCGGCCCTTGCGCGCATTCACCTCGGTCTCGACCGACGGCGTCGCGGAGGCGAGCACGATCGGAATTTTCGCAATATGCGCGCGCACCACGGCCATGTCGCGGGCGTGGTAATGGGCACCATCGTCCTGTTTGTAGGCCTGGTCGTGCTCCTCATCCACAACGATAAGCCCGATATCGGCGTAAGGCAGAAACAGCGCCGAGCGCGCACCCACCACGACCGGCGCTTCGCCCGCCGAAATCGCGGCCCAGTTGCGCTGCCGCGTGCGCGGGGTGAGCTCCGAATGCCATTCCAGCGGCCGCACGCCGAAACGCCGCGCGAAGCGGTCGAGGAACTGGCCGGTGAGCGCGATCTCCGGCATCAGGATCAGCGACTGCTTGCCGCGGCGGATTACTTCCGCGATTGCCTCGAAATAGACTTCGGTCTTGCCTGAACCGGTGACGCCATCGAGCAGCGCGACATGGAAGCTGCCATTGGCCGCGAGCGCGCGCATGGCATCCACCGCGGTGCGCTGTTGACGCGAGAATTCCGGCATGGCGAAGGACGGATCGGGCGCGGGCGGCGCCAGCGCGCGCGGCATGGCTTCCGCCACCAACGTGCCTTCGTCGACAAGGCCGTCGATCACGCCGACGCTGACGCCCGCTTCCTTCGCGGCCTCCGACTTGCCGTGTAACAGGCCGTCCGACAGGAGCTCGATCAAACGCCGCCGCGCCGGCGTCATGCGCTGCGGCGCTCGGCCTACCAGGCGCACGCCCATCCGCACCCGCTCGGGTCCGAGATGCTCGCCCATCCGCAGGCACATCCGCAGCACCATGCCGCGCGCCGACAGCGTGTAATTGGCGACCCAATCGACGAGCGTGCGCAGTTCCGCCTGCAGCGGCGGCACGTCGAGCTTTTCGCCGACATCCTTGAGGCGGTTATGCAGGCGCGGATCGGGATTGGCGTTTTCGGCCCAGACCACGGCGACCACTTCGCGCGGTCCGAGCGGCACGCACACGACGTCACCCGGCAAAAGCTCCATGCCGCGCGGCACGCGGTAGGAATAATTCTGATTGAGCGCGACGGGCACCAGCACATCGACGACTTTCGTCGACGATGCGGAGGATGATGCGGCGCGCGGGGAGTGGTCCATCGGAGAATCAGATGAGAGGTGCTTGAGCCAATCTAGGGTGGCAGACGTGACTGGGCCAGCAGCGCAAGCCCTTGGTCGGCACGAATATCCGAACCAGTCGCTCGCGGTTCACCAATGGTAAACGACCCCGATGTGATAGTATCGGCCGTTGGGGTAAGGATTCCCAGAGGCAAGAGATGGCCAAGCCAAGTCCTGCGATGGAGCCCATCGAACTCGCCTGCGCGGCGGGTGATGTGACGCTGCAAATGGTGCGCTGGCTCGCTCATTTGCGGACCGAGCGCAGGCTGTCGCCGAAGACTTCTGAAGCCTACGCCCGCGACCTCCGTCAGTTCCTGGAATTCCTGGGCGAACATTGGGCAGAGCGCCTGACGCTCGCCGGTTTTGCGGCGCTAGAGGCGAGCGATATCCGGGCATTCATGGCGATGCGGCGCGCCTCCGGCATCGCCGGCCGTTCGCTGATGCGCGCGCTCGCAGGCCTGCGCTCGTTCGGACGTTTTCTGGAGCGCGAAGGCACCGGCACGGTCGGTGCGCTGTCTGCGATACGCGCGCCCAAGGTCGGCAAAAGCCTGCCGAAGCCGATTCCAATGGCGGCGGCCAAACGCCTCGCGGATGCCGATGAACGCGCCGGAGAGGAACGCGCCCCATGGATCCTGGCGCGCGATGCTGCCGTCATGGCGCTGCTCTACGGATCGGGCCTGCGCATCTCCGAGGCGCTGGGCCTGAAGCGCCGCGACGTGCCGTTGCCCGGCGCCGGCGACGTGCTGGTGGTCACCGGCAAGGGAAACAAGACGCGCATGGTGCCGGTGCTGCAAAATGTGCTGACGCTGATCCAGGCATATGTGGCGATGAGTCCGCATCCATTGCCCGCGGAGGGGCCGATCTTTGTCGGCGCCCGCGGCGGCCCGCTGAAGGCCCGCATCATCCAGCTCGCCATGGAGCGGCTGCGCGGCGCGCTTGGCCTGCCCGACAGCGCGACGCCGCACGCGCTGCGGCACTCTTTCGCAACCCATCTTCTGTCCCGCGGCGGCGATCTGCGCGCGATCCAGGAACTGCTCGGCCACGCCTCGCTCTCGACCACTCAGATTTATACCGGGATCGACAGCGAGCGGCTCTTGGAAGTGTACCGAAGCGCGCATCCCCGCGCCTGAAGGCGGGCTATCTTTGACATCCCGACAAACTTGATCTGCCTGGCTCTTGCCTTGACCGTGATGTTCGGTCCATCGTTGAGCGATCGAGCAGGGAGAGAATCATGAGCGCTCACGAAAGCATGGAGCACGCGGAGCACGCCGAACATGCATCCGGCGAAAACAAGAAGATCGCGCTGCTGATCGCGGTGATCGCGCTGTTCCTTGCGCTGTCGGAGACACTGGGCAAAGGCGCCCAGACCGAGTCGATCGCCAAGAACGTCGAAGCTTCGAACCTGTGGGCGTTCTTCCAGGCCAAGAGCATCCGGCGGACCGTGGTCCAGACGGCGTCGGATCAGGCCAAGCTCGGTCCCGGCGTCATGGGCGACGATGCCGCCAAGGCCGCGCTGCAAAAGCAGATCGAAGATTGGCAGAAGACGGCCGCGCGCTACCGTTCGGAACCCGAAACCGGCGAAGGCACGGAGCAATTATCCGAACGCGCCAGGCACGCCGAGAAAGAGCGTGACCTCGCCACCGCGAAGTATCACCACTTCGAACTCGCTTCCGCTGCCTTTCAGATCGGAATCGTGCTGGCTTCGGCGACCATCATCACCGGCATGATCGCGCTGGCCTGGATCTCGGGCCTGCTTACCCTGGCCGGCCTTGCCCTTACCGCGCTCGGGATGTTCGCGCCGTACGCATTGCATCTTGCCCTCTAAGGGCAGCGCCTAGCAGGCTGTTGAAGAACTCGGCCGCGTTCGCGAACGTAGCCTGATGGCCATTTCGACGATGCACCAGCGGCTGGAAATGGCGTTGGCGAAGCCGGGCACCTTGGCCATCAGCAGGCCTCCGCTATCAGCTTGGGAAGCCGCACCAGATTGTAGGCGGCGGCAGCGAAGGTAAAAGCCCATCCGACGCGATCACGGCCACGGAACCTGGACTTCTCTT
>Ga0116223_10005285_pt1 | contig 10932 bp, 11 predicted proteins | sample Sb_taG_3_FD_90092 | JGI IMG/M metagenome (GOLD analysis project Ga0116223, IMG submission 90092) | Peat soil microbial communities from Weissenstadt, Germany - Sb_50d_a_PC metaG | ecosystem: Environmental > Terrestrial > Soil > Wetlands > Peat | place: Germany: Weissenstadt | collected 2010-09-21 | reverse complement strand
CAATAGAAGACTATAATCGAACCGGGAGAGTTTGTCCAGAGAAATCGCAACATTTTCCCTGGAAATTGTTGCGGGCCGACGTCAGCCAAGAGCTTTACAGCTTAAAGTAAGCGGCATTGGGCGGAAGCGCCTGCCCCACGCAGGAATAGGGGGATGGCACAAAAGGGGGTTGGGGGCAGGGCTCGGGGGTTGGGGAAGGTGGATCGATGAACCGGGAACAAGTTCGCGCGCGTATTCAGGAGATCGGCATCATCCCGGCGATTCGCGTGTCGTCGCCGGAGGACGCTTTATTTGCCGCGGAGGCCGTCGCCAGCGGAGGAATCCCCATCGTGGAGCTCACCCTGACGGTGCCCGGAGCGATCGAAGTGATTGCGCACCTGGTGCGGAACGGGCCGGAGTTGATCGTTGGTGCGGGCACGGTCTGGGACGTGGAAACGGCGCGCCGCTGCCTGGATGCCGGAGCGAAGTTTCTGACGAGCACCGGCCTCGATCTCGAGCTCGTGGAGTTCGCGGCGCGCGAGAAGGTCGTCGTTTTCCCCGGCGCGCTGACACCGAGTGAAGTGATGAGGGCCTGGAAGGCCGGGGTGGACTTCGTCAAAGTATTTCCCTGCTCGCAACTCGGAGGCGCGGCGTACATCAAAACTCTCAAGGCGCCGTTTCCGCAAGTGCCGCTGATCGCCTCCGGAGGAGTGAACCAGCAGAACGTCGCGGACTTCTTTCTGGCGGGGGCAACGGCGGTTGGCATCGGCGCGCACCTGGTCCCGAAGAAGGCGATCGAATTGCGGCAGCCGCGCCGGATTCATGAGCTGGCAGTCAGGCTTATGACGCTAGTGCAAGGGGCGCGCAAGCAAGCAGCGGCACGCTGATTCCCGACTCCCGACTCTATTGCGTTATGACCTCTTGACAGGTGGTTTTCACCGTGATCAGCGAGGAGGACATGGGGATCAGGATCGACTGAAACCCATAGGACGATACCACTTTCACGGTACTGCCGGGACTGTTGTTAGGGGTCCAGGTAGTAGTCACCGTCAGCTTGGTGAGGTCCAACGCGTTGATGTAGGACTGCACCTCGGTCTGCACATCGGAGCCGGCAGCCGGATGGCCGCTGGCGCTGCCGCGTACCGCGGCGTAACGTGCCCCGCGATGGGTGGCAAAGGAGACCAGGTTGTAGGCCATCCCGATCCGCCCGAACTCGGTGATGGAAGCCAGCAGCAGCAAGAAAACGATGGCGACGATCGAGGATTCGACCAGGCTGCTGCCGCGCTGCGCCTCCTTCGGCCTCGAGAGTGAATGTGGAATCGGCATGCGGAACACTCCTACTGCGCCCTCATGCTGGCTTGTCCTTTCACGGTGGCGGTTAAAGGAAGCTGTGAATAGCCGAATACCGTGTCAATGGTAGCCTGGGTTGTGACCTTGACGTAGATCAGCATCTTGCCGCCGGTGCAGCTTCCCGTGCAACTCACCGCGGTGCCACCCGGGCATTGGCACGATTGCACCGCCGTGGCGGTCACTCCGCTGATGCCGGGGATGGAATTCACAGCAGCCGTTTGCATTCCCGAGAGGTTCGACGAGTTGCCCGTATTCAAACTGCCGAACTGGGCGCCTACGCGGGCAGCATCGGCCAGCGAAGCGGCGCTACGGAGCAGCAAGGCGTAATCCAGGGCGCCGGCGGTCAAAAGCAGGAGCAAGGGCGCAACCAGCGCGAACTCCAAGGTGGCGTTTCCGGCTCGCCGGGCGCGTCGAGCGCAAGATCGATCTGGCTTCATATTCACTCGCCCAGGGCGGCGCCCCCTTTCACCGGCGTGCCCCCGGACAGTGACGAGTAATCGCTGTTCAGGGTGGCGCCGCCCGAGAAATTCACGGTCTTGGCGACAATAATGGTGTAGGAGCCGGTACTGGCTCCGCCGGAGTAATTCAATTGGGTGGTGGGGAAATAGAGCGAGCCGTTGAGCACCGTACTGGTGCCTCCCGACAGGGTGCTGGCAGATCCCGAGGAGACAGTTCGATCCTGGAAGAACAGCATTCCGACCAGGCTGCCCGAGGTGGGAGCGGAAAAGTTGACGTTGGTTCCGCCGCTCAAGGAAATCGGCTGGTAGCCGTATCCTCCGCCCGACGTGTCGTAAAAGGTGACGCCCGTGCCGGAAACGGTCGAGCCGCCGCTGACGTTGAGCCCTCCGCCTTTCAGAATGTAAGTGCCCGCACTGAAGGTCACAGTCGAACCGCCGCTGATGTTGATGCCGTTGCAGTACACCCCCGGGCCGATAGCTTTAACGGCTCCGCCCGAGGCGCTCCAGTTGGTCTGCGTGCAGCCGCCTACGGCCGGGGCTGTGACGTACGCGAGCGGGTCGCTCTGCGGCGAGGCGTGCGTGGTGCAAGCCGGGGTCACCGTGGCCCCTCCGCTGATATTGCACAGGCCGTCCACGTTCACGGAGGTTGCGGTCACCTTCGCACCTCCGCTGGCGTTCAATGCTGAACTGTTATTGGAATCGACCATCACACCGCAGGCCACCTGAACATTGACTCCGCCACTCACCGAGAAGGCGCCGGACGCCGATGGATCCAGCGCAAAGAGGCAGGCGCTACCGGGTCCCTGGTGGGCTACGGACCGGGCCTTTACGACGACCGAAGAAGTGCCGACCAGCGTCATGAAATAGGTGTTCACGCTTTGCGAGACGATGACTTCGACACCGGTGGAATCGCTGGTATAGTATCCGCTCGCGGGCGGATTGTTCACCGTAACGGTTACCCCGTTTGTGCCGTTGGTGAAGCCGTTCAGGGCGGAGTCGGATTTCGCGGCGCTCACCACGGTGCTGCTGCCATTCATCCTCAGTTCTTGCACGCCGCCCAGCGCCGCGGCATCGGCAGCCGTTTGCATGCGGGTCTTCTGGTACTCCAGATATCCGACGTCGATGGCGAAGCCAAGAAACGCCAACAGCACCACAATCGACAGAACGGCGGTAATCAGGACAAAGCCGCGCCTCGACTGCTTCGGACACCGCGTACGTCTTGCCGCCTCATCGACTCTGGAACCTCGATAGACGAGCGCCATCCGCTCATGCGCGCGGCGCGCGATCTCTTCAAGTTCGAATGTAGCAGTATGGCGGGAGGTGGGAAATCAGCTCAGTACCTTAGTTAGCTTTTAGGGCGTTTTCACCTTAGCCCGGGGAGCTATCTATTCGATGAATTGAGCGCCGGTGACGCCGCCGCTGTACGGGTTCGTCGCCGAGTCCTTGATGTAGGTGTTGCCGCTCATCACCATCTGGCTGCAGACCAGAGTGGTAGTGGTCCCGGTGCCGCTGCCGCCCGAATAAGTCAAGGTGGATGTCGGCAGGTATACCACCCCGTTGATCTGTTGACTAGTTCCCCCGCTCAGGTTATCCGCGCTGGTGTTGCTATATGGCTGCCAGATGACGATTCCCTGGTATGCGCCGCTGGTCGGCCCGCTCAGGGTGATGCCGCCGGAGCCGCTCAGCGAGAGGCTGCCTCCCGTGTTGTACAGCGTCACACCGGTGCCGCTGATGCTCGTGGAGCCGCTCATGGCGATGCCGCCTTCCAGGACATAGCTCCCGGGGTTCAGGGTCAGGCTGACCGACCCGCTCATATTGATGGTCGAGCAGTAGGTACCGGGGTTGATCGAGTAGCTTCCCGAGCCCGACAGGTTCACGGTCGGCTGACAGGAACCGGTAGACGGCGGCGTCACCGAAAAGACTCCGTTGGGCGCTCCCAACTTGCCCAGGAAGGGATCCGGCGCATAGGACGCCCCTGTCACCAGGTTGTTGATGGTCAGGGTGCCGCTCTTGGTAACGCCTCCCACGACATTGGTTGCGGCGCCATTGTTGGTGGTGATCGTAATAGCGCCGCTGGTCAGGATCGCGTCGGAACTGCTGGAGTCGTCATACACGCCGCAGCCGCTGGTGATGCCAAAGGCGCCGCTGGCGTTGATGTCGGCCCCGCTGGCGCCCAGGGTGTAAATACAGCCTCCGCCTCCAGACTGAAAATATCCCGACGTCGACTCGGCGGCGACAGTCGCCAGGGTTTTGCCCAGGATGGCCGAGAACGTTTGCGGAAGCTGCTGGCTCACCGTGACTCGCATCCAGTAGGTGGGTGAAACGCCGGAGACCGGTGAAGCGACCGCGGTGGAAAGGTTCGCGGCCACCGTGACGGATGTTCTCCCGCCGTTGGTGAACCCGTTCTGCTTTGCGTACAGGCAGGCGGCCGTTAAGGGGTTGGTGGTCGGAGTGGTCAGGCTGGCGGGACACGCCGTGGCCGCCTGGCAGGGCACGTCCGTGAAACCGGTGCCGCAGGTCATGGTGAGGCTTTGGGCTGCCATGGCTCCCGCGATGGCCGCCGATTGGGCCGCTGTCTTGCATTCCTGCTTGCGCCAGTAGGCGTAACCGATGTCCACTACCAAGCCGAGCATTCCTATCAGGCATACCAGCGACATCGATATGAATATCGCGGCTTGTCCGCGCATCCGATATTTTCGCGTCATTCGAAGCTTCCTCGGGAGTGAGAAGAATGAAGGGGCCCATTTCTTGTGTACCGTCCGGCTCCGTTGCGCCGGGAATCGCCTGATAACGGTCATGGTTAACCTGCGGTAATACCTGAGTGCCAACCAGGGGAACATTCCGGTAGCGACCAAAGTGATAATGGACTTGCCAGCCATGGCACGCTTAGGATCGGAGTTGTGGCATTGAGTGGGTCCTCACCTCGTACCGAAGGCATCCGTGGGCACGAACTCCATGCCGAAGTTTCGGACCTGTATCAACGGCACAGCGCGTGCCTCCTGAAGTACGCCGCGTCGATGGCGAGGAACGAGGAGGAAGCGCACGATGCCGTGCAGGAAGCCTACCTTCGGTACTTCATCCAGCGCCGGTACGGCCGCCAGTTCGACAACCCGCGGGCCTGGCTCTACCAGGTACTCCACAACTATCTGTTGGACCGCCTGAAGGCTGTGGCGGGAAGACTGGAGGTGGCGTCGAGCGACCTCGAAGGCATCGCCGACCAGAACCAGAACCCGGAGAAACTCCTCCAGTGCCGCGAGTTGGCCGGGGAAATCGCGGCGGCGCTCACCGGCCGGGAGTTGCATTGCCTGCGGCTGCGCGCGGGCGGCCTGTGCTACGAGGAAATCGCCGATGCGATGGACGTGCGGCTGGGCACAGTCGGGGCGCTGCTGACCCGGGTTCATCAGAAGCTTCGGCCCTCCCGCAAGCAGTGGATCGCGATGGGCTTGGCGGACGCGGTATGCTCATTTCTGGTTGAGGGACAAACCCCTTCATCCTGATATTGAGTCGTTGGTGCGCTACCGGGATGGCGAGCTTTCGCCAGACTTGGCCCACAGGCCCGCCGGGCACTCGCGAAACATGTCATCGCGATTCGGAGAAGGAGTACCCGGTCACGCCGCGGTCAGGAGAATCGGCCGGCCTTTCGTGATTGCCACGGTGTGCTCGTAGTGCGCCGAAAGGCTGCCGTCGGACGTGCGGATGGTCCACCGGTCCGGTTGGAGGACGCTCCTGCCGCTGCCCGCCGCGATGATCGGCTCGATGGTGATCACCAGGCCCTCGGTGAGGCGCGTGTGGAATCGCGGGTCGTGATAGTTGGGAATGCTGGGCGGCTCGTGAATGGTCTGCCCGACGCCGTGGCCGCACAGATCGCGCAGCACGTGAAAGCCGCAGCGATGGGTCTCGCGTTCCACGGCGCGGCCGATGTCGTAAACCCGGCTGCCCGCGGTGGCCGCTGCGGCCGCCAGCCGGAAGGCGCTCTCGGCGCAGCGCACTAACTCGCCGGCCGCCGGACTGACCTCACCCACCGCTACCGTGACCGCCGCGTCGGCATAGAACCCGTCCTTTTCGGCCACCAGGTCCAGCTTCACCAAGTCGCCCGCACGCACCACACGGCCGCCCGGAATTCCGTGAATCGCTTCGTCGTTGACGCTGATACACAGCGCACCCGGGAACCCGTAGACCTTGGGCGGCGCCGATTCCGCGCCGTGCGCCGCGAGCACCCGCGCGCCGATGGCATCCAGTTCGAGAGTGGTGACGCCGGGACGCACCGCCGCGGCTGTCTGATCGAGCGCCTGGCGGACGATTCTTCCAATGGCGCGGAGTTTCTCGAACTGCGCGCGGTTGCGGATCGACATGCAGTCTATTCTGACACGTTGGAAGGGGTCGAGATTGTGTGCGCACCCGCCGCCAAAGGGGATTACAATCATGGTGACTCCGGAGAACTGACCCTTGACCTCTATCCGAGACAAGAGCGTATTGATCACGGGCGCCGGGCGTGGAATCGGCAAGCGCCTGGCCATGGGATTCGCCCAGGCCGGCGCGCGCGTCGGTTTGCTGGCCCGCAGCCCGGCCGAGCTGGACTTGGCCAAGCTGGAAATCGAACACGCCGGAGGCAACGCCCTCCGCCTGCGTGCCGACGTGCGCGACCTGGAGCAGTTGTCGGCCGCCGTGGACCGCATGCGCGTGGTGTTCGGAGGCATCGACGCGCTGATCGCGTCGGCGGGCGTCCAGGGTCCGATCGGCCCATTTCTTTCCTGCAAACCCAAGCCCTGGAACGAGACCATCGAAATCAACCTGATCGGCGCCGTCAACTCCTGCCGCGCAGTGCTGCCGCCGATGATCGAGAAACGCTCCGGCAAGATCATCTTCATCGTGGGCGGCGGATCGGGCCATCCCCGCCCCAATTTCACGGCGCACGCGGCGTCCAAGGCCGCCCTGGTGCGGTTTGCGGAGTGCCTGGCGGCCGAGGTGAGCGACCATAACGTGCAGGTGAACTGCATGTCGCCCGGCAACAGCTACTCCCACATGACGGACGAAATCCTGCACGCCGGCGAGGAGCGAGCCGGGCGCCGCGAGATCGAGGACGCCGAGCAGATTCGCATCACGGGAGGCGTGCCGCCCGAAAAACAGATTCAACTGGCGCTGTTTCTGGCTTCGGAGCGATCCAATCACATCAGCGGCAAGCTGATTTACGTCAACGACGACTGGAAACGCCTGGAGCAAGACAACATCCGGCCGGAGTTGTACACCTTGCGGCGCGTGCAGAAGATGTGATCCCGCGGCCCACACCGCGGGTAGTTGCCGGCGTGCTGGCGCCGTGCGCCGTGGCGCTGCTGCTGGCCGGGACCGCGTGGTCCGCGGCCATCTACTACTCGGCCAGGCCGCTGGTGTTCGCCGATGCCGTGCTCTCAGATCTCCAGTCGCCCGACGACAACCCGCACGGCTACCTGCCGGCGGCGCTCGCCACGGTGCTGTGCGGCCTGCTGCTTTTCCCCGCGGCGACGCTGTTCCAGACGGCGTTGGGGCAATCTCATCGGAGGCTGGCGGCCGCGGGGGCCTGGCTTTACCGTGCCGGGCTCGCCGCCGCGGTTGCGATGGGCTTGCTGGAGCCGTTCCAGGAACTGTACAGCCCGTTGCACGTCCTGCTGGCTTACGCCGCATTCGTCGCCTTTGTGGCGGCTCTCGGGATATGCACGGCGGTGGCTGCGAGTGCCGGCCTGAGGCCGCACCGCGCCGTGTGGGTTGTGGCCGCGGCGCTGCAGTGTCTGGCGCTCGCGATGATCTTCGAGGTGGTGCGGGTGCCCTGGGTGGAAGGCGGCTTCTGGAGCAGCTTGGCGGCGGGCGAATTGGCGCTCTGTGCGTTGATCGCGGGCACGACCGCTGCTCTGGCGGCCGCTTGCCGTGCGGTATAATCGCCACGGTCGTTATGCCGCTCGCCGCTGGAAGTCGTTTCGGCCCCTACGAGATTCTCGGACTGATCGGATCGGGCGGGATGTGCGAGGTTTATCGGGCCCGGGATCCCCGCCTGTCCCGTGACGTCGCGATCAAGATGCTGCACGGCGATTCGGGCCACCGGATCGAGGGGCGCGGCCTGCAGAGCGAGGCCCGGGCCGCCAGCCGGCTGAACCACCCTAATATCGTCACCGTCCACGATATCGGCGAAGAGCAGGGAGTCCCTTACGTCGTCTCCGAGTTGGTGGAGGGCGAAACACTGGCTGCGCTGTTGCGGCCCGGCAGCATGGCCATCCGCAAGCTGCTCGACATCGCGGTGCAGGTTGTCGACGGGCTGGCATGCGCTCATCAGGCGGGCGTGACTCACCGCGACCTCAAGCCGGTGAACATCATGATCACGCCGGGTGGCCAGGTCAAGATTCTCGATTTCGGCCTCGCCAAAACTGTGGCATCTCCAGACGACAGCGAAGTCACGCAAACCATGGCGACTTCGCCGGGTATGATCGTCGGGACCGTTCCCTACATGAGCCCCGAGCAGGCCCGCGGCGAGCCGGTGGACTTCCGGAGCGATCAGTTCTCCTTCGGATCGATTCTCTACGAGATGGCCACAGGCCGGCGGCCGTTCCCGGGAAGAGACACGGTCGAGACGCTTTCGGCGATCGTCAAAAGCGAGCCCGCTCCCATCGAGGCATGCAATCCGCAGGCGCCCAATCTGCTGCGCTGGACCATCGAACGCTGCCTGGCGAAGGAGCCCGCCAACCGATTCGCATCCACTACGGATCTGCATCGGCAACTGCAGGACCTGAAGGAACATCTCCCGGAATTGTTCTCCGGCGAAACGGCCGCGGCGGCGTTCGCTGCACATCATCCCAGGCGCCGAATCATTTTGGCGGCTGCCGTGCTGGCTGCGTTGAGTGCCGGAGCCGGCTTCTTGGGCTCACGCCTGCTGTCCCGTTCGGAACCGGCGGCTTACCGATTCCAGCCGTTCGCCACCGAAGCCGCCGACGAAACCCAACCGGCGTGGTCTCCCGACGGCCGGACGCTGGCTTATGTCGCCACTGTAGATAGTGTGCCGCAAGTGTTCACGCGGGCCATCGCGTCCGGTGTTCCCGTCCAGATCACGAAGGCGGATGCCGCGTGCTCGCGGCCGTTCTGGTCGCCCGATGCGATCCGGCTGTATTACCTTTCGGGCGGGAGCTTGTGGTCGGTCGGGGCCACCGGCGGGGCTCCACAGCTCGTGGCGAAGGATGCTGCAGTCGGGGCCGGCATTTCTCCCGATGGCCGGACGCTGGCGCTGTTCCATTGGGACGGGCAGCGCAATGCGCTGTGGACCGGCACTGCGTCCGGCGAGAATCTCGCGGTTTACAAGCAGCCGCCATTCCCGGAGAGTTTCCGCTTTGCTTGGGGACTGCAATTCGCGCCCGACGGAAAAAAGCTGATTGTGGCACTGGTACAGCAGATCGGCTTGGAAGCCCCCATGGAATTCTGGATCGTTCCGATCACCGGGGGAACGGCGCGGCGCATTTCCCATACCCCACCGAGCATCCAGCTACCCTATTACTTCAGTTGGTTGGGCGACAGCAGACACGTGGTAATCGGCGCGCGAATTCCTGTAGGGTCCGCCAGCCACTTGTATTCGCTCGACACAGAAACCGGGGAAGTCAGTCTCCTGATGGGAAGCACCGGAGAGGAGCTGGATCCCGCGGTTTCTCCCGACGGGAAGACCATCGCATTCGCGCAGGGAAGCATCGACATGGACCTCATGGAGGGTTCGCTGGACCGGCCGCAGATTTCGGTCTTGCTGGCCACCTCGCGAAAGGAGAGTCTTCCGGCGTGGGCGCCATCCGGGCGCCAATACTCGTACATAAGCGACGCCGGCGGGATGCCGGAAGTGTGGCTGAGGAGCGTTGTGGAGGGCTGGGCAAAACCGATTGTGACCGCTAACAAAGAGGGGTTTCTGGCTCCAAACGCGCCGCGGACATCGCCGGACGGCCAGCGGATCGCCTATACGCGATATGGAGCGCGGCACAAGATATGGATCTCCAGCACCTCCGGCGGCCCCGAAGTGCCGCTGGATGAACAGACCACGGACCAGCACGCGTGCGCATGGTCGCCGGATGGGAACTGGATCGCTTATACGCGGTATGCAGCCGGAAAGTGGGAGATCGCCAAAGCGCCGTCGGGCGGCGCCGGTCAACCGGTACGGCTCACGGATGGAGGTGGGGCCTTTGCGTATCTCGATTGGTCCCCCTCGGGCGAGTGGATTGCCTACAGCGGCGATGGGGGCCTGGTCAAGCTCGTGTCGTCCAAAGGCGGCGAAGCCCGGATAGTGAGCGACGTTGCGTCTTCCAGCTTCGGGTTTTCCAAGGACGGTTCCAAGCTTTTCCTGATACAGCGGGCGCCCGACCGCTCGTGGAGGCTGGTCAGCGTGGAGGTCCGCACGCTCCGCAAGGTGAACGCGGCACCCCTCGACATCTCGCGCGATTCGGACGTCGCCGGTTTCAGCCTTCACCCGGATGGCAATCGTTTCGGGATTGGCGTGGGCACGGCCAAACGGGATATCTGGCTGCTCGAAGGTTTCGCGGGCGGCGGGCGGTAGTGAATCAATCCTGAAAGACTTCTTCGCGGGTCAGTTCGAGACGCGGGTCGCCGGTCGAGATCACGTCTTCGACTTCCCGCAAGGTGTGGGACCGGTAGGTGAACATTTTGCGGAGCCTGGGGTCGATCAGCCAGATGTTGGCTACGCCCTTCTGGCTGTATTCTTCGAGCTTCTCGATCATCGCGCTCATGCCGTCGTCGTCCGATAGAATCTCGATAGTCAGGAACGCGGCTTCCAGCAGGTATCTTGTCTGGGGTACGGCCAGCAGCACGGAAACATCCGGAAGACGATAGCGCGTGTTTTTCGTCTGGGACGTCAGCGCCGGAAGCACGTAAACGCCCGGATATTTCCGCCTCAGGTGATAGATAATATTGCTCTGAATCAGGCTCTGCGGCCAGTCCCCGATATTCCGCTGCACCAGGACGCCATCCACGTATTCCATGTCGGGATCGTACGATGTGTTCAGGTATTCTTCGACCGGGATCACGCTCACACGTCCAGATTCTTCACATCCAGCGCGTTCTCTTCGATGAATTTGCGGCGGCTCTCCACATCCTCGCCCATGAGCGTCGAGAAGATCTCTTCGCTCTCGACCAT
>Ga0116223_10005283_pt1 | contig 10932 bp, 12 predicted proteins | sample Sb_taG_3_FD_90092 | JGI IMG/M metagenome (GOLD analysis project Ga0116223, IMG submission 90092) | Peat soil microbial communities from Weissenstadt, Germany - Sb_50d_a_PC metaG | ecosystem: Environmental > Terrestrial > Soil > Wetlands > Peat | place: Germany: Weissenstadt | collected 2010-09-21 | reverse complement strand
TCGCAGCGGCACCGTCGAAGACGAGCGCTTGCAGACGGCCGGCATCATAGGCATTCAAAATCGCAGCGCGTTCGGCGCCGCGCACGGTGCCGAATATGCGCTCGAATTTGCCGCCGAACTTTTCGATGTAATGCTCGGCGCAATAGCCGAAGCCGAAACATAGAAGCGTCGACATCAGCGCATCATCCTTGGTGCGCCCATTCCGCGGCGACATCCGGATCGGGCTCGCCGGCCCGGCGTTTCGCCGCGCAGCGTTCGAGCCGCGCGCGATCGATCCGGCCGAGCGCCCAGACCGCGGCGCCGCGGACGAGCGGCGAAGCATCGTCGAGCAATCGCTCGGCCTCGAGCGCAAGCGCCGCATCGGCGGAATTGCCGATCGCGATCAGCACATTGCGCAGGAAGCGCGCGCGGCCGATGCGCTTGACCGCGCTCTTGGCGAACAGCGCGCGGAACGCGGCGTCGTCGAGCCGCGCCAGCTCGGCGAGGCTTGGCGCGCGCAGCGCGTCTCGCGCGGCGAGTTTGGCCTCGCGACCCCGTTGGGCGAATTTGTTCCACGGGCAGACCGCCAGGCAATCGTCGCAGCCGTAGATGCGATTGCCCATCGGCGACCGCAACTCGCGCGGGATCGGACCTTTATGTTCAATGGTAAGATAGGAGATGCAGCGCCGCGCATCGAGCCGATAAGGCGCTGGAAATGCCGCGGTCGGGCAGACGTCGAGACAGGCCTGACAGGTGCCGCAATGATCGCGCTCCGGCCGGTCGGGCGGCAGCTCGAGCGTCGTGAAGATCGCGCCGAGAAACAGCCACGAGCCGAGTTCGCGCGAGACCAGATTGGTGTGCTTGCCCTGCCAGCCGATGCCGGCCGCGGCGGCAAGGGGCTTTTCCATCACCGGCGCGGTATCGACGAACACCTTGATGTCGCCGCCGGCGCTGGCGATGAGCCAGCGTCCGAGGCTTTTGAGCCGCGACTTGATCAGCTCGTGATAATCGTCGCCGCGAGCGTAAACCGAAATGTCGCCGCAGGTGCGCTGTTGCAGTATTGCCAGCGGATCCTCATCCGGCCCGTAATTAGCGCCGAGCATGATGACGGAGCGCGCGTCGGGCCACAGCGCATGCGGATCGGCGCGCCGCTCGGCCTTCGCCGCCAGCCACGCCATGTCGCCATGCGCGCCGGCGACGAGGAATTCGCGCAACCGATCCGCCGCCAGCGGGATTGTATCCGGGCGCGCCACGCCGACGGCGTCGAAGCCTTGCGCGCGCGCGGCCTCGACGAGCTTCGCCTTGAGCGCCCCTGGCGTCAGAAGTCGAGATTGGCGTAGTTTTGCGCCGGCGGCAGGCCAGGGAGCGCGTCGACCAAGAGCGGACGGAACGACGGCCGCGACTTGACCCTCGCGTACCAGTCCCTGGCGGTCTCGTCTTCGTTCCACGGCACTTCGCCCAGATAATCGGCGGCGGACAAATGCGCCGCCGCGCTCAGATCGGCATAGGTGAGGTTCTCGCCGGCAAGCCAGTCGCGCGTGCGAACGAGCCAGCCGATATAGGCTAAATGGTACCTGATGTTGCTCTTTGCAGCACGCAGCGTTTCGGTATCGGGGGCGCCGCCGCCGCTGCCGGCCGGGATGTAGCGCTTGTAGACCCGCTGCAGCACCAGCGGGCCTGAGACTTCCTCAAAGAACTTTTCGTTGAACCAGCTCATCAGCCGACGCACTTCGACGCGGGAGCCGAGCACGCCCGGCAGCAGCCGGAACGCGCCGAGCGTGCCGCCGCGCGTCTCGTCGAGATATTCGGCGATGACGGATGCGCCCGGCACCGGCGGCACGCCCTCCTCGACCAGAACCGGCGTCGTCCCCGCCGGATTGAGCGTCAAGAATTCCTCGCGGCGCTCCCATGTCCGCTCCTCGACCAGCCGCGGCGGCGAGCCGTATTCCTCGAGCGCCAGGCGCACGAAGCGGGAATGCGGGCAGATCGGGTGATGGAATAGCGTCAGCATGCCGTCGCGCATGTTTGGCTGATCGGAGGGGCGAATGCTCCGTCCACGCGATCATACACCAATTGGCTAACAATAACGGAATCGGCAAAGACATACCGTGCAGCGCTTGCCTCAATCTCGGCATTGCGTCAAAAGTCTGACGCAACGATTCTGCAAATTCCCTCCCTATCGGGCGCGTGCCGCGCCTTTGCCTGCCGCGGAGCTCACCATGACGTTGGACGTGATCAAGGCGATCTTTCTCGGCATCGTCGAGGGCCTTACCGAATTCATTCCGGTGTCCTCGACCGGCCATCTTCTTCTGGTCGGTCATTTCCTCGGCTTCGACGACGAGGATTTCGGCAAGGCTTTCGACGTCCTGATCCAGCTCGGCGCAATCCTCGCTTTGCTGTCGATCTACTTCGCGCGGTTGTGGAAGCTGTTCCTCGGCATGTTCAACAACCGCGACGATCAGCGCTTCATCATCGGGGTGCTGATCGCTTTTTTCCCCGCCATGGTGATCGGGGCGCTCGCTTATGGCTTCATCAAAAGCGTGCTGTTCAATGTTTGGATCGTCTGCGCGATGCTCGTCATCGGCGGCTTCGTGCTGCTGTGGATCGATCGCCTCGATCTCAAGCCGCGGTACCACGACGCGACCAAATTCTCGCTGCCGATGTATTTCGGCATCGGCGTGATCCAGTGCCTGTCCATGGTGCCGGGCGTGTCGCGCTCCGGCGCCACCATCGTCGGTGCGATGCTGTTCGGCGCCGACAAGCGCGCGGCGACGGAATTCTCCTTTTGGCTGGCGATGCCGACCATGGTCGGCGCGTTCGCCTACGAGCTCTACAAGAGCCACCACGAACTTGCCGGCGGCAATGTGGCAATCATTGCCGTCGGCTTTGCGGTGTCCTTCGTCTGCGGCTGGTTCGTGGTCAAGACGCTGCTCGGCTACGTCTCGCGGCACGGCTTTGCGCTGTTCGCCTGGTGGCGGATCGCGGTCGGCGCGCTCGGCCTTATCGCGCTGGTGCTGGGACACTGAAGTCAGCAGCGGCGTGGCTTACGCCGTTCGCGCGTTGAACTGACCGGTCTTGCGGAATCGCCACAGATATGTCGGCACGATAGCGGCGATCGATTCAGGAACGATGCCGAGACCTTCGAGCGTGCGGCCGTCGCGCCGGGCGTCGTCGGAAACAACATTATCGCGCTTAAGGAGCTCGACCTGATCGGGCGTGATCGGCGGCTTGGGCAGAAACTGCAGAAACGCCGCTTGCAGCTTCATGAGCGCGAACGGCACCGGAATGAGCAGCCTGCGGCGCTCGATGGTGGCGAGCATGAATTCCATCAATTCCTTGAACGTGCGCACATCCGGCCCGCCGAGCTCGTAGATCGCGCCGGGTTTGGTATCGCCATCGACCGCCTTGGCGATGGCTTCGGCGACGTCGCCGACGAATACCGGCTGCATGCGGGTGTGGCCGCCGCCGACCAGAGGCAGCGCCGGCGCGATGGGCGCGAGCGCGGCGAAGCGGTTGAAGAAATCGTCCTCGGGTCCGAACACGATCGACGGCCGCATGATGGTCGCCGTGCTTTGCGCCGCCAGCACGCGCTCTTCGCCTGCCGCCTTCGATTGCGCATAGCGCGACGGCGACGCCGCATCGGCGCCTATGGCCGAGACATGGACGAGCGGCGCGCCGATGGCGCCGGCGGCGCGCGCCACCGCTTCCGCGCCGGCCGTCTGAACGGCATCGAAGCGCTGACGGCCGCGCTCGAACAGGATGCCGACCAGATTGACCACGATATCGGCATCGCGAGCCGCCGCCGCGATCGAATCCGGGTAACGCAGGTTGGCCTGCACCGCGTGGACCTGCCCGACCCGTCCCATCGGCCGCAGATAACCGGACAGATCCGGGCGGCGCACCGCGACGCGGATGCGGTAGCCCCGGTTGGCGAGCGCGCGCACCACATGGCGGCCGAGAAAACCCGAGCCGCCGAACACGGTGACCAGCGTTTCAAGCTTGTTCTTCGCGGGCATTGGCGCGGAATACAGGATCGCTTTCGCGCTGTACAGGGCCGTTCGATTGACAAGGGGATGACCGCTTTCGTACCTATCGCCGCACAGCCCAGGTGGCGGAATTGGTAGACGCACTAGTTTCAGGTACTAGCGCCGCGAGGCGTGGAGGTTCGAGTCCTCTCCTGGGCACCAGGGTTGAGCTTCGCGCGCGGTAATTCCAAGCTTTCGTAAAAAGCGCTGCTGGTTTCAGGCCTTGCGATCAATCCATTATTCACAGGAATTTCACATTGAGAATTCCGTGGAATGGATAAGATATCGCCAAGGATATGTCCGAATCAGGACCGACAATCCGGCCGGTCCGTGATTTTCAGTCGGAACAGGGCCGGCTAAGAAGGCATGGAGAGCGTCGTGACGTCTCTCGAATTGGAGCGGGATGTTTTCGATTCCGCGGAGACGCGGATTCTCAGCGCCGCTTTTGCGAAGGCGTGGGCCTATGTGCAATTCGACCCGGCGCTCGACGCCTTGGACACGTCGGAACGGCAATCCGAGCTGGCGCGCGCCCTGATGGCGATCCTGAAATTCGGCGAGACCAATCCCACCTCGCTGGCGAATTCCAGCATCGCACTCTTGCGCATGAGCCAGCGCAGCCGCGCGCAGGCGGAACGGCTGCAGCACGTCTAAGTTCGATCTGGAGCGATTTCAGGCGTAGGAGCCGCGGTCGCGCCGGCCGGCGCGACCGGCACAGCGAAATCATGGTTGCGTCAGCCGTATTTTGACGCGCCATATCGGTTAGGATATTCAGTGACTTGACGCACCGTCCGGACATGACCGCATGACCATCCGCCTGCATCGCGGCGATCTGCCGGACATCTCGCGCTACATCAGTGCGAGTTCGGGCGCGGTGGCGATCGACACCGAAACCATGGGACTCGATCTCAACCGCGACCGGCTCTGCGTGGTGCAGCTTTCGCCCGGCGACGGCTCTGCCGACGTAGTGCAAATTCCGCCGCATGCCGAAGCCACGCCCAATTTGGCGCCCAACCTGAAACGGCTCCTCGCCGACCCCGGTCTGCTCAAGATCTTCCATTTCGCGCGATTCGATCTCGGCATGCTCTACAAGGCCTTCGGCGTGATGCCGCAACCGGTTTACTGCACCAAGATCGCGTCGCGGCTGGCGCGGACCTATACCGATAAGCACGGGCTGAAGGATCTGGTGCGCGAGGTTTTGGGACAGGATCTTTCGAAACAGCAGCAATTGTCCGATTGGGGCTCTGCCGAACTCAGCGAGGCGCAGATTTCCTACGCCGCCGCCGATGTCACCCATCTGCACGCGCTGAAGAACAAGCTCGACGCCATGCTGGCGCGCGAGGGCCGCGAGGCGCTGGCCGCAGCCTGCTTCCGCTTCCTGCCGGAGCGGGTGCGGCTCGACATCGCGGGCTTCGCTGCCGAGGACATTTTCGCCCATTCGTGAAGCATGATGCCACAAAAGCCCGCCCTGGACCCGATCTGGCGTGATCCCCGGTTTTCGGAAAAGATCACGCTCAAACAAATGGTTAGCTCCAGTGGCGCGGCCCTCGCGGGGCCACATTCGCGGCCAAGTTTTGCGAGACAGACCGGCTAAAAGCGTGGTCTAACGTCCGAAACGGGGCGACGTTTGAAGGGATAACGCTTGGCTATTGCCTACCCCGACGACGGCGCGAGGGGAATTTCGGCGAATCCCCCCGGCAAGTTCGACCGCGCCTATCGGGCGGCGGTGCGGCATAGCCGGCGAGTCCGCTGGCTGCGCCTCGGCGTACCCGCCGCGATCGCGGCGGTTCTGCTCGCCGTCGTCGGCGCCAATTACATGCCGCCGATCGGCGGATTTCGGCTGCCGGGCGAGCTCGGCAACCTGGTCATCCATGGCACCAAGATCACGATGCAGCAGCCGCGGCTGACCGGCTTCACGCTCGATTCCCGCGCCTATGAATTCTCCGCCAATGCCGCCGCGCAGGACATTACCAAGCCTAATCTCGTCGAGCTCCAGGAGCTCCACGCCAAGATGGAAATGCAGGACAAGAGCACAGTGGAAATGTCGGCCGATTCCGGCGTCTACGACGTGAAGACGGAAATGCTGAAGCTCAACGACAATATCCAGCTCACATCTTCGACCGGCTACGAAGGGCGCCTCAGCGAAGCCGTGATTGACGTGCGCAAGGGCAACGTCGTTTCGGAAAAACCGGTCTGGGTGAAAATGCTCAACGGCTTCCTCAACGCCAAGCGGCTGGACATCGTCGAGAACGGCAGTGTGATCCACTTCGACGGCGTCGCCATGACGCTGCAGCCCGGCAAAGAAACCGAGAAGCCAGCCGACAAGGCCAATAACCCATGATGTTTCGCACTTGGGCTGCGGTGCTGGCATTGGCCGCCGCGTGTCCTGCCGCCGCGCAGGGTCCGCAGCCCGCGGCGCCGAGCCCCTTCGGGATGATGCAGGGCGAGAACAAGGATCAGCCGGTCCAGATCGAGGCGGCGACGCTCGAAGTCCGCGACAAGAGCAAGATGGCGACCTTCTCCGGCAACGTGCAGGTGGTGCAAGGCGAGACCACGATGAAATGCCAGACCCTCACCGTATTCTACGGCCAGGAGGTCGGACTTGGTGCCGGAGCGGGGGCTGACGGCGCACCGGCCGCGACCGCCGCCAAGTCGACGCCGGGCATGCCGCAAGGCGCGCAGAATATTCGCCGCATCGAAGCGCGCGGCGGCGTCACCGTCGTCACCAAGGACCAGAACGCGAGCGGCGATCTCGGTATCTACGACCTGAAGACGAAGACGATCACGCTGAGCGGCAATGTCGTGGTCAGCCAGGGCCAGAACGTCATTCATGGCGAGCGCGTCGTCGTCGACGTCACGACCGGAAACGCGCGGGTTGAATCGGCATCGAGCGGCGGCACCGGCGGCACCGGGCCCGCTCCAGGCCGCGTCCGCGCGCTGATCCAGCCGGGCAAGGGCCAAACTGGCGGACCGTCGAATTTCATGACGATCGGGCCAGGCAAGACGAATTGACCGGCGAGCCCCCAGCATTGGCGCGGAAAATCCGCTAAAATCCGATACCTAAACAATCATCCGCGATTCGAAGGCGAGTATTTCGAGGTCGGCGTGGCAGACATTCTCTCATATTTTCGCCGTCGGGCTGCGCCCGCGAAGCGCAAGCCGCCCGCCGACTTTGAGGCGATCGACCTCACATCCATGGGCGGCACGATCAGCAACGTCTACCTCGACATCGCGAGCGTCGCCCCACGGTCGGAGAACGTGCGCGGCAGGATCCCGCCGCCGCCAGCGACCCCTTCGCCGCCGCCGGCCCCGCAGATTTCGCGGCCGCAACGTCAGCCCGCACCGCAGAACGGGCCGCGTCCGATCGCGCGGCCGCGCCGCCGTTCCGACGGCAACGGCGCCGCGCCCATCGAGCGCAAGGGCCTGCTTGCCATCCATGGCGTGGAAAAGAGTTTCGTCGGCCGCAAGGTGGTCAAGAACGTCACTCTCTACGTGCGCAAGGGCGAAGCGGTAGGTCTGCTTGGACCCAACGGCGCCGGCAAGACCACCGTGTTCTACATGATCACCGGCTTGATCAAGGCCGACAGCGGCACCATCGAGCTCGACGGCTGCGACGTGACGCGATTGCCGATGTATCAGCGCGCCCGCCTCGGCATCGGCTATCTGCCGCAGGAAGCCTCGATTTTTCGCGGCCTCAACGTTGAGGACAATATCCGCGCCGTGCTCGAAGTGGTCGAGCCCAGCGCCAAGCGGCGCGAGCACGATCTCGACTCGCTGCTCGAAGAGTTCAACATCGCGCGGCTGCGCAAGACGCCGGCGATCGCGCTGTCCGGCGGCGAGCGCCGGCGCGTCGAGATCGCCCGCTCGCTCGCCACGCGGCCGAGCTACATGCTGCTCGACGAGCCGTTCGCCGGCATCGATCCGATCGCCGTCGGCGACATCCAGTCGCTGGTGCGCCACCTGACCAATCGCGGCATCGGCGTGCTCGTCACCGACCACAATGTGCGCGAGACGCTTGGCCTCACGGATCGAGCGTACATCATCTATTCCGGCGAAGTGCTGATGGAGGGCCGTGCCGACGACATCGTCAATAACCCGGAGGTGCGGCGGCTTTATTTGGGCGAGGAGTTCAGGCTTTAATTCTGATTTCAATCCTAACTCACATGGCCTAGTGACACGGCATCGAATTCCTGTACAAACGGAGAAGCAAGAATCGGACCAATTTAGCCCGGCGCTTCATGGCTCTTACGCAAAGACTTCAAATCCGCCAGAGCCAAGCGCTGGTGATGACGCCGCAGCTGATGCAGGCCATCAAGCTGCTGCAACTCTCCAATCTCGATCTTGTCGCCTATGTCGAAGCCGAGCTGGAGCGCAATCCGCTGCTCGACAGCGGCGCGGAAAACGAGCCGCCGCCGGGCGGCCCTGACGGTGCCCAATCTGCTGATGGGCCGGCCGCGGATGGCGGGACGCTGCACGGCAGCGAAGCCGAGCCCGGCCAGAGCGCCAGCGAAGACCGTCGCGAAACGCCGCTCGACGACACCTCTCCCGACGATTCCGAGCCGATCCGGCCGCGCACGGCGGATGCGCCGGCGGGCTATTCGGATTGGGCGAGCGTCGGCCCCGGCGGCCGCGACGACGGCGACTACAATCTCGAAGCCTTTGTCTCCGCCGAACTGACGCTGGGGGACTGGCTGCGCGAACAGCTCACGCTGGCGATTTCCGATCCGATGCGGCGCATGATCGGCCAATATCTGATCGATCTCGTCGACGAGGCTGGATACTTGAGCGGCGACTTGGCCGCGGCGGCGGAAACGCTCGGCACCAGCGTCGCCGAGATCGAGGCGGTGCTCGCCATCCTGCAAAAATTCGATCCGCCCGGAATTTGCGCCCGCGACCTCGCCGAATGCCTGGCGATCCAGCTCAAAGAGCGCGACCGCTACGATCCCGCGATGCAGGCCCTGATCGCGCGGCTCGATCTTCTGGCCAAGCGCGATTTCGCCGCGCTGAAAAAGATCTGCGGGATCGGCGAGGAGGACCTCACCGACATGATCACGGAAATCCGCCGCCTCAATCCGAAGCCCGGCCTGGCTTTCAGTTCCGCGATCGTGCAGCCGATCGTGCCCGACGTTTTCGTGCGCTCGGCGCCCAACGGCGCCTGGCTGGTCGAGCTTAATTCCGACACGCTGCCGAAAGTCCTGGTCAATCAGAGCTACTATGCCGAGGTCTCGGCAACCACGCGGCGCGACACCGAGAAATCGTACCTCGCCGAATGCCTGCAGAGCGCCACCTGGCTCGTTCGCGCGCTCGATCAGCGGGCGCGGACCATCCTCAAGGTTTCGAATGAAATCGTTCGCCAGCAGGATGCGTTCTTCGCCCACGGTGTCGAGCATCTCCGCCCGCTCAATCTCAAGACCGTGGCAGAAGCCATCGGCATGCACGAATCGACCGTATCCCGCGTCACCGCCAACAAGTATATGGCGACCAGCCGCGGTATATTCGAACTCAAATACTTTTTCACCTCGGCGATCGCGGCAGCCCATGGCGGCGAGGCGCACTCCGCGGAAGCGGTGCGCCACCGCATCAAGCAATTGATCGATACCGAAGCCGCGGCCGACGTGCTGTCCGACGATACCATTGTCGAGAAGCTGCGCGAGGCCGGCATCGACATCGCGCGGCGCACGGTCGCGAAATACCGCGAGGCGATGCGCATTCCCTCCTCGGTGCAGCGGCGCCGGGAGAAGCACGCCGCGGTCGCGGGCCAAAGCCGCGTTGACTCCGCGCTTGCCAATACCTAGGTCCAGGAAGTGGCTAATATGAGCCGGAGGCTGTCATGCCATTTCGCGTGTCAGGCAAAAATCTCGAAGTCGGCGAAGCGTTACGCGAGCGTATCAGCAACCGCATCGCCGAAACCGTGGGCAAGTATTTCGACGGCGGCTATTCCGGGCACGTCACGCTGGCGCGGGACGGCTTCGGCTTCCGCACCGAATGCGCCATCCATCTCGATTCGAAGATCACGCTGCATGCCGACGGTGCGGCGGCCGACGCCTATGCCAGCGCCGATCAGGCGGTCACACGGGTCGAAAAGCAGCTGCGCCGCTATCATCGCCGGCTCAAGGATCACCGCACGGATGCCCATTGACGCGGGTGCGGGGGCTCCTTATGGTCCGCCGCCCTTAGCTGGACGATCCGGACATTGGGCATCGGTTTCCGGATAAAGATCCTGATCAAAACCATAAGAATCAGCAAGACCAAGCCTCGCTTGTCGGGTTCCACTCATGCCGCTCGCCGATCTCGTCGCGCCAAATGCGATTCTGCCGGCGCTCAAGGTCAACAACAAGAAGCAGGTGCTGCAAGAGCTTGCCGCGCGTGCGTCCGCGCTTAGCGGCCAGAACGAGCGGGCGATCTTCGACATTTTGATGCAGCGCGAGAAGCTCGGCTCGACCGCTGTCGGCAACGGCATCGCCATACCGCACGGCAAAATGCCGACGCTCACGCGGCTGTTCGGATTGTTCGCCCGGCTCGACCGCCCGGTCGATTTCGAGGCGCTCGACAATCAGCCGGTCGATCTTGTCTTCCTGCTGCTGGCTCCGGAAGGCGCCGGCGCCGATCACTTGAAGGCGCTCGCCCGCGTCGCGCGTTTGCTGCGCGATCCCGCCGTCGCCCACAAGCTGCGGGCCTCGCAGGACGCGGAATCGCTCTACGCGGTGCTGGCGATGCCATCGGCGAGCGCGGCGTAGCCGCGCCAGCAATCGGGAAACAGGGATCAGGGATCAGGGATCAGGAATCAGGAATCAGGAAGAGCCGGCGACGGCTTTTCCGTCCCGGCCCCTGATACCTGATATCTGACTACTGATCCCTGATTCAGTGCACGCTGACCGTCTCGAGCTCCTGGCTCCAGGCATTGGCGACGGCCGCCTCGCGGCTGTCGGTC
>Ga0116223_10005282_pt1 | contig 10932 bp, 6 predicted proteins | sample Sb_taG_3_FD_90092 | JGI IMG/M metagenome (GOLD analysis project Ga0116223, IMG submission 90092) | Peat soil microbial communities from Weissenstadt, Germany - Sb_50d_a_PC metaG | ecosystem: Environmental > Terrestrial > Soil > Wetlands > Peat | place: Germany: Weissenstadt | collected 2010-09-21 | reverse complement strand
CAGGCTCCGGCAGGCACTGATGGAGAGCGGGCTGCGGATCCGCCAGCACGCCGACAGCCTGCCTCTTCGCACGGGGGACGACGCCGCTGCGGGTCGTGCCCGAGTACGAGGCCTGGCTGGTCGCGGCGATGAGCAGCGGACCGGAGGCGCCGTTCTGGCACACAAAGGGAATGTCGGTCGTTGATCACATCAACGACTATGCCGACGTTCCGGTGCTTCATATCACGGGCTGGTATGACTCCTGGACGCGCCAGGTCACCATGAACTACGAGGCGTTGTCGAGGGCCAAGAAATCGCCCCAGCGGCTGGTGATCGGCCCCTGGACTCATGGGGGACAAGGCTCGCAGATCGCCGGCGAAGTCGCGTTCACGCCCGAGACCGCGATCGACCTTCTGGCCTATCGCCTGAGGTGGTACGACCGCTGGCTCAAGGGAATCAAGAACGGCGTGGATGACGATTCTCCGGTTCTTCTCTACGTCATGGGGACCGGCGACGATCATCGCTCGGGCGGCGGCCGGCTCAAGCACGGTGGATTCTGGCGGGCGCAGTGCGAGTGGCCTCTCGCCCGCGCCCGGGCGACGGCCTATCACCTTCACGGCAACGGCACACTCGCCACGCCACGGCCGGAGCAGACGGTCGGCCGGACGACTTATACGTTCGACCCGCTTCACCCGGTGCCCACCGCTGGCGGTAACATCTCCTCGAACCAGGGCCTGATCACGGCTGGCGGCTACGATCAGCAGCCCCGCGACGACACTCACGCGGCCGGCAATCGCCTTCCCCTCTCCGAGCGGCGAGACGTTCTGGTCTTTCGCGGCGAGCCTCTGGTATCCGATCTGGAAGTCACCGGCACCGTGCAGATCAAGCTCTGGATCAGCTCGACGGCCCCCGACACGGACTTCACGGCCAAGCTCATCGACGATATCCCGCCCAACCCCCATTACCCGCTGGGCTTCGACCTCAACATCGGCGACTCGATCCTGAGGCTCCGCTATCGTGAGGGTCTCGACCATCAAGCGGCACCGCTCAAGCTGGACGAGATCGTGCCGATCACAATCACGCTCTACCCGACGTCCAACGTGTTCAAGAAAGGTCACCGGATCCGGCTCGATATCTCGAGCAGCAATGATCCGCGATTCGACGTGAACCCCAACACCGGTGATCCGCTGGGCGACTACCGCCGGATTGTCCCGGCCGACAACACGGTGTACCACGACGCGGCGCACCCGTCGCAATTCATTCTGCCCGTCACTTCTTCTACCACGGACGCAGCTCTCAATCGCGAATGATGTCTGGGCGGGGTGAATGGTGTAAACTGAAGCGAGCACCTCGCAGAGCGACCGGTTGGTGGTGCTGGATCACGACCGGGTTATCGGTCGAAGCACACGGGAAATGAACCTGGGAGAGGCCGTCGATGGCCGGCGACAATGGCAAGCGGGCGGGGGCTGCGCTTCTGGTTGGGGTCGGCGATTATCTCTGCGCCGATCGCGTTCAGCCCCTGCGTTTCGCCGCCCGCGACGCCGAAGCCTTTGGCGATGTACTCATCGACCCGGAGATCTGCGGGTTTCCGGCCGAGCGGGTCAAGGTGCTGACCGACACCCGGGCGAGGCGCGATGAGCTGGTTCATCACCTGTCAAAATGGCTGCCGGCCCAGTCCCGTGAGGCCGAGATCGTGGTCATTTACTTCGCGGGCCACGGCACGGTTCACCGCATCGGTCAGCGGGAAGAGGGCTATCTCCTGCCGCATGACGCCGATCCCGAAGACCTGGTGACCCGGGGCGTGGCGATGGGCGACCTGGCGCGGTGGATCGAGGCAATCCAGGCCAAGGCCGTGGTGGTTTGCCTTGATTGCTGCCACGCGGGCCGGGTCATTGGATCCGGTTATGAGCTCCGCGGACCAGAGACGCGCGACATGCGGATCCGCCCGGCCATCTTGATGAGTCTAATGGGCAAGAACCGGTTCCTCATTGCATCGTGCGATGAGGGGCAAGAATCGATCGAGGCCGAAACGCGCGGACATGGGCTGTTCACGTTCCATCTCCTGGATGGAATCAGGGGTACGGGGGATCGTGATGGGGACGGGAAGGTGGGGGTCGCCGAGCTCTTCGAACATGTGGCCGCGGCCGTCGAGTCCGAGGCTTCGGCCATGGGAATGGTCCAGCGACCCTGGAGCTCCGCGATTGGTCCAGGCGGAGTCTATATCGCCAAGTCAGCCAACGGTACAGGGCATCTCTCGGCTCAGGCCGGCGGCTTTCCGGCTTTCGCCGAGATCGAAAAACTCTGGCGGAGCTCACGCCCGGAAGGCGCGCTCAAAGTGATCGACCAAGCCTTCGAGAACTCCTCTGAAGGCGAGCTGGGTTCCATCCTGGAGCTCCTCAAACGCAAGGGAGACCTGGCTGACATCCCGTTCTTCTTTCGTGGACTGGTGCATCGATCCGAGGCGATCCGCGTTCAGGTCAAGCGAATCATCCAGGGCATAGGCTGGACTAGGGTCGCCGAGGAGATCGAACGCCTGGCGCGCCAGGGAGACCCCGAGCGATTCGGCTTCATTCTGAGCGGCTTGGCAGCCTTCGAGTCCCACAAGGATGTCGTAGTCTTGCTTGACAGGCTGGTGGACATCCTCAAAGGCGACCTGAGGAACCGGACCATTCACTTGCTGGATCGCAAGCGTCAAGGTCTGGAGCTGGAGCGAATCGCCGAGATCTTTCGAATTTCAGGCAGTCCCTACCAGATCCGAAAAGCGCTGGGTCAAGGACGGTTCACTGCTGCTTATCTGGCCCGTGACGTGGTGAGCGATCTCGAGGTTGTCGTCCGAGTACTTCGTCCACGGGTTGCCAGCGAACCTCAGCTCCGAGCACAGTTCCTTGACCTGATTCGCAGTTCGGTCAGGATGGTCCATCAGAATCTGGTCATGACTCGGGGGCTGGGGTCCTTGCCGGACCATGGTCTCTATTTCTCGGTGCGCGACTATGTGGACGGTGTCACGCTGCAACGTCTTCTGGAATTGGGCCGCGATTACACGACCGAGCAGATCGTGACCATCGTCGGCCAGCTTTTGCAGGCGCTCAAGACCGTGCATGCGGAAGGGTTGCTCCACGGGGCCGTCCAGCCCTCGAACATTTTTCTGTGCAGCAACGACCGGGTGGTCCTGGGTGACATGGCCTTGCCCGTGCTGACCGACGGCCTTGTTCCGGAGAGACGCTCTTACGACTATCGCTACGCCTCGCCCGAGATTTTTCGCCAGAACAAAAGTATCGACGCCGCCTCCGATTTCTACAGCCTGGGTTGCGTGGTTCACGAGCTGGCTTGCGGAGTTCCGCCCTTCGAATCGGACAACCACTTCGAGCTGGCGGCTCTGCATCTCCGCAAGCCTGTGCAGCATCCCTCCAATCGCGGCAGCCGGTTGGGAAAGGCCGGTGATGAGTTCGTCCTGAAGCTGCTGGAGAAGTCCCCCGGGAATCGCTATTCGACGGTGGATTCTGCTCTGAGGGCTCTTTTGGCCCTGGAATCAGCCCTGAGGCCCAGGTCGAGGAGCGACGTTGCTCAGGGACCGATCGTGGGAGACGAGTCGCTCGACCGGTACGGCGGCGACTACATGATGTCGGTCCTCTCCTTGACCCTCAACCCTCCGACGGCCTCATCCGTTCGCGACAATCTTACCTGCGACCTGGTCGCGAACGAGGACGGCCCAATGCCGCCAGTCGATTCGAGCCGCGTAGATCCACCACCAACGCTTGCTGATGCGACGGGTGCAGAAGACGCGGAGCGGGGACATCTGGTATCGATCCCGGAGAATCTCGGGAATTACAAGATACTGGGCATGCTCGGCAGGGGGGGGATGGGACGGGTCTTGCTTGCCGAAGATGTTCGCCTCCATCGCAAGGTCGCCCTCAAGCTGGTTCAGGGACGAACCTCTGCTCGCTTTAAGAGGGAAGCCCTGGTTCTGGCTCGTCTCAATCATCCGAACATCGTCAGTATCTACGAGCTCGGTGAAAGCGATGGTCAAGTTTTCATCGTGAGCGAATACCTGGAAGGAATGAATCTGCACGAGCAGCTGAAACACGATGGCCCGTTTTCCTGCACTGATGCGGCGAGACTGATGCTGACTCTCGCAGGTGCCGTCGCTTACGCCCATGAGAGGGGCGTCATTCACCGTGACCTGAAGCCTTCCAATATTATTCTGGACCAGGATGGAGCGCCCAAGATTCTCGATTTCGGACTGGCGAAAATCAGCGGTGGGACCGAGCTCGCCCAGGGTGACCAGTTTGAAACTTCTTATCGTCAAGTCGTGGGGACCCCTGCCTACATGTCGCCTGAGCAGGCCAGGGGTGAAAATCACCGGATCGGATTCGCCACCGACATTTTCTCGCTGGGAACCATTCTCTACCAGCTGCTCACCGGTGAACTGCCGTTTGCCAGTCCATCCCTGACGGAGACACTTTCCCTGATCATGCACGCCAGTCCGAGACCGCTTCGGCAGCTTCGGCCCGAGATTCCGCGCGATCTCGAGGCGATCTGCTTGAGATGCCTCGAGAAATCTCAAGCAGGACGCTATCCCTCTGCCGCAGACTTCGCAGCCGATCTGGAGCGGTACTTGAGAGGGGAAGCCGTCCTGGCTCGACCTGGAGGGGAAGCCGTTTTGGCGCGGCCTGGAGGAGGAGCCCTCCCGGCCCGCCCCTTGGGGTTCTGGGGCCGCGTCTTGCGTCTGCTTCGTGCGCGGAAATGAGCCGGAGGCTGACGAGGGCTAAACAATGGCTTACGGCGTGTGGTCAAGCTCCAGTACCACGGTATTCCAGTCCCCGGGCTGTAGCTGCTGAACCGCCGCTCGAACTCGCTTCATGTCGCGGGTGGCGACATAGGGTCTGGACTCGCCGCGATCTTCCTCCCGTTCCCCGATCAGGCTCAGCAACTGTTCGAGACGAAGCGCGAGCCGCCGGCGGCTCCAGACCGCGAAGAGCCGTTCGCGACCGGCCGGCGGCGTCATCTGGATGTCATGGACATGCAGTGGCTGGTGGGCCAGGATCGCGGATTCAGCGTCCGCGTGCGCTGGGTCAGGAGGATACAGCAAGTTCAGGTTCCCGGTCGGGCCGACGTTGAAGACCGTGATGTGCCCTTGCCGGTCAGCGATCACCTCGATTCGCACGCGATCGCCGGTGTAGAGACGGACCTGGTCGGGCGTTTGAGGAACCTTCTTCATGTCCCGTGTCAGACGCCCAGGCTGGGGGCGGTTCGCGGCGATGGGTACGAACGCATCAGGACCGACCTGGTGGCGGCTAACAAGCAGCCGCAGATTCACCGGGGTGGCAGGAACTGTCTCCGTGCTGAGCAGAGGTAAAGGCGCCGGGGCCCCGGGCATTGGTTCCGTGGTCGGTGCAGAGGCGACCTGGGGCACTATCAGGCTGTCGGCTAGAAGTTGATTGAGCGCTCCGCGAAGAGTGGCGATGAACTGCACCAAATTCGGACGGCAGTCCGGGTCGACGGCTAGACCGGCGCGGATCACTTGCTCCAGTGGTTCAGGTAAGCCCTTGCACCTGGGATCGATATCGGGAAGGCCCTTTTCGATTTGCCGGTAGAAATCGGAGACCTCGGGACCGGGAAAGGGGACCTCGCCGGTCACGAGCAGGAACAGCGTGGCTGCCAGTCCATATACGTCGAGCGCGGGGCTGATCTTGCCCTTGAAGGCCTCGGGCGCCATGAAAGCGAGCGTTCCCCCCAAGCTAGGCACGTCGCCCAGCTGTGCCGCAATGCCGAAGTCGGTCAGGAGCGCCTCGTCGGTGTCCGGGTCCCAGAGGATGTTCGACGGCTTGATATCGCGGTGAACGATGCCACGGGCATGGACCGCTTGTAACCCCTCGCCCACGTCAGCGATGTACCGCGCAGCGTCTTGCCAGCCGAACGATCCATCACGTTTCATCCGGCCGCCGAGAGAGCCACCGGCCACGTAGTTGAGCACAAGGAAATGATTGCCATCCGACTGGACCCAGAAAAAGACCTGGTTGACATTGCGATGCTTTACCTTAGACAGCAGCCCGGCCTCGTTGCGCAAGATCTCGAGGGCCCGCTGGCGTTCCTCGGCGGTGCTGCGCGACCTGGGCTTGAGCGCCTTGAGGGCCACCAGGCGGCGGTCCAGGTTCAAATCCTCGGCCAGCCAGACTTCACCGAAGGTACCCGCACCAAGCAGACGGAGGACGTTGAAACCCTGGATGATCGGTAGCGTCGGATCGCCGAGCTCTGCCGCGGACTTCTGGCAATCATTGCGCTGCGTGTCCTGCTGCTCACGAAATGCGGCCGCCACGGCTGCGCGGTGGTCGGGAAAACGCTCCAGGTATTCGTCCGGGAGTGGCACCTCGCCGGCGCCGCGACGAAGTTCGAGTTCGATGCCCAGAAGGTGCTCGAGCAGCACGCACCGAAGGGTTCCGGAGGAATCGCCCAGGAGATCTTCGATCCGCGGGTACTTGCCTTCATGCCAGTCCTCCTCGAACCGATCACCGACCTCGTTGATCCAGAGAAGGTCGCCATTGGAAAGCTCGGTCATGATAATGCCGCCGATCGGCCTGCCGAGGTTTGCAAGAACGGCGAACAACATCGGGTTTCTTGACGCTGAGACTTCATTGCTCACTGCTCAGAGTTTGGAGATGTCCAACGGGGAATTACCCGGGTGGAAGAGCACGATTCGAGCTTCCTCGACGCACGTCAGGCCGTGCAGGAACATCCGCGCCAGGAATTGAAACATGGTGTCCAGGCAGATTGCTCTCGAGAAACCCATTGCCCCGGTTCCGAGCAAGGGGAAGGCCATCGATCGCACCTGCAGTGAGTCGGCGTGGTAGAAACAGCTTGTGATGATCTCGGAGATCAGGTCGCGACTGGGATAGACAACCTGGCTGGCAGAGATGCCCACTGTGACCCCATGGAAGATGAAACGGGCCTTGAGTGCACCCGCGGAGGTCACCACCGCTCGGCCGGGCCTCACGGCCCCATAGCGGTGAGCCTCTAGCGCGACCGACGCTCCCGCAGCTTTCCGGATGGCCAGAGAAACGCCGAGATCCATGGAGAGGTACTGAGTGTCGGAGCTGACAACCGCGTCCACCTCATGGTCGATGATGTTTCCATGAACGATTCTCAAGCTGCGACCGCGGGGAAAGTTGTAGGTCTCGCCAGCATCCCCGGTCTGGGCTGGGCCCGCAAGATAGGATTCGCGTCGCGCGTGGTACCTTTGAAGAAGGTTCTCCAGTTCGGGATCCTCCGCCATGTCCCAGGGAGACAACACATCATGAGACATGTTGAGCTGCCTGCGAACCTCCGCGAACGAAGGAAATCGATCTCCCAGCGACTTCGCCAGGCATCGCTCGATGATCGAGCAGACTCGCTCGGATAGATTGCGATTCCTCGATCGGGGAGAGACCAGCGGTTCGGTCTTGTGCTTGTAGAGGATCGAGAAGACCGACTCACCGTTGAACGGGGGCACTCCCGTCAGGGCGTGGTAGAAGGCGGCTCCAAAACTGTAGATATCGGCTCGCGTATCCACGCCCCGTGGGTCTTCCGCCTGTTCGGGGGCCATGTAGTGCGGGGTTCCCATGACATTACTGGAGAGAGTCATATCGGACAGTGCCTTCTCACTCCGCGCCAGGCCGAAATCGGCCACCTTGGCTCGCCCCTTGCGGTCGATCAAGATGTTCACCGGTTCCAGATCACGATGAATGATGCCGTGTTCAGACGCGACCATCATTCCCTCACACACTTGCGACATCCATCTCACGACCTGCTCCTCCGGGAGAGCCCCGCCGCTCTCCTTGATGACTCGAAGCAGATCCGTTCCGTCCACATATTCCATGACCAGCAGAAAGCGACCGTCTGCCAGGGTTCGAAAGTCGTGGACACCGACGACATGGGGTGAGCTGATCTCCGCGATCAGCCTGGCTTCCCGGCGGAAACGGCTGCTCGACATCCCTGGCAAGATGACCTTGATGGCCACGAGCATTTGGAGTCCAAGATGCCTGGCCTTGTAGACGATTCCCATTGCTCCCCTGCCGACCACCTCCAGCACTTCGTATCCGGGCAGCTCGGGGAATACGGAATGAGAGGCGAAACTCCGGTGCAGGGATTTCGATGCCAGCTTCTGGGTCAACACACTGCCTTGATGGAACAATTCCCGGATCGTCTCCGCATCGTCCGGTAGCCTGTAGCCGTATTCCTCATGGCTGGGCTCTTCTCCCAAGTCACGGCGCAGGTCCAGTTCCACCTGCAAGATTTGTATGAGAAGTTCATCGCGTATGGGGCCTTTTGTCATCCCGGCAAGAACCTCTTCGATCCTTGGCTTCTTTCCTCCCCTCCAGTCGATTTCGAACCGATCGACGATCCTTTCGATTCGCATCAACTCATCCGGAGTTAACGAACTCATGCTACCGCCCCCATGGCTGATGTCACCCAGAAGCCGCGACCTGCACTACTGCTGCCGCACCCTGAACCATCAGACCATAGTGGCTGGCACGATTCCACGAACTTTTTATCGGGTCCCGGAGCCGGTTCCGGTCTTGAGGTCTTGCTCCAGGGTTTTCCTGATGATTTGCATCTTCAGCTCCACGGTTCGTTCCGTACGGTTGATCATCCGGCCAATCTCGGCATTGGTATGGTCCTGGAGCTTCCACACGAAGATCTGCTGTAGTTGTTCGGGAAGCTTGCCGAGCAGCCTGTCGAACTCCTCGTGGAAGATGACCGCCTCTTCCGGAGAGCGGCTGTCGCGGTCTTCCAACTCCGCCATCCAGCTTGCCAGCTTCGAGCCGGAGGGCCCGGGCGACCCCACCGAAGGGTCTTCGCGCCGGACGTCGCGGCGCAAGGCCTGATGTTTGTGCGCCGTGTTCGCGATCTTGCACATGGCCATCCAGACCAGGAGCCTCCAGAGCTCGTCGCGGTCGGCGGGCAGAGCGCGGTCCCCGTCATGGGCAACCGCGAAGAAACTCTTGAACATGCTCTGGACGATATCGTCCTCATCGGTCCGCACTCGGATTCTTGAGTTCAGGCGGCGACGGACCAGCTTGAGAAGCCGAGGTTCGAGCCGCACCCAGATTCTCCGCGCGGCCCGTTCACGGTCCAGAGGATCGGGCGAGCGTAGATCGGCGGCGTCCCGTGTGATCGAACCCCCGCTGTTTTGCGACATGATCGTGACCCTCATTGGCAGCACGGGCAACTTGAGGTGCTGCTTGCAGCTTCCATCCACTCCCAGGTAGACCATCCACCCGGCGCAGGGCAGGTCCATCGCTCCTATCCATTATGTGAGTAAAGATTCAAAGCGATCTCCCGAAAAGAGATTCGGAATTCTCGGAGGATTGGCCATTCCTTCACCAAGCTTCGCTCCTCGACCGGATCAAGGTCACCCCGGATACACGTGAGCCAGACTGCCGGAAAGTGTCTTGCAGACAGTTCCCCGATCACTTGGTTACGGGGATTTCGGGTTCCGGCATGAAATGCCCATTCAACCTTGGCGGCGCTCGCATCCGGTGGTTTCACCGAAGCGCCGTTCCGATGGCGAACATATAGGAGCGGACAATCATGGCACTCTCCTGGAATCAGCTCTGGCAGACCATCGAGGTGATGGATCCGCGGCGGGATTCGGGACTTCAAGTTTTTGGCCTGAGATGGCAGGCTATGTCCACGCTGCGCTATCTTACGCTCGATGAGGCGATGGCCGCGGGGAACCTGGACGTGGCGGAGGTTAGCGAGTCGGGCAGCGTTCCCGAACTCAGGGTGCTCAACAAGTCGAAGCTCATGACTTTGCTCATGGCTGGCGAACAGCTTGTAGGGGCCAAGCAGAATCGCGTGCTAAACGTCAGCTTGATGGTGCCGGCCGGTACGGAGATCTCGGTGCCAGTGAGCTGCGTCGAGGCTGGCCGCTGGAGCTATCGTTCCCCCAAGTTTGCCAGTGGGGGAACAATGTCTCACGGGATATTGAGGAAGCTGATGTCGCGGCATTCCCACAGGAACTACCGCCGTAGCGGAATGCCATCCTCCGAACAGGGCGAGGTCTGGCGCGAGGTGGCAAGGAAGCTTGATGCGATGGGCTCGGTCTCACCGTCCCAGGCGTTCGATCAGGTCTACCAGGACCACTCGTCGCGGCTCGATGATCTCATGAAGCGGTTGGTCGCTCCTGACGGTTGCCAGGGCGCCGCGTTCGCCATCAGCGGCACCATCACGGGAGCCGATCTCTTTGATCAAGTGGCAACCCTGGACAAACTTTGGCCCAAGCTGATCCGGTCATACGCGCTGGATGCACTGGAATTGAAGCCGGAGGAAAAGGCCGGCGACGTGGATCGTCCAGGTCTGGAGCGATGGGTCCGGGGTGCGGCGCTCGCTCCCCGCGAGCCTTTCAAGTCGCCCGGAGCGGGGCAGGACATCCGGTTCGAGACTCCGCAACTCGCCGGCTCGGCACTGGTCGTCGAGGACCAGCCGGTCCATGTGGAGCTTTTCGCCAGGTCGGCGTGATAGACCGCTCCTCCTGAACGGAGCAGCCGTAACAGAAGGCGCTGGATGTGAACGCCCACGTCAGTGCGCAGACGACTCCTCCGGGAGCTACTTCACTGGCACCGCAACGGCGTGAAGGATGCTGTTGTCGGCGTCGTCCTGCACGAAGGCGACGACGGTAAGGTCCCTGAGCTTGGTACTAGACTTTCAGACACCCCAGATCGCAAAGACGATCGGCAGGCCGAATGGCACCTCGTGTCAGCTTCCCTGCCGCTGATCCAAGTTCGTGGACGGCAAGTCCCGCGACAACACGCCGCCCCCAACGATCTTCCCGGAGACGCACAACAGATGGAAGGGTTGAGCATGACTATTGAGCAGTTTGAAAAGATGTCCCCGAAATGGATCAAGAGGACGATTGGAATCGACCTGGTGTCGTCATCCTGGGAGACGTTCGCCGGCCCCAAGTTCAAGGATGTG
>Ga0116223_10005281_pt1 | contig 10933 bp, 13 predicted proteins | sample Sb_taG_3_FD_90092 | JGI IMG/M metagenome (GOLD analysis project Ga0116223, IMG submission 90092) | Peat soil microbial communities from Weissenstadt, Germany - Sb_50d_a_PC metaG | ecosystem: Environmental > Terrestrial > Soil > Wetlands > Peat | place: Germany: Weissenstadt | collected 2010-09-21 | reverse complement strand
GTTCCGGAGGCCGGTCTCAAAGTCGTTAGATCCAGCTTTGTCGTGGACGATTTAATAAAGCTCATTTCGGTTCGCGTTTAGGCCCGTCAGCGGCCGCTGGAATGTCCGCTTTGGGACATAAGCTGACGGAGAGCCTCGCGTCGAATTGGTCCGCTTTGGCGGTGTAAGCAGACATCGGCCCGTGAAGAGTTTGCAAACCAAATTGCAAACCAACCACGCGGCACAGGACGGTATCAGGGATCACAGGCCGACATCGTCAGGGCAAAATTGGCGAACTGGAGCGCACGCTTAGCTACCAGACGACACGCGGCAGCATGAGAATCTTCAAGCTCGAAAACCGTAGCGAAGACGCGTCGGCGCGCTAGCAGTGCGCTGTTGATCCTCTTGGCAGCCGCTGACTGTGACGAGAACGCAGTACAAGTATCCTAGAATCGCAAGACGGCGGTTTTTCCGTCGATGCGAGGCGAGCACCAGTCGGGCAAGATGGCTAGGTGCAGCCGACGCTCCTTTGTCTGCTCAGCGGCGATCTCGAAGCTATCAATCCGCATCTGATCCGATCTTGCCTTGCGACCAGCGCTGCCCTCCATCACGGGGCACAAATAGGATTGGCAATGACCGTGCTGCGCCATCAGAATTTTGAGATCACCCAGCGTCATTACAACAAAGCCAAAATGATCGACGCCGTGCGGGCCTATCATGAGATCCTGTTTGGTGGTCCCTGAGGAGAAAGAGGCAATGGCTTGGCTTGACCTGCCACGTAAAAACAGCTTTTGGGCAAATCTTTCTGTCCGAGGCTCGGGCCGCACCAAAGAAGCTCATGGAGACGCTGTGATGTGGGATTAGGGCCGGTTGCCGGTCACCTCCGTAGCGCACCACAAGAAGGCCACTAGGCCGGGACAATCATCTTACCGATTGGCCAGAGCGCGAGCCCAGCAAGCTTCAAATGCGCCCAGGCGAAGGGGATGCCGACAATGGTTATGGCGAGCAGGATCGCAGTGACTACGTGCGCGAGCGCAAGCCACCAGCCGGCGAGGACTAACCACAGGACATTGCCGAGAACACCAAGCGGTCCAGTGCCGATGTCTTGGCGGCCAGTATATTCGGCGCGTGACACTGCCTTCTGGCCGAAGGGGAGAAGCGTATAGGAGGCAATGCTGAATGCCGCCCGTGTCCACGGAAGGCCGATTATAAAGATCGCCATGACGATGGCAGCGATCACCCAACCAACCGCCATCCATAGGCCGCCGAATACAATCCACAGCACGTTAAGTAGGAAGGAGGTGGGGGACATAAGATTACCCGAAGGGCGGCTGAATGAATGAGCCTAACTAACAGGTTCTGAGTGGAAGCCGGGGTTCGATCGCGCCGGACGTTCGACTAGCGAGGCATTCCATTATCGACCGTCGACGCCGATCCTCGTTTGGCTTGACGATGTTCGGGCGGCCGCAGGCCCTCCGCCCGAGGAGCGCAGAGCGTCCCGGAAGAATGTGAACCAATACCAGATAAGTGCGATCGGAACCGCTATATCATAGAGAACGTCGAGTCCCGGAATCGGCTCGATGGGAACGGCGACCGCTCCCGCCGCGAGCGTCGCCCCAACGCGATAGCTAAAGGCAGTGAGTATGCGCTTTAGTGGGTTGTCGTCGGGCATCTTAGAAATGACCACGATGAGCACGAGACATAGCGCAAACATCACGACGACGAAGATGAGCAGGTCTCGAATGATTTCCATGAGCATCACCAGCCGCCTTATATAGTGTCGACCCGGTCAAAGAGAATGGCTGCATCGGATTTAGCGGCGCGGTCGCCCGTTATTAGGGCGCTAGGGAATGGGCCGACGCCGATGGATCCCGGTGACTCAGGGCGAGTCATCGACGGGCAGAAGCCGTTTGGGCATAGGAGCCTGAAAAGGAAATGGCCCCCGTGACTCCCCGAGACGCCGCGCCTCTTCGCGGAGAGCTAGCCGATAACAGGCCACTAGCAGGCAACCACGGCCACGAGGCGGGTGCGCTGGCGTGGCGAGCGATGCGCGGCGGTAAGTTCGATGGGATTCAGGCGTTACACCGGCAGCTATCTTGACCGATCTAACGGCTGGCGCGCCGTCGCGACCCTGGCTGATATCGGCCAAGCTTCACTCGTCGGACGCATCCCTAAGATGTCAATTAGGACCTTGCCAAGGCGGCTTGGGGCGTCTCGTACTTCCGCTTTGGAGGGTAAACCGGACATAGCATCTGAGCCCCGGTATGTCGCAGATGTGCCATTAACGGACATCGCTGCTCTCCGAGCCGACGGTTCCAAAAGCCGTGCCCGCAAGGTTTTTAGTGGTACCATTCCTCTCGGCGGCGAGGGAAATAACGAGGGAATGAAAGCGCTGTTCGTTCATCCTGGTCCGCTACACGAAAGTGTTTCTGCGGCTTGAGCCGCTCGGCCTTGAGTTAGTTGCGGAAGTGGCTCGGACCTGTTTCTGGCGGAGGGATATTTTCATGCGCTATTATTGGGGCATTGTTCTCATCAGCCTAGGCATTGTCGTGATGGTGCTCGATCCATTCGACAAGCTAGACGCCTATTTGCGGGGAGCAGCCAACACTGTCCTCACCGCGACGCTGCTCGGGCTTGCTGCGCTAACTACCGTCGTCGCGCTTTGGGCGCGGCCAAGCCTAAAGGCGCTGCTGATCTTGTGGATCCTCGCGCCGTGACGCAAGTCACGCCGGTAGGTTTTGGCTCAGCGCAGACCGCGCGGTGACGTTGCCGCTCTGATATGCGGCGCACTTGGACCGCTGGGTGGGTAGTCACTTAAAGAATCAGCGCCAATGTCCGGTTCGGGTCATGAGCAGACTATGTCAGAACCGTCCGGCACTTCTGCTCTCCATCCCCTAAGTGGACATTGGAGCTAGGAACGTCCGCTATGCGCTCCTAAGCAGACCGCAAAGCCCAGCTATCGCACGTCTGTTTAGTGCCATTAGCGGACCCCCCGACCATCTTGGCGACCTCGCGACACCATGACCTGAGGCCGGTAAGGCGCCAGCCTTGTCGCGCAGAGGGCTTGCAGCGCACAATGGCCCATGACGATTCTTCGCCTTTATGCGCGGGTCCTCGGTCTGCTCGGCCCGCAGATTCGTCTGGGCTGGGTGCTTGCTTTTGCGAATGTCGCGCTGGCGGCCGTGCAATTCGCCGAGCCTGTATTGTTCGGCCGCATCATCGATTCGCTCGCTCACGTGCAAGGCCAGGGGCGCGCGTTGTCGTGGTCTCATCTACTTCCACTGGTCGCAGCCTGGGTCGGCTTCGGTCTTTTCATGGTTGTTTGCGGCGCGCTCGTCGCGCTCTACGCCGACAGGCTTGCCCATCGGCGCCGCCAGGCAGTGCTCTCTGAATTCTTCGAGCACGTCCTTCAGCTTCCGCTTAGCTTCCACGGTGCCACGCATTCCGGCCGTCTGATGAAGGTGATGCTCACCGGCACCGATACGCTTTGGTGGCTTTGGCTCGGATTTTTCCGGGAGGATCTCGCAGCGCTCGCGTCGATTTTCGTGCTGCTCCCCATGTCCGTCTATCTGAATTGGCGGCTAGGCCTGTTGCTGATCGGTTTGTGCCTGATCTTTGTCGTCCTGACCGCTTGGGTCCTGCGCAGGACGGAAGCGTTGCAAGAATCGGTGGAGCGCTACTATTCCGACCTTGCCGAGCGCGCCTCGGATACTCTCGGCAATGTCGCATTGGTGCAGAGCTTCACACGCGTGGAGGTCGAAGTCCGGGACCTGCGCAATGTCGTTGACCGCCTGCTCGGCGCGCAGATCCCGGTGCTGTCCTGGTGGGCCTTGGCCAACACGCTCACCAAGGCCTCCACGACCTTGACCATGCTCGCGATCCTCCTCGTCGGACTGGTCCTATTCTCGCGCGGGCAGACGACTGTGGGCGGAATCGTGATGTTCATGACCTTTGCAGGCATGCTCATCCAGCGGCTCGAACAGGCCGCTAGATTCACCAATCGCATTTTCATGGACGCCCCGCGGCTAGAGGAATTCTTCGGCGTGCTCGACACCACCACTGGCGTGCGCGATCGCAAGAATGCCGTGTCTCTGAAGAAGGTCCGCGGATTGGTCGAGTTCAAGGACGTCACCCTTTCCTATGACGGTCGGAGACCAGCCGTTGCCGATCTCACCTTCACCGCCGAGCCGGGCGAGACCATCGCGCTGGTCGGTGCTACCGGCGCCGGCAAGTCCACGGCGCTCGCGCTGCTCTATCGCGTTTACGATCCACAGTCGGGCACAATAAGAATCGATGGCCGGGACATCCGTGGCGTGAAACTCGCAAGCCTTCGTCGCAACATCGGCGTGATCTTCCAGGAGCCGCTGCTGTTCAACCGGTCGATCGCGGAGAACCTGCGCGTGGGCAATCCCGACGCCACCGACGAGGACATTCTCAAAGCCTGCGAGCGCGCGCAGGCGCTCGATTTCATCCAACGTCACGAAGGTGGTCTTAATGCCATAGTCGGAGAGCGCGGCCGGGATCTGTCCGGCGGCGAGCGTCAACGGCTCTCGATCGCGCGCGCGCTTCTGAAAAATCCGCCGATCCTCATTCTTGACGAAGCCACAAGCGCGCTCGATGCCGCGACCGAGATGAAGGTGAACGCGGCGCTCAACGAGGTGATGAAGGGGCGTACCACCTTCGTCATCGCGCATCGGCTCGCCACCGTACGTAATGCCAGCCGCATCCTCGTCCTCGACCGGGGCCGGATCGTGGAGAGCGGCGCCTTCGACGAGTTGGTGCAGAAGGGCGGTATCTTCGCCACATTGGCAAAAGCGCAGTTCATCGAACCCGCGCGAACCTGACCTTAGCCGTCCAGGACCGACGGTGAGGCGCAGGCGCCCACATGCGTGCCTATGCGGCTTTACGATGCGCCCCCGCCACGCCGCGCAATGTCCGCTTTGGGTCAGAAGCGGACGTCACAGGGCGATGGAGTTGGTCCGCTTTGTGCCCCATAAGCAGAAGAGGTTCACCACACGCCCGGGACAAGCCTGTAACGTACGCGCGCGGCATATTCGCCGTAGCCGGGAAGGCCTCTGCGCAGGGCGGCTTCCTCGATGAAGATGCGCACGGGGAGAGCGCCAAAAATCAGCGGCAAAACAAGAAGACCGAGCCATGATCCGAGCAACAACGGCATTCCGATCATATACAAAGTCGCGCCCGCATACATGGGATGGCGCACGATCCGGTACGGGCCTGTGCTGATGACGCGTTGTCCGCGCTCTTCCTGAATCTTTATCACTGGTGCGGCGAATGAATTCTCGCGGAAAGTAAGCCAGACGATAAAGAATCCGATCGGGATCAGCACGGCGCCAGCAGCGCTCATCGCTTCGGGCATGTGCGAAAGGCCCCAGCGCTTGGCATCGAGCCCCATCAGAACGAGCCAGCTATACCAGACGACGATGATGAGCGTCATGAACACCTTGTCCCACAACACCTGGCCCTTCTGGAACGGGCCGCCCATGCGCTCTTTGAGTAATCCGGGATCGCGCCACGCCAGCCAGAGCGTCACGGCGAGGCCGCCGATCACAAACTCTACCATGAAGATCCAAGCGCCGCGCCAATCGAGTGTCCCGGCGGACAAGAACAGCAGCGCGCCAATGGACACGATCCAGAACACGGCCTTGACGGAATCTGCCCACGTCACCTTGGGCCTCCCAAGTGCTGGTCAGGGCTATTAAGACTATATGTCCGCTTCGGGTCAGAGCATTCAGCTTTGCGTTGTCCGCTTCGCTCGCAAAGCGGACATAGTTCACCAGTCTTGAGCAAGCCCGCGCAAGCTTATCCTCCCCAAAAAGAAGGAGGAGCCGATATGGACACGATTATTCGCAGTGAGCCCGATTGCCAAACCACTCAACCTTGGAACAAGAGTAAGCTCACCGGAGCCAAGCCACCCCTCCGGCCGAAACATGTCTGGGCGGTGAGAACGCGCCTTCAATTGGCGAGCCGTCTTAGGGACCTCGCTCTCTTTGACCTAGCCATCGACAGCAAGCTTCGCGGGTGCGACGTCGTCACACTAAAGGTCGTGGATGTGGCGCCCCACGGGTATGCGGTCGATCGAGCATCCGTTCGCCAGCGCAAAAACAGGAAGGCCCGTTCGCTTCGAGATCACGGAGCAAACGCGCCAAGCGATCGACGACTATCTCCTCCAACGGGCCGGAGGGTCCAGTCCATACCTATTTCCAGGACGCGGCCCGGCAGGTCATCTGACCACGCGGCAGTACGCAAGACTGTTAGCTGAGTGGCTGGCCATGATCGGCCTTGACCCTTGCTTCTATGGCACGCATTCACTTCGCAGGACCAAGGCAACCCTCATCTACAAAAAGACGGGAAATCTTCGCGCAGTTCAACTCCTCCTAGGCCACACGAAGATCGAGAGTACGGTCCGTTATCTAGGGATCGAGGTGGACGATGCGCTTGCAGTTGCCGAACAAATCGATGTCTGAAAACCGAGGCAGAGCAGACATGCTCTGCCTCCTAATCCACGGCCGTTTTGTGCCATTAGCGGACCTGCATGCGACAGGCGCCCAGCTGAGGCCTCAATCGAAAGCCCCAGCGCCGGAGTTGCGCCGTGGGCCAAGGTTGGAGAAGCTGGTTTCGCGGTCTTCTTATCGGACTCGCTCAGGCGGGCGCGCTGCTGACCAACCACATCGCACCGGGCAGGCGCACGCTCGGGCTGTCCAGATGCGCCGCCAGCGCCTCGCGGATGGACACGATGGCGGCTGCGACGGTCTCCGCCGGCTGGCCGCGCAGCGCGCTGTTGACGGCGCCGATTTGGGTCGACTGATCCACAGCCTCCTCCAGCCCGCGTCCGGCGGCGATGTCCAGATCGAGGTCGAGCTTGTCGAGCCGCGGCGGCGCCCAGCCGGCTGCGCTGAGTACCTGGAAGACGCGCTGCGAATCAGCGAAGGCGAACATTCCGGGGGCCTGCGGGTCCGGTTTCGGCCGCCGGGGCACGTGGCGATAGACTGCGTGCAACGGCACCTCCATCCACGGGTTTTCGGTAATCGGCCGCCAGCACACAAACGCCATCCGCGCGCCAGGGCTGGCGGCGCGGCGCATGTGGGCGAAGGCCGCCACCGGGTTGCCGAAGAACATCACGCCGAAGTTCGACGCCAGCAAATCGAATCCGTCCAGCGCCGCCACGCGGCCGGCGGGGCCGACGGCGCGCGCAAGCTCCAGCGTGGTCGCACCGCAGCCGCAGCCGATGTCCAGAACCTGCTCGCCGGTGCGCGGCGCGGCGAGGGCGAGCAGCGCCTCCGACACCGGCGCTAAGGTGATGTCGGTGTGCTCCTGCCGCGCCACCCAGGTGTGGCCGCCCGGCCCGTTCCAGAAGGCAAGCTGATCGGCGTTGAATTGCTCGGGGTCGGCCATGCGCGTCGTCCTGTGCGGCTGACGCGCAGGTTGCACCATTGGGGGAGCAGGCGGCAGGCGGCGCCTTGGCGAGCCTATCGTGACAGCGCTCCGAGGCGTTTTTCAATATGTAGCAGACGCTCGGCCAGATGTCCGCCATGGGTCAGTAGCTGACTTTATCGGCGGAGTCGCCTTCGTCCGCTAAGCGCCAACTCCAGACGAAAATTCAGTTCGCTCCTCGGCAGTACAATGGCAAGGCAATCCCCTTGGAACAATCACAGGGGACCGCTCCTCTGCGCGGCTTAGGGAGCGTTCTTCTTACGGTATTCGATGGCTTGAACCTCGACCGCGACCGCGTCCATCACATCGACTACCGGCTCCACCTTGAATTCGAAAACCGCAAAGACGCTCGTGACATAATGAATGTCTGTTGGATTGTCAGTCTCAACGATCATGTAGCCGCCGTAGTCGCCGACCCGGACCACGAACTGATGCATCATAAAACTCGCGGGCATTTTCCAGTCTTTGTTGAATATCTTCAGTACCCGTTCCTGCGCGGCTTCGTAGTCTCTAAAGGAGGCTGCAGGACGCTCGTGCCAGCTGATAACGTATTTCATGATCGGCCCCTTCACGGCGCCTCTGTTGGCCTTCAAGCCACGCGGGTCTGACTGCCCCGAATACTCGCACAACAATCGCCACAAAGCGACCCGCCGAATGTCTGAATCGGGTCATGAGCGGACATTCCACACGCTGATTAGGCATGTCCGCTTTTCGGCCGGAATCAGACCTCGCGACGCGATCGGCTGAACGTCCGTCAGCTGTGGCCTCGATAGAGGATCAGCGGCGAGACCTGCAGGCACACGGCCTTATAATCACCTGGAGTTTCACGGCGTCCTGCCGCATGCGTGAATCTCTCTGCCCGAATGACCGCTTTGGGTCAGGTGCCGACGTCACGAGCCACCATATTGAGTCAGTCTGCTTCGTGCCATTTAGCAGACATTCGCCGAGAACAGATTCGGCGCCGTTTGTCGCAAAAAGAGGCCACCAGGCTGCCTCGCGGTAGTGGCTCTATTCCCGTGGCGCCCAAGGCAACACGCTCGCTGGGTCGATGCTATCTGCCGGTAGGGCGCCGGTTTATCGCGTCTTGGCAGAGAACGGCTGTCGAGCGCAGGCGTTGCGGATTTAACTCTTCCTCCGCATTTCAATGGGCAAACACGCTCATCTAGAGCTACTCGACGCTATTTCTTGCCGTGCTCCTCGGCGTGAGCCTAGTGATAGGGGAAGCACCGCATGCTCGGCGGCCAAAGGGTGTGCGGCCAGAATCTCTGTAGCTCGCGGATCTCGGCATAGCCGCCGCCGGCACAACTATAGGACCCGGAGTCCTCATAGGCGTAGTACGACCGATGCCGGCGGTTATAACCGACATCGACCGCCGGAGCGCCGGGACTGGTCACGCCGCCCACGGAAAAGGGCGCCGCCTCGGCCTCACCGAGACCTGCCCACAAAGCAATGGCGAGCGCGGCTGCGCTCGCTGTGATAAGAAGGTGACGCATTCTGATCTCCTTCGACCACCTTCCCCTGCGTGCGAAACGTAGAGGGGCGGCGCCACCGCTGCAATCAGGGGCCCATCACAAAATGGTGAGGGGCGTGAGCCTTGGGCTCACGCGGGAAAGTGGCGCGCGTGATAATACAGGCAGATTAGGCCAGGTAGATCCCGCCAACCCACTCTTCCGGCAGAACCTTAGCTAAGATCATTTGCCACTGTTCTTGCGGCGCTCTACCTCGCTTCGCGAAACCTCGCCGGCATCGATCAGCGCATCAACGCAATTATGTGAGAGGCTGTGGCCGACACGGTCCATACAGTCTCTTAGCGCGTTCGTTCCGAGTCCGTAGGACCCACAGAATTTCTTATAATCGTCTTTGCAGAATTGCTTTTCGCCGTCCGTGATCGGGGCGGCTTTTATCGTACAGGGATGATAACCGATAGCGACAAGCAGCGCCCCCAACCAAACGGCTTTCATCGGTCCCTCCTAATAGATTGGGTGCCAGGCATGAACCTTCCGGGGAAGAGAGGATGGCACCTCGACCCACCGCCAAGGACAAGCTCGAACGGGCTTGATAGTTCCGCCTAAGTAGTCCGACCATCTCCCCCATCGACCTTGGCCAGGCGGTCCACCTCAATTCAATCTTCGAGTGTCCGACGGGTAGCGCTATCGGGCCAGAGCATCCCGCTCCTTAAGGAGGGCTTGATTTAGGGAGCGGCGGCTGGCGCCGAGGTCGCAATAAGAAGCCCGACCCCTTTGGGGAGGAGGCCGGGCTTCAACCCAACGGGTCGGCAATTTGGAGGGGTAGGCCACCGACCCGTCATCCACACGACGCCTGTCCCGCTATTTTGGTTCCGATCCGCTTGGAAACAAAAAGGATGCCGACCGAAGCCGACGCGCCTGGAGAGAGGGCCTTGGGTGCGAAATGAATCCACGGCAGGGATCTAAGCTCACGCTCCCTTGGTACCTTGCCTCTCCCCAGATCTCGAACCATGGAGGAAACATGCGCAAGCTGATCACTGCCCTCGCGGCAACAGCGGCGATACTCGTGGCCGGCTCCATGGTCTGGAAGGCCGAGGTCACGACGCCGGGAAGCGGCGCCAATCTCCCGCTAGCGGCCAAGAACTTTAGCCCCGTGATAAAAGCCGCTTGCCGGGGCCCCGGTGGCCGCTGCCAGCCGGGATTGCATTGGGTCTGTGGGGTCCCCCACGGGCATTGCTGGTGCGCCCCCTGCTAGAACGCGATGGGCGACGTTCGTATTGCTTTAGGCGTTGCGGCTTGCCTCACTACCTTTGCGACGGGCTGCGCCACCACCTCGGTCGGGCAGGTGCAGGAGGTCGGACCAGGGACCTACAGCATTGACGTCAGCGTTAGTCATCATGGGCTAGGAGGCCAATCGCAAGAGAAAAAGGCGCTGGACGCCGCCGTCGATAAGGCGGGCGAATATTGCCACTCGAAAGGGCAGAAACTCTTAATCACGCCGAACTCAGCGAGCCAAAACAACGTCACTTTCCGTTGCCTCTCCCCGGGGTAGGTTGCCACACAAAAAAGCGCCAGAGCGCGCGTTGGAATCGGTTGCGTGATGCAAACAAAGCAGATAGCCGCAACGCATGACCAGCAAGAAGCCCGACTCAAAAAAGAATGGCGCGCTTAGACGCGCTCGCCCGGCAATGTGACTTCACGCAAGTCTGCCGCGGAAGCAGTCCATGAAAACGCCAGCGCACCGACCAATGTCAGCGCGACGTTCTCAGGCATGTGAGGCAAGTTGATTGGATCCTTGGCATAGCGCAGCTTCCCCTACGTCACTCCAGCTCCCATATACCGCTCTGAGAGCAACACGAGAGGCAGCTGTGAGTAAACTGGACTCGTTCAAAGCAAAGGCGCGCGCCCTGGCGCGATCTGGCTACTTTTACGGACTGACGCCACTTGAATTTGAGCTTAGCTTCGAGGAGGGCTTCCACGAGGCGCGCGAGTGGCTAGAACTAGCCTCGACTAAGGAAGAACTGGAACGTCTTTGC
>Ga0116223_10005279_pt1 | contig 10940 bp, 7 predicted proteins | sample Sb_taG_3_FD_90092 | JGI IMG/M metagenome (GOLD analysis project Ga0116223, IMG submission 90092) | Peat soil microbial communities from Weissenstadt, Germany - Sb_50d_a_PC metaG | ecosystem: Environmental > Terrestrial > Soil > Wetlands > Peat | place: Germany: Weissenstadt | collected 2010-09-21 | reverse complement strand
CCCTCCAGGTCCAGCAGCCACTGCCGCGCCCGCTCCTGGCCTTCATCTAGGAACCGACGGCGCAGCGCCCGCAACTCTGCCGGAGGGATGGCGGCGACCCCGTCGGGATGGGCGGGATCGGGACTGGCGGGAGGCGCCGGTCCGGCGCGGGATTCGGCGCGGCGATCGAGAAGCGCGCGAATGCGCGCCCCCAAGGAGCGGGTGTCGATGGGTTTGGTGATGTAGCCGTCGCAACCCGCGTCGATGGCCTTCTGCTCGTCTCCCTTACTGGCGAACGCGGTCAAGGCCACCACCGTGATATCGCGGGTATTTTCGTCCTGCTTGATGCGGCGGGTCAGTTCCAACCCGTCGATTCCCGGCAGTTGGATGTCCGCCAGCACGAGGTCGGGATGGAACCCCCGCAGAAGCTCGAGCGCCTCCTCCGCGCTGGCTGCGGTGAGTACCTTATATCCTTCGTTGACCAGGATGATGCGCGTCAGTTTCAGGTTCACTGGCGTATCGTCCACGATCAAGATAGGCTCACCAGGCATGGGCTCGCATCTTACCGTACGCCATTTTAGCGCATGCCGGCGCGTCCGAAACAGGAAATACGAGAACTGGTTTGAGAACTGGTTTGGGCGGTCATGGGGAGCGGGGCGTCAGCACTCCTCCCTCCACGCACTCGTAGGCCGCCGCTCGCACGCTCTTGAATTCCTGCGCCTGCCCGCTGGGCCATTCGATGGTTACGCGATCCGCCTTTTCCCGCTTCCCCAGCCCGAATGTCAGGGTCAACTCGGATTGCGACAGGTAACTGGAACCGGTCCGGACCATGCGCGACTGCATGCCATCGGGGGTCGAGACGCGCACCACCGCGCCTATGGCGTCGCGATTCGACCTGGTCCCGGTGAGCCGCAGGCGGAGCGAACGGTTTCCCGCCGTCACATCGTTGCGGTAGAGAAACGCCGGGCCTTGATTGGTGGTGAGCAGGAGGTCGACGTCGCCATCGCGGTCGAAGTCCCCGCAGGCCAGCCCGCGCGCGACCTTGGGAGCCGCGAAACCGCCCCCGGCCTGGCCGGCGGCATCGCGGAAATTTGCCTTGCCGTCATTCAAAAAAAAGTGCGGCGGCTGGGCGTAGCCCGCATTGCTGCGGATGTGACGTACGGTTTCGTCGATGTGCCCGTTTACCGCGAGCAGGTCGAGATAGCCATCCAGGTTGATATCGACGAACGCGCATCCGAATCCCAGGCTCTCGCGCGAGGCCTGTCCGATGCCCGCCTTCACCGCAATATCGGTGTATACACCGGGACGGGACGGGCGATAGAGAGCCATCATCTCGTTGTCGAAATTCGTGATGGCGATCCCGGCCGCGCCCGAGTTGTCGAAATCGCCCACGTCCACGCCCATGCCCGCGCGCGCCTTGCCATCTTCGCTGAAGGCCACGCCGGCGTGGACGGCCACGTCTTCGAAGGTGCCATCGCGCCGGTTGCGGTACAGCTTGTTGGGCTGCGTGTCGTTGGCGATGAGCAGGTCGGGCCAGCCATCGTGGTCGTAATCCAGCAGGGCCACGCCCAGCGATTTCGACGAGGTGTCGAAGATGCCGCTGCGGGCGGTGACGTCCTCGAAGGCGCCGTTCCCGCGGTTGCCGAACAGCCAGCAGGTCGAGCCGTGGTATGCCTCCGGAGTGCAGTAGGATTTGCGCTTGCCATCCACGCTGCAAAAGACGTCGTGCTCGGGCGACCACTTCACGTAGTTGCACACCAGCAGGTCCAGCAGGCCGTCGCGGTCGAAATCGAACCAGAGCGCCGAGGTGCTGAACGCGCTGCGGCCGCCCAATCCGGCCTTCTCGGTGACGTCCGCGAAGCGCCCGTGGCCAGTGTTCTGAAACAGGCGGTTCTGGCCGACGGCGGTCACCAGAATGTCCGGGAAGCCATCATTATTATAATCGGCGATGGCCACCCCCATACCGTACATCTCCACGGCCAGACCGGCCCGCTCTGTGACATCTGTAAAAGTACCGTTGCGATTGTTCCGGTAGAGGTGCATGGTACTACGCTGTCGCTTGTGACCCGGCCAGTCCATGCCGTTGACGATCAGGATGTCCAGCCAGCCATCGCCGTCGTAGTCGAGAAAGGCGCACCCCGGACCCATGGTCTCGGGCAGATATTTCTGGCCGAACGCGCCGCTGTTGTGGTGAAAATCGATGCCGGCGGCGGCAGTGACATCGGCTAGGCGAAAGCCGGGGCCGGATGGCGCCGCCGCAGCGGCCGAAATGGCGCCGAGCAGGAGTGTTCGCCGGGTACAACTGGTACTATTTTGGAGCAGAGGAAGATTGTATCCTGGTTCGCTAGTGCGGTTGCGCCTTTTTGTTCTAAAACATGCAAGTACCATTGGTACTAGGACGTTATGCGTACCTTGAGAATTGCAACTCTCAAAAAAACGTGGTACCGTTGCTTAATCATTTCCGTAAGGTCGCGGAGCTGAGGTTGGCCTGCGGAAAGAGGACATCATAGAGAGGAAGGACAAATGAAGTACTTGCTTGACGACGTCGTAAAAACACTGGCAACCCCCATGCCGCGGCGGAAGACTTTCAGACTCCTGGGGGGGCTGTTGGCAGGCGGTATTCTCGGCGGTATGGGAGTACGGCCGGCCTTCGCGACTCAGGGGGGCTGCGGCAGCGGCCCGGCGTGCCCGACAGGGCAGGTGTGTTGCTCGGGGGGGGGCTTCTTCGGCTTCTTCGGCTTCCGGGCGACCTGCCTTAAAGGCGTAAAGTGCTGCGGCAACGGGGCGTGCAGTGCCTCAGAGACGTGCTGCGGGACGAACTGCGTTAATGGCACCGACGTGACGTGCTGCGGCAACACAGTGTGCACTGGCGGTGACGTGTGCTGCGGGCAAGGCTTCCTGCGGACTTGCGCTAAGAGCACCGATTGCTGCGGCGGCCAGGTGTGCAGAAATGGTCAAAAGTGCTGCAGAAACGCTACTTATCCCTACTGCTACAGCAACACCAACAGCAAGAGCTGTCCGGCTTCCGCTCCTCCGTCGTGATCGCTGACTTGCCATGGAAGTCGAGGCGCTTAAGCGCCCCCTTTCCATCGACCAGCTTCGTGACGGTCACGTGTACCTGAGGCCTGCCACGTCTTTGGTGCAGACGAATCTGTTCCTGAAGGTCGGGCAGATGGACGAACTGTTCATCAAGGTTCCGTCCGAGCTCGGCCTTGAGGACTACTGGACTTACGCCAAGAAAGCCTTCCCCGATCCCCAGGATATGCGAGCGGTCGAGGAATCGGAGCGGTTTGAACGCCTGGAGTCGACTCTTGAGACCCTCAGTGCGTTGAAGCCGCTCACGCCCATCGGCAAAGAGTTGGTCCACTATCTGGCCCTTCACAAACTGCAGCACGACCGGTTGAAGACCCAGACTGCCGTGGGTATTCCCGAGGCGCGGTTCGGAGTGCTGCGTTCCACCCGCCTCCGTATCTTCTATCGGTATGAGCCGGCCATGTTTCAGGCGCGGGTATGTGGTAATACACTTTGGGACATGTTCGACTTTTCAGCCTTCCGGGTCGCCCCGCAATGGCGCCGGTTCCTTCCCGCGATTTCGGCCCAGTTGTCCGCCCTGATTGACTCCCGGATGTTGAACCACATCGACTGGAACATCAAGAACTTTGTCTTTGAAGAGACCGCGGAGCGTGTCTTCTACGTCGACATGAAACCTACCACACTCCTGGCCAGGCAGACCAATGAGCAGAATTTGAGGTCGATTCGCGACTATTTCATCGCCTGACGGACGGCCAGGAGTAAGATGACAGGCATGGCCGCTCCTCGCAGACCCAGCCGGATCTCGCAGGGTGTTTCTCTGGCCCTGCTGACTCTGGCTCTGGGATACGCCGTCTCACAGCCCACCAATCGCGTCCTCACGGACTGGAATGTCTGCCTGGTGGGAATCGGGCTGGCCACAGTGGTGTTCTGGTTGCCCGCTGCCAGCCCGGCGCCGCGCTTGGAGCGGTGGCTTGCCTGGGCGGTTCTGCTGATTCCCTGCTATGTGGCCTGGCAACTGCTTCCGCTGCCCTCGTTCCTGCTGAGACTGGTTTCGCCGGAGCGGGCCTGGATTCTGGATAACTTGAAGCCTGTCATGCAAACGCCGGCGTTTGCCCCCCTGACCATTTCTCCTGGCACGACCACCGAGTTTTTTCTCAGGATGACCGGCTACACACTGACTTTCCTCGCCATCCGCACCATCGCCGGGCGTTTCTGGGAGCGGCGAAGTTGGGCGCCGGCGATTCCCCTGATCGCAGTAGCGGCGCTGGAGGCGGGGTTTGGTCTCTGGCAGCGGGCGAACGGGGCGAACGGGGCGGCCGTGACGCCCGTGGCGGGCAACTATTTGAACAAAAACCACTTCGCCGGTCTTCTCGAGATGGCCCTGCCGATCTCGGTAGCTTACGCCATCGCCAAGTTCAATGGCGAGCGATTCCACCGCCCATCGCCTGCGCTGGACGCCTTCAAGCCAGCCGCCGCTCTGGCCGTGGCCGCGGTTCTGGTGGTGGCGCTTCTGTATTCTCAATCCAAGTCCGGTCTGGTGGACGCTCTTTGCGGCTCGTTCGTCATGGGCGCCCTGCCCATCGCTTGCCTGCTGCGGGGCTGGAAACGGGCAGGGGCCGTGGCCTGCTTCGCTGGTCTTGTTTTTCTGGCATTTGTCTTTTTGCCGCCGGATTCTCTGGTCGGAGGTTTTGGCGGGACAGTTTCCGGTCCATCGCGCATGGATCTGGAGGGACGCTGGCCGATATGGATCGACACACTCCATCTCATCCGCGATTACCCGCTGTTTGGTTCCGGGCTAGGCACCTACGAGGCTGCTTTTCTGAAATACCAAACCGCTGCCCTCGACGCCGTTTTTCAGTTTGCGCATAACGATTATCTGCAGTTGGCCGCGGAGTTAGGGGCGGTAGGGTTTATGATCCTGGCCGGTGTAATGGGCGGCGTCTTCCTCAAGGCGCTTCGCGCCGCCACCGCCGGCTCGGACCGGCAGACCCGGTATCTCGGCCTGGGATGCGCCGGCGCCATGACGGCGATTTTTGTCCACAGCTTTGCCGATTTCAACATGTACCATCCCGCCAACGCCATGTTCCTGGCTTGGATTTCGGGAATTGCCGCCAGTCTTCCGTCCGGCGTCCGGCGGCGCGCACCGGAATACGGGTTTCCCGGTCCCGGCTTTTTCCGGTGGTTTGCAGTGGCCCTGGGGTGCCTTCTGCTGCTTTATGCCCCGGCGTGGCTTGTGTTCCGGAATCGCTTTTGGAGTAACCCGCGCGCCGAACAGATGTTTTGCCGCTTCGGCATTTGCGACAGCAATGCATTTCTGTACGCCCAGCTCCCCGCCGCGAGCAGGAACAAATCGTTTGCGCCCGTCAGCGCCCTTTTGGAAACGCTTCGCCGGGAGCCGGCCTCTCCCAGCCTGTGGCGTCATCTCGCAGAGGCGCTGTTGATGTCGGGACGCGTGGAACAAGCCAGGTATTGCTTCTCCAACGCCCTGGCTTTGGCTCCCAACATCCCTCTGGTTTTGCTGGCGGCGGGCGACTTCTACGCCGGCCTCGGGGACCGTCGGCGGGCGCTGGAACTGGCCTCCCGCGTGTTGGAGGAAACGTCCGGCTACGACGACGAAGTCTTTGGCTGGTTTAAGAAAAACAAGGTTGCGGGGAGCGAAATCCTGAGCGCCCTGCCGCCAGGCCCGCGCGCTCCGCGAGCCTGCATCCGGCAATTGATATACGACCACAACGCGGCCGACGCTTCGATCGTGTGGAATTGGACGCTTGCGCATGGCTATGCCGACGAGAAACTGGCCAGCCAGTACGTGGCCTTCTTGATTCGCGGCAAGCAGTACGAGGCTGCGGCACGGTCGTGGGCCGGTTACCTCGGGGACCGCCGCAACGGCTACCTGCAATCCAACTGGGTATTCAACGGGGATTTCGAAACCGAGCCTTCCGGGGAGGGTTTCGATTGGAACATTGCCGCTTATCCTGGGGTCGAAGTGGCGCGCGATTCGAGCGTGGCACACACCGGCTCGCACTCCTTACGCATTCGTTTTGACGGGAAGGAGAACGTCGATTACCGCCACGTCTATCAGGACGCCTTTGTAACTCCGGGAGCCTACCGTTTCGAGGCTTTCATCCGGACCCAGGACATAACCACCTCCCAGGGCATTGGCTTTCTCATATTCGACGCCGAGAACGCTTCCCGCGTGATGGTCAGGACCGAGCAATTCACCGGAACCAACGACTGGAAGAAAGTGGAACAGACCATTCGGATTCCGCGCGAGACCAGGTTGCTCCAGATCCAGGCGAACCGCGCCCCCGTGGTGTTGAAATTTGACGACAAGATAGCCGGCACAGCCTGGATCGACAGTGTGCGGCTGTCCAGAATCGAGTGAGTGCCATACTGGCGTCAATCCTGGTAAAATGGTCAAGTTCAAGTTATGGGTATCCTCTTACTGATCGTGCGCGTGCTGCTCGCCGCCGTATTCGCGGTTGCGGGCTTGGCAAAGTTGGCCGACCGCGAGGGATCGCGGAAGTCGATGGTGGATTTCGGGGCCCCCGCTTTCCTCGGGCGCCCCCTGGCATGGCTCGTACCGCTGGCCGAGTTGGCCTGCGCGGCGGCCCTTTTGTGGACGCCGTGGTCGCCGTGGGGAGCGGGCGGGCTGTTGGCCATGCTGATCGTCTTCAGCGCCGCCATGGCGATCGTCCTGGCGCGCGGACGCCGGCCCGATTGCCATTGCTTCGGCCAATTGCACGCTTCGCCCATCGGCGCGGAAACACTCGCCCGCAATGCGGTCCTTTCGGCCCTGGCCGCGTTCGTCTGGTGGCAAGGCCCGCAACCCGTGAATGCGGCCGCGCTGTGGTCCACCTTATCCCAGACTCAATCGATCCTGCCGGCGGTTGTGGTGTTGTTGGCCGTGCTGCAGGCAGCCCAACTGTGGATTCTGTTCAATGTGATGCGCCAGAACGGACGCCTGATGTTGCGCGTCGAAGAAATCGAGAGTAAAGGCGGAAAGGCCAAATCCCAACAGAGGGAGCCCACCGGGTTGAAAGTGGGTACGCCCGCCCCCGCGTTCAGCCTTCCGGCCGTGGATGGCGGGACCGTAACGTTGGATAGCCTGCTCGCGGTAAACAAACGGATCCTCCTGTTTTTCAACGAACCCTCCTGCGGGCCTTGCAATACGATGTTGCCCGATGTGGCTCGATGGCAGGCCGAACATGCGGAGCGCCTGCTGATCGTCTCCATCAGCAGGGGCGATCTGGAAGCCAATCGCGCCAGGAATGCCGAGCATAATCTCAGGCGCGTCCTGCTCCAGACCGACCGCGAGGTCGAGCAGGCTTACAAGGTGGTCGCCACCCCCACCGCGGTTTTGATCGACGATGGCACGATCCTCAGCCGGTTGGCCGAGGGCTTCCAAGAGATCCAAGCCCTGGTGGCGCAGGCCGTTCTGCCGCCGCCGTTGAAAAGGGGAGAACCGGTGCCCTCCCTCCCTCTCTCGGACCTCGACGGCAAGATTGTCGATCTGGCCACCCTGCGCGGCCGCCGCACGCTGTTGTTGTTTTGGAACCCGTCATGCGGTTTCTGCCAGCGGATGCTCAAAGATTTGAAGAAGTTCGAGCAGAACCCCCCCGTGGATGCTCCCGATCTGCTGGTCATTTCCCAGGGCACTCCCGAAGCCATTCGGGAAGACGGCTTTCGTTCCACGGTGCTTGTCGACCAGGACTCCGCCGCCGCCAAGACATTCGGCACCTACGCCACACCCACTGCCGTGGTGGTCGACGAGGAGGGCCGGTTGGCCTCCGCTGTGGGTGAAGGCGCGTCCGCGGTGTTGGCGTTGGCCAAGCCGGTTCCCGCTACGAACGGTCGGCCCGCGTGAAGATTCCGGCCGATCAGGCTCGTTCGGCCGCCCCTTAAATCCCGAAAACTCGCAAAATGCCCCCGTTAAATCCCGGAAACTTGTAGAATGAGGTCTAGGCGGCCCCGCTAATGCCCGATTTCTCCAGCCTACCGGAGGCTTTCGTCTCCGCCGGCGAACTCGCTAGCGCCGTCTCGCGCGAGGTAAAGCGCGGGACGCTGCGCAAACTCGCGTCGCGCCTCTACACACGTAATCTTACAGACTCGCCGGAACAGCTCGTGCGCCGCAATCTGTGGCCTCTGGTGGCGGCCTACCTGCCGGGCGCCCTGATCGCCGACCGTACCGCGATGGAGAACCGGCCGGCGTCCGATGGCTCGGTGTTTCTCATCGCCGATCACAAGCGCGAAGTCGTATTGCCGGGGGTGACCCTGCGCCCACGAAAAGGACCGCCTCCATTGGAGAGCGACCGGTCGTTCATTGGCGGATTGCGCCTCGCTTCGCCCGCCCGCGCCTTTCTGGAGAACATGCGGCCGTCCCGCGCTCGCGGTGGCGTCGCGCGCACCCTCTCCAAACGCGAGATCGAGGAGCGCCTGGATGAGATGCTCCGGCGCAGCGGCGAGACCGCCGTCCAGCGGCTTCGCGATGAGGCCCGCGGCATTGCGGCGCAACTCGCCATGCCCCAGGAGTTCCAGCGCCTCGACGCGCTGATCGGCGCCATGCTGGGCAGCCACGACACGCCGCTGGAGTCGCCCATTGCCTCGGCGCGCGCCGCCGGCCTGCCCTACGATCCGCAGCGCCTCGAACTGCTGCAGCGGCTTCACGCCGAGTTGGCCGGGACTGCGCCCGTGACGCGCCCGGCGCGCTCCACGGATGGCCCGGCGCTGCCTTTCTTCGAAGCTTATTTCTCAAACTTCATCGAGGGGACCGAGTTCGCAGTCGATGAGGCGGCCGATATCGTCTTCAAAGGCAGCATCCCACGCGGGCGGCCCGAGGATGCCCACGACATCCTCGGCACGTGGAAGGTGGCATCCGATAAGCGCGAAATGTCCCGCCGCCCCCAGAACTTCGAAGAACTGGTGTCGCTTCTTGTGAACCGTCATGCGCAGGTCATTCAGGGACGCCCGGACCGGGGCCCAGGCCGCTTCAAGACGGAGGCCAATCGCGCCGGCGCCACTTTTTTTGTCGCCCCCGAGCTGGTTCGAGGCACCCTCTCCCAAGGCTTCGAGATCTATCGAGGTCTCACCGCCCCGCTCGACCGCGCCATCTTCATGATGTTCCTGATCTCCGAAGTCCATCCGTTCGCGGATGGCAATGGCCGCATCGCGCGCCTCATGATGAATGCGGAGCTGGTGGCCTCGGGCGAGAGTCGAATCATCGTGCCGACCGTCTATCGAAACAACTACCTGATGGCATTGAAGGCGCTCTCGCAAAACGGCATCACCGGAGCCCTGGTGCGGGCGCTGGACTTCGCCCAACGCTACACGGCGGCCGTGGATTTCGCGGACCTGGATCGGGCGCGCCTGATCCTGGACCGGACTCACGCCTTCGCCGATCCGAATGAGGCTGAGGCCGCCGGCGTGCGGCTCGTGCTGCCCACTCCCGAGATTCTGGCGGGCGCGTAGAACGGATCACGCCGGCACCGTCAGCCGCACCAGCGCCCCGCCGCCGTCGCGATCCAGAAACTCCACCCGGCCGTGCACCATCTCCGCCCGCTCGCGCATCGAGACCAGCCCCATCCCCTGCTTCTGCCGGTCCCCGAACCCCACGCCCTCGTCTTCCACCTCGAGTACCACGGCCTCCGGCAGGAAAGACAACCGCACCGCCGCGCGCGGCGATTTCGAGTGGCGCGCAATATTGTTCAGCGCCTCCTGCATCACGCGGTACAAATGGATGGCCACGCTGCGGTCGATCTCCCGGCTGGCCCCCGCCTTTTCGTACTGGATCCGGATCCCGGTCTGCCGCTCAAAGCCCGGCAGGTAGGTGTCCAGCGCGCTTTCGAATCCCGTCTCGTCGAGCGCCACCGGATGCAGCGCGTGGGAAAGGGTCCGCACCTTGTCGAGCGTCGATTGCACGATCTCCTGCAGCTCGCGCAGCTCAGGATCGCGCCTGCCGGTCCGCTGCAGCATCACCCCGATGGCGGTGAGGATCTGGCCGAAATCGTCGTGCAGCTCGCGCGAGATCGAACGAAACGTGTTCTCCTGCATGGAGATCAGTTGCTGCGCCAGCTCGCTGCGCCGCTCCGAAAGCGCCGCCGCCTCTTCAAACATCCGCCGGTTGGATTGCACCAGGTACAGGCTGGTGAGCGAGATCAGGATCACGATCGCCGCCAGCAGCAGGTAGACGTTCCTCTCGGCGCGCGCGTAGATGCCCCGCGTGCGCGCGCCCGCCGCCTGCTCGGCCTCGTTGTTTTCCACCAGCAGGCGCGCCACCGCCGTCGAGAGCGCCTCCTGCCGCGCCTCGAGCGAAAGCCGGATCTGGGCGCGTGCCTCCTTCTCCTGCCCGCCCGCCGCCAGCGCGAATAGCCGGTCCAGGGCGTCCCAGAATTGCGCCATCGAGTCCGCGAGGTAACGCCGCTGGTCGGAGCTGCGATCCTCGGGCGAGGACCGCTCCTCTTGCGCCATGGCGTCCTCCAGGTCGGTGCGGATGCGCTGGAACTGGGCGCGCCACGCGGTCAGCGGGTACGGCTCGCTGCCGTCCAGCATGTCGCGCATGGCCAGGGCGAGCGAATTCAGACTGTTCTGGATGCGGAGCAGCAGCAGCGAATCGGTGCGATTTCGGTCGGTGGTGCGCGCCTGGAACTGCTGGAGGCTGCGCAGTTGCACGATGGCATACCCCGAGTACACGGCCACCGCCGACAGCGTGACGGCCAGCCCCGCGAGAAGACGGACTGTGGGAGAGCGCTTGGAATCCATTCAACTGTCCACTAAAATTCTACGCTCCTCCGGCTTCGGATTCTGTCTCCTGAGGGTGCACGACACTAAAGTGGAGAAATGCTGCAACCTGATTTTTCGCCGCCGACGGTTTGACGCTTTGGTTTTGATCCGTGTTGATCCGTGTTCATCTGTGGCCAAATCTCGTTGCCCGT
>Ga0116223_10005261_pt1 | contig 10965 bp, 7 predicted proteins | sample Sb_taG_3_FD_90092 | JGI IMG/M metagenome (GOLD analysis project Ga0116223, IMG submission 90092) | Peat soil microbial communities from Weissenstadt, Germany - Sb_50d_a_PC metaG | ecosystem: Environmental > Terrestrial > Soil > Wetlands > Peat | place: Germany: Weissenstadt | collected 2010-09-21 | reverse complement strand
GTCGGGTGAGGAGCCATCGTAACCGGCGGCCACTAGAGTGTGCGCTTTGGCTTCTTCTTTGGATTTGCACTCGATGAAGTCGATGATGTCGGGATGGTCGATGTTGAGGATGACCATCTTGGCGGCGCGGCGCGTTTTGCCTCCGGATTTGATTACGCCGGCGAAGGCGTCGAAACCTTTCATGAAGCTGAGCGGGCCGCTGGCGATACCACCGCCGCTTAGGCCTTCCGTGGACGAACGCAGGGGTGACAAATTTGTGCCGGTGCCTGATCCCCACTTGAAGAGCATGCCTTCGGTTTTGGCTAGAGTGAGGATGGAGTCGAGCGAGTCCTGCACCGAATTGATGAAGCAGGCGGAGCACTGCGGAGTGCTGTAGCCGGTGACTCCGAATTCTACGCGGCCGGCAACGGGATTCCAGTGCCAGTTGCGGGCGTCGGAGTTTGGTTCGATGCGGTCGCAGCCTACGTTGAACCACACCGGCGAATTGAAGGCGGCGTACTGACGGATCAGGATGTGGCTGAGTTCATCATGAAATGTCGCGCCATCTTCGGGAGTTTTGAAATAGCCTTGGGCCAATCCCCAATCGCGGATGGTTTCGGCGACGCGGGTCACCAGGGCGCGGACTCCGGACTCGCGCTCGGGCGTGCCAATGGTTCCGTGCAAGTATTTCGAGGCCACGATGTTGGTCGCGGTCATGGACCAGTCTTTGGGAACTTCGACGTCTTTTTGCTCGAAGATGGTGTTGCCTTGCGCGTCGGTGATCTGAGCGGTGCGGCGTTCCCATTCGACCTCGTCGTAGGGCGAGACGCCGGGCTTGGTGAAGAAACGGCGGAAGGCCAGGCCTGGGGCTTTCCTGGTTGTGGAGGCGTTGGTCTCAGTAGTGGTGCGGGCTCCCTTTACGGTGACTTCCGACATTTCTTTTTTCTCCTGCGGAGTCTTTGCTCCGTCTGTTTTGGAAAATCTTCGCGAAAACCTTTTACCTCAGCGGCTAAAGCCGATCATTTGCTGGCTTGGATCGCAGCGCTGGAGGTGCTGCGCCATCCAACAGTAAATCGAAGCCATGCTTCCGCCCCTATGGGGCTGGTCTGTTTTGCACTTTCATTCCCACGGCTTACGCCGTGGGCTGCATTCTTTCGCCGCTTTGCGGCTTGGCGATGGACGAGACGTCCGTCGCTTCGTCGTTCCATCGATTGTCGCGTCGTCGCGTCACCAATCGTTCCGCGTAGGCCGCCTGCAAACACTTCTACTCCAGTCTGGCGTCCGGGTGCTTAAAAACCGGATGGAATCGGCGCTGGCGGCCCGATTTGGGCCTGTTTATTTGATGATTTAGTTGGCGGCGAAGTCTCTGCCGGGGCAGCGGCTAAAGCCGCGGTTGATATGGTGGCGGTTGCGGCACGACTGAAGTCGTGCCCTGATACGAAGCCAGCTTTCTGTGAATCGTCCATGAACCCAGCATTTTCAGGGTCGCGCTGTGATACTAACCCGGACGAGCTTTGCTCGGCTCCACGGACGGGGACGTCCGGGGCTACGTGGTTGTTGTGCGAGGATATGGCTTCGGCTGATGAGGCCATCCAGCGCTGTAATGCGGTTAGGGCGGTCCTGCGTTGGTTTCCGTCTTCTATTACTACGTAGCGGGCGAAGCATTGTCTGCTGGCGAAGCGTTCACGCTCGGGGCTTCCGGACAGGAACAGGCGGCCGAGCGCCATGCCGAGGTCGTGGGCTTCGGAGATCTGGAACAGCGCCAGCATTCGCTTCCCTTCTCCGATCCCCATTTCGCCGGGAGCGAGCACCTCTTCGGCCAAAGCGAAAAGGCCGGGCTTGCAGGGAGCGAACACCAGGCTGAAGCCGTCCTGACACGGCAACCAGTTCGACCACTGCAAGCGACGATGATCGAAGGTGGGCTCCAAGCCGTGGCGAACCAGCGATTCGGCGACCAACTGCGCTAAACCTTCCATGGGAGCTCCTCTACATCGCCTCGAAAGAAGAGGGCTCCGAGCCCTCTGGACGAGGTATTTTCCACAGTTTTGTTGTCAAAACTGTTGTCGCCTCCCGGTGGGGATGTCCGGAGAACCGGACCGGGAAACGGCCACCGCACGTATTCAGGCTTCAGGCGTCGGGCTTCAGGAACTTGCTGAGGCCTCTTACCGGAAGACCCGAGTCTTCTTTAATTGCTGGCGGTGCAGCGCGGGGTCACCTCGGCCACGGCGTCCGCCCCTGTTTTCTTCCACTTACCTCGCATCGCATCGCCTTCGTTTCCGGAGGCGTTTACAGCCTATGGGATGGCTACAGTACTCCCGCCGGTTGTGGCTGTCAAGAGGTAATCCCTATATATTGTATCTCGAAGCAATTACTGCGCGGATGCGCGGTTGGTGACGTGTTTTCCACAAGTGGCGTAGATTCAGCGTGGTCGGGGTGACAGGAGTGTTTCCCTGCCGACCGGCGGTGTTGCCGATATTTTTGCGTGGCGTGAACCTCCTTAGTGTTGCATATGTGCGTGAGAACCGATCTTTCGCCCCTCTGGGGCTTACCGGCTTTCCGGTTCTTCTACCCACGGCTTACGCCGTGGGCTGCATTCTTTCGCCGCTTCGCGGCTTGGGCATTGGACCCTTGACGGCGTCGGAATTGTGATTCTTACCCATGCTTCGCGGCTTGGACGCCTGTTCGTTAGCCTCGCTTTGCTTGGTTCGCGGACGAGGCGTCCGGGGCTACGTGGACAAGGATGCTCCGTCTTCGCTTTAGGCGGTGGACATCCGGCGTTTGGGAGTTGGCGTTGCCTCGGTGGGTTTTAGCCGAGTTGGCCAGCGTTCGTCGGCCGGACCCATGGGCACGTAGATGTCTTCGAAAATCGACTGAGGCGCGATGCGTCTGCCGCCGTCGGAAGACTCGACAAGGTAGTCGCCTGGCTGGCCGCGATGTTCGCGCCCGAGGGCGTCGAAGAAGAGGAGCGGTTGCGTCAGTTGCCGGGCCTTGATTAAGAACCGGGTGCGATAAATGTTCCATGCAGCACAGCTTTTTCTCACGTCTCATTTACCCCTCGGGGAGGGAGAATGAAAAGGCATCGCTCGATTTGCGCTTGCCGATTTTCGATCTACTCTTACCCGCTTCGCCTCTTTGCCGGAGGCGTATTTTTGGTTGAGTGAAAATGTTGGTTGAGGATGAGGACGAATCTACGCGCGCGCGCGGTCGCGGTCAATTACCGAAGTTTGGTGCAGTGGTTGAAAAAATCGGATGGTTATTTTTCAGGATGGGTTGCGGTCAAGAAAATTCGAACGCGATTGATTCAGCCAACTGGGGCGCTGTTTCTCTGGCGAGTTCAGATTGGGAAGGGGAACCTGGCGACGAGGATCAGGAGAATTTCCACAGAGAGTTCACAGGAAATACAGAAAGGCGGTTCTCGCTGGTTGTGGGTTGCACTCGTGATGAAAATCAAACGCGCCACGGATTTTCGCGGATTCTCACCGATCAAACAAATCTTAGATGATTGGGGCCGGGTGGAGACCCGGCCCTGCGAGAAAGCTCTATCGCGCTAGCGCGGGTTCGTGGTGGGACTGAAACGCCTTCAGGCGGTTATTGATTTCTTCCCAGTTCACTATGTTCCACCAAGCTGCCAAGTATTCGGGGCGGCGGTTGTTGTATTTCAGATAATAAGCGTGTTCCCAGACGTCGTTGCCGAAGATGGGAAACAGGCCCTGAGAGATTGGATTGTCCTGGTTGGGCGTGCTGATGACTTGCACTTCGCCGCCGGGTTTGCCGACCAGCCAGACCCAGCCGCTGCCGAATTGTTTGACGCCGGCGTCGTTGAACTTGGTTTGGAAATCTTTGAAATTGCCGAAAGTTTTCTTGATGACGTCCGCGATTGCGCCGCTGGGATCGCCTCCGCCTTTGGGCTTCATGATCTTCCAGAACATGGTGTGATTTACGTGCCCTCCGGCGTTGTTGCGGACGGCGCCGCGGATGTCCTCGGGAATGGCGTTGAGATCGCGGATGAGGTCTTCGGCACTCTTTGATTGCAAGTTGGGATGTTTTTCCAGAGCAGCGTTCAGATTCTTGACATAGGCCGCGTGATGCATGTCGTGGTGCAGCTTCATGGTTTGAGCATCGACGACGGGTTCGAGCGCGGAATAGTCGTACGGCAGAGCCGGTAACTCGTGGGTCATTTTATTCCTCCTGATTCAGTTAAGGATGACGTAGTGCAGACAAACGATGCAATACAGGATTTGCCCTACTTTAGCATGTCCGTAGTTCATGTTGCACGGAGAGGCGGGTCGCGGTAGTAGCTCCGTTCGATAAGGTAGCGAGCCAAACGCGCGATTGTTGCGTCGCAAAGGACGCGACGCATCGCGCGGCTCGCCCAGATTCGCTCGACTTCGCTCGGGACAGGCTCCTCCGCTGCGCAAAAGAACGCTTGCTCGGGACGACAATCAAACTAAGCCACTACCCGAGTCGCTTGCTGCTTGTTATCGCTGATGGTACGTATTCGTTCTGTGATTGAGCGACTGCCGGACTTCGAGGAGAATCAGAGACAACAGTCTGAGGCGGGAGGATTGGAGGGAACGTGCACGCGCGAGGCGTTCTTGCGACCGCAGTAGTCATCCTGGGCTGGAGCGGACTGGCTCAGTCCAAGGATCTGGCCGTGATTTCGAATAAATCGAACGAGGCAGTGGCGATCACGCTGCCCGAACTGGTGAAGGTGTGCAAGGGCCAGGTAAGCAGTTGGCCGGACGGGAAACCGGTCAGCTTTATTACGCGCGATCCGACGGCGCCGGAAATGAAGTTGTTGCTGGAGAAGGTATACGGCATGTCGAAGGACGAAGTGAAAGCGGCGATTGCGAGCGCGAATCATGGCCGTGGGGATCACGCGGCTATTGTCGTGGTCGACTCCGACGAGGCGGTGGTGAAGAAGGTGGAGTCGATTCCCGGGGCGGTTGGCGTGGTGGATGTGTATTCGATCAGCGGAGGAGTGAAGGTGTTGAAGGTGGCCGGGAAATTGCCGCTGGAGCCCGGATATGTGTTGCACGGAAACTAGCGCCGCTTAGCGGGCAGGGCGTGGCAAGAAACAATATGGGAGGTTTTATCCCCAATTCGAAGCCTGCTAAACACAGTGCGCGTCGATTTCCGCGCTATCAGGTCGACATGCGGATCTCGGTGCAGATTTTTCGCTCGGGGGAGACCACATCGTTTTGGGGACGTTCGAATGAGTTGGGCGAAGATGGGGTGGGCGGAACCATGACCGGAGAACTGCAAGTGGGGGAAGTGGTTTCGATGGAACTTTCTTTACCTTTGGCGGCTTATCCGCTGAAGCTGCGGGCGCTGGTGCGCTACCGCATCGGATTGCTGCACGGCTTTGAATTTCTCGCCATCAACGAGCAACAACGCGATGTGCTTCGCAGGGTTTGCGAAATGCTCGCACACGGGCAATAGCGGCGTCGGGCCATTGTGGTCTTCCTTCCTGCCTTGAATTACCTCCGTAACTTTCGAGTAACTGGCTGGCAATCTAACATTTGAGTTCGGGTCTTGTTTTAACGGGGGGTCAGAATGGGTGACAACATCACCCAGCCAGCGGCGTCGGCTGAGCTTTCACGCGCGAAGTTTCTGAGAGAGGCACTGCAGCGGGGCACGCCCGCTCTCTCCGGCGCGGCCGAGACCACGACTGCCGCGCCTGAACCCATTCCCAGCTTTGCACCCAGCTTTGCGCCGGACAGCCCTGAGTTGCAGCGAGCGTATCTCGAGCAATTGGTGGAGTGCGCGCCGGAAGCCATCAGCATTCTGGATCTGGATCACCGCATTACGCGGCTCAATGGCGAGTTCACCCGCATTTTTGGCTTCAGTCCAGCGGAAGCGCTGGGACAACGGATTGACTCGCTGATCGTCCCGCCGGACCGGAATGCGGAGACGCGATGGATTGCGGAGTTGCTGGTGAAGGGCCAGAAGGTTGTCCTCGAAACCAAGCGGCAGCGCAAGGATGGGACGCAGCTGGATGTTTTCATCTCGACCGCTCCCATTGTGATCGATGGGAAGCAGGTCGCGATGTGCGTTCTGTATCGCGACATCTCGGAACAGAAACGGGCGGAAGCGCTGCATTCAGCGCTGTTCCGCATCATGCAAAAAACCAGCACGGAGGAGGATCTGCAGCAGTTCTACGCCGCCGTGCACGGCATTGTGGGCGAACTTATGTGGGCGCGCAATTTCTATATTGCGGTTTACGATCCGCTCACGCAACTGCTCAGCTTTCCTTATTTCCAGGACGAACAGGATTCCAAGCCCAGCCCGAGGAAATTGGGGAAAGGTCTGACGGAATACGTGCTGCGAACCGGAGAGCCGCTGTTGTGCAATCCGGAAGTCTTTAGCGGTTTGCTCAGGCAGGGAGAAGTGGAACTGATCGGGGCGGGGGCGCTGGACTGGCTTGGGGTTCCGTTGAAAACCGGCGGCAGTGCCTTCGGCGTGCTGGTGGTCCAGAGCTACAGCGGCAAGGTGCATTTTGGGGAGAAGGAAAAAGAGATTCTGAAGTTCGTCTCGCAACAACTGGCCAGCGCGATTGAATATAAGCGCAACGAGGAGGCACTGCGCAGGTCGGAAGCGCGCTACCGGTCCCTGGTGCAGAGCGCGGTGTACGGGATTTACCGGTCGAGCCTTGAGGGTCGGTTTTTCGATGTGAATCCGGCGTTGATCACGATGCTTGGTTACGATTCGGCGGAGGAGGTGCTTGCGCTGGATCCAAAGTCGGATGTTTTTCTGGATCCGAATGAGCAGGCACGGGTGATGCGGGAATTCAAGCGCGGTGCGCGTTTGGACAATGTGGAAGTTCGGTGGAAGCGCAAGAATGGAAGCGCGGCCACAGTGCGCTTGAGCGGCCGGGTGGTCAACAGCCCGGAGGAAGCCGCCGAGGTCGTGGAAATAATTGCCGAGGATATTACGGAGCGGCGGGTGCTGGAGAATCAGTTTCGCCAGGCCCAGAAAATGGAAGCTGTGGGACGCCTTGCCGGCGGAGTGGCCCATGACTTTAACAACCTGCTGATGGTGATCAGCGGATACACCGAGGTTTTGCTGGAGCACACGCGCAAAAGCAATGCTATGTATCCGAAGATCGAGGCGATTCACCAGGCGACCGATCGAGCGACAACTCTTACTCGCCAGTTGTTGGCCTTCAGCCGGAAGCAACTCCTGGAACTGAAGGTGGTTGACCTGAATATCATTGTGGAGGATATGGAGCGGCTGCTGCGTCCCCTGATCGGAGAGAACATCGAGTTACAGACGCAGTTGTCTTCGGATCTCGGCCGCACCCGCGCCGACGCGGGCCAAATCGAGCAAGTCCTCATGAATCTGGTGGTCAATTCCAAAGATGCCATGCCCAACGGCGGGAAAATCACGATTCAGAGTGCGAACGCGCGATTAAACCATGAGGATCTTCGCAGCGAATACAGCTACATTCGGCCGGGGTTCTACGTGGTGCTGGTGGTGAGCGATACCGGCGACGGGATGGATAAAGAAACTCAGCTCCGCATCTTCGAACCTTTTTTCACCACCAAGGAAAAAGGGAAAGGCACGGGCCTGGGGCTTTCGACGGTTTACGGCATTATCAAACAGAGTGGTGGCTACGTTCTGGTCGAGAGCGAACCGAAACAAGGAACGACTTTCCGAATCTATCTGCCGCGCGTCGAAGATGCCCTGGAACCGGTGGGTGCGGTGGGCGCCTCGCTGTCACAATGCGGCGGATCAGAAACCGTGCTCTTGGTGGAGGACGAAGAATCAGTCCGCCAGTTGGTCCGCGAGACCCTGGAGTCGAAGGGATACAAAGTCCTGGAGGCTGACCACGGAGAAGCTGCGCTGCAGATCGTTTCTGGCTATTCGGGCAAGATCGACATGCTCATTACTGATGTGGTCATGCCAGGGATGAGCGGCCGCGAGCTTTCGGCCCGGCTGTGTGCGTCGTTTCCGCAGACCAGAGTGCTTTACCTTTCCGGCTACACCGAAGATGCCATCGTGCATGAGGGCGTCCTAGACCCCGATACCGCCTTCCTGCAAAAGCCGTTTACCCTCCAAATGCTGTCTCGCAAAGTGAGAGAGGTTCTGGGCGAGCGCAGCTGAAGCGCATCCTCGAATTACGGCGTAAATGGCTGTTCAGCAGCGGGAGTCCCAAATCGGGAAAGCGCCGGAGTCTTTCTTGGAAGAAGGCAGCCGTGGCTGCGTCCGGCGTGTTATAACATTTGCGTTAGCCCATCTTGGGAGGCATCCATGGACCGCGCCCCTTGTAAAGACCCGCGTCCTGTTGAGCCAACGGGCTTCCGCGCACTATGTCAGCTCGCCCAGGCTCAGACTGAGTCGCAGAAACTCGGCGGAGTAATCGACAGAATCAACCGGCTGTTAGCCCGCCACGAAAGAAGAGTCACGGGCCAACGCGGATCAGAACGACCTACATTAGGAAAACAAGCCACGCGGCACTGACGCTGCGGGGAAAATGCACGCGTCGGGAGCTTCCCTCTAGTCGCGCGTTTGTTGTGATAAAGTCACGCTGACTCTCTCACGATCCGCAGATTGGATCGCACGGCGTCGACAGGACGCAGGTTATTCCAGGTCACGCAAACTAAGACATACGTCGAAGCTCCTGACGCGAGAAGAGACTGCAAGTCGGCGGTCTGGCCTTCCCGGTCAATTCCGGTAACCACGAACGGACCGCTATGGCCCTCGGTCGTCGTGGTGACCGTATCACCCACTTGTGGAACAAAATTTTTCACGCCCACAGTTTCCCACCGGCGCAAATTAAGACAATTGCCCTTTAGAGCCATACTCACCCACGCCCGTGCCAGGGAATCCGGTTTGACACGCGTTTGCGACGGCTCCTATACTTCCTTGACGCCACGAATCCCCCGTCCAGAGAGGCTTCCCATGTTCAAACGATCGCTGATTGGTTTCTTGATTGCCGCTTCCGCGGCACTCGGCATTGCCCAAGAGCAGCCAAAGGTTCATCAACCCAAGCTCACGCCGCAAAACAGCGGCACAACCCAGCTGCTGATTGCGGTCAGTCCGGTAAACTCCCAGGTAGTCTGGGCGGCCGGGACCGGCGGCACGTATGTTGTCACTACGGACGGCGGAAAGAACTGGAAAGCCGGTGTGGTGCCAGGAGCCTCAGCGTTGCAATTCCGCGACGTGCAAGGGGTAAGCGATAAAGTCGCTTATTTAATGTCGATCGGCTCGAGCACCGGGCAGTTTCGCATCTACAAAACGGAAGATGGTGGTGCGACCTGGAAGGTAGAGTTCAAGAACCAAACCAAGAGCGCTTTTTACGATTGTTTCGCCTTCTGGACACCGGACCGGGGCATTACGCACAGCGACTCGGTAAATGGAGTATTCCCTGATATTCGCACCACCGATGGAACGACATGGAAGAGCATCAGCGGCAATATGCCGCCGGCACTCAAGGGGGAGGCATCTTTCTCGGCAAGTGGAACCTGCATTACGACCGAGGGTAAGGACAACGCCTGGATTGCCACGGGCGGCTCGACCATCGCGAGGATCCTGGCGACGACCGATGGAGGCGATACCTGGAACGCGTATGACACTCCGCTGATCAGTTCAGCGACCGCGGGCGCGATCACGGTGGCCTTCCGCGATCCCCAGCACGGCATTGTGGGCGGCGGTGACCTAGCCACGGGCGACGGTGGTCACGCAGACACGATAACCTCGAGCGATGGCGGTAAGACCTGGCAGTTTACGAAGAAGCCTCCGGTTCAAGGAGCCATTTTCTGCCTGAGCTATGTGCATGGCCTTGGTCACGACGCGAAAGTGGGAGACGGCCCCGGGGACCGCGCGGTTGTGATCACCGCCGAGACGGCGCCAAACTTTACCTCAGGAGCAGCGGCATGGACTCCGGATGAAGGAAACACCTGGTTCAAACTGCCAAAAGTGAGCGGATACTGGGCAGTCGCTTTTGCGGATTCGAAAGCGGGATGGTTCGTCGGCAATGGAGGCAAGATCCTGAAGATCAGCTTCTAACGACAATCCGGAGAACCACGCAGCTCACACGCACGCGTAGGCGGCGGTGGCGTCGATGGGAGGGCTATAATCCGGTGTGTGGCTATCCGATCGGCGATGCAGCTCGAACGCTGGGGGCTGGTTCTCTCAATTTGTTGTGTGTCTCTCTTTGCCGGCGTAACTCGCGCGCAACAAGGCGCTGCGACGGGTGAACCTCTTGTAGTTCTCACCACGAGCTTGCCTAAGGGATACCTGAGGCAACACTATGAAACCCATTTGGAAGCGCGCGGGGGAATCACTCCATTGCGCTGGGAGATCACCGACGGCGCAGCGCCTGCTGGCATTGTGCTCGCGCCCGACGGGGTTCTGAGCGGCATGCCGACGGAAACCGGTGAGTTCAAATTTACTGTGACGGTCACCGACGGCGGCAGGCCTGCGGTGCAGCGCAAGCAGCAACTTGTTTTGACCGTCGTGGCTCCGCTTTTTGCACAATGGGGCCGCTATCCCAAGGTTACAGGCCAGCGGCTGGAGGGTTCGATCATCCTCTCCAACCAGACCGAGCACGATTTCGACTTAACGGCAGTCATGATGGCAGTGAATGAGACTGGGCGGGCGACTGCGATCGGCTACCAACGCCTTACCTTGAAGAAGGACACTACGAGTTTGGAGATTCCTTTTGGAGAGAACTTGCCGCAGGGTTCGTACGAACTGAATGTCGATGCGGTAGGTGAAGTGGCTGCGACGAACTCGATTTATCGGGCACGCCTGGTGCCGAAGGAACACTTCCAGATTCTGCAAGGGCCATGAGTCAGTGGGTAGCCGTCTGCCACTCGCTGATATTCGGTTGGGAAAGAGCTCTAGTGCAAGCTAACAACCGGCCACTACTAATGCAGACAAAAACTTAAGAGTCCCGAGGTGGTGTTGGGATCATTCGTCTCGGCCAGTAGCTCGCTTTAGACCCTTGCAGACCTGCCATAGTTGCGGTCCTTGCGGATG
>Ga0116223_10005256_pt1 | contig 10970 bp, 11 predicted proteins | sample Sb_taG_3_FD_90092 | JGI IMG/M metagenome (GOLD analysis project Ga0116223, IMG submission 90092) | Peat soil microbial communities from Weissenstadt, Germany - Sb_50d_a_PC metaG | ecosystem: Environmental > Terrestrial > Soil > Wetlands > Peat | place: Germany: Weissenstadt | collected 2010-09-21 | reverse complement strand
TGTGATCGAATTGCTCCTCATGAGACAATGAGGTGACGCCGCCAACCTCGGTCATGGCAAAGAATGATACGAGCCGCACGTTTGGCAGCAGTTCGAGAATCTGGCGTTTTAATTCAACGGGAAAAGCCTCACCGGTGACCACGATACGTCGAAGCAAGGCGCAGCGAGTGGGGGCGGCCTTTATCTCAGGAAGCAACATGCGGCATACTGTCGGCACCATGCCAACGACGGTAATTTTTTCCTTCGCAATCGTCTCCACCGTCTCGCGGGGATCGAACTTCTTCATAACGACCAGCGTGCCGCCGAGCGTCAGCGAATTGGCGAGACGGGCGAAACCCGTTCTATGGGCTAGCGGAGTAGTAACCAGATAGCGGTCCTCGCTCGATATCCCCCACTCAACGGCGTTCGCAAAATAATGCTGCATGACGATATTGGAGTGGGTAATGATCGCCCCTTTCGGCTGGCCAGTCGTCCCAGACGTGTACATGATGAGAGCGTCGTCCGAGTCGATTGACAGGGGCGGCAGCGGATCGGGAGATTCCTTCCGCAGCTCGGCGTAGGCGACCGCGCCGGCGACGTGCTTGCCCGTCGTAATCCAGACCGCGTCCGGTTTCGCCTGCAGGACGTCGGAAATAGCCGCAGCTGCTCCCTCGAAGGCAATAGCGAACGGATTGCTATCCTCGCAGACGTAGTGGAGTTCGTGCGGCGTGAGGCGCGTCGTAACAGGAATCACGATCGCGCCCACCGAGAACGCCGCATAGAACAGCTCGACAATTTCAACGCCGTTCGAAAGAAACAGGACGATCCGGTCGCCGGGACCAGCGCCGCGCTTCCTCAGCCCGTTCGCCACGCGTTGAACTCTCAGCTCAAGTTCACGATAGGTGAGCCGCTCGTCTCCGCAGATCAGCGCGATCTTGTCGGGACGGCGCATCGCTTGTGCGCGAAGAATGTTTTCCAGGCGCACGCGAGGCCCTCAGACGAGTTGGAAGGCTGGATACTGGACTTCGTCCGACAGACGATCCCAGGTCAGCTCGACGCGCTTTCCGATCGCTACAGCCTCAGGATCCACATTCAAAATGTTGCCAAGAATGCGCACGCCCTCGTCCAACAAGACCGTTGCAACCGAAAGCGGCAACCTGCCTTCGAGACCAGGCCCCGGTACGCGGATGACCGTGCACGCATAAATTGTGCCGTTGCCGGAGACTTGACGCCATTCGAGATTCCGGCTGCCGGTGTAGATGCTGACAGGACGAGGATAGTGTTGGAACTGCTTGGTATCCTTGCAGAACTGCAAAACCAGCTTGCCCGCCTTGGCACCCTCCCAAAAGGGTGCAGTGTCGACATAGACCGAGGGCTTCGGGACCGGACGACCTGCTTTTTCATCCGCCATTTTATGCCTCCAAGATCATAGCAGCACTGGTACCCCAGTTCCGCGCGTAGGGAATTACGCCGATGCCCGTCACCAGCGCGTTGTTCGGATTCGCCACCTGACGCCCGCCGCCTTCACCAAACATCTGGCGAACGGCTTCGGCGAGATTGAGTCCGCCGCTGGCGAGCCCCGGCTGGCCGGCCGAGATCTGGCCGCCGCCCGTGTTCAACGGCAGCGCGCCCTTGTACGAGAGGTCGGTATCAAGGGTGAAGTCGCTGCCTTGACCGCGCTTGCAGAAACCGAAGTCCTCAAACTTCATCATCACCGCGATGGTGAAGTCGTCGTAGGGTTGGAACATGCGGATGTCTTTTGGAGTCAATCCGGACTGCTTGTAGACCCGGGGCGCGACCTGCGAGAACCCGGTCTCAGTGATCTCCGCAAGAGGCTGATTGCCGTTGAAGTTGGTGACTTCAGCATAAGCCGTTGGATAGACCATCTTGGTGATCCCGAGACCGCGAGCCCGCTCTTCTGTTGTTACCAAGAAGGCGTTTGCTCCGTCGCAGAACATGACGCAGTCAAGAAGGCGCAGCGGATCGGCGATAACGCGGGACTTTTCGTAGTCCGCCATCGTGATTGGGGTCTTGAATTTAGCGTAAGCATTCTCGTTGTGCAGGGCATGCTGGCGCTGCGTGATGGCAATCTTACCCAGCGCTTCCGGCTTGATGCCAAACAGATGATCATACCTGCTCATTAGAAGCCCGAACGTTGCCGGCGGGCCCTGCACGCCGGGCGGGTCCTGAAATTCCGAACGGTAGGCCCCGTAATTGGCGCGCCACGCCGTGCTCGGTGCGTCAGCCGACAGAACGACCGCGACCTCGCAATGTCCGTCGCGAATGGCGGAAGCGGCCCGGGCAACGCCGCCAGTGGCCGAACATCCTCCGGTGCCGCCGTAGTTGAGCCACGTCGGCGTGATGCCGAGGGCTTCGGTCATGTACACCGCGAAAAATGGATTGGGAGACTCGCTTAGCGGCGTCGTCACAGATAGGCCGTCGATAGCGTCCTTCGCAATTCCGGTTGTGGCGACCAACTTGGCGAACGCCTCGCCTCCCAGATCGTATGCGCTACGTCCGGTCTTGAAATCGATTGCCGTCTCGGAATACCCAGCAATCACAATGTCTCGTTTCTTTCTTGTCATGTCACTCTCCACGGAACTCTGGCGGCCGTTTCTCACGGAAGGCCTTAAGCCCTTCGTCCCGATCCTTGGTGAAATAGAGAAGGAAGGACACGTCACCTTCGGCGTCGAAGCCGTCGGCGAGAGACATGTCCACACCCCTGTCGATGACGGATTTCGTCATCATGACGGGGATCGGTGCGTTATCGCTGATGCTCTTGGCGATCTCGCGCGCCTTCTCCAGCGCTTTACCTTGCTCCGTGACGTGGTTGAGGATGCGATATCGCTCGGCTTCGGCAGCGGAGATCCGCCGGCCGGTCCATATCAATTCCTTGGCAAGCGGTTTGCCGATCAACCGCGACAGCGTTTGCGTTCCGCCCCCACCCGGCATCATGCCAGGCTTGATCTCGGGAAGGCCAAACTTAGCGTTGGCGCCGGCGATGATGATGTCTCCCACGAGAGCAAGTTCCAGACCGCCGCCCAGCGCAAAGCCTTCAATTGCGGAGATCAGCGGCTTGGTGAAACCCTGGATGTCGCGAAACAGACGGTTCACTTTTCGCGTTCGCTTACGAAAGCGATAAAAGTCGAAGTAACCGCTCTCTTTGATGGTAAATTCGCTGGTGTCAATACCGGTGCAGAATGCCTTGTCGCTGCCAAGAAGAATGACCGCCCGCACATCCCTGTCATGTTCGACTTCGTTGAGGATCGTCAGGATTTCTTCCGCGGTCTTTTCGCGCAGCGAATTAAGCTTATCGGGTCGGTTGATCGTGATTTCGATCCATCCCGGTTGGCGTTGCAAGATGACGTCTTGATATTCCACAGCTCAATCTCCAATGCTTTCAGTTTTCGGTGTTGACGGCTTCGCCCATTGCGGCGGCGATCTGCGCGTGTAGGCCGGCGATTTGTGAGGAATCGGCCCGCACCTCCTTGGTGATCACGACTTCCAAAGCGACCTTGGCCGGCGGCCTCAAAACCAAGGCGCGGTCCGCCATCTCGAGCGCGTCGTCAATGCGATGGGTGATCAGGACGCAGGTCTTGTTGAATTCCCGCGCGATCTGGAGGAAGTCGTCGCGCAGCGTTCGCGACGTCACGTGATCCAGTTGGCTGAAGGACTCGTCTAAAAATACGATCTCCGGATCGATCGCCAGCGCCCGGGCCAGCGACACCCGTTGCCGCATGCCGCCCGACAGCTGATGGACATATTTGTGGTCCGAGCCTTCGAGCCGTACCCGAGTTAGCCATTCTTTGGCCTTTTCGCGCGCCTGCGCACGGGACTTGCCGAGAATGCGAAGGCCCAACTCGGCGTTCTCGACCGCAGTGCGCCAGGGCAGTAGCCGGTCGGTCTGGAAACTGACCGCCAGCAGCCCCTTAAGCGCCTTGAACGACGCATAGGGATCGACGCCGGCAACGCGTATCACGCCCGAAGTCGGCGCCATCGTGCCCATGATAAGATTCAGGATCGTGCTTTTTCCCGCGCCGGTCTGACCAAGTAGCGCGACGATCTCACCGCGGCGCACATTCATGAAAAGATGATCCACTGCAAGATACGAGCCGAACATCTTGCTGACGTCGCGGACTTCAATGAGAATTTCCCCAGTCATCGGATCGAGGCCTCGGCACGCCACTTCAACGCGATTTTTTCAAGGCCGTTCACCAACGCCTGCAGCAAAAGGTTGAGGATCACCAGAAAAAATGTCCATGCCAGCACTTGGTCGATCCGAAATGTGGATTGTGCAAAGTTCATGCGCGCTCCAATGCCGACGGCGGACGCCACCAGCTCGGCGAAGATCACCATCCGGATGGCATAACCGATCACCGATTTGGTGGTGAGAAAAATATAGGCCACGATATGAGGCAGGATGAGATAACGGAGGACCTGCCAGCGCGACGGACGGAAGCTCTCGATCATGTCAACGAGCTCCTTCGGCAATGCCCGCACGCCTTCGTAGACGTTGAGCGCGTAGAATGGCAGCAGGATGACCAGCAGGATGAAGAGAATGCGGGCCTCCGAATTCCTGAACCAGAAGACTGCAATCAACATCCATGACAGAGCCGGTATGCCGGTATCGATCACAACGATCGCCTTTAGAAACGGCCGTACTCGCGGAAAGATTCCCATAGCCAAACCGACGAGAACGCCGGCGACCATCGCAATTGCGACCGAGACCGTGAGCCGTGCGAGAGTCACGGCGACGTGGTAGGGATCAGAAAAGAACAGCTCCTTGGCCGCATTCCAGACCGCCACCGGCGACGGCATAATGTAGTCGGGCACAAATCTGCTGGTGATTTCCATCGCCGCCAAGAGAACGAGGACGACGACGCAGGTTGCAAAGATGTCGCGAAGCCCTTCGGGACCAAGCCGCGGCGCGGCGGTTCTGGTGAGCGGCTTGGCCAGCGTCGCGGCGGCACTCGGCTCCCGTTCTAACTCGACGTCTTCGATCACGATCGATGTTTTATGATCTGCCAAGATCTCAGACCGCGAAGAAGTTTGCATCGACCGGCTTGGACAGCAGGCCATTACGCGCCAGGAACTGGCTCGCGTGCAGGATCGATGATCGCGACAAATCGTCCATCATCGATTGGTATTTGAACGTGAGACGCTTCGATCCTAGCGCCTCTTTGAGCGTGTCGGGAGCGACGCCGGTCTTGCTGCCGAAAAGATCGACGGCTTTGGCGGTGTCGGCATTGATGCCTGTCAAACAGTCCTCAAAGACCCTGCCGACCGTTACCGCGATGCCCGGATGGGCCGCGGCTAATTCCGTGCGGATCGCCACGCCGAAGTACGGCAGCTCCAGCCCTCCCGAAAGCCTCTTATAGACATCGCCTGCCTGCAGGATCACGCGCAGGTCCGGTCTCCTCATTAGACCTGTCGTGATGTTTGGCTCCCACGACAACGCCGCGTCGGCGCGATCCGCCATCAACAATGTCACGGGCGCGGCAGGATTGTCGACGTTCTGTATTGTCGCGTCCGTTTCGATGTCGAAACCGAAGGCTTCCTTGATGAGTGCCCTGACCATGCGGTACGTTCCGGTCGACTGCAACGCCGCGATCGTCTTTTCCTTAAGGCCGGGAACATCGGCGATACGGGCCTTCGGAGCGAGCAGAGCGATCATGTTCGCATCCGTGATCGTGCAAAGGTATTGCAGCGGAACGCCGGCTTGATATCGGGCTGCGAACGTATCCCAACTGCCGATGCAGACGTCGTAATTGCCGGCAACGAAATCGTTGTAATAAGTGGAGACTGCCGTGTAGGGCGCCGGGTCCGGCAGGCTCAGCCCGTGCTTCTTTCCCAAGTCCTTCGCCAAAATATATTGTACCGGTAGGGCGGTGAATCCCGGTTGCAGCGAAGCCCATCGGACGGGAATGTCGGTTGCGGAAAAAGCGCTGCGAATCGAAAGCGGCGCCAGCGCCGAGGCAACCGCCGCAAGAAAATTGCGGCGCGTGGTTGCACTCATCAAACTGTCCTCCCCGAACCAGTCGCGAAGACCGTTTTCCGCCTTCTTAACGGCAAACTGGTTGATCGGTTGACGTTAAACTTGCCAAACTCGGGATGATAGCGCAATGCGACTCTACGGTCCAGATTTCATGATTGAGATCGAGGCCATAGCGGCGGTCTAAATGACCGCTATTGGCCCGGCGCGTCGTTCAGTGAGATGCAACGATATGTCCGGAATCGAGGGACAAGCGAATCGATGACGCGGCCGACGTCGGCGACGAGCGGTAGGGAGGGGCTGAAATCACCGCCCCATTGCCGCGCCTATTCGATCCGAAGTTGGCGATCAGCGCCCGCAGTTTAATAGCGGACATAACTGGACAAGCGCTCAACTCTTTACTGCGCACTGGCGAACCGCACCCTTCCCGCTTGCGCACGCCTCGACGAGATGGATGATTGAGCGGTACGGAAAGCCCGCCTGCTCGGACAAACCGATTTCGCACGTTCGGCTCGACGAATAGCCGTGCGCGCACCCGGGCGGAAGGGCTTCTTTTAAATGCCGAAGCGCGTGTTCGTTGAGTTCCGGGCGGTTGAAGCCCTTTTCACCGGCAAATCCGCAGCACAAAACGTCTTGAACACAAACCACTTCCGCACTGCAGCGGGAGGCAATGGCAGCGAGTTGGTCCACCGTGCCCATTTTGCGCACGCTGCAGACCGGATGGATGACAACCGGCTCGCGGGTCGGCACCACCACGAGCCGAGATAACACGACGTCATGGATGAACTCGATGCTGTCATGCACCGGAAGCCGCGTTCCACAGAAATGCCGCATCCGGTACGCGCACGGGCTCGTGTCGAACACGATCGGCCAACGTCCATTCTCGCTGGCTTCGCTCAGGGCAGCTTCCAATTCCGCCGACTTGCGGTCGGCCGTATCCACGAGGCCCTTACTTTCGAATGGTTGTCCGCAGCACAACGCGGCGAGTTGCCGCGGATAGACGACATCAAATCCCGCCTTGCGGAATAGCCGCTCGGCGACAACCGGCAGCGCTTCGGCGTCATCGCCACGCTGTGTACCCATAATGCGGGCGGCGCAGCTCGGAAAATAGACGACCCGCTCCACATTAGCCATCTTGCGTGGTTCTGATGGCCTGAAATAGATCGCGCGAGGAAGCGTCGGCGACCACCTTGGCAGCTTGTTTCCGGATAGGCGGCGCGCGGCATCGAGCGCGCCCTGCATCACCCGCGTGCCCAGCACACCATGCAGCAGGTCGGCCACAGTGAGACCGACCAGAATGAGCAAGGGCATGCCCTGGATCGGCAGCCGCCCGGTCCAGTTGGGGATCGCGGTCAACAGGAAGCCGGTCACCACCGCCGGCAGGTAGCCGTACACCATTTCATGCACGTGCCAGTCGAACGGCGAGAACGCCGTCGACAATTCCAGCTTGCCATTGAGCATCGGCAGCCAGGCCAGGATGGCGAACCCCGCATAAAGGGCGCCGAGCAGAAAGAACGGCCGAAATCCGTAGGACAGCAGCGCCGGTCCTCGATAGTCCTTGAGGCGCGGGATCGGGCTCATGGCTGCGCGTAGGCGAAAGCACGCTGGAGGCAGGTCGCGCCGGGATCTGGCGAACGGTTCAGCAGTCCCATCAGCGTGACCCATTCCTCATCGGACGCGGTGGAGGCGTATCGCTGTACAGTTTGTGTCACGCAGGCGGCAAGATCGAGCCCCTCGGCGGCGGCTTTCCCGCGCGCTGCTTCCAGCAGAGTTAAATCGCCCAATTGTAGAAGCGTTTCGGCGGCGGTCGTCTCGTCGGTCAATCTCGCCAGTAAATCACCGAGCATGATAGCAGCCCCTCTTAAATGGATGCGCAAGCATCGGCTTTACTAAGTTCGATCCCGGAAATCTGTGCGGCCGAGACGAGCCGGGCGATGTATTGCGCGTCGGCGCGCCGTCGCACGCTCTCGCACAGATAATCGGCGATGCGCGAGGCGACCGCTTCATAAGGCAGCACCTGCCCGGCATTCTTGCGGTCGAGACGGATGATGTGAAAGCCGTAGCGCGTGGCGGCCGGCGCCTCGCACAGTTGTCCGGGCGCAAGCGCCATCAGCGCCTGCTCGAACTCCGGCGTGGTCTGGCCGCGTGTGATCTGCCCGAGATTGCCGCCCTGCGCGGCCGAGGAACAGCGCGAGTGCGCCTGCGCGAGCGCGGCAAACCGTTCGGGGTGCTCGCGCAACTCGGCCAGCACCTTACCGGCATCCTCGCGCGCATGCGTGTAGTCTTGCGCGTCGGCGGGCGATGCGGCGAACAGGATATGCGCGGCATCATAAATGTCGGGTGAGCGGAACCGCGCCCTATTGCGTTCGTAATAGCGGCGGCAGACCTCGTCGTCCGGCTCGGGAACCGTGACCTCACGCTCGATCACGATGCGGAGCAGTGATTCCTCGTCGGTTTCGCGGCGGCCTTCGCTGTCGCTGATAGGCTCGGGCGTAACGCCGAGATGGCGCGCCCGCTGCATCAGCAGTTCTCGAATGACCAGCGCGCGTGCGGCCTGCTGCCAGGCCGCGATCGGTTTAGCTGCCGCATGGTGCTGCATTTCGCGCACGATCGCGTCGCGGGCGATTGAGACGCCATTGACGCTCACTTCGGCCGGCTTGCCTGCCGGTATTTGCGCGCGGGCCGAGCAGGTCGTCATCGCGGCCACTCCGCGCGCAGGGCACCTCGCGTCCGCGTCGTGCGCACTACCTGATAGCCGCGCCGGCCGAGATACCAGACCGGCGCGCTCCAGACGTGCACAAGGCGGGTGAACGGGAACACCAGGAAGATTGTCATGCCAAGAAAAAGATGCAGCTTGAAGATCAGCGGCACTTCGGCAATCAACGCTGAAACGCCGGGCTGTAACGTCAAGATGCCCTGCGCCCAGGTCATGAACCCCACCATCACGTGGCCGTCGAGGTGATGCAACGAGACATAGATGGTACCGAGTCCAAGCGTGAGCTGGGCATAGAGCATCAGCAGGATGGCGATGTCGCCGAACGACGACGTGGTGCGGATGCGCGCGTCGAATAGCCGTCGGTGCAATAGGAGCGTCATGCCGATGAAGCCAAGTACTCCGGCGACGCCGCCGACGCAGATTGCCAACCACTGCTTGAACGTGTGCGAAATGCCGAGCGAGTCGAACACCCAGATCGGCGTCAGCAAGCCGAAGAAATGGCCGAGGAAAATGACCAGGACACCGACATGAAGCAGGTTGGAGCCCCAGGTCAGCTGCCGGCGGCGCAGGAGTTGGCTCGATCCGCTGCGCCAAGTGTACTGCTCACGGTCGAAGCGCACCCAGCTGCCGAGCAGAAACACGGTCAGGCAAAGATAGGGATACCAGCCAAACAAGATGTAGGTAGTCAATTCGCTCATGAGCTGAGTCCTCATTGACGCGGCGAAACGGTGGGAGCTGCCGGCGGCATGTCCGGCGCGGGACGCAAAGCCCCGCGGATGCGCGCAATCAGCCCGTCCTTGCAGCCGTCGGCGGCGCCTGGACCGAAGCTGACCGCCTCGTCGGTCCACGCGGCATCGCGCGCCGCCATATCGGTTGCATCCGGATCGGGCAGCGCGAGCAGCGCCGAGACTTCCGTCTCCTTCGGCTTTGCCGCCGCGAGCGCCACTAGCGCACGGAAGATGCCCTCATAAGCCGAGCGACGCTTGCGCAACCGTTCCGCCATGGCCGCAAGGATGTGCGCCGGCTGCGCCAGCATGTCGCGCGCTTCCGCCACCGACAGCGTCGAGAGAAATTCCAGGAACAGCGGCAGGAAGTCCGGCAATTCGGCCGGGTCCGGAATCAAGCCGGCCTTGTCGTATTGCGCCTTGAGATCGACCATGGCCTGGCCGCGATCGCGGCTCTCGCCGTGCACATGTTCGAACAGATGCAGCGACAGCGACCGTGTATGATCGAACAGCAGCACGTAGCGCTCCTGCAGATCGTAAAGATCGTCGCCGGCGAGCTCCTTCAACAAGCGGTGCAATTGACCGCGCACGGCAAAGGTGATTGCCGGCTCGTTTTCGATCGCTTCGCTGATCTCGCCGGCCGCCTGTTGCAATTCGGCGCTTGGGTAGGTCAGCAAGCCTGAGAGCGCTTTCAACACCTTGATCATCACACGACCTCCATCGACGTCTTGGCGCGTTTGGGCGTGCCGAACAGATTGGCTTCGCTTGTGCCGCCCGAGCAGCCGTTGCCGAACGAGAAGCCGCACGAGCCGCGCAGGTCGTAGGCGTCCTCGTTAGTCTCGCGATGTACGGTCGGGATGACGAAGCGATCCTCGTAATTGGCGATCGCCATGGTCTGATACATGTCCTCGATCGCCAGCGCGCTGAGGCCCACCCGTTTGGCGATCGCCTCGTCGATCACGCCATCGACAGTCTTTGCCCGCATGTAGGCGCGCATCGCCAGCATGCGTTCAAGGCCTAGCGCGACCGGCTCTTCCTTGCCGGCGGTCAAGAGGTTGGCGAGGTATTTCAGCGGAATGCGCAAGCTGCGCACGTCCGGCATTTCGCCGTCGTGGCCGATCTTGCCGGCCTGCGCCGCCAATTGGATCGGCGAGAGCGGCGGCACGTACCAGACCATCGGCAGCGTGCGGTATTCCGGATGCAGCGGGAAGGCGACCTTCCACTCCATCGCCATTTTCCAGATCGGCGAACGCCGCGCGCCTTCCAGCCAGTTCTCGGCGATGCCATCGGCGCGCGCCTGCGCGATCACTTTCAGGTCCTTCGGATCGAGGAAGATCGACAGCTGCGCCTCGTAGAGGTCCTGCTCGTCCTTGGCGCTCGCCGCTTCTTCGATGCGGTCGGCGTCATAGAGTACGACGCCGAGATAGCGGATGCGGCCGACGCAGGTCTCCGAGCACACCGTGGGCTGCCCCGCCTCGATGCGTGGGTAGCACATGATGCACTTCTCGGATTTTCCGCTCGACCAGTTGTAATAGACCTTCTTGTACGGACAGCCCGA
>Ga0116223_10005245_pt1 | contig 10985 bp, 8 predicted proteins | sample Sb_taG_3_FD_90092 | JGI IMG/M metagenome (GOLD analysis project Ga0116223, IMG submission 90092) | Peat soil microbial communities from Weissenstadt, Germany - Sb_50d_a_PC metaG | ecosystem: Environmental > Terrestrial > Soil > Wetlands > Peat | place: Germany: Weissenstadt | collected 2010-09-21 | reverse complement strand
GGGCGGAGCGGCGGCATTGAGGTTCGCAAGACGTACGGCTAGCACCCCGGAGAGGCTACGCGTCCACTCCATCCCGCACAAACCCTGACTACTCAATCGCTTACAGCGCATCCGCCGCAAAACCCCGTTTGCCCGCCGCGCCAGTTCGCGAGATTGGATCTTTGTTTCTCATTGATCTGAAAGAACTTAGCTTATCCACGTCGGCCCTGGCCCTGAGTCGGCGTGCTATGTGTGGAACTGAGGGGGAAGACGCTGCCCAAACCGCAGCCCGGCAAATGCCAATTCTGAAACAACCCGAAGCCGACCGGTTCCCAACGCAAGCCGTTTCGCCCGTCCAGCCCGGCCGCCATTTTTCCACATCCCAAATCCTTGAATTCAAAACGAAAACCCAGAAATTGGGTTCGTTCCGTCAAATCGACTCGCACCCTGACCCTGGCATCGGCGCACCGCCTCACCCCCGATTTTTGCACAGAATTTCCACAGTCCAGACCATTGTATCTAATACCAAAACCGCAAAATTGGTTTCGTTTGGTCAAAATGCTATCAGCCGCGGCCCGTCAGAGCGGCTTGCGGCTGGGGAGCAGCCCGCCACTCTCGTCTCGCAAGCCCGCCAGCGACAACCCCACCAGGGAGGCAAGGGCGAACGAGACCAGGGACAGCACGATGCGCGGGTCGCGGGCGCCGCCGAACCACACGCCCAGCACGAGCACGGCGATTCCCGCGAGAGCCACCCGCGCGCCTTCGAAGATCAGAAACTCGCGACGATTCTCCAGCACGCCGCCCAACGTCGCCAGGCTCGCCAGGATGAAGACAAAGTACAAGACGCTCAGCCAGGTTGCCTGCTTGGGCAGCAGAGACAGGAAGTGGCTGTTGACGCCAATGAGCACGGTGAGCTGCACCAGCACGTAGAGGTTCAGCGCCAGGCTGCGCGGCGGATCGAAGCGAATGAAGTCGCGGTGCGGGTCGTACTCCTGCTTGGGGAAACGCGCCGCGACATCCGCGGGACGCCAGCCCGGAGGCGCGATCCAGACGTACAATTTATCGCGCCAGCCCCGCGCGTGCCAAGCGTCCTTCGCCATGGCCCAGTAGTAGTGCAGATTGGCCCACACGGGGTTCCAACTCCGCAGTTGGCCGCGGATGCCGTAGATGCAGGGCTCCTCGTCCAACTCCTCCTGGAAGCTGCCGAAGAGGTGGTCCCAGAGGAGGAACACGCCGACGTAGTTCTTGTCGAGATAGATATCGTTCTGCGCGTGGTGGACGCGGTGGTTGGAGGGAGTCTGGATCCAGCGGTCGAGGATGCCGAGGCGGCCGATGTGCCGCGTGTGCGGCCAGAACTGGTAGAAGAGCTGCGCCACGCCCACCAGCAGGAAAACGCCGAAGGGCACGCCGCAAAGCGCCATCGGCAGGTAGAAGATCCAGTTGGTGAACGAGCCCGTACCGGGCTGCCGCAGGGCGGTGGTCAGGTTGAACTCCTCGCTCTGATGATGGACCACGTGCGAGGCCCAGAACAGCCCCACAGTGTGGCCCAGGCGGTGCTGCCAGTAATAGCAGAGGTCGTAGAGGACGAAGGCGAAGACCCACGTCCCCCAGTGACTGGGCAGGCGGACCGGGGCCCCATGGGTGAGCACCCACTGGTACGCGTAGATGCCGAGGAAACCGAAGAAGACGCGCATGCCGGTGCTCAGGATGCCGCAGCTCAGGCTGTTGAGGGCATCGGCCAGGCGGTAATGGCGCGTTCCACGGATCCGGTCGACGATGAATTCAAGCGCGATGAGCGCCAGGAAGACCGGGACCGCGAGACCCACTGCGCGGCCATAGGTGCTGTCCATGTTGATATCGTGGCACACTACAATCGAATCATGGAAGCTGGTCAGGCGGACATCGCAATTGAGTTGCGAGAGCGCTTGGAGGCACAGCGAACGTCGTTTCGCAAGAATCCTCCGGGCCGCCGGGAGCGCGTGGATGCGCTAAGGCGGCTGGAACAGGCGCTGCTCAAACACAAGGACGACATCATCGCCGCGATCTCGCAGGATTTCGGCGGCCGCCCGGCCGAGGAAACGCTCACCCTCGAGCTGTTCCCCGTGCTGAACGAGATTCGCCACGCGCTGAGCCACCTCAAGCGCTGGATGGAGCCGCAACGCGCGCCGGTCGCGTGGCAGTTCTGGCCGGGACGGGCGCGCGTGATCTATCAACCTCTTGGTGTGGTGGGAATCATCGCGCCGTGGAACTATCCGGTGTTTCTCAGCCTGGCGCCGCTGGTGGGCGCGCTGGCGGCCGGGAATCACGTGATGCTGAAGCCCTCGGAGCTGGCGCCGGTGACGGCGCACTTGATGCAAGCCATCATAACGGAGCTGTATCCCCCGCAATATGTCGCGGTAATGCCGGGCGAGGCGGATGTGGCGGCCGCGTTTGCCGGCTTGCCCTTCGATCATCTGCTGTTCACCGGGTCGGCGCGGGTCGGCAAGCTGGTGATGCGGGCGGCCAGCGAGAATCTCACGCCGGTGACGCTGGAATTGGGCGGCAAGAGCCCGGCCATCGTGCATGCCTCCTATCCTGTTCGCGACGCCGCGACTAAGATCGTGATGGGCAAGCTGTATAACGCCGGGCAAACGTGCGTGGCGCCGGACTACGTGCTTCTGCCGCAGGAGAGGAAGGACCAATTCCTGACCGAGATGCGTGCCGCGGTTGCGAAGCTGTATCCGAAGCTGGCGGCGAACCGCGATTACACGCGCATTGTGAGCGTGCGGCACTATCAGAGGCTTTTGGGCCTGGTGGAAGATGCGCGGCGTAAGGGCGCCGAAGTGCTGGAAGTCAATCCGGCCCAGGAGGAGTGCAGCCCGGCGAACCGCGTCTTCCCGCCCACGCTGCTGTTAAACGTCAACGACGACATGCAGGTAATGCAGGAAGAGATCTTCGGGCCCGTGCTGCCGGTGGCGCCATACCGCGAGCTGGACGAAGCCATCGCCTTCGTGAACGCCCGGCCGCGTCCGCTCGCCCTCTACTATTTCGACCGCAGTGGCAGGCGGATCCGCGACGTGCTGGGACGAACGACGGCCGGCGGGGTCACGGTGAACGACTGCATCTTCCATGTGGGCCAGGCCAACCTGCCGTTCGGAGGGATAGGTCCCAGCGGCATGGGCCAGTATCATGGCTTCGACGGATTCGAGACGTTCTCGAAGAGGAAGGGCGTGTTCGTGCAGGGGCGTGTGACACCGCTGACACTCTTGCGTCCTCCCTACGGCCGGCCTGCGCGGTGGATCCTGCGGTTCCTAGTGGGTGCTTAGGGCGCTCGCAGCGGAGCGCCTTCGCGCATCTCGTCGGTCGCGCGCCGGACCACCATGTCTCCGGCCTGCAAATTGCCGAGAACCTCGATCAGGTCGCCGTCGGCAGCGCCCTTTTTGACGTCCACCCACTCCGCGCGCCCGTTCCGATCGCGCACCACGAAGGTGCGCTCGGTGGTCGTGACTACGGCGGTCCTGGGCACGAACAGCGCAGGGTGCGACCGCCGCACCGGCCACTTTACCGTGGGGTACATGCCCGGCGCCAGAGAGCCATCGCGATTCGATACATCCAGCTCCACGGGCATAGTGCGCGTCTTCGGATCGAGGGCGTGCGAGATGCGCGCGACCGTTCCCGCGTAGGCACGCTCCGGGTTTGCCGGGACGCGGAAGTCCACCTTGGCGCCAGGCACGATGCCGGCGACCACTTCTTCGGGCACGGCAACGACGAGTCTCAAATGTGAGACCTGCTGAATAGTGAGCAGGACCGGGTCGGCGCCGGGACCGACCAGGGCTCCCGGATGCACCAGGCGCTCCGTGACGACGCCATCGAACGGCGCGCTGATCCGCAGATATGCCTCCAGATCTTCGTGCGCCTTGGCGACGGATTGCGCCGCCTGGATGGCCTGCTGGCGAGAGCGCACCAGGGCCCGCGCTGCTTCCACCTGTTTTTCCGACTGGATCAGCTCGTTGCCGGCGACCGCTCCGGGCGTTTCGGAGGCCTTCTTCAAACGGTCGTAGGTGGCCTCGGAGGCGGCGAGTTGCGCCTCGGCTTGCAAGCGGTCCGATTCCGCGGCCTGAATCCTGGATTGTGCCTCGGCGATCTGCGCTGTCATTTCAGGCGCGCTGAGCTCGGCGAGGAGGTCGCCCCGTTTGACTTCACTGCCGCGGTCCACAAGAATCCGTTCGACGAAGCCGGGGACTTTGGCGTGGAGGGAGACGGCGAGGAATGGCTGAAACTCGCCCGGAAGCTCGATGGTGCGCGAGACGGGTTTGGAAACTACGGCGGCGAGGTCGGCGGTCTGGGCGGCGGCGGGAAGGGAGAGGAGGAAGGCGAGGAGCGCGAAGGCCAAGCATCGACACGAGTGTCGATGCGGCAAACACAAGTGTTTGCGCCACGAGCGAGAGATGAACGGGATGGCGGGGCGGACTGGTATATTAACTCGCTTCATAATATCGGCTCGCTGGATCCAGAGGATTGAGTGATGGAGAACTGGTGGCCGCACGGCGCTGGAGAATTGCGTAGATCGAAGGCAGCACCGTGAGCGTGGTGAACGTGGAGACGATGAGGCCGCCAATCACGGCGCGGCCCAGCGGAGCCGCCTGCGCGCCGCTCTCCCCGAGCCCGATGGCCATGGGAACCATTCCAAAGATCATGGCGGCCGCGGTCATCAGGACCGCCCTCAGGCGGCTGGCGGCTCCCTCTTGCGCGGCCTCGAGATAGGGCCGGCCCTCGTGACGCGCGCGCTCGGCAAACGTCACCAGCAGGATCGAGTTCGCTACCGCGATACCGATCGCCATGATCGCCCCCATGAACGACTGCACGTTGAGAGTGGTGCCGGTGAAACGCAGCATCAGAATCACGCCGCAAAGCACGGCTGGAATGGTGAGGACAATCGCCAGCGCCAGGCGTATCGACTGGAAATTGGCGCACAACAGAAGGAAGATGACCAGTACCGCCAACAGCAGACCGATGCGCAGCCCGTCGAGCGTCTGTTCCAACGCCGGGATCTCGCCCCGCATCTTGAGGCTCACTCCCCTCGGCGGGGCGCCGGCGCCGGCCAACGCCTGGTTCAGCTTCTGCGCGGCTTCTCCCAGCGTCAGCCCATGGATGTTGGCGGTGAGGCTGACCACATGCTGGCCGTTGTAGCGTTCGATCAGCCCGGGGATCGTGCCTGGTTTGAGAGTGGCAATGTCGCGCAGTTCGCCTTTCGAGAGCGGAATCACGCCCACGTCTTCCTCGCTCTGAATCCGGTTCTGCGGCAACTGCACCTGGATCTGGAAGGCATTCCCGGAGCCCGGATCGCGCCAGTAGTTGGGCTGCGTGAAGCGCGACGACGAAGTGGCCGGCACTACCGAGTGCACCACGTCGGACATGGTGAGGCCGAACTGTCCGGCGCGGTCGCGGTCGACGTTGATGTCCAGCGTGGGGTAATTCATCTCCTGGGCAAATTGCAGATCGCGCAGGAAAGACAGCTTGGCCAATTGATCGCGTATTTTCTGCGCGTAGCCGTAGTCATCCTGCAGGCTGACTCCTTGCACCGCGACCTCGATCGGGGTAGGCGATCCGAAGCTCATCACCTGGGTGACGATGTCGCCGGCTTCGAAGGAAATCTGCGATCCCGGCAACTCGCGCTTCAGAGCGTCCCGCAGCTTCTCGCGCAACGTTTCACCGCGGGGCGCATCAGGCTTGAGGGCGATCTGAATCACAGCCTCCTGCGGCCCGCTGGTGAACAAGTGGATCAGGTTCACCGGATAGCTCGACGGAATAACGCCCACGAAGTCGCTGGTGATGGCGATATTGTTCTCGCCCGCTTCGCGGTGAATCACGTCGAGCGCGCGCAGGACGATGCGCTCCGTTTCCTCGAGCCGCGTTCCCGTGGGCGCGCGCAGCCGAATGCGCATGAGCGGAGCGTTGGCATCCGGGAAGATTTCGGTTCCCATGCCCGGCAGCAGCACGTAGACCAGGCCGATCGAAGCCGCGAGGTACGCCAGCACCAGGGGCCAGCGGAATCTCAGAACCAGCCGCAGGTAGCCTTCGTAAGACCGGCGTAAGATGCCAAAGAGTCCCTCGCGTTCCTCGCCGCGGTGGGCCTCCCTCATGAGCCACGTCGAGAACACAGGCACCAGGCTGCTGGAGAGCAGGTATGACGCGATCATGGAGAAGGCCACTGCCAGCGAGAGCGGAACGAACAACTGCCGGCCGACTCCGACCATGAAGAAGGACGGGACAAAAACCGCCAGCACGCAGAACATCGAAAGCAGGCGGGCCATGGCCGTCCGGCTGCACGCTTCCAGCACCGCACGCGCGCGCGAAACGCCGGGCAGCATGCGGGTATGGATGTTTTCGATCTCCACCGTGGCCTCGTCCACCAGCACGCCGACCGCCAGCGCCAGGCCGCCGAGCGTCATGATGTTGATGGTCTGGCCGGTGAGCCACAGCAGGACCACCGCGCTGAGGAGCGCGAAGGGAATGTTCATCACCACGATAAAAGCGCTGCGCCAGTCGCGCAGAAAGATCAGCACCATCAGGCCGGTGAGGGCGGCTCCCGCCAGCCCTTCTAAAATCAAGCCGCGAATTGCGTTCGTGACGTAGGGCGACTGATCGAACTCCAGCCGCACGTCCACGTCTTCGGGAACGGCCTTCTTGAAATCGGGCAGCGCCGCCTTCACCGCGCCGATCACGGCGAGCGTCGAGGAATCGGAGCGCTTCGTAACGGGAATGTACACCGTGCGGCGGCCGTTGACGTGGGCATAGGCGCTGACGAGATCCGTGCCGTTCTCGATGGTTCCGATGTCCCGCAGGTAGACCGTGGCGCCGGAGACCGGGCGGATGGGAGTGGAGAGCAACTCCGCGAGATTCCCGCCGAGCGCGGCGTTGGTCCGGGCGATGCGCTCGATTTTGCCGGTCCACATGTTGCCCGAGGGCATCACCAGACTGGCCTGGCTGACCGCCGCGATGGCTTCATCGGGCGAGATGCGGTACTGTTGGAGCTTGTCGGGATCGAGCGTGACGACGATGGTCCGCTGATTTCCGCCGAAAGGCGGCGGGGCCGAGACGCCGGGCAGCGTCGCGAACAGCGGCCGCACGCGGTTGATCGCGAAATCCTGCATCTCTCCTTGCGTGCGTATGGGGCTGCTGAACACCAGCAGGCCTACGGCCACGCTGCCGGCGTCGAAGCGCGTGATGAATGGCGGCACCGTTCCGGGCGGCATGAAGGCGCGGGCGCGGTTCACATAGCCAACGGTTTCCGACATCGCCTGGCTCATGTTGGTTCCCTCGTGGAACACGAGCTTCATGAGGGCGGCGCCCTGGATGCTCTTGCTCTCCACGTGGTCGATGCCGGTGACGTACAGGAAGTGATACTCGTAGTAGTACGTCAGGTAGCCTTCCATCTGGGCCGGATCCATGCCACCGTAGGGTTGGGCGACGTAGATGGCGGGATCGCCGACCTGCGGAAAAATATCGGCCGGCATGCGCTGGACCGCAAGCACCGCACAGAGGGCGATGGCGATGAGCGCTACTACCACGGTCAACGGCCTGGAGAGAGCTGCTAGTACAAGGCGCATTTACTTCCCCGCCCCCGCAATGAAGGGATCGAGGTCTCCTGCCGCGGCAGCGATCCCCAGCAAGCCGCGCCACACGCCGAGGCGCGCCAGTGCATCATCGATTTCCGCCTGCGTGAGCAGCCGCTGCGCCTCTGCCGTTTCATCGATGTTCCCGAGGCCGGCCTGGTAGCGTGCCGTGGCCTGCTGCGCGGCTGCGCGCGCCGCCGCCACCTGAATCGGAGTATTGGCGGCGATTCGCCGCGCGCCCTGAACGGTGGCCGCCGCCACGTTCCAACGCGCCCGCAGGTCCGCGGCGATCTGCTCTGCGCGCGCCGTCTGCGCGCGGATAATTGATGTCTGCGCGGATTCGCGCGCCCGCAGCGACGGCAGCTCGGAGAGCGGAAAGGTCACGGTGAACCCGAGGGCATAGTCCTGAACACTGGGAGCGAGGCCATTCAGCCCGCCGAGCAAGGCTCCATTGGTTTCGGCGCTGGTGCCCCGCGCGTACGCCGTTCCCTGCAAGTAGAAGCGCGGGAAATAGGATCGTTCGAGGACTCGAAGCTGTGCCTGGGCCTGTGCCACCACGGCATTCTGCTCGATGGCGATGGGATTGGCCGCAACGTTCAAGGGCTCGGCTGTCCGGTCGGGCGGCAACTGAAGCAGCGCCGGAGCGGAGATGGCCATCTGCGCAGGCTCGCCGCCCACGAACTGCGCGAGGGTCGCGCGCGCCACGTCGACGGCCTGCTGTGCCTGGATGAGCTCGGTGCGCGCGGCCGCCACCTCGGCTTGGGCGCGCGAAGCGTCCGCGCCCGGGCGCAATTGCGCATTCACGAGGGCGTCGATGGTCCGCGCCACGGTTTCCGCGCGCTCCACCCCGGCCTGTGCCGCGCGAACTGTCTCCTGGGCCGCGGCAATCGTCAGGTAGGCGTCCACGGTCGCCACCGTGACCTCATACCTGGTCCGCTCGAGCGCCGCTTCGGACTGAGCGCGCGCGGCGGTGGCGAGCGAGACATTGCTTTCGCGCAGCCCGAAATCGAATGGCTCCCACGTCACCAGCGTGCCGATGGCGCTGCCCCAGGCGGAACCCAGGTTGTTCGAGCCGATCACCGGCCCCGACATGGAGGGAATGACGCTCTGCGGCAGCAGCAATCCGAAGACGTTGTTGCGGGTGGCTCGATTAGCTTGCGCCAGGGCGTCGATCCTGGGGAGATAAGCGGTCCGGGCGAGCTGAATTCCGGCGGCGGCCGCATGGATCTGTTCCTGGGAAACGCGGATGGATGGATAGTTTTTGAGCGCGCTCTCGACTGCTTGCGCGAGGGTCAACGCCGCGGGCTGGGCCATCAACGAACTGGCGGCCAAGAACAGCACTCCCGGGTTCCTCAACTAGTCACCTTCCTCGATGAGCTCGTGAAACAGCTCGCGCACTTTGTTCTTGGAAGCCGCGAGCGCTTTGCGGCCGAGCGCGGTGGCGCGGTAGACCTTGCGCAGGGACTTGCCGTTGCGCACCTCCGAAGCGCGCAGGTATCCCTTTTTCTCCAGGCCGTGCAGCAAGGGATACAGGCTGCCGGGACTGATGCGATAGCCGTGGCGTGCCAGCTCCTCGATCATGCCGAGCCCGAAAATGGGCTCTTCCACGGCGTGGTGCAGCACGTGCAGACGGATCAGCCCCGAGTAGAGGTCGCGGTCGGCATTGTAATCGGAATTCGTTTTCGATTTTCGATTTCGGATGCAGATAGTATAGGGACGGGCCGGGGCGAATGTCAATTGCGAGCTCGCCCGGTCTTGGCGGGCGAACGAGAACAGGTTGATCCATAGAAAACTCCGTTGAGGCGACACAAGATGTGTCGCGGAAGATTATCGATTTGCTGAAAAGAAGAGGCTTAACTCAGGCCCGGCGACACATCATGCGTCGCCTACCCCAAAACGGGGCCAAGAACAAAAACAGCTCCCGGACGACGGGGAGCTGTGTGGGGCGCTAAGCCTCTTCCTGACTTAAAGGTAGCAGACGGACATGGCGGGGACGGGTGTGAAAGGGGTGGAGAAGCGGCGTGGGGTCGTGGGTAAGTGATTTTGAATCAGGGGGTAAGGTGGGATGAAAATATATTTCCCAAATCTGTGACCGGTTATCGGCCAGACGCATTCAGCGCGCCGTATGTTACCGCGTGGCTGTCCGCTCCCACCACCAGGCCGGGAGCGGCGCGTCCCGATTCGACGATCAGTTGATGGCCGATGCCCTCGCCCACCTCCCAAAGCGCGATGCCGTGGAGCGCCGCGAACGCGCGCATGCGGTCGTGCAGTTGGGTGGTGGTCCTGCTTTGAGCCGGCGCGTAGTGATCGAGCGCCAAGACGATGCGCTGTGGATCGAAGACCCGTTGCCCGCCCATGGCCTCGAAGTAATCGAGGGCCATCGGCGTGGAGCCGTCTGTGCCGAGGGCGCAATCGACCTCGCACACCACTACATCGCCGGCGCGAGCGTCCCGCCCGGATTTTGTGGAAAGGACTTTTCCACAAACAGGATAGCCACACCCGGTAACGCCGGCGGTCTTGCCGCCGGCCGCTTATAGCAACGGAGTTCGGGGCCGGGCCTGCCCGGCCCCCATTCAGGAGCATGCCGTCTCGACGTTCAACTCGGCATCGGAGGAAAAATCGTCCAGAACTTCGCGCAGTTGTGCCAGCTTCGATTCCAGCAGGCGGCGTTCCGCCTTCGTGATGTCGCGGACCCACGGAAGCAGGGCACTCACTTCTTCGTAAATCCTCTCGGCCTCAGCCCTGTACGCCTCGCGACCCGCCAGTCTGAGTCCGGAATCCAATCGATTCGTGATGAATACCACGAGTTGCCGATCGGTTTTGGCGCGCAACTCAAAGAGCTTGCTAGATTCCGTCCTGGTGTTCATATCGTCAGCCGCATCTACTAATAAGACGTTCGAACTGGCGATTCCGATCAAAAAAAAACGGAAAACGGTAAAATTATCGCTCGAATGGGCCGTCCCCGGGGCGGGGACGGCGCCGCCGAACTTTACTGAACGTCTATCGTCTCGACTTTAAACGTGTTGTCCCCATCCTTTGTACCGGTCACTTTCGCCGCTATCTGCGGGCTGGGGGACTTGCTGGGGTCGGTGGAACGGTCGGCCCGGCCCTTGAGGGCATCCATCGCCTTCGTATTCCCGGCCTCATCGAACTTGTAACCTTGGCCGGAGACAACGATCGCGAACGTGGTGGTAGAACTGGTCGGATCGCAGGCAGTGACAGCTTTCTGTTGATCCACGCAACTGGCATCCACGAGCCTTCCCGTCCAGGTCTCGGCCAACGCCAGCGCGGCTTCGGCACTCGCGAGAATTTGCCCGGTTTTGCTCGCCAAAAGTGACCCACCCCGGGGGCCGCGCGAAGGAGCGTTTGGCGCGAGGCAACGCTGTGTTTTGGCGCGCGCCAAATGCTATT
>Ga0116223_10005242_pt1 | contig 10991 bp, 8 predicted proteins | sample Sb_taG_3_FD_90092 | JGI IMG/M metagenome (GOLD analysis project Ga0116223, IMG submission 90092) | Peat soil microbial communities from Weissenstadt, Germany - Sb_50d_a_PC metaG | ecosystem: Environmental > Terrestrial > Soil > Wetlands > Peat | place: Germany: Weissenstadt | collected 2010-09-21 | reverse complement strand
TGATTGACTCGACTGGGAACCGGACGAACGCCCAACAATCGTCTGCCGAATCGATTGTTGATATGTGTTCTGGCGGAGGCGGTCCGTGGTTGGATCTTGCGCGACAGCTGCGATGCCGGGACGGAGAAGAAAATTCCGCCGGCCTTCAGATCTGGCTCACGGATAAATATCCGAATCTCGAGGCATTCCAGAGTGTCAGCGCGTCTTCTGACCATCACATTACTTTCTATCCCGAGCCGGTTGACGCGATGAAGGTTCCCGGTGCACTGAAGGGGCTGCGAACGATGTTTACCTCGTTCCATCATTTTTCGCCGGAGGATGCTTGCGCCATTCTGCAAAATGCCGTCGAGGCTGGCGAAAGCATCGGCATATTTGAGGCCACCAAGCGCGCTCCGTCGACCATCGGCCTGATGTTTGCCGGCATTCTCCTGCTGTTCCTGCACACTCCGCGGATTCGTCCGTTCCGCTGGTCGCGGTTGCTCTGGACGTATCTGATTCCGATCATTCCGTTGGTCCTGCTATTCGATGGAGTAGTGTCTTGCCTGCGGACATATCGCCCACAGGAATTGCGTGAGATGGTAGAAAAACTGACCTCTTGCCAATACCAGTGGGAGATCGGTGAGCTTGCAACTGGAAGGATGCCGGTTACCTATCTGATCGGGTACCCTAAAGCTTGACTAGACCGTAGGCCTCCCGGCCCACGCCGGGAAGTAGAAGAAGGAGGACATCTCTCATGAAACAGCTGACATTCGCGGTGGCATTGCTATTGCTGTGCATTTCCTTCCCGACCTCTGTGGCGGCTGCCAAGGTGGAGGTAGAAGGCAAGGCGTGGCTTGACTCTCAAAAGGATCCTCCTGCCATGAATGTGAATGGCGCATGGAGTTCGGAGGAATGGGGCACTTTCCTTCTGACACAGACCGAGGGAAGCCGGGAGGTCAGCGGCAACGGCGGGGGATACCAGATCACAGGCGTAGTCAGCGGCAAGCGTCTATTCATGCTTTTCTCAACTAAGGGCACCGTGGACTATTGCGCTACCCTGAGTTCTAGCGGTGAAAACAGCTTGACAGGGACCTACTCCGACCGAAAGTCGCGGCTAAAATCCGGCCTTTGCCAGGAAAGCAGCAGGCCCATGATCATGACGAAGAAATAGGCGAGGCGGAGCAGTAGGCCGCAAATCTGCCCCATCCGGCACAACCGCTATGGCGAGGTCCGTAGTCTTCTGCTTGTCTTACCGTGTTTGCATCCTCCTCGCCTGCATCGGCAGCGTTGGGGCGCCGTCACCGAGCTAATCCCAGTCGGCTAGGGTTGTTAGCGGGAAGAGGGTTGCGGCGAAGGACGGCGCGCCTGAGTAACTAATTTACAAATGTCTTTGGCTGCATTCTTGACCTGATGCGCAGCCCCGGTGCCGAGCACTTCCTTCGCGGGATTGAGCAACGTGAATTCCTGCTGATGACCGGCCCATGAAGTCTGTTGCCAGGTTTTGCTTTCCCAGCGCACGGTGAAATCCGCGCCGGTCTCATCTTCGGTGATTGCGATCGCAGGGCAGGCCTGACTTAGAAGGCGGATTTGCTCGCTGTGGCTGGATGCGTAGTAGGTGCTTACCGTCGTTGCGGAACTCGATGCGGGATCGGCCGTTTCAACGAATACCCGCGGCTTCTGCGCCATCGCGCATCCGCACAAAAGGAACATAACTAGCAACTGCTTCATAGCCGGCCCACTTTGACCTAGCCTAGTAAGTTCAACAATAGCCCATTGGTGCTATTTCCGGCGTTTCTAGTCTTCCGATATAGGCCCTGTCCATCTAGAGCGGATCCGTAGAACCGCTCGACCTCCTGACCGCGCGGTCCCCGCATGAAAGAAACTTGCTCACCGAGCTAATCCCAGAGCGGAAACCATAGCCAGAAAAACGCGACTCGCCGACCCCACCGGATCGAGCAAGACTCTGCGGCGCTCCAGCATCGCGGCCACCGGTTGTCCCTTATAGCTGGCGATTTGCCGGTAGCGTGAAATGAAAAACAGTGCCCGCAAGAAAAGTTTCCATCTGAGCGGGGCAAAATAATCAGGCGTCACGAACGGTACCGCATGGCCGTCCTTCACTTCGGCGATAAAGTCTTTGAACGTTGCGGCTCGCGACAGAGAGAGAACGGAACTGGCGACCAGCAGATGGCTGTCTCCTCCGCCCACCACGGGTTTGCGCCATTGCCGGGCAAGTTTCAGAACGCGATCGTTCTCCTCTCGTGGCCGCATCCCGTTTACTTCCAGGGCATGAATCGCCCAGCCGTAGCGGGAGAGCAGTTCCGTGACGGGTATGGTCTCCGCTCCCGGTTCCCAGGCGACGAGAGGATGGTTCAAGGTGACCAGGCAGCCGCTAGCGGCGAGAGTTTCGAACAATTCGTCGTAGCGTCTACCCCGCGCAGCTGATTGAATTCGATCGTGCGTTTCGGCGATTGCGCTCTCGGGCAGCCCGCTCAGTCCAAGGTGAAATAAGTGCCCCTGGTACCAAAGGGACAGTTCTTCGCCGAGTGCGATGCGGCCGTTCAGATCGGGCCGGCCGCGCAGCAGAGCGAGGCTCCCGGCAAATTCGTCGTGATCGCTGATGGTCAGGTGAACCCCGTGGAAGCCCCAAGCCGCAGCAGCTGCGGACTCCATCTGATATACGTCCTCGGGCGTGTAGGGCGGGTTATATGTGACCTCTGCATAGTTCAGTCCGGCAACGCCATCGAGGCCGAACGCCCTCTGTAGTACTCCACTCAAGGGGCGCATGAAAGCCAGCTTGACAACATGGTTTAATGCCGCCAGCTTCTCCACGGAGTGGCACGAGTGGTTGTGCAGGGAAACCGCGAAGCCGAACTCCCGGTCTGGGTGGGGACACTCGCGGTAGGTATAGTTCTCAATCTTCCAGGCTGACCGGCGTCTCATTCCGTTCCTGATGGGGGATTCGCAAGTGTAATTTCACTCGTGACGCCCAGCAAGAAGAAGTTGTCGCACAAGAATGCGATCTGATACTCTTCGACGACTGGGGAGGCGGCTGGGTCTGGCTGGCCGGGCACGTTCGCGAAAGCCAGGGGGTTTTCCCACAGAAACCGGCGGCGGCGCACAACAGACGCTCGACCCGGAGCGTCAAGGCAAATGCATAAGCCCATCAAGTACCTCGAAAAGGCGATGTCAATTGCCGCGAACGGGGCGTGGCAAGTATTTTGTTGGAGTAACAATCTCTTTCCCGAAAATCCATCATTCACACCCAGGTGGTCGGATAAGCCGCTGCTGAAGTCCCGTGAAAAGTCGAAGCCTCCTCTGGGCTGGCCGCGGCAAACCGATTCGTTGTGCCCGCGTTGTGTGCCAGAGATTCGTCAACAAATTGTCGACGGCAAACAGGATTATCGCGTCCTGTTGAACGAAACGCCCGGTGAAATCAAGGCGCAGATTATCGAGCGCGACGGCAAAATCCTGATGGTCAAGGATTGCCCGGTCCACGGATATTTCGAAGACGTCATATCCATTGATCCGCAGTTCTTCCGGCATCTGGAGGAGACGTTTCCCGGCCGCGATATCCGTGCCCACAACGATGAAAAACTGCACAACCACGGCAGCAGCACCATCAAGCACGGGCGAGGCTCGGTTCTCACCGTCGACCTGACCAACCGGTGCAACATGATGTGCGATCCCTGTTTCATGGATGCCAACCAGGTCGGATTCGTACACGAGCTTACGTGGGAGGACATCAAGACGCTGCTCGATAACTCATTTTCCATCAAGCCGCGGCGTCAGATGTCCGTGCAGTTCTCTGGGGGTGAGCCAACCCTGTCCCCGCATTTTCTAGACGCCATTCGCTACGCCCGTCAACTCGGCTACGACAGCGTGCAAGCGGCAACCAACGGCATCGAGTTCGCCAAGAGCCCCGCGTTCGCCCGGCAGGCCGCAGAAGCAGGTTTGCGCTACGCTTATCTCCAATTCGACGGCATCGGCAACCCGGCGAATTCTCATCGCAACGTCGGCAACCTGTTCGACCTGAAACTGCGGGCCATCGAGAACCTGCACTCCAACGGCGTCGAAGTCGTGCTCGTGACCACCGTCGTCAACGGGATCAACAATGAGCAGGTGGGGCGCGTGGTGCAATTCGCCCTCGACAATCCTGACAAGATAGCCATGGTGTCGTTCCAGCCGGTGTCTTTCACGGGCCGCGACGAGGCCATCACCGACGAACGCCGCAAAGCGCAACGCTACACACTCTCGCATCTGGCCCACGATGTGAAAGACCAATTGGGCATCGGCGAACCGGTTCGCGACTGGTTCCCACTCTCGTTCCTGAGCACCTTTTCCGACTGGGCGGATCTGGTTCACGGGCCGGACGCCGCCTGGGGCCAGGTCGCCTGCGGTTGTCACCCGAACTGTGGCGTGGGTCTGGCGATTATGGTCGACAAAGAGACACGCGAGGAGATTACGGTAACCGCGTTCCTGGACGCCGAACAATTCGCCAAGGACGTTGCCAGGATCAACGATTGGGCTCGCAGCAAGTGGATGTCGGTCGCGGGAATGGCGCTGGCATTGGTTCGGAATTACGATGCGTTTCATGCGCCGAGACATCTCCGCGCTGTCGATATGCTGAGGAAGCTCGACAAGGGCCTGGGCGCAACCGAACGCGACTATGGTGACGTCTCTGGCACTCGGACCATGGCTGACATTTTCCACCGCCGCCGCGATCGCTGGAACCTGCTGTTCGTGGCGGGCATGTGGTTCCAGGATCTGTTCAACTATGATTTTCGCCGGACCGAGCAGTGCATCATTCCTTACGCTACGCAAGAAGGAGAGATCTCCTTTTGCGCTTACAACACCGGGATGGGCTGGCGGAACATCGTTGAGAAGATGCATATGACCGCCACCTTGACCAAGTGGTACGAGGAGCACGGACGGCATGAGATTTTCGCCGGCGGCAAACGCGTGAAGCTCAACAGTACGGAGCATCATCTGGTCTTGAAGGATGAGATTGTCACCAACGAGGTCCAGCATGACCTGGAACAACTCGGCGTTGCGAAGAACGCCCGCGAGGAGAAAGTGCGGGCCCGAGCCGAACGGCTCAAGCGGGACGAAGAGAACTTCCGCATGGCCAAGCTCTACCGCGAGTTCGTACTGAAAGAACAACCTGTTCCAGAGCTGGTGCAGATCGGGCTCGAAGCTACCGTGCCACCCGCCGAGACTGCCGGGGAAGCTGTTAGCGGCAGTGGAGACTAAGCAGGCAGGTTTAACGTTGGCTGGTTCGTCCGTCCGTCCTCTCCCGGAGCCACCGGGCCATGTTGATCCGGATTTCCATCCTGAGAAAATTTAATCCTGGCCACATCTTCCTGCCAGCCCGTAGCATCACCATCGCGCATGCTAGTCTGTATCAGATGATGGCCACGCGCGGTTCAATATGCTGGTACCAGAGAAGGTGCGCGTCTGGCTCTGGTCTCTGCCATCGGCGTTTCGTTTTCTACCGGCGTGACATGATCCCGCGATTCAGATTGCTACGCGCTCTGCTTGTGCTTTTGATTTTTCCGGGAGTGCTGGCCGCCCAGTCCGAGGATCTCCTGAGCCGAATTTGGCAGGGGATCGGACAAGCGCAACAAAAATACACGAGCAGCTGCGGGGCCCTTCCGAAACCCGCACGTCGAGCCTCATGGCGAAGCCTTTGGTGCTCCGCGGCAAGTTTTGCGCCGAAGGCACCACCCGATTTGCACTGGACTACTTCGAACCGTCCAGCATGCGGATTCGCTTCAACGAGAACTACCTCAACGTTACGAATGGCAATAAGACAGAAGTGATGGAAATCGGAAAAAGCGTTCGCCGGGCGCAGTCTTATTTCGGCCGGGATAACTCCCTCGGAAACCTGAAAAAAAACTTCACCATCACCGTGCAAGAGGACAGCCGGGATTACCAAATGAAGCTGGTTCCGCGGACGGACACTTTTCGCCGCAGGCTGAATTACCTGGTCGTAAAGCTGGACAAGAGGGATTTCTTTCCTCGGTCGCTGGAGGTAGACGGCAAGAGCGGCGTAAACAGTGTATTCGTCATCGACGTAAGCTCGATGAATCCGAAGCTTCCGGCCGATACGTTTGAGGTGTACAAACCACAGTGATCAATCCCAGGCCGATCGAGCGAAGTGAAATCGAGACGCTGATTCCTCACCGCCCTCCATTCTTGTGGATCGACCGGGTGGAAGAACTGGAGCCGGGAGTTCGCTGTGTTGCGGTGAAGTTTGTAGATCCGGCGAACCCGGTTTTTGCCGGGCATTTTCCTGCCAAGCCCATTTTGCCGGGGGTTTTTCTGATTGAAGCGGTAGCCCAGACCGCGGGAGTGATGCTGGGATCGGCCGCGCCGGAGGCTTCTTCGAAAAGCAATGGAGGAGTGGCCTTGCTCGCGGCCGTGAATCGCTTCAAGTTTCTCAAACCCGTGACTCCGGGGCAAGAACTGCGGATTGAAACCAAGAAGCTGACTGAGGTTGGGCAAATGGCCTGCATCGGTGGCACGGTGTGGGTGGACGGGGAGATGGTGGCGAACGGCGAGTTATCAGTGGTATCGGGCTGATGGGCGGACGATGATTGAGCGAGCGATGATCAGGCCGACGACGGAAAGGCCCACCCGGTGAAAAAAACGCTGGCGGGAGGCGCCGGAGCCGCAGCATGATGGTCCGTTGCATGCGCTGGGTGGGCGGCCTGGTGGTAGGCCATCCGGGTTTGGTTACAGCCCTGAGCCTGGTCGTTACCTTATTGTTGTATGCGAACATCCACAACCTGCGAACCGGCACGGACCTGACCGATTTGTTTGGGAATCGCGACCCACAATGGCGGGCCGCGAGCCAGATCGGCAAAGAACTGGGTTATGGCAACCAGCTCTTCGTGGTCATCGAGGCCCCGGCGGCAGGAACGGACGTCACCGGCCAGATGGAAGAAATGGCCGACCGTCTCACCGCCGACATGCAAGCCAGCGGGATGTTCCTGGATGCGCGCTCGGGCTTGCAGGACGAGGAACTGCTCAACCTGGTGCGGTTCTTTACCTGGAACTTTCCCTCCTTCGCTCGGCCCGAGCAAACGGAAGATCTGAAGCGGCTGCTGGATCCGCAACAGATTCATCAAACCGTTCGCCGCGCGGCAACCGAACTGGTCACTCCCTTCTCGTCATTGGGAACCAATTACTTCGTCGCCGATCCTTTGGGCCTGATGCAAGTGGAAGTGGGCAGCAGCCGGGGGTTTTCGCAGTTCGCCAATTTCGACCTCAACTGGGGATCTGGAAATCGGTTCTTCAGTAAAGACCACAAGGCGCTGCTCATCATTGCGGAACCTCGCCAGTCGGCCATGGACTACAAATTCGCCGAGCAGGTGATGGGGTGGACGCGGGTGCACATCCATTTGATGACCGCAGAGCCGGACGTGCGGGACTCCGGAGTGCGGGCCATTGCCGCCGGGGCTTACGTTTACGCGGAGCAGGAGCACCGGCTCATCGAAACAAATATTCGTCGAATTTCCTTGATTTCCATCGTGGGAAATCTGCTGTTATGCCTGCTGATCTATCCGAGGATTCCACTCCTGCTTTTATCGCTGCTGCCCGCCAGCCTGGGCATTATGTGGACTACGGGTGTAGCAAGTTTCTATCCCGGAGAAGTAAATCTGATCAGCCTGTCTTTTATTGCGATCCTGGCGGGACTAGGAGACGACCAGGTCGTACATTTCTTCAACCGGGTGCCGCAGGAATGGGCCAAGGGCGGGGCGCTGAATGATGCGGTGCTACGCACCTTCGAAACTACCGGCCTTAGCGTTGTCTTATGCATAGTAACTGCAGCTACGGCTACCGCCTCACTTGCCACCGCGAGTTTCAAGGGACTGGCAGAGTTTGGGTTCATCCTTACTGTGGGAATGTTCATGATGATGTTCCATACCCTGTTGACGGTTCCGGCGCTGATGCGGCTATGGTGGCGAATCTCCAAGCCGCGCGCTCCGCAAACCATCACCTTCCGGTTGCTTCCCTGGGTGGCACGGAAGTCCGTTGATTTTGTGGGCCGGCACGCCCGCCTTGTGGTCGGCTTGGGCTTCGGAATATTCCTGCTGTCAATATCGTTTCTGCCAGCCATCAAACTGGAAAAGCGCTTCGAGATCGCTGGTGCCGATAACCCTGCCGTGGCCGCGCAGAACCTGCTTTCTGCAAGATTCGGCATTGAGGGCAGTCCGAACGTGCTCTTGATCGCCGGCGGCGAGCAGGAAGTGCTGGGCAGAGCCGAAGAACTGACGGCCGGGCTGGAAGCCTATCGGCATCGCGGGGTAATCAAGTCCCTCTTCTCGCCCACAATCCTGCTTCCGTCAGCCCGAACGCAACGTGAACGAGCCAGTTCGCTGGCCGGCGTCAATCTCGCGGCCTCGGCCCGTGCGCTCGAGGAATCGCTGGGCGAAAACGGTTTTCGAACCGAACCGCTCCAGCCCTTTATCGATCGGTTGCGAAAGCTAGGAAACGGGCTGGGGCGAGGCGGTGATCCGATTACCCTGGAAACGGCCGCCAAGTTCCTGCCGGCAGGATTGCTCGACAACAGCATTCGCAAGACCGGGGACGGCAGCTACGTGGCGGCTATCACCTTTTATGGCACCGATCCCGATGCTGTCGAGGTCGTTCCGGAAGGCGTCATCGAATCCTGGCGAAAGCAATTTGGTCCGTTCGTGGAGTTCTCTTTCGACAAGATGAACCGCGACTTGCAGCGGCAGGTTCTGCACGACAGCAGCAGAGCCTTGGTCTGGACCGCCGCCGGGATTCTATTGGTTGTCTACCTTTGTTTCCGCAATCTCCGCGTTTCACTCATCGTGCTGATCCCGATCGTATTCGGCGTAGTCACAACTTTCGGCCTGTTGCTGCTGGTGAAACACCGTTTTAGTTTCATGTCGATTACTGCGATTCCGCTCATCATCGGCATTGGCATCGACAATGGCATCCACTTGGTGCGCCGATATCTGGAGAATGAGCCCAACGAAATTCTCGTGATCGCGAAGGCTTCGGGCGCGGCGCTGATTCAATCGAACCTGACTACGATCGTGGGCTTCGGGGCGCTGATGACTTCCAGTTTCGCCCCGCTGGTGGAACTGGGTCTGGTGACTTCGTTGGGAGTCGCGTTGGCACTGGCCGGTGGCTTGTTGTTGATTCCCGCTGTTATTCTGCTGGGGGAACGGCGCCCTCCAGCGACGGACGTGTCAACTGCCAGTGCAAGCAAAGGTTGATTTGGGAATGAGGGCTTCGCTCAGTGCCTGAGATTCGCGAAACTGTCATCGACCACTTGGTCACGATACCCCGGGCGACGACGGGTTCCTTTCCGTGGTTGTCATCAAGTCACCAATTCTAAGTTGCCGGACTTAATTTTGATGAAATCGTCGCTTCGCTCGGCAACGCTGTTTTTATTCGAGTCCGTCCCTGCGCTGCTCTACCGATTCGCAAGTTGCGGGCGAGTGGCGCCGATTCTGCTGTTTCTGGCCGTTCTGCTTTTACCGCTGACGGCGGAAGCCAGCCTGCCGCGGGTTGCGATCTCGATCCCGGCCGGTCAGGACCCTGCCGTGGGATTGAAAGCCGCCGAGCAGTGTGACGTCCCGGGCAAATTGATCGTACTGCCACCTCTGTCTTTCGGTTTCGAGGGTGGCGAAAGCTCCGCGAGCTTTTTGGAAGAGCAAGCCCTGCACAGCGTGCCCGAAGGATTCGAGGTCTGGCTGCATGTGGTGGTGGACGCCGGTTCACTTGCCGGCAAGGAATCCGAGCAGGAAATTAGCGAGCAGGTTGACGCGTTGGTGAAATCGATGCCCCTCTCGGCGGCCGCGGTCCGCGGGCTCCTGGTGGAGATTAAAGGATCGCTGAAGGCTCCCGATCTGTTGGCGTTCGGACTGGTGCGTCTGGCGTTAGCCGCAAAGGGCAGCAACGCCGGCTTGCGGTTGGCGTTTGTTTTTCAGCCGGGGTTCATCGGCAGGCACGGCGATATTGTAAAGAGGCTTGCCACGTACTCCGATCTGCTGGGAACTACCTATGCCGAGGGCTGGCGCCAGGATGCTGCGTGGATTGCCGAACAGGCGCTGAATAAGCCGGTCATTCTCAAATTAGATGCCGGAACATCTGCGAGACCCTCGCCGTTCGTGACGGCGATGCTCGCGACCGGCGGAAGCGCGGTGGAAATTGTCTGGGCGGAGCCACCGAACACCGAGGCCGCAGCGGCGCTGTGCGCGGCAAGCAGTTTCCTGAGCCGTACCATCACGAGCAACATGTTCGCGGCGGATTCCACTACTTCTCTGTTCAGTGTCGTGGTGGATGGAGTGGGGAACAGTGAGCACCGTTGGTTCCGCGCCGGCCCCTCGGATGTAGTGATTGTGGCGCGCGTGAATGCGAGCCCTGACTCACCGAAGACGGTCAAGTTAGAGAGCGTTAAGTCAGGACCATTCGAGATCAAGTGGTACGATCCCGCGACCGGTGCCGAACTCCCGGCGGGCGAAGTGACGAAGACTGACCAGGGTTTCGCGCAAACCTTCTCCTGCACCAGCGAATACGCGCTGATTTCCATCCATAAACAGAGTGAGTCCGATCAGACGCTGTATAACACCGTGGAGGTTAAGGGCGGAGTCGAATTAGGAATCGAGGAAATCATCGCCCGGTGGCAACAGAATCGCGAAGCGCAGAAACAAAAGCTGGAAAACTATCTGGCCTCTAGTTTTATGAGCCTGCACTTTGAAGCCACTAATCTGGGGCCGGGCTTCGACGTTTCGATGCAGCTCAAACAGTTTTTTAGCCGCGACGGTCAGATGGAACTGGCGCAGAAAGAGTTTTACATTAACGGGGTGAAGTTCGGCAATAATCATGAGTTTCCGCTGCCGCAAATCGAGCCGGAAAAAGTGATGACCCAGCCCCTCGAATTGAAGCTCAACGAACGCTATGACTACAAATTGCTCGGGACCGAACAAGTAAACGCGGCCATGTGTTATGTAGTGGGAGTCGAGCCCAGGGTG
>Ga0116223_10005240_pt1 | contig 10994 bp, 7 predicted proteins | sample Sb_taG_3_FD_90092 | JGI IMG/M metagenome (GOLD analysis project Ga0116223, IMG submission 90092) | Peat soil microbial communities from Weissenstadt, Germany - Sb_50d_a_PC metaG | ecosystem: Environmental > Terrestrial > Soil > Wetlands > Peat | place: Germany: Weissenstadt | collected 2010-09-21 | reverse complement strand
TCGGCGGCCGCCGCCGGGTCGGGCGCGGCGGGGGTCACCTGCCCGATCTTCTGCAACTGCGGAGACTGCTGCTGCCGGGAAACCTGCAAGTCCAGCGCATAGATGTCCGAGTTCGCGCCATCCACCTGCGGCGTCCCGTTGGGCAGCGGCGAGAGGCGGTGATCGGTGGCCTGGCCAATCAGCAGGTGGCCCGAGCCCAGCGGAAGAATCGCCGGGCGGTTATCGCCCAGGCCATCTGAATTGGCCAGCACGCCCGGGCCATGCCATTGCGCGCCATCGTAGTAGACCATGGAGCCGACCCAGATGGTGCCGATGGATTGTCCCGTGGCGGCGCTTTGGGAGATCCCCACCGAGCCCGTCGGCCGGCGAAACGCCAGATACACCGTGCCATCGGGATCGGTAGCCAGGCGGGGAAACGTGTTCTTGGGTGCGTCGGGAGCCCCGGCGCCACTGTTCGGCTGGCGCTTTTGGGCCAGGGTGGGATCGGGTTGCGCGGCGTACGGCCCCGCGATCGTCGGCAGGAACAACTGCGTGTTGGGCGCGCCCGGTAAAGCCGTCGCAACGTCCTGGGTGGTGGTGTACAGATCGTTCCCCATCAGGCAGCGCACCTGGATGGTATGGTTCTGATAGATGGCGATCCCTGTAGTGTCGTAGGCTCCGAAATCCTTGCCCCACTTGGGGCCGGACACCTCGTAGGCAATCCACAAACGGCTCTGCGCGTCGTAAGCCAGCGAGCTGCGTGCCTCGAAGCTGAGCGTTGCGGCGATCGGGAGGGGGTCGTCCATGCCGATCTGGTCGGTGAATCGCACGCGGCGGAGGTAGACATCATAATCGCCCTTGTCGTAGGTGTCCCACGAAATGGACACTTCCCCGTTGGGCGCCGCCGCGATGGCCGGCTCCCAGTTGCTGGCCGGAGACGTGGACACCACCGACTCGCTGGTGAACGTATCGCCGGTTTGGGCCGCGGCCAGAATCTCCAGGTTGTTGTTGCGGTATCCCTGCCAGGCGACCCACACGCGGCCCGTGGCGTCGGTGGCCGCTGCGGGATAGACGTCGGTGCCCGGATCGGTGGTGAGGCGGATCTCCGAAGACATGGTCCCGTTGGCTAGCGAATTGCGGGCGTAGATGTCGAAATTCCCGTTGCGCTGGGTGGAATAGAAGACCCAGGCGCGCCCTTGGCCGTCAATGGCGACAGCCACGCGCATCTCGTCCTCTGTCGGCGTGGTCACGGCAAAAGGTCCGGTCCAGACGCGCTGCGCCTTCGAATAGTGCAGCAGCAGGATTTGATCCATCCCGGTGGGGCGGTTCAAGAAGGAGAAATTAGTGATGGCCGTCTTCAGGCCGCTGATGCCCGTCGCCAGGGTGCGGTCGCCGTGGACAAATCGCGTGTAGGCCAGGTAGACGTCGTCGCCCGATTGCGCCATCGCCGGAAAATCCTCTTCTTCGTCGGAGGACGTCAATTGCAGCGGAGCGGCCGTGGGCATCACCAACGCCAGCCTGCCGTTCGGCATGGTGAACGTTTTGCTGCCTCCGAACGAAACGTCCTGGGACGTGAAGCTGAAGCTGCCCTGCGTGGTCGTGACGTTGAAGGTGACGGGCGTGCTGCTTTGGGCGATGGTGACGATCAGCCCGGTCTCCTGATAGAGATCGACCCCCGTCTCGTTGGGCCCGGCCGCCGTCATGCGCATGGTCAGCTTCCAGCTAGACGTCCCCGTGATGGAATCCGTGTCCCAAAGCCGCCAGCCCGTCAGGCTCAGAATGGTGCCGCCGGCGGCGGTGATGGAGCCATCCCAGTTGACATCGGTCTTTTCTCCGATGCCCAGGATCAACAGAAAGGACTGCGTGTTCGGCGACGTGATGGGCGCCGCCGGAGTGGAAGTCTGGGGGTAGAGCAATCGCCGGCCGCCGAAAACCGCCAGCGCCAGCAAAGCAACCAACGCAACTCGCATCCGCATGGCTTTTACAAACACCTCCCGGCGCCGCGGAGTTGCGCTCCCCGTCTGTATGGCCCCCTCCGTCAACGCCCGTCAGCCCCCACCCTATTCTCCGCATTTTACTCCTGTTTCAGCTCCCCGCCAAGCTTCGGGATTTCGTAGATTTCGTACACCGGTTCAGAAGTTCACTAACGTACTGCGGAGCCGCGACCGTAAGGGAGCGGTCGCCCGGAGACTTAGCGCGCCATTTCATAAATACCATCTCGTATCGAACCGTGGCGCAGGCACTCGTGCCTGCCGCGTCGACACTCGTGTCGACGCTTGCTCGGCGCCCTGAAAAATACGTTAGCGTTTTTACGAAACCACGTACTGAGTTGGGGCGTTCACGAACTCGCTCTTGCCTGCGGCCGCAGGGCCGTGACCAGGGGATCGCGCGCGGACGGGGGCGTCCGCAGCTCCTGATCCTTGTACTGAAGCTGATACAGCTTCCAGTAAATGCCGCGCTCGGCGAGCAGTTCCTGGTGCGTGCCCGATTCGCGCAGGCGGCCCTTGTGCATCACCAGAATGCGGTTCGCCCGCTGTATGGTCGATAGCCGGTGCGCGATGATGATCGAGGTGCGGCCCTCCACCATCCGTCCCAGCGCCTCGCGCACGCGGAATTCGGTATCGGTGTCCACGCTGGAGGTAGCTTCGTCCAGAATCAGGTATCGCGGATTGCGGGCCAGCGCCCGCGCGAAGCTGATCAGTTGCTTCTGACCGGTGGAAAGCCCGCTGCCGCGCTCGCGAATGGGGTGGGCGAATCCCTGCGGCAGGCTGCGGACGAAATCGGCGACATTCACCCGCTCCGCGGCCGCCTCCACCTCTTCGCGCCCGATCGCCTCCGTGCCCAGGCGGATGTTCTCTTCGAGCGTACCGGTGAAGAGATAGGGGTCTTGCAGGACCACGCCGAACTGGCGCCGCAACTCCAGCGGATCGAACTCGCGCAGGTCCACCCCGCCGATCCGGATGCTGCCCCGCCGCACGTCGTAAAAGCGCAGCAGCAGGCTGATGATCGTCGTCTTTCCCGCCCCGGTATGCCCCACCATCGCCACCGTTTCGCCCGGCGCGATGCTGAAGCTCACGTCCTGCAGCACCCAGTCCTCGTCCTGGTACGCGAACCAGACGTGGTCGAATTCGATCTCCGCGATCGCCGCCGGCATGGGACGCGCCACCGCTGGCGGCAGAAGCGCCGGTGCCGTATCGAGCAACTTGAAGATCCGCTCCGACGAAGCCATGGCCGATTGCAGTATGTTGTACTTCTCGCTGAGATCCTGAATCGGCCGGAAGAAGCGCAGGCCGTATTGCAGGAACGCGGCCACCACCCCCAGCGTCAGGGCGCCGCCGCGGATGCGGAATCCGCCCCAGGTCAGGATTCCCGCCAGCGCTATCATGGAGATGAATTCCACCACCGGGTAAAACCAGCCGTAAGCCGTGATGGCATCCTTGTATGCATCCATGTGCTCGCGATTGATGCGCTCGAACTCTTCCGCGCTGCGCCGCTCTCGATTGAACAGTTGCAGCACCACGATGCCGGTGATGTGCTCCTGCAGGTAGGAGTTGATTTTGGCGATGGCCACGCGGATACGGCGATAGCTTTGCGCTACCGTACGGCGGAACACCACCGTCACCAGGATGACCAGGGGCATGGCCGCCAGCATGATGCCGGTAAGCTGCGGGCTCATGCGGAACATGATCGCCAGGATGAACGCCAGCACCAGCACGTCCCCCAGAATCGTCACCAGTCCCGAAGCGAACAGGTCGTTCAGAACGTCCACGTCGGTGGTCACGCGGGTCACCAGCCGGCCCACCGGGTTGCGGTCGTCGAACGCCAGGTCGAGCTGCTGCAGGTGCTCCATGAGCTGTTTGCGCAGGTCGAACATGGCAAGCTGGCCGGTGTACTGCATGAGGTAGGTCTGGGCAAACTCCGAGAGGAATATGCCGAAGAGCATCGCCAGGTAGAGCAGCGCGATCCTGGTGAGACCGTTCCACGGGTCGGCGGGCAGCAACCGATCCAGAAACAGCGGAGCGCTGTAGGAGGCGCGCTGCAGATACTTGTCGACCGCGATTCGGGTCAGCAGCGGGCCGAGCACCTGCAATCCCGACTGCGCCAGCAGGAATACCAGCGAGATCCCCACCAGCATCCGGTAGGGGCGCATATAGCCCATCAGCCGGCGCATCAGGCGCCCGTCGTATGCCTTGCCAAGGACCTCTTCTTCCACTCGTACCAGTCTACCCGGTAACGCCGGCGGTCTTGCCGCCGGCCGGTAGTGGTGCTTTAGCGTGGAGATTGCAATCTGCAATCAGCACTTTGAAGACGCCCGCGCAGTCCGCCAGACGGTAGACTGTCGATAGAACCAAACGGGGCGTTCCCGAAAAGAGCCGCCCCGCCGATTTTACGAAAGGCGAGTCACGCTCAGCAGGCGGCTATGGAGAATTATAGCCGATGAGCGCGCGCAAAAAGTGGCCACTGAAGGTTTTGGCCGGTATTACCGACGTGTTTTCGCGCAGATACGGACGGACGCCGGCCGCCGCTTGGAGTGGGCCGTGATCGCCGTAACCGTCGCCACAATTGGAGTTTTCCTGTACAAGGTATTCGGATTGATCCCAACCGGACAGGTCTCCCTTAGAATTTTGCTGGCAGCAGTCTCCGTAGCGATGGTCTTGCTTTGCTACCTCGGCTCTTACGCAGTGCGTGCACCGTGGAGAATGCACAACTCGCTCCTTCAGGAGCGCGCTAGCATCCTCGAAGCGCTTGCAGGTGTTCGCGAGAAGTTGGCCGCGGAACAGGAACAAGTTCGGGATGCGGAGCGGCGGCTAGCCGACAACGGCCCTCAGATTAGATTGGAATGGGAAAAAGCGATAGACAACCCTCGTGGCGGACTGCTATTGACGTCCGACAAGAACGTGGCGGAATTGAGAATCCAAAGCGTCTCTAGGTCGGATTTTTTCTTGACCTTCGATCCGCGACGATCAATCCGGCCCAACGAGCCGCTGCGTATATCCGCGAGCACTCGTGACGCTTCTGGAACAAACCGCGATGTGCTGTACGAATTCTTCGCTTTGTTCAGCGAGCCGCTCCCGCTGGAAATTGAATACTGGGACATGAGGGGAAACCGGTTTACCGTGCGTTGGTACTTGGAGAAGCTTGAGCTCGAAGGATGGGACGGCCCTGAGCTGCATTACGCGCTTCGACAGGACCCAGGATCTTACCGCTATATCCCGGCTACGCAAGCAGGTCCGCCAGATCCCACACCCGCGTGGTAATTCCCGCTTCCAGACTCTTGGACTGATTGAGACGTCCCGCCGTCTGGTTCTTCCGCGCGCTCCAAGAGACCAAGTACGTAATCGCCTAATCTCTCAGCCTCGGGTGGCAGAAGCCTTGCGCCATCGGGCAAGCCGCACGCGAACTCCTCCATCAGGACCTCCCGAACCGCCCGAATGACGGCGGGCCTGTCAACCGCGATCCTGTCGTCAGTCTTATTGCACATTGCAATCTCCACGCTAAAGCACCACTACCCGCCGGCCCTAGCTCTCACTATTTCCGATAGCTTGCGGATGTTCTTCCGAGAGTGTCTTCCTGGTGGCCCGGCGAGGCTTCGCCGCCAGAAGAGACGTTCCCGGCAGGGACCGCGCCCCGACTCTCCATCGGCACGCCTCTTTCACCGTCCGTCGCGCGCTGCGGCGCGCGAGTACTCGTATCGACACATGTTGCTGCCGGTTGCGCCCACAGTGTCGGCGGCAGCCGTGGGCTTGAGTCCCGACGTGGCGGGTACGCCCTTTAGGGGACGACTCACATAAGTCGGGTGTCGTCCACGCCTACGATGTCTCAAGATCTTGGCCCCTACCGCTCTGCTCCTCGCGGCTACATCGGGTTTGCATGTCCCGCACAAGCGGGCTTCGGCTACGTCCGGGCGCTGGCCGATCAACAACGACGCTCTAGCAGCCGCCAAGGCGTCCGAGTCTGTGCCGAGGTTCGCACCGCTCTTCGAGGCGGTGCGGTTGAATCCGAGAGGCAAAGCTATGGACCTGCGCCAGCATCAGCACAAAAAAATGAGAGTTTGGAAGGCCGCCGCCTACAATCAGGTAGAGGCAGCTATGAGATCGATCATGATATCCGTGTATGCCGTCCTGCTAACGACCGCTGCACAGGGAAAAGATAGATTTAAGATTCAAATCCAGGTCGTCAACACCCAAACAGGTCAGCGCCAGTTCGCCTACGCCGTCCCAGAAACCGCATCACGGTCCACCACTGATTGCAATGGCAGCGCAACCGCCACGGGGATCGGAGGGACGGCGACAGCCACTGGTTCCAGCAACTGCACAACTACAACGACTCCCGGCCTTCCAGCGAGAACAGTGGTGGGATCGATTCCGCAGGTTTACGTGCACGCCATCATGTCCGATGGGAAACGAGTTACTTTGTGGTGCCAGACGGGGCTTCGTCGTTGTGGCAATCTCGGCTCGGGAAACTATGCCGCCGAGATCGATGGAAATTCCGTTTGGATTTACTCCTTCGAGATCGGAGGAAAGCGACAGAAGATCAAGTATCGCTACGCAGGCGGCTGGTAGGCGGGTTCGCTTTTTGCGCAAGCCACCGATCCCTTTTCTGGAAAGGGACCAAGCCTTTGTTTTTGTGACAGGATTGGATTGGATGAAACCAGGCGCGATGAGTTCGCAGAATCCAAAGCCAACTTGAAGCGCTGGTGGAAGCCGCGCAGCAGAGCCCCGAGACCCTCCAGGGTGAGTTGGACGGCTGTTTCCGGGATCGAAGCTGCAGTGTTACCGGACGCAGCCTGGGATGCCGTCGCGCGGGCCGGCGACGCGGCACGAGTGGTTCAAGCAAATTCGGCCGCGTGCGTGGTCTCCTGCGAGCCTGCCGATCCTTCTCCATGACGCCGTGACACAAGCCAGTGCACGGGTTCCTCGCCGCGCCTCTATGACCATGTCCGCCAGCGCTCAAAGTCCTGTTGCGCTTCCGCAAACACGTCCGCCCAGTCCTGCCGCAGCGGTTCCACTCGAAAGTCCACAATGGCTAGCCGCAGGAACTCCTCAATGGAGATTCGCCCGGTCGGGCAGTGCGCCGCAGCCAGATCCAAACGCAGGCGCCCGGCGCCGGAACCCAGGTGCAGATGCGGAAACCGAATCGGGCTTCGTCCGTCTGGATGCCAATGGTAAGTGAGAATTTCCCGGTCGTCGCTGTCGTTCAGCGCATAAAAGTATGCCGCCGTGCCGACCTTCCAGCTTCCCGGTTGATTGGGCATCTCGATTACGTTGTAGTGGTGCACGAAATCCAGTCTGAGCCGGCCCGTTCCAGCCAGAGGGACTGGCGATCCGTCGCCAATCATTACCGAGTGAGGCTTCTTGCTTGGATGGTAACCGCCGCGGACATCGAGAATGCTACGGGTGATGCATGATACGACGCGCCGCAGCGGCCGCAGAAACGATTCCACCGCTTCTCTCGGAGTAGCACCAGGCACTATAGGGCTTCAGCAAAGGGGATGAGCATCGAGACATATTCTGCGCGCAGGTCGGGGCAGCCGCCGTTCTGGGAGAAACGGCCTTCCTTCCAGGCGCGCAGGAACTCTTCTCCGCTCATGTTGAGGTAGCGGCGTGCGACTCTGTCCAGAATGGCCCGGCCCTCTTCATCCGTGACGAAGTGAATGCCAGACTCGATTTCAAGGGTGTCGTTCGCCATGTCGCGCCATCCATCTACAACTATCGCAGAAAGGGGATCGAACGACAACCTCCAGGCAGTGGAGTGGGGCGCGGCTGCGTTCATGCGGGGCGGCTGAAGCGGCACCGAGCGCTGGCACGTCGGATGCGCTCTCGGCGCACTCCAGAAACCCCAGGACAACCCACTGATTCTGAACTGCTTGTGGGGCAGCCAATCTTGGCCAATGCCACATAGTTTTTCGTTTCGGCGGCAACCAAAACATTGCAAAGGAGTTTTGTTTCGGCTCTGCCGCTGGCCGAAACGGCCGTTTTGCAATTGGCGTGGGTTTGGCACCCTTGACACCGTTGGGAATCGTCCGGCGGCATCGCGCCAACTGCTTGCCAATGAACCAGATAGGGAGCGGGCAAGAAAACTATGTGGCATTAGCCAATCTTGGCTGCCGCCGACTTCAGCCGACGCTCCGCAACCCGCGAGCTTTCTGCCACATTCCCGAAGGGATCGTCCGCCGCTCGTCGACGCTAGTCCGGCTCCCTACGAAACTTGCCAGTACACCGAGTACCTCTTCCCGAAAACACTGTTGATCGGCGCCAGCGTGACATCCTTCTGCTGTCCCGACGTACGGAACGTCAACGCCTTGTCCGCAGGCTTGATCCACGCAGCCGGATCTGCGCCCGCCGCCCGAAACGTGGGGATCTCGATCGCCGGCACCGGAGGTGGAGCATCCGGCCGCGGCTGGAAATTCCCGCGGCTGATGCGCGGCGCGTTCGGCCCGATGATCATCCGTTCCGTCAATCCCTCCGACCCCAGATCGCCGGCCAGCACCAGCGGCCCGTAGAGAAACGCCTGCGTCTGCGGCTGGTCGGGCATCGCTTCCACCTTCAGGCTCATGGGCAGCGCCATCTCCACGCGGTCGCCCTTCTTCCAGGTCCGCGAAATGGTCAGATAACTGCCCGGGTCGGCGGAAGCCTCCAGCGGTTTGCCGTTGACCTTCACGGTGGGCGCGGAGTCGAGCCATGCCGGTATCCGCAGCCGCATCGCCATCTGTACCGGCTTGTCGGAGTTCACTACCAGGCTGGTGCTCTGCTGCTCCGGGAACTTGGTTTCCTGCCGCAGCTTGAAGCCCTTCTCCTGCCAGTCCAGCTCCGAAGGAATGAAAAGGTTGATGAAGAGTCCGTGGTCGTCATGCCAATAGATGCTGTCGTTGAGCTTGGAATACTCCTCGACGCCCGTGCCCGTGCAGCACCAGAACGATTGGTCCTCGCTGTTGAACGTCTTCCAGGCGCCCGGATAGAGCGAGAGGTAATACTGCGTGTATCCCTTCTCCGGCAGGATGGTGCCCAGCCGGTGATTGAGCATAACGCGCTCGTAGTAGTCGAAATAGCGCGGATCGCCGTTCCAGCCGTAGAGATGCCGCGTGAGCTTCATCATGTTGTACACGCAGCAGCATTCGGCGGTGGAGATATTCATCTTCAATTCCGCGCCGAGTTGCCGCGGCGGCGTCGGCCAGCCTTCCCCGTTGCTGGTCCCGCCGGTCACGTAGCTGCGCGCGCTCACCACCTCGTACCAGAAGAAATCGGCGACGTCGTGGAAGCGCATATCGCCCGAAATCTCGTAGCGCCGCGCAGCCGCGATCACCTGCGGGACATGCGTATTGACGTGCAGGCCGCGCAGTTCGTCGCGGCGCGAGGCCAGCGGATTCACGAAGCGCTTCTTGGTGTAGCGGTCGCCCGCCTTGGCCCACTGGTCGTTGTTGGTAGCCGCAGCCAGGTTGTACAACGTCTCGGCGATGCCGCCGTATTCCACGTTGAGAATCTGCTGCATGTGCTCTTCGGGTTTGGAGCCGCTCCACTTGTCGGCCCAGTCCGCCATGCCCTCGACCACCTTCAGCGCCTGCTGGTTGCCGGCCAGGCTGTACATGTCGTAGAGGCCCGCCATAATCTTGTGGATGGTGTAAAACGGCGCCCAGGGGAGGGTGGGAGCGCCCAGTTCGGGCGGCCCCGTCCGCGGCTGCCCGGACAAGCGATCGAGCCGGTCGAACAGCTCCATGGGAAAGGCGCTGAGATATCCGCCGCCCAGCTTGTCCTGGCACTTGGCCAGCTCGGCCACCAGCTCGTCACCTTTCGCCTTCGCATCCTTGTCTCCCGCGGCGGCCCACAACTGCGCGCTGGCGGAGAGAAAGTGGCCCGTGAAGTGGCCGCGCAATTCGGTGCCGCGCTTTCCGTCGGCCTTCGCTTCCCAGCCGCCAAACGGCTGCGCGGAGCCCATCGCGAGGCCGGCATTCTCGCGGAAATTGTAGAGCAGCCGGTCCGCGGGCAAGCGCTGCATGTAGCCGCGATTCCACTCCGCGGCTTCGGTGTATGCGCTGGGGAGCAGCCTCACCGCGGTCATCGGGAACGGCTTGACCTTGGCGGGGACATCCTTGCGCGTAAACTGGATGGGCGCTTCGAACGGCGGAACCTCCGGCGTCGGCCCGCGCCGCTGCTGCTGCACGCTGGTGTTGGGATTGGGCGGTCCGGCGGGTGGTGTCTGCTGCGCAAGCAGGACGGGGGCGGCGCCGGCCGCGGCTAAAGCGCCGGCCAGTTGACGGCGGGTGACGGTGTTCGGCTCACTCATCTGGGTGCTCCTCTGTGGAATCGCTTACATTATGCCACTTTTGAGCCAGCCCCTGTTTTCGCTCGAGATAGCAGCCCCAGTCTCGAAGTCTCGTATCCAACCGTGGCGCACGCTCTCAGCGTGCCGCGTCGACACTCGTGTCGACGCTCGCTCGGCCGTGAAAAATCCGCCATCAGAGCCGCGCGCGTCAGCAAGCGGTCCGCAATAAGTCAGTGACCAGTGTACTTAGTGATTTGGGCGCCCGTCCCTTCACAGACTCAAAGACAAACCAGGTATGGCTGCTTTCTTGCTTGTTTTTAGCCAGCCAAGAACAAGACCCAGCTCGAACGGCATGTTGAATCGAGGGGCCTGCGGCCGTGTGCGGTCCAACTGAACGCGCGGCAGGTCGTGAAAGGAGTATAGAGTGTAGCTTTTGGTTCCAGTCCGAATGAGGCCAGTCCGGCAATGTACGCCAGGTAGAGATCCTGAAACCGGTCGTCATACGGTACGTTGATGAATGCAGTCTCCGGAGAAAACCCGGCCATCTACTTCTTCCGTGGCCCGGCGGGTGCATTTTTCGCCACTTTGACTATTCGGAATGTCACCTTGGCGGGGATCTTCTTCTCTTCTCCGGTCACCGGATTTCGTACCGTGCGCGCCTTACGCTTCACCCGGACCAACCGGCCAACACCCTCGAGCTCATATACGCCGGTTTTCCAAGCACGCTCCGCCATATCCGAAAGTCTTTTTGCGTC
>Ga0116223_10005239_pt1 | contig 10994 bp, 24 predicted proteins | sample Sb_taG_3_FD_90092 | JGI IMG/M metagenome (GOLD analysis project Ga0116223, IMG submission 90092) | Peat soil microbial communities from Weissenstadt, Germany - Sb_50d_a_PC metaG | ecosystem: Environmental > Terrestrial > Soil > Wetlands > Peat | place: Germany: Weissenstadt | collected 2010-09-21 | reverse complement strand
TGGAATGTGCGTCACGGCGCGAGGCGTCGTCTCGCGCAACTGGCCACTAGGCGTGAACTCGAAACGCTTGCCGCCGAGAACGTCTCCGGCACGAGAGATAACGTCGGGAAGATACGCTTGGGTCGGTGACTTCAAAGCGACAGGCGGTCCAGCTTTCGGCTTCGGGAACACGAGCCACTGAGTGAGGACGTATCCAGCGACGCCCCACATCGCGTACGACGGCTTCATGCGGTACAGACCGTAAACCGCGAGCGCAGCTCCCGCGCCCTCACCCAGAGTCAGCCCAGGGTGCACGGCAAAACGCGAACGATTTGTCGGGATCGGCTTCTCCGTTTCGACCGCTTGAAGGATCGTGGCCGACGCTGCGTAGAGCGCGCCGCCTAGAGCTATGAGTGTTCCGTTCTTCATGGTTTTTCAGCTCAAATGAGAACATGAAAGTTCGGGCATGGATACAGCCGCTAACTGTGCGGAATCGCTCCATTCAGCGTGCGACTGTCAAGGTACCGGATAAGCATGGAATAGGCTCGATTGATGTCCAGGACCCGCCAGCAAGCCCAGTCCCGATTTTTGGCATGTGCAAACTCGCCGCGGGCATCATGTTGTGCCCAGGCGACCATATTGACGGGTGGCGGGTCCACGCATCAGCGGTCTTTGCGACGTCTGTGAGGCATTCCTCGAGTGCGTCGTAACGAATTGGCGGTCCTTTGGATCCTGTCTTGATCCCGGCTTGGGCGACCATGTTCGCGATGGTGATATGCGGCGTGACTTGCACATAAAGTACTTTGCCTAGCCCGAACTCTTTTCGCTTGTACCATTCTAGATAAGCGTCTCTCACGGCCGGCCACTTGGCTGATATCGCCATGACGTAACCGCGTCCCCACTTTCCGATGTTGTTGCAGACGTGTGGCAAAATCTTCTGACCCGGCGCGAGCGGGTTCGTTGCATCACCGGTGACGTAGCGAATCATGTCACGACTGCGTCCGCAAAAGCTTTGTCTTAAACTCGGCGTGCATGGTGCGATGGTCGTCGCACAGCTTGATCTCGGCACCTGCGACATTGCCCCATAAGAAACCCGTAAGGAGCGCCACCTCGACATCTTGAGCAGTGACTACGCTTCGCTTTTGCGGGTGAAGCGATGCGGGATTCACGGGGCAGTGCGCCCACGAGTCACAGAGAACACATGTCATTCGTTGGCCTTTCCAGACTGGCTCAAAACGTCGGCGTCGCTTTTGGGTTGAGTAACGCGTCCCTGAGGACAGAAATGAGCGTTTGTTCCAAGAGAATCGGACGTCGCCATTCGCTAGATACCGAACCCGATAGCCATCGAAAAGAACCGCACCGCCCGCAACACTGTAATCGAGGCGACTCCCGTGAGGCGCTCTGGTTCAACCATTCGATGGAATGCTTGCACTGGAATATCTCGGTGAGTGGTGTCGTCATGTCTTCACCTTCGCAAGGGCCTCGTCTACGGTCCACATCCGCGACCCGCCACATCTCACGCATGCCTCGAGTGAATCGGCGCATCCATCGCAGAGCCTCGGCACGCGGGTATTGTGATGCGAGAACTTGCCCTCGCACGAGCCACAATCGAACTCGGTGAACGCCTGTCCGGCCATCACGACCATCACGTAGAAGCAAAAGGGGCACTCGCGCGAAGCCTCACGAGCCTCGCGGCCTTTGTCCGCACGAGCCTTGTCGACACGCAAGATGAAGTCGCGGAAGTGCATCATGCGAATCTTGCCAGTGCTCTCGATCATCTCCTTGGTCCAAGCCATCACTTCTTACCGCATCCTTACTGCTTACTACTGCGTCCGCGATTAGGACCGTTGCCACGACGTCGAAAGTCAGAAGTCATCTCTTTGAGAGTCTGGCGAAGATTTTCTTGCTCGCCGCTACTGAGTGAGTGAAGCACTGTCGAAAGGATCCAAGTGGACGTTGACATGCCTGCATCCTCGGCAAGTGCCGTGAACCGCGCGAACTGTTCGGGCGTAACGCAGCATCTGATATCCACAGTCTTTTTCGGCTTCTTCATCGTGGCCCGTAGCCCGGTCCTGAGTAGTAATCCTCGACAGTTTCACGAAGCGACGTTTCGATGGCGCCCCTCGGCGCACCGTGTTTCGCGGCAAGCTTGATACCGGTCTTCATCAGAAAGCCCGCGATGGTGCCTGCGCGTGTGACTTCGTCCATGTCCGGCGTGAATTTTTTCGCGTTCTCGATGACGCGTGTGAAATTCACGTCGAGGTACTCGTGGAGATCAAAGTCTTTCATCGTTAGTTCCTAACCTTCACGGCCACGGTCTATTCGGATATTGCTGGACGAGAGTACCCGTTAGATCACCAACTGAAGCGGCTGGAATCGTGACGACGGGAAGGCTCGATGCCGGTAGAGGAGCCGTAGGTCCTATCGCGCACTGTATGGCGGGCGAGGCGATCTCGCCTTGACAGTCAGCCTTGGGCAGCGGGCTTACTTCCTCCTCTGTCGGCATCACAAATACGCCGTCGTTCGGTTGCGGCGGCGGCGGGAACATGGCGTGAGCACTCTGGACAAAGCCCGTGTCGCTCACGTCGAGAGGCGCGATGATGAGGTTATCTGGAAGGCCGAACTTGCTCCAGATCTGGTACTTCTCGCTGAACTCCTCCCACCCGATAAAGTGATCGAGCTTGAGCGAATCCTTGTCCCAAAGGCCCACGGTGAAGCCGCGGTTATCGAGGAGCGTCGAGAAAGCCGGCTCGCCGTCGTCGTCGCGGGGGTCGGGCATCCTGGTGAAGATCGTGACCTCGTACTCGCGCGTGCCCGACGTGATCCAGTTCGACCATTCGTAGACGTCTCCGAGAAGACGCCCACGAATGCGCGAGCGCGCGAGGCCCTTCTGGAATTCTTCGAGCGTTTGGATCCGGACGCCCTCTTTCGCGCGGCGCTTTTCTTCGAATAGCTCCCACTCGTATTGCGAACGAGCGTGGGCTTCATATGCGTGCCTGTACTCGCGCGCCATGAGGTAGTCGAGCTTCGGCCAGTGCTTCTTGCTCATCGATATGCCTTGTTCTTCTTGAGCCGCTTTGCCGCACTCCTACCTTTGCGTCCGCCGTACGTGGCCCTCCGCTCGAGAGTCTCGCGTGACGTGCTCCTCGCAGCCTCGATCCGATCGATGTCTTCTTGCGTGATGATTCTGGTCATAGGCGCAAGACTTACGGCTTGGCCCAGCCCTTGTACTTCTTCGTGAGTTTCTTGACCTTCTTGTCGGTCTCGGCGAACTCCCGCTTGGCTTCTTTCAGCGACGCCTTCAGGTCGCGCAAATGTCCGGCAGTCTCGCGCACCGCGTCGCGCTCAGTCACGAGCAGCTCTTTCAGCGCTGTGAGTTCTTCGGCTTGTTCGAGTGTCATCTGCTTCTTGGCTTTGGTCATGGTTTTCTCGATTCTTGTTCCAAACATCACTGCAAAACTTCGCATGGTCATGACTAGTTCACATCAGGCGAGTACCCCACACAATCGCAATCGTCGACGAGGCACTCACCCCACTCTTTGGCGATGGGCCGCCCCCGATGCAGCTTCTCCTTGAAGGCCGTGGGCTTGTGGTCGTCCCTCGAGTCTTTGCACCGGCACCTCGGCGCGGGATTCGAGTTTCGGATGACCTCGTAAAGGGTGCGCGTGCTGTCGGGGTTTCGTCTGTCCTGTGTCATGTCTTTCTCTCGTCGTAGCGGGACCGAAAATATCACACGTGGAGCGGTTGTGTCCCACTCCACGGCACTTTGTGCAGCGTTCGTGGTCGCGCGTACGCACGCATCCCTTCACGGTTCGTGCGTGAGCCTTGTCGTATGTGTTTCGCTTGACGGCGCACGGGGCACAATGGAGGCGTTTGCGTCTAGCTGGCCTTTTGCCGCACTCGATGCAGACTCCACGCTCGGCGCGGCGCTCCCTTGTGGGGTTACCTTTTCCCATTTGTCTTCAACTCAAGAGCTTGAGTTCGATCTCTCGGATTTCGCGCGAGCGCTCAAGTCCGAGGATGAGTTCGCCAGGATCGGACGCGATGTGCTCGTAGCCGTAGAGCGCACCTGCCATGGCGCCCGCCATCGCGGCTACCGAGTCCGTGTCGCCGCCCACACGAATTGCCCTCTCGACGGTGTCCTTGTACGTGCTGCTCGACAGTAATGCTGCAAAGGCTGCGGGCACCGATTCTGAGACGCGCGCACTCGGGCCGCTCGACTGCTGGCCTCGACCCGAGAGGTACACTCTGAGAATCATTGCTTCGGGATCCTTGAAATCGGCCACCATATTTTTGAGGTCTTCGAGCGCGAAGTAGACGCGCGATTTCTTGAGTTGTGCAAGGACCGTTTCGAGAAGCGTTTCCTCCCGACCGCCAGAGCAAAGATATGAGATCGCGACAGCCATTGCCGCCGATCCCTCCTTCGCCTCGTCCGACTGGTGCGTAATGGCCGCGTCGATGCGAGCCCAATGGGCGGCAGCACCGAGTCTTTCGGTTCCTCGGTTCTGGAACATGCCGATAGGCGCCGCGCGCATCGCAGTCCCGTTGCCCTCGGCGCCCTTTTCGCCCGCCTCGTACCACGGAACTCCGGTTGCGAGTCGTGCGAGCGCTTTGCGGGTCGAGCCGCCCATGCCGCGAGCGTCACCAGACTGAAACCACGCGAGGTATTTTCGCGCCGCGGTCTCGGGATCGTAGAAACCCTTCTCGAAGAGTGATGCTGCGAGTGCGATCGACATTTGCGTGTCGTCGGTGAACTGTCCCGGCCCGAGCTTGTGGAACTTCGACGCCTCGTAGCCGCCCTTCCAAGCCAAGAGCGTCGGCGTGGTCGGAGCTGCGGTTTCGAAGGGCATGCCAAGAGCGTCCCCAATGGCCAAGCCGACGAGCGGAGCCGGATCGGAATTCATATGCCGCCCAAGCTCAATGAACGATAGAGGCGTCCGTAGAGCGGATGAAAGGTGACCACGCATTGGCCAAGTACAGCGTCTTCGACGGTCTGCGGAAACGTAGCGACCCATACCCAACGACGATGATCGCCGCGCTCGCGCTTCTCGGCGCGAAGGGCATCGAGAATGTGCCTCGTCACGTAGGCTTTCTTTCTGCGCTTCTTCATCGGTTCACCATAGCAATCGATTCAGCGGCGAACTGTTGAATGACGTGTGCCTCGTGCAACGTCATTTTGGCTGCGCGCATCGGTACGAGCGTCCCGTCTGCGATGATTTGCATACGCGACATCAGAAGGTTCGCAAGCTTCTGTAGCCGTTCCGCTCGCTCATTCGCACTGGCGAGCTGCGCGGCTACCACGCCAGCGCACAGTCCTGTGTGGCCAGCACCTGAGAGGTATTGCGATCCCGATGGCCGTCTGCGGATGAATGTCGAGCTGTGAGACGATGTCGCTGAACTTTCCTTCGACGTACGTGCAGTTGTCGCGGAAAAACCGCGGCTTGCGGATACCGCAGTCGATGCCGACGTAGTGGATGCGCGGATCAAAAACCACGTGCTGGAGCGCCGTGGCGCATCCGACGTCGAAGACGGTGATCGGCGGCAGTAACTTGGGAAAGCCGGGCTTGCCCGCGAGCGGGTCAAAGTTGTGCATTTCGGCTTTCCGTCTCAGGAGATGCGCGTAGTTGACGTAGTCGCACATGAACCCGAGGAACGTGTGATCAATCCCGAAGCACTCGTCGCCATCGACTAGGTCGCACACGTGCGACGCGAATTCTTTCCGGCGCTCTTGAGCAACGTAGGGCAAGAGACCGGCGAGCGTGCACTGGGCCGCGTCCGAATCCGGATCCGTACCTTTGATCTTTCCGAGGCTCACGATTTTCTCGGGCATCATAATACAAGCTCCAGATCCCATGAGACGGGAGGTTCTTCTTCGCGTTCTAGCGCACATCTGTCCAATTCGACTCGAGCCTTCATCCACGCTTCTTCGATGCTCGACGCGTGTACCGTGACGCGCTGTAAACGCATGATGCCGACGGCAAAAACGAATTTTCTTTGGTCAGGCATGGCAATCAAGATTGCTCCGCTTGTGTTTGACGATCTCCGGAATGAGCCTGGACGATTGACCATGAGCCCGGAACGCGATGATGGCTTTTCGCTTTGGTAAGGCACAAAGGCCACATGACTCACAAGTCGTGTCTTCGCGCCTCTGAGCCGGGCAGACGATAACGAACCGACCCTTCGGCGTGCGCATCTTGTGAGGCGCATCCGAGGCTACAACGACAGTAACAGGGCCGACATCGAGATCCGCGAGTCTGTCGGCGTCTTCCAACGTATCCGCCGAGAGGTTTACGGTGAAGCCCATTGCGTTCGCCGCTTGCACGGCTTGTCGCTCAGTGCGTGTCTCGATGGGTTTGTGAGTGAACGTAAACCCGCGTTTTCCGTCGTTGGCGCACGCAAGATCGAGAAGCTTTTTGATGTCAACCGAGTTCCCTACTCCTTGAAGATCTCCTGCGACGTTGTGTCTCCAAAGCTGACCATCCGGGAGCCGCGCGACATTCGACAGAAAGCCTTCCCAGGAGACGCTGTTAGAGTCGTCGATGCTCTTCCAGAAGAACCCTACGTGGCCGTAGAGCGCGTAGCAACCTGCGGCATAGAACGAGCACGACGGCGGGCAGGTTCCGCGTTCAGACATCGAAGTAGGAATGGGTCCGGTCTTCGAGTTGCCGGACTCCCGGTTGAATCGAATAAGCCCAGTCGGTTTCGGGTCAACGCGGGTCATGCGCCCCAGTCGCTCGACGGGTGAAAGCGTCTCCCAATTTTTGTATTTCGCTTGGCACACGTTACATCGTCTGTATTCACGACCGTTTCGAACGAATTCTTGGCAGTCGCGCGATATTCGGCATTGTTGGCAATACCTACTAGGGAGGCTCGTCGGTGTCTTTGTCGCCGGACTCCTTGACGATGCGCAGGGCCTGCTCGAAACCAGAAAGCTCTGCGCGGCGAAGCTCGATATGCTTCTCCAGGGCCGTGATGACTTTTCCGACGCTGGCAGTCGGTTTGAGGAGTCCCAGAACCCGCATTGGTTTGGACGTCTTGATGGGCGCGCGTGTCTGATGTAGCGCGATGGCCAGCTTCCCGTTGTGCTTGCCGTTTTGGGTATTGCCGTTTTGGGCGTCGATTTTGGCGAAGGTCCCGTACCCCGTGCGAACGATCTTGCCACGTTGGACAAGGTTTTGAAGAGCGGATCCGATCCGACTTCGTTCGCCCGCGCCGAACTTGACGACGAGCTGGGTCGTCGTAGTTGCGCCGTCATCAATAAGCTCCCAGACGCGTTTCGAAAATGAAATTCTTTTCTCTGAGTCGGCACTCATGTCACTTCTTCTCTGCTTTCGGTTGAATCCAAGACTCGTAAATGTTCGCGATCTGCCTGAGCTTCTCGTGTACGAGCTTGTGGTGGCGCTTCAGTTCCACCGAGTGATCGTTGATCATAGCCTGTCTGTTTGCATCGTCGGCCCTGTCGCGCAGGTCTTTGATGATGCGCTCTACGATTTGAGTCTCAGTCATGAGCATCCTCCGCGCGCACTCGTGCCGAGCCGCCGCATTTGGAGCACGGTTGCCAGCCGTGACCCATGCCGACGAAGATCATGCCCGGCGGGTGGTTCTTCTCCCATTCCTTCGGCTCGCATGACGGACACGTCACGGTTTTTTCGGGTGCGCCGTGGGCCGTCTCGATGCGTCGCTCGATATCGGAGACTTTCTTTCGCGCGGATTTCAGTGAACGCCCGAGCCAATCAAGCAGATGCGCATTGGCTTCTTCGTAGGTTCCGAAGGTCTTATCCCAATGACCGCACAGTACGGCATCCCATCCATTGTTCGACCGTCCGCAGAAGTCACCGTCGGTGAACACCTGCCATTGATCTACGAAGGCTGCTCCGGGGCGGTCAGTTCTATCGGGGCATACCTCGAGCCAGGTTGAATTCACGTGGTACACGCAGCACACATGCATGATGTACGGGTCGTCTCCGTAACCGGAGACTCTGTAGTATTCGACGCGGTGCTTATCGACGGGTTTGCCTGGCAACGCGAACGGTGGTTTAGGGTTGATGCTTTGGGCGGCGGTAGCGATCATTGCTTATTCCATGCGTAGAGGATGGCAATCATGAGAACGAATACGATGAAGAGAGCGAGTCTTGTAGCGATGATGCGATTGACTCAGCTCTCGCAAGCTCGAATCGCGATGACGTCACAGTCGCTACACCGATAAGAGCGCTCGTCGTGTACGTCGTCGCCCACGAGCCGCCGGAAGTAGCGGCACCGTGGGCAAAGACAGAGCGAAACGACCGAGCCCATCGTCACCCGACGTTGAGAAAGAGCCAGAGCCCGAACTTTTTCTTGTCCCAGAGGCCGAGTTTGGTCATGTCGTCCCTGAAGTCCGAGAACTTCAGCTCGGCGGCGTCGTCGTCATCGTCATCGCCACGAACGACCCATGAGTCATCGTCGGCTGGCTTCTCGGGAATTTTCGCGGCCGTGAGTTCGTCTCGGTGCGAAGGTGTATGCGTGGCAGTGAAGGCGATGATGCATTCATCGGAATCTCTAGCGTCGTAAGCCCCAAGGTTGAAGAACTCCCAGTTTTCGATCTCCTCAGGAGCTTCTTCCTCCTCTTCGTAATTCGGCTTGCCAGTTCTCGGGTCAAACTCGAATGATCGGTCGCCGTCAAGGCGCCCGATCCACGTGCGATTCTTGGTGTACGTTTTCTTGACCTGACCGTAGGTGGTCTTGATACCCCAGGCTGCCACGGCGCTGATGTCGACTCCCATGACTTACTGAGTCCCGTCGATAGGAGCTGAGGAGTACCCGTCTGGCGGTGGCAATGGCATATCGGTAGCGACCACTCGTGGGTCGGACTGCGCAGGCTTGGGTTTCGACCAGCCCTTGTACTTTTGCGTGAGCTTGTCGAGCTTCTTTCGCGCATTGACGACGTTCTTCTTGCGCTGCTGCAAGCGTTGCTCGATGACACGAAGCCTCCTCGTGGCCGCGAGCACTTCGCTCTTCTCTTTTTTGCTTCACCCTTGCACTCACCGACGTCTACTTGAGCAATCGTGAGGTTCTCTTTGGCGGCGATCAGCTCGTCGAGCTGCTCGGGTGTCATGACTTTCTTTGTAGTCTTCGTTTTCGTATTCATGCTTATTAGGTCTCGCTTTCTTTTCTTTCGTCTTTTTCCCATTCGACCGTAACTTCGCCCGCACTTCGGGTCTTGTACGTCTCGCGATGATTGCCGCGGTGGCCAGGCTCTAGCTGGCAGCGCATCGTCGCGTGGTTATCGCCGAAATTGTCGCCAATCTCGAGGCGTGCATTGCACTTGCCCGCCACGTCTTTAGGCTCCCCGTAACTCATGATTCGCCTTGGCCTTTCAGTCGCTCAGTCGGCGCGAGGCCTTCGCGTTTGACTTCATCCGCGATCTCTATCGCATCGATCACGGAGGCCCCAGCTCCGCGAACTTCCACCAGCATCTGCTCGCCCTCTTCAATGAGTCGCGCGAGCAGCGCCACGGCTTGATGTCCGGCCCCGATGCGCATCGCTCGTGACGCGTTCTGGAGCACGTGCACGTGTTCTTTCCCGTTCAACGTCGCCACGACGAAGAGTCCCCACTTGCCGTTCTGTTTGCCGAACCGGAGCTGAGTCTCCGCGTCGATAGGTACGATGGCCTCGACGCCGATGTCCAGCTCCACGATGCGCTTCTCGAATTCGAGCAGCACCGCCGACAGCGCTGCGCTGTCTTTCTTGAGCGCAGCGCCGATCGCTCGGACTTTTTCCCAGTCAATGACCGACTGAGGCTTTGCGTCTTTGGGTGCAGGCATGTTCATCACCTCTTCACCGGCTCCAGATTACGAAGCCGTCTTTGAGTATGTGTCATGTCACCTCCAGCTCCACGTCTTTGCCCTTCTCGGAGAGAATCTCGACAGCGTACTCCCAGAGCCAGGAGTTACCGTCGACCCAGAGCCGCGGCACGAAATACGTGGCGCTGCGTTGCGAAACTTTGAGCTGGTCGATGGGCACTCCCGGCATCCAGATGAAAGCTTCCTGCCCCTCCCACCTGACTTCAAAGGGCCAGCAGCCGTCGTCGACGTCTTCGTCGGCTCGGGTCATTTCAAAGTCGACTATACCGGCATCGCTCATGAGCTGCATGACGTTCGACCACGCATTGTCGAGCGTAACAGGGACATCGCTTTTATGCGCCCAGTTGGTGATTGCGGTATTTTGGTATCCACGAAATCCCATCACGCTGCTCCTCGTTTACGCCGCGCGGGCTTCACGGCCCTCGTAACAGATGCAAACCTTTCGGCGTTGCGTTTGGCCGCGCTCGCGAGGTACTCGAAGACGGCAGGCAGGTCCCGCTCACCAATGCGCCCGACTTCGACTCCACGCGACGCGCCCTTCCGCGGGTGAAGAAGCCAGAGCGTGAGCGACACGTGAGCGTCACGAGCTACATACACGTAGCCGTGGCCGTCGCACTCCGGACACGTCACTGGATAGCCGAGGCGCTTGCAGCGCTGCTTGATCAGCATGTGCCGGTTGATGGCGTCGTGGTTGTAGCCGCCTATCGAAGGACTTCCATCAGCGTTTGCGCCGTTCACCTTGTCGACGAACGCCTGGTCCACGACAGGCTTGTCCCAGGTCTTGCCATTCCACTTCGTGCAGAGCCGGTCCCCGTCGACGAGCGCTTGCGCCTCATCGAGGGTGATGGAGTGGCACCAGCGCGTCCCGCGCCCCTCGAAGTCGTAGAAGGCGTCGGCGATGGTCTTGGCCTTGGGCGCGTAGCCTGTCTCGTCGCACGCGTTGCACCGTCCGGAATCGCGCTCGACGGAGAAGTAAAAGTGGACGATCTCGTTGAGATCGTCCAAGGGCAGCTCGAACTCAGCCCACGACGCGAAGAACATCGGCGAACGCCAGCCCTCATCGCCGAACCCCAAGCCCGCCACCGCCGTTACGTTCGCCATTACTTCGTTACCTTTTTTCTTGGTTTCAGGATTTCCCGTGCGGCGACGCACAAGTCGAACAAGCTCTTTGCGTCT
>Ga0116223_10005235_pt1 | contig 10996 bp, 10 predicted proteins | sample Sb_taG_3_FD_90092 | JGI IMG/M metagenome (GOLD analysis project Ga0116223, IMG submission 90092) | Peat soil microbial communities from Weissenstadt, Germany - Sb_50d_a_PC metaG | ecosystem: Environmental > Terrestrial > Soil > Wetlands > Peat | place: Germany: Weissenstadt | collected 2010-09-21 | reverse complement strand
TTCTGCGCCCAGAAATCGAAAACCACATAAGAAGATTGCGCATTCAATCCCAGCTTATCTGCGAACCCGAGCGACCGGGTGGTGGTCCAGCTTCGCCAGTTGGTCACGGCTGCCACATCGTAAACACCCGAGGGCGCGTTCACCTTCAAGTCGATGATCTCGGGGTAATTGTGGATGTAATCGTCGGGCGTGGAGTGCTTGAAGATGTCCCACATGGGCATGTCGGTACCGCGGCTGAAGAGGTCAATCGGGAAGATCGGCATGGTGGGGAGCGTCATCTTCAGCAGCTTGACGCGCTCTTCCGGCAGTTCGGGCAGAACGCTGTCGAGCGAATAGACAACCCCACTGAGCGCGACGTGGCTTACCACAGTGCGCGCCTCCTCGAGCGTCATGCCGAAGCCTTTAAGCGACTCTTCGCGGCTGCGCTCTGCCTCGACCACCGACGGTGGTCTCCGCTTCGTCGCGTCCTCAACGCTCATGGGCGGCTCCACGTCCGCTTCGCCGGGCATGACGTAGAGCACCAAGTGATTCAAGAACGCGTTGGCATTGATTGAACTGAAAACCGAGTACATCCCCTGCCAACTGTTATAGGGATCTTCTCCGGTGAAAGCGGAGTTGAAATACCCGATCCCGTCCAGCGGCGTTCCGGCCGGACACCCTTCGATGAACCGGTGCGGGCCGATCGTTTCCCGGATCAGCTTCAGGCGATTCCGGTAAGCCACAATGGGGTCCACGTTCTTGTCTGCGATTTTATCAAGGTCCACGCCTGGGACGTATTTCAGAAAGTCGTGCTCGCCGTCGAACTTGTAATAGTCAAATCCCCAATCGTCCAGCGTGGTGAATTCCTTCTTGAGAAAATCGAGAACTTCCGGGTTGGTGGAATCCAATGTGGGAGTGTCGTAATCGAGGATGATCGCTCCGTTCTTTTTGTAACGCAAATACCAGTCCGGATGTTGCTCGACGGCTCCGGCATAGGCGCTGGGCACAAGCCAGACGCCGGCGCGCAGGCCTTTCGATTTGATGTGATCGGCGAGCCATTTCGGCCCGTGCGGGAATTTCTGCGGGTTCCATGTTCCGATCCAGTCGTGCTCGCCTTTGGGACCGCGGTCGTAGCCGTCGTCAAGCTGCACGAATTGATATCCGTAAGCCTTCAGGTGCTCGGCAATCCAATCCGCGTTGCGGACCACGTCCTCCTCGCGCACACCTTCGTAGTAGCTGCTCCAACTGTCCCAGACCATGGGCGCGCGGCTGAAATAGCTGTCGTCGAACGGCACGTAGGCCGGAGCGCCCAAAACCCTTGTGAAATAATCGGGGATGAGCCGGACCATGCTGTTTCCCGGCACAGGGATGGAAACCTCCAGAAGATTCGGGTTTTGCGGCTTTCGCTGCATTAGGCTCTGCTCGGAGAATTCGAGCACCGTGTCCGTCTTGGTATCGAAGAGGCTGTGCAGATTGGAGCCAGCCACTTGCCCCAGCGCGAGATACATCACGTCAGGATTGCGCCGCGGCAGAAACGACGGGGCACTGAACTCGATTCCCCCATAACCGTGTTTGGTTTCCGGTGTCATCATCCAATTCACCGGCGTCCCTCGCGGGTCCATCAGGCGCGCCACAATGCGATCAGGCGGAGCCGGGGTTTCCGCAGTCAGCAACCCTTCTGAAGACGTGGTTGAAATCTCGAGCGCCTCCGGTCGCAGTTCGAACTCCCAGGCCGTGCGAGGTTCCGTGCTTCGAATCGAAATTCGATCCGCGCCTAGCTTCTCCGCCGACCAACTCTTCAGCCTTGTCAGACGGTGCTCGCCCTCGAGATTCAGGTGAACCTCTTTCAGGACCGTGCCCAGGCCGTCGTGGCTGACGGTCAGCACTCCGTGTTCGCCGTCTGCGGTTACCGTCCAACCGTTGCTGCTTTGCGTGACAGGCGCGGCTGATGCGGCCCACGCCGCCTGCGCGGTGAGGATAAACGCGATGATTGCCAGAAGTGTTTTGCGCATTTTGTGCGTCGGTTCCAAGTTTGATGTAGGGGCGGCTTTACGCCGCCATTTGGCGAGCTAAACTCGCCGCTACATCCTCAAACTGTACCACTATCCGGTTGTCCAGCGGATGCGAGTCACGATCGAAAAAGCCGTTCGATACGGCTAACCACTTCCTCGTGGTCTACCAGATCGCCACGGTCGGCGGCAGCGATGCCGCGCTCAACGCCTTCGATGAAGCGCGCCTGCCGTTCGAGCATGTTGCTGACAGTCTCTTCCACCACCTGTGCGGCGTCCTTGCCTTTGTGGGCGGCAAACTCCTTAAGCGGCGCCTCGGTATTGGGGGAGAAATGAACTTCCATGTCTGCCAGTGTAAGAAATACGAAGCGGAGCTGTCAACCGGCCGGCGCCGCCAACGCGGAGATATTCAGTTCATACGGCCGTATTCCCTCACAGCCTCATACAGAGCCACGATATTTGCGGTGCTGGTATTGGGCTGCAAGTTGTGGCAGGGAGCGACGATGTACCCTTTGCCTTGTCCGAAAATGCGGATGTTCTCCGCCACTTCCCGCTTCACATCTTCGGTCGTGCCGAAGGGAAGCGTTTGCTGGTTATCGACGGCCCCGTGAAACACGATAGACTTTCCAAAATCCCGCGCCAAGTCTTCCCGGTCCATTCCCGCACAGCGCCACTGCACGGGGTTCAGAACGTCAATCCCGATCTCGATAAGTTCCGGCAGGAGAGGCCGGATTGCACCGTCGTCGTGGTGCATCACCTTGACGCCAAACGAGTGGGTGAGATCTATCATTTTCCGCAGCCAGGGCTTGATGAAGCGGCGGAAGGTTGCCGGGCTCATCAACAAGGCGTTCTGCGTGCCGAGATCTTCGGCCACGTAAATGAAATCCACCAAGCCGCGCGCGGCCTCGAGGCTGCGGCGAATCACCGATCCGTGAATGTAATAGATGCGCTCCATGGCAGCCTCTGCCAGCGCAGGATTCTCGCTCAAGTCCGCGAGCGCCTGTTCCATGCCGCGCATCCGGCAGTAAAGGTAAAAGGGCTCGTAACAGCCGCCCAAGATGGGATACGAGGGCCACTTCTCACACTCCGCACGCAGGTGGCTCACGTCCCACGCCGTAGGATCCGGCCAATCGAATCGCTCGATGTCCGTCACCGTCTCGGCCGATGCAAGCGGGCTCGTGATCACCTCTTCGTAAGTCCCCAAGCTCTCGCCGTAAGAAATGTTTGCGACCTCGATGCGCCAGACGCTCCAGAGCGACTGCATATGCCAGGTGTCTTCCTTCGCGCCCGGATGCTTGGCGCCGAGGAGTATCAGCTTATCAACGCCCAGGCGCTCCCAAAGGTGGCGCTCTGACGCGCAACCCAGGTCTTTCGAAAGCCGCGCCGTGACCTCCGCCGTGGCGGCATAATCGCAAGGGAAGCGGTCCGGCTGCTTGCCCGCGAGCACAGCTTGCCAGCGTTCTTTCGGCGTCATTCAAACCTCCAATTCGTCAACTGTGAGGAACGAACCGCAAGCCGGAAGGATTCCCACTCGGGCCACGAACATACCATGAATTCCCTGCTCCCGCAATCAGCCCAATTCTGGGCTCCGAAGATATCTGCTGCCTCAGGGCAGTCGCCTTCACTCGTCCCAATTGCGGACAGAGGAATCCCACAATCGAACACTGGTTGCCCGCCTTGTCAGGGCAGGCGTTCGCATGACATAGTAATTACAAGACCTATGTGGGGTCAGGGATGGTGTCGTAATTGCGTATTACCACTCCGAGGGCTTTTATAGTCAGTTACAACACGAGAGATCTCCAGCCTCCGGTGCTGAGTTGTTTGAGGCGATAGCGGCCGCGTGAGACCAATTCAGTAACCGTTTAAGCTGAAACAGGGGAGAGAACTCATGAGCGGTTTGCTGCAGGATATACGCTTAGCTTTCCGCGTATTGCGAAAATCCCCGGGCTTTACGGCCGTGGCAGTGGGGACGTTGGCTTTGGCCATTTGCGCAAACACGGCGGTCTTCAGCATTCTGAATGCCGTGATCCTGCGGCCGGTGAATGTGCCTCGAGCGGAGAGCCTCTACACCATCGAGCGCGTGAGCGATCGCAATCCCCCGGAGTCCTATCCCAACTACCTCGATTTGCGCGACCGTAATCGCAGCTTCGAGAATCTGGCCGCTTACGCCTTCTCTCAAGGTGGTCTGGACACGGGTGGAAATCCGGTGCGAGTCTGGTACCTGGACGTCAGCGGGAACTACTTCGACGCTCTGGGAATTCGGCCTTATCTCGGCCGCATCATTCACCCCTCTGATGAGCGTGGCCCCGGCAGTGCTCCTTACATGGTGCTCGCCTACGCGTATTGGCACAGCCATTTCCAAGACGATCGTGGCGTGGTGGGCCGTACGGTTCAGCTCAATAAACGTCCTTACACAATCATCGGCGTCGCACCTCCTGGTTTTGACGGGACTCTAATGTTCTTTCATCCCGCTTTCTTTGCACCCATAGCTAACCATGACGCAAACGATCTGAACGCGCGCGGAAACCGTTGGGTTGACCAGCAGGTGGGACATTTGAAGGCTGGAATCACCCCGGCACAAGCCGTCGCCGATTTGAATTCCATCGGGTCGTATCTCGAAAAGACCTATCCCAAAGACGACGGGCAGATGACCTTTACGTTGGTTCGTCCTTGGCTGTTCGGCGACTACCTGGCTCGTCCGGCGCGGGCTTTCGTGGGAGGATTGATGCTGCTGGCAGCGATGATTCTGCTGGCCGCTTGCGCCAACCTTGGGAGCTTATTTGCCGCCCACGCCGCAGACCGTGCGAGGGAGGTCGCCCTGCGGTTGGCCCTCGGAGCAGGACGCCTGCGCATTTTGCGCCAACTCTTTACCGAAGCTGTGCTGATTTCACTGATGGGCGGAGCGGTGGGAGTGTGGGGCAGCGTGATGCTTTTGAGCGGGCTGAGCGCCTGGAATCCACTCCCCCGATTTCCCGCCAGCGCCGCTGTGTCTCCGGACGCTCGTGTTTATGCGGTCGCCTTGCTGTTGACATTGGCGAGCGGTTTCCTGTTCGGCGCGGTGCCTATAAGGCAGGTACTTCGCACGGATCCCTACCAGATCGTCAAAGCGGGACCAAGCGGCGCGGTGGGACGGCGGATTACTTCCCGCGACCTGCTTCTGGTGGCGCAAATTGCCATTTGCGCTGTGCTGGTGACTTCCTCTTTGGTCGCCGTACGCGGAATGGTGCGCTCCCTGCACAGCAATTTCGGCTTTGAACCGCAGAACGCCATGCTGGTTGAGACCGATGTGGCCTTTGCAGGTTACACCGGCGACAAGGCGCCGCCCATGCAGAAGCGCATGATCGAGGCTGTGGGCGCGATTCCCGGCGTCGAGACTGTGGGATTAAGCGATGGGTTGCTGCTGGAGGACACGAACGATTATTCCATGGTCTTCGGCGGTGATGCAACCGATTTGAGGCCCGCGAATGCCGCCGCTGATGCTTACATTTACCACATATCTCCCGAGTACCTCCGCGCCGAGGGCACCGTGCTTCTGTCGGGTAGGACTTTCACCTGGCATGACGATGAAAAGGCGCCGCGCGTCGGCATGGTGAATCTCGAGTTTGCACGCAAAGTCTTCGGCTCCGCCAGCAAGGCCATAGGCGGGTACTTCAAGATGCCGGATGGTACTCGTGTTCAAATAGTGGGTATTACGGAACAAGGAAAATACGATCACCTGGCCGAAGATCCCATTGCCGCGATGTTTCTTCCTATCCTGCAATGGCCGTCCAGCCAGACGTGGCTGGTGGTGCGCTCGGGCCGCGACCCGAGGCAACTCGGGCCCGCCATCAGGAGCGCGCTGCGACAACTGGACCAAGGCTTGCCGGTTCGCATCGACACGCGGTACAACGAACTTTCTCCAGCGCTGTTTGGCCCCCGCTTGGCGACGATTGCGCTGGGCGTGCTGGGCGTTATAGCAGCGATGCTGGCTGTCACCGGCGTCTTCGGCATGGCGGCGTACTCAGTGAGCAAGCGACTGAGAGAATTGGGAATTCGTATGGCTCTTGGCGCGCAGCGGAAGGAAGTATTGCAGGCCGCGCTCGGGCGCGCGTTGAAATTGCTGGCTATCGGTTCTGCGGCGGGACTGCTGCTGGGAATTCTGGCGAGCCGGGTGTTGGCGTTCATCGTGTATGAAGCAACTTCCCGGGATCCACTAATATTGGCCGGCGTCGTTCTGGCTATGGCTTTACTGGGCCTTGTGGCCACGTGGGTTCCGGCGCGACGCGCCTTGTCCATTGAACCTGCGATACTGATGCGCGAGGAGTAAAGCATTCGAGGTGCCTTAATCCAATGATCGGACGCCCCACGAAATCAGAGGCCGCAGAGTATTACTTCACCTACATAGATCAGATCAAAGGTGACGATGTTAGAGCGGTGCTCGCGACCCAACTGGAGGAAAGCTCGGCGTTGTTCTCGGGAATTTCAGAAGACCGATCGAGGTATCGCTACGCGCCCGAAAAATGGAGCATCCGGCAAGTGCTGAACCACATCAGCGACACCGAACGGTCACTTGCCTTTCGAGCCCTCTGGTTCGCCCGGAACTTTTCGACGCCATTGCCGGACTACGATCAGAACATCGCGGCCTCCGCCGCCGAAGCCGACAAGATCACCTGGGCTGCCCACCTCGAGGAGTTCAGGAACGTTCGCCGATCTACGATTTCGCTTTTTGCGAATCTGCCGTCCGAAGGCTGGATGAGAACCGGTATCGCAAGTGATAACCTCTTTACGGTGCGCGCCCTCGCTTACATCATCGCCGGCCACTACGCGCACCACGTCAGAATCCTCGGCGAACGATACCTGCAAAGGCTACCCCGCTCTGCAAACCCGGTTTAGAAGGAAAAAGCCTTTTGCAGGGTTTCCAGCGTTTGGACCAGGGTGGGTGAGGTAATGTTTCCCAGCCGTTTGACCAGCCGGATCTTGTCCACTGTGCGCAACTGGTCAAGCTGGATGAGTCCTCGCTTTCCCTGAAATGTCACGGCGATGCGGAAAGGCGCGGGGCGGGCTCCAGTGGTCATCGGCGCCACTATAATGGTGCGGAGGTAATCGTGCATCTCAGGTGGGGAAATGACGACGCAGGGGCGGGTCTTCTGAATTTCACTGCCCACGGTGGGGTCTAGCACCACCAGCCAGACTTCTCCTCGGCTTACCACTGAAGGTCTCGGTCATTCTGGTTTCCGAATTCCGGCCAGATCAGCTTGTCATCCCCCGCTTTGGCAATTCGGCGGCTGGCTTCCGCCCATCCTTGGCGCAAATTGGACTTGGGCTTTCGCAGCACGATCGTTCCCCGCTCCAGGGCGATTTCGGCTTCCTTCTCCAAGCCTGCTTCCCTCAGCATCGGTTTGGGAATAATAATCCCCCTTGAGTTTCCTATGCGCCGGATCTCAGTGACCATAACCGCCTCCCAGGTATAACAACGTTATAACACGAGCATATGCCGATGGCAAGTCGAAGTCCGAAACCTCCGTGAGACATTATGGCAAAACGCTGGAACCTGCGAACTCCTCCTCAGCCTGCGTCACGTGCTCCGGAGTGCCGAGATCCCGCCAATAATACTCATCGCCGCGAAAGGCCAGGATTTTCTCCCCCTGCCCTGCGAGACGCAGATATGTGGCGAAGATTGGGAAGGCGCCTTCTTCCGTCATCATAGACAGAAGGCGAGGAGAAATAACGTGCATGCAGGAAAAAGCCAGGGCCCGCGTTTGCTCTGAAGCCCGGACCAGTTGGTTCTTGCCGTCGCGTCCGTACCGCCGTCCGCAAAGCTCGAGATGCTCATCGAAGAGGAGGTATCTAAAAGTCTTGCGGTCCTGCACGGCGACAGTAGCCAGTGCTCCATTCTCGGCATGAGATCGTGCCATGCGCGCCAGATCGAAAGTGCTGATGATATCGACGTTGTGGACGAAGAAAGGCTTATCAAAGTCGCCGGGGCTTTCCAGGAAAAACCAGGAGGCTTTTTTCAAACCGCCCCCCGTGTCAAGGAGGGCCTCTTCTCGAGATACTTCGATTCGCAAGCCGAAATTATCGTGCCCTTTCAAGTATTCAACAATCATGTCCGCGAAATGGTGCACATTGACGATCACTTCGCGAACCCCAAAGGCTCGCAAGCGCGACAGGGTGATCTCCAGCAGCGTGTGCCCGGCGATCTCCACCAGCGCTTTGGGCCGATGGTCGGTGAGCGGGCGCAGGCGGGCGCCGATTCCAGCCGCCAGGATCATGGCTTTCATTTGTCCATTTCCTCTAACTCGAGGTGCCGCACGGCCACCTCGATCCCGGGCTTGTTGCGGAGGCGCAGTGCCAACTGTTCCGCCAGATAAACCGAGCGATGCTGCCCGCCCGTGCAGCCGAACGACACCATCAAACTCTTGAAGCCGCGCCTCAGATAATTGTTCACGCTGGAATCCACCAGCGCTGTTGCCGCGTCAAGATACTGGCGCACACTGTCATGGGCATTGAGAAAGTCAATGACCGGCGCGTCCTTGCCCGTCAAGGCCTGAAGGGCCTCTTCGCGTCCGGGATTGGGCAAGCTGCGGGCGTCGAAAACGTATCCGCCTCCATTCCCGGTCTCGTCTTTCGGCTGGCCATGATGAAATGAAAAACTGAATATACGCACTACCAGGTCTTTACCTTTGGAAGCCAGGCTCTGTAGCTTTTCCGAGCCCAGCATGCTCTTGAACGCGTCCGTAAGCGCCGGCAGCGCGATGGGCAGTTTGACGCGATGAAGCAGCCAGCGCAGGTTTCTTAGAGCGTAAGGCACGCTCTCGAGAAAATGTGTCTTGCGCTCGTAGAAGCCGCGAAAGCCGTACGCGCCTAATGCCTGCATGATGCGGATGTAGACGTAGGGATAGTAGAACTGCATGAACTGGTCGCGGTCCAGGCTGATAAAATGGCCGAGCGCATCCAGATAATGATCGAGAACTTGCTGCCGCAACTCCGGGGGCAGGTCGGCCTTGGCATCGAACAGGAGCGAAGCGATATCGTATTGCAGTGCGCCCTTGCGCCCGCCCTGGTAATCCAGAAAGTAGGGACGCCCGTCGCGCCACATGACATTGCGGGACTGATAATCCCGATATAGGAAATAATCGCGCGGCGTGCTTAATAAGAATTTGGTCAGGTGGTTGAAATCGTTTTCCAGTGCCTGCTCGTTGAAAGGTACGGCGGCAAGCCGGAGAAAGTAATACTTGAAGTAGTTTAAGTCCCAGGCAATCGACTGGCGATCGAAGCTCGAGCGGGGATAACACACTTTGTAATTCAAATCGCGGCCCGCTTCGATCTGAAAGCGCGGCAGCATGGCTGCCACCTGGCGATAGGCCTCAACCACCTCGGGAGCAATGTCGTCGCCGGCGCGGTTCTTTAAGAGAAACTCGAAAAGTGTGGTGTCACCCAGGTCTTCTTCGAGATAAGCACCGCGGCGCAAATCTTCGGCATAGATTTCCGGGACGGGCAGGCCGCAGCGGCGAAAATGCCTCGAGAACTCGAGGAAGGCGACATTCTCCTCGTGCACGTGATACAGGATGCCAACCGCGCTATGGTTGGCGTCAGCCAGCCGTATAATATTGCGCCCTGAGCCGCCCAGCTTGCCCTGTAGCGACTGCACCCGCGCCACCGGGGAGTGGAAGTGCCGCTCAAAAAGCTTCTCGAGAACTTCTATGGATGCGGTTTCCATTGAACACAAAGATACCATCGAAAAGGGGAATCCATCCAGTAGAGGTGGTTCGCGAACCGCCCCTACTTTGCACGGGCGGACTCCCGCCATGGGGCGGCGCCGAGGACGCTACTTGTCGTTGGCTTGAGTGCGAAGCAGGTGCACGACGACGCCGTTTACAGTCACTTTGGCGCGGGGGAGAGATTACGGTGGAAAAAAGCAAGGGTTTCCATCGCAAGCTGGCGGCGAGCTTCCGGAGTGCGGAAGGTGTGGGCGTAGTCGACTTTGATGAACGCCACCGGCACTCCGGCGGCCTGCAATTTCCCAAAAAGTTCTTGCGCCTAGGCAATCGGAACATTGTCATCCTGCGTGCCGTGCACGATTAAAAAGGGCGCATCCTGTTTTGAAACGTGGTCGGCAGGCGAGGCATCCCGCCACACCTCGGGACGCTTCGCGTAATCGCCCCCGAAGAAACGAGTTAGAAAAGCGTCTTCCTCCGGAACGTGTCCCGTGGTGAAATCGGTAGGACCGCTCAGATCCACCACCGCCTGCACGCGGCTGGAATACTGGGCGAGGGCCGGATCGGAGTTGTCCCGGGTGTCTACCATGCCGAGCAGCGCGGCCAATTGCGCGCCCGCGGAATGCCCGAAGGCGCCAATGCGGTCAGGATTCACGCCATATTTTGCGGCATTCGCGCGCACCCAGCGCACCGCGCGCTGTACGTCATCGAGTTGCGCCGGCCAGGGATTGTCCTTTCCGTTGAAGAGGCGGTAGTCGACCGAAAAAGCCACAAAGCCGAAGCGGGCAAGAAACTGTCCCATGCCGCGCATGGTGCTTTTGTCGAAATCTGTCCATCCGCCCCCATGGATCAAGATCACTGCCGGAGCGAGGCCGCTGCCCCTTTCGGTCGGCTTATAGACATCAAGATGCAACTGCGCATCGTTGACCGTGGCGTAAGGTACGTTCTCCTCGACAGTAACACTTCCGGCAGAAGGCTGGGCCGGGGCGGCAGGCGCCTGAGGCGCGGCAGTGACAGTGCCGTGCATCGGTAACGCAGTCACTAGCGCCAAACCGAACAATCCCACCAGCAACAACGAAGCTGCTTTGCTCATGAAGTTTATTGTCCTGTTGTGGAGGCCCGGAGGGCCGAGAGAGTTGCGTACGCCGGCTCAGAATCCGTGATGGAATTCGCAATGTGTCATCCTGAGAGAGCGTGATTTTTTTGGATATTGCGAAAAAGTGTCATTGATAACAAAAGAGTTAAGTGCTCGAAAATGGCCAAAAATCCAAAAAAATCACAAACTCTGAGCGCAGCGAAGGATCTCTGCAG
>Ga0116223_10005221_pt1 | contig 11013 bp, 10 predicted proteins | sample Sb_taG_3_FD_90092 | JGI IMG/M metagenome (GOLD analysis project Ga0116223, IMG submission 90092) | Peat soil microbial communities from Weissenstadt, Germany - Sb_50d_a_PC metaG | ecosystem: Environmental > Terrestrial > Soil > Wetlands > Peat | place: Germany: Weissenstadt | collected 2010-09-21 | reverse complement strand
TTTGGCGCGTTCGGGTACGTCCATGAGATTTCGGAATCGCGCATGCTTGAAATGATCCAGGTGAACTGTTCCGCGGTGGTGCAGCTGACGCGGCTGTACGTCCCCGCCATGGTCAAGCGCAGACATGGAGACGTGTTGATCGTGGCGTCGGTGGCCGGATTCCAGGCCGTGCCGTTCAATTCAGCGTATGCCGCCACGAAAGCATTCGACCTGATTTTCGCCGAGGGCATCGCCGAGGAGCTGCGCGAATTCGGGGTCCGGGTCTGCGCGCTTTGCCCCGGTACGACGACCACGGAGTTCCAAGAGGTGGCACAGCAGCCCGACCGCGTGTTTCGCAGCGCGGAGACGGCGGAGAAAGTCGCCCGCGTCGGCCTCGAGGGACTCGCGCAGGGCAAAAGCTGCGTGATTTCGGGAACGAAGAACGGGCTTATGGTGGCAAGTGAGCGACTTGCGCCGCGGCGATTCATCGCCAGGATGGCCGGAAGGATGATGCGGCCCACGGAATCGTAGAGCCCTCCCCGGGTGTTCATTGCGTTATCCCCGTGAGAGCAGCGTACCGTAGCCCGGCGCGCGGCCGCTGAGGCCGAGCAAGCGAACGCCAGCCCACAGCGCGTGCGGTAGACTGGAAACGACCGGCACGTTGCACCGCTGCTCGAGAGGCGCAAGAAGTTCGAGCGTTTTCAGCGCGCCGCACGAAATCAGCACAGCGTCGGCCTTCGGCGCGGCCTGCCAAACCCCGGCGCTGAAATTCAGCAGCTCTTCCGAAGTCACGGGCGGCCTGTCCGCGAATCTCTCGATTCCCATGCCCTTTACCACCAGCACTTCAAATCCCGACTCCTCGAGAAACGCCCCCAGCCGCTGGCTCACCTCTTCGTTGTAGGCGGTCGCGACCGCCAGGCGGCGTCCACCCACGGCTTTTAGGCCTTCGACGATCGCTGTGCTCATGGTGGTCGAGGGGAGCCCGGTCGCCTTGGCGATGCTTTCCTTCAATTGTTGATTGAACGCGGAACCCTTATAGAACGTCAGGGATGTCCCCATCACCGCGATGGCGTTGGCTCCTTCGGCGGCAAGCCTTTGCGCCGCCGGCACGATGCGCCCGACCACTTGGTCGTAACCCTCCGGTGTCATTCGCTCCAGGCCCACGCCAGTCGCCAGGAATCGAACGCCAGACGGATACATCAGGTGCGCCTCCGGCGGAACCGGAGTGTTCGCGGGCGGAAAGATCAAGCCGAGGATCGGATCGCTCGCCGCACCGGCTGAAATGCTCATGGTTGCGCCGGCAATTCCAGCGGACGCAATCTTCAAAAAATTGCGGCGGGAGGTGTCCGTCATGGCTCCTCGGCCCCCCGAATCCGTGTCGAGTAAAATTGCTCCCGGCCGTTTGTTTTGAGAGAGTTACGAGGATTTTTGCTCGTCCGGTAGTGTCGAGTAAAGATGCACGATTTGACCGCAGATTGGAGGGTTCTTGCGGCGAGCCTGAAGTTCGCCGCGAGGCTTCCGAAACCGGCGTCGCGAATCATCATCATGCGAGTATGAAGCTGTCACGAACCGGGAATTTCTGCAAGCGGGAGTTGGTGTGGACTGATGCGGGCACCGGGTGTATTATCCGGTTCCCTGCGATAGGCGAACCTTACCCCTGAGGAGACGTCTGAAATGATCGAAGAAGCGACCAAGCAATCATACCGTGGTGTCCGCTGCCTGTCTTGCCGCCAACCTATTCCGCTGCCGGCCATTCTGCTCAAAATGGATTCGACCCTGCAGGAGAACGAAGAAGGGGCGGACCAGGAACATCCCACACGGGTCTTCAGCCTTCGATGCAGGGCCTGCGAGAGGGAAAAGCCTTACGGCGCGGCCGACATTCTCGATTTTGAAGGCGCACCTCGTACCCGGGTTTCTCTGTCCCGGCTGATCCCTGGTCACGGGCGCAAGCCGAGCGGCCAGTCCCGAACTGCAAGCAGCTGACACGTGGCGCGAATCTCTCTCCGACGACTGCACCCGGCTAATTCGCAGGCACCGACAGAGAATTATGCCCCGATCGCTGATTCGCACTTCGTTGACTCGCCTGCATTTTAGCCTAAGTTTCCGGCAGGCCAGGACTCACGCGCGCGTCCGACGGGAACTATGCGCACGGCCGAACAGATCGCATCGCATTCGCCGGGCATCTACATCGGGCACAGCCCACCAGAAATCGGCGCGGCAATCATGCCTTGCCTCTACAAAACCGCACTTGAAATCCTCTGCCCGGACTACAGCAACCAGCCTTACGGGCCGATAAGCTCTGCGTAGGCATCCGGAGGACTCTATGCAGAGGCGCGCCCTGGTTGTGGACGATGACGCGTCGGTGTGCGAATTTATCCGTGGGGTTCTCGGCGCGACTGGCGTGGAAGTTTTGACCTTAACCAATAGCGCGGAAGCCGTGGCATATCTGGAGCGGGAAAAGTTTGCCGTCGCTTTGTTCGACCTGCGGATGCCCTCGCCCGACGGGGCGGAGCTGACGCGAATATCGCGGGGACCCGGTATCAACCAAATGACGCCCATCATACTGGTCAGCGACGACCAGAATCTCTCGGCTGTTTCCGAAGGATTTTCGGCGGGCGCCAGTTTCTTTCTTTATAAGCCGATCGACAAGTCACGCCTGCTGCACCTGATTGGAGCCACTCAGGGAGCCATCGAACAGGAGAAGCGGAGGTTCCGCCGCGTGGGACTCCGTTCCAGGGTGCAGCTCGGATTTGAACATCAGGAATGGGAAGGCGAAACGGTTGACATCAGCTTGAACGGGATGTTGGTCGCAGGTCCTGGTAGCGTGCCCGCTGGCACCACCGTCCGGGTGAACTTGCACCTTGCCCCCGATATGAAGCCCATCGTGGGTTTAGGGTCCGTGGCGCGAGTCCTTGGTGCGAATCAAATGGGCATTCAACTGAACCAATTGACGATGGCGGAAAGCGGGCGATTGCAGGACTTCTTGCTGCCGCTGATTCTTCAGGACGGTCAACGCGAGCTGCACGCGGGCGTGCCTTAGATCTCGTGATCTGGGGCTGTGATAGCTGCAAGACAAGTCGAAGGGCGTAGTCAGCGGCCAGCCCTTCGTTCCGAGGCGACGAGAGGAGCGAATTTCGGGAGCAGGGCGGTGAGATGCGGGATTGCCCGAACCGGAACGATCGCGGGAATTTCCGGAAGAATTTTCTCGCCAGGCGACCGATCGGCCGACGTCATGATATCAGCCGCCTTTTGCATCAGTCTCATACGGCCCGTGACATGGAACTTTTGCAGGAGGGCGGAGATGTGGAATTTCACGGTGCGCTCGGCGAGGTTCAACTTTGCGGCGATTTCCTTGTTGGAAAGCTGTTGAAGCACTCCTCCCAGAACTTCTTGCTGGCGTTTGCTGACATGCATAGGCAGCACGGTGGCCATGCAAACGCGGATCAACCTTTTCGTTCGCGGCGCAAGGCCATCCATTAGACTATTGCCAATCGATACCATGATGCGAAAGTCCGTCGGGGTTTGCCCACGCACCACGCACTGCATCGCCAGCAGGCTGATCGTTTCCTCGACCGGCAGGCTTCCGTCCGCGCCAGCCTTGATCTCGAACCGCTTTGTGCCGGTCGTGCGATCAAAGAACACGAATGCCTTCGGATGTAACTGGGATTCGATTCCGTGAGAATGACGACTCCGGCGGTTCTTGTTGCCCTGCACAGCCCCCCTCGAGTCTTCGTCTGCTGACACCAAGGGGACACGACACCACAGGCGCCTCGACTCCCTAGAGAGCGCATCGGCTGTTCGGGCTCGCCCATTAGACGGGGAACGCGGATGTACCCGAATGGTATCGGGGCGGCCGGCGGGCCTACGGCAGGGCGTACACCATTAGGGCTTGGTCGCTGCCCTTACCTCCGCTCGCGGCCATGATGGCGACATACTGCTTGCCGTTCTTGCCCTGATACGTGATTGGTACGGCAGTCGCGGTGTACTCGAGCTTGGTGGACCACAGCTCCTTGCCGGTCTTCGAATCGAAGGCGCGGAAACGGTTGTCGTTTGTCGCGCCAATGAAAACGAGACCGCCCGCGGTCGCGATCGGCCCAGCAAAAGCGCCGGATCGGCCGGTATGCTGCTTCGCTTCGGGAAGTTCTTCAGTGATGCCCAGCGGCACCGTCCAGGCGATCTCGCCCGTGTTGATGTTGACGGCCGACAGAGTTTCCCATGGTGGTTTCTGGCATGGCCAGTTGCCGATCACCTTGCCGGTCGCGTCTTTCGCGGGCGCGCTGAACCCGCCGTACTGGCTTCCGGCGCCGGTGCCGCGGTGGTATTCAACTTCAGTGCCCTTGGTTTCGGCATTGTATTTCGGATTCTTCTCGAGGTATCCGGTCGAGCCGGCGTTCTGCATGTTGACGAACAGATATCCCATGTGAGGATCGGACGCCGCGCCGCCCCAATTCGCGCCGCCGGTGGCGCCCGGGAAGATCAACGTCAGCTTCGTGTCCGGCGGCGAATTGTGAACGGCCCACGGTGTGTAGGGACCCGCGTTGTAGAAGTTGCTCTTGTCCCATAATTCCTGGCAGGCCTTGGCGTGCTCGGGTGTGGTGTCTTCCGCCGTGACAATATCGTCGCGGCTGATCGTGACACGAGCCACGGGCGGTGGCTTCACCGGAAACGGCTGCGTGGGCGAATATTGCTCGCCGGGCGTATCGCCTTTCGGCACGGGGCGCTCTTCGATTGGGAACACAGGCTTGCCGGTCACGCGATCGAACACAAACACGTAGCCGATCTTCCCCGTCTGCACCAGCGCGGGAACTTTCTTGCCGTCGTGCATCACGTCCATCAACACAGGCTCGGGCGGCAAATCGAAATCCCACAATTCGTGGTGAACGCTCTGGAAATACCATTTCAGTTTGCCCGTATTCGCGTCAGCGGCCACCAGCGTGTTGGAGAAAAGGTTGTCGCCGGGGCGATCGCCTCCGTAATAGTTCGCGGCCGGCCCTCCGAACGGCATGTAAACGATGCCGCGCTTTTCATCCACGGTCACGGTCATCGACCAGACGTTGGTGCCGCCGCGTCCCTTCCAGCTGTCGCCGCCCCACGTGTCGTGGCCTTTTTCTCCGGGTTGGGCGATGGCGTGAAAATCCCAGAGCTTTGTTCCGGTGCGGGCGTCATACGCACGCGAGTCGCCGGGAACTCCGGCAGCCACCTCGTCCTGCGGGTGAAGATTGGTTTCGCCCGGGCCATAGACGTTCGCTCCGACGATGACGACATTCTTGTAGATCGTCGGAACCTCAGCGAACGGGACGTCCATGGTGATCTCGCCGTCCTTGCCGAAGCCGGGGTCCGGTTGTCCGGTCCTGGCGTTGAGGGCCACCATTTGGTGCCCGCTGGTGAAGAATATGCGGGAGGGATTTTTTCGGTCGCCGGGCCAATAGGCCACCCCGCGCGCGGAGACCAGGCCCATCGGCCGCCGGTAGCTCCATATTTCCTTGCCCGTCTCGGGTTCGAGCGCGACCACGCGGTTTCCCGCGGGCAAATACATCACGCCGTTCACGACGATCGGCGTGACCTGGCTGAACGCGCCGCCAGCAGGACCCGCGCCGCCCGGCCGCATGGGATAGGACCACGCGACAGCCAGCTTCGCGACGTTGTCCGCGTTGATCTGCGAAAGGGGCGAGAAGCGCGTGGAGGCCAGATCGTGTCCATACATCGGCCAGTCGGCGCCAGATTGCGCGTTCGTTCGCTGTGCCGGAATTGCCGCGAGCAGTGCTGCAACGGCCAAGACTTTCATCCACGCAAAGTGCATCGGTTAGGTCTCCCAACTTCGTGAGGTATATTGCCTGAATGCAGCGGCGAGGTGCTATTCCTCTTCCTTGCCCTGTGTTTTGGCGATGCGCTCGATCACGCCCATATCTTCGAGCGTGGTCGTGTCGCCGGAGATGCCGCCCTTGTGAGCGAGTTCGCGCAGCAAGCGCCGCATGATTTTTCCGCTGCGCGTCTTGGGCAGGATATCGCAGAAGCGCACATCGGCGGGGCGCGCGATCGTGCCAATGGTTGTCGAGACGTGCTCCATCAAGAGGCCGCGCAGTTCGATCGAAGGAGAATGGCCCGAACGCAGGGTGACGAAGCAGACGATCGCTTCGCCCTTGATCTCATCCGGACGCGCGACGACTGCCGCTTCTGCCACCGTCGGGTGGCTCACCAGCGCGCTTTCGATTTCCATGGAGCTCAGGCGGTGGCCGGCGACCTTAATGACGTCGTCCACGCGCCCCAGCACCCAAATGTAGCCGTCCTTGTCGCACTGCGCCGCATCGCCCGCGAAATAGACGCCGGGAATTTTCTGCCAGTATTCGCGGGCATAACGCTCGTCGTCGCCGTAAATCGTTCGCAGCATCGAGGGCCAAGGCTTTTGGATCGTCAGGTAGCCGGTCTCGCCGGGAGGCACCGGCTCGTTCTTCATGTTGACCACGCGCGCAATGATGCCGGGGAGTGGCAGCGTGGCGGAGCCGGGCTTGGTGGGCGTAGCGCCCGGGAGCGGAGAAATCATTATCGCGCCGGTTTCCGTCTGCCACCATGTATCCACGATCGGACAGCGATTCTTCCCGATCGCTTCGAAATACCATTTCCAGGCCGCGGGATTGATGGGTTCGCCGACCGTGCCGAGAAGCCGCAGGCTGCTGATGTCGTGCTTGTCGATCCACTCCATGCCCCAGGACATGAATGCGCGAACGGCCGTGGCGGAGCTGTAGAAGATCGTCACCTTGTAGCGCTCGACGATCTCCCAGAAGCGGTCTTTCGTCGGCTGGTCCGGTGCGCCTTCGTACATCACGATCGTCGCGCCATTTGAGAGTGGGCCATAAACGATATAACTGTGCCCGGTAACCCAGCCGATGTCGGCGGTGCACCAGTATACGTCGTCGTCCCTGAGATCGAAGACCAGCCGAGTGGTCCACGTGGTTTGCAGCAGGTAACCGGCGGAAGTGTGCAGGACGCCTTTGGGTTTGCCAGTCGTGCCACTGGTATAGAGGACGTAGAGCGGGTGCTCGGAATCGAACGGCTCAGCCGGGCAATCTTTCGACGCCGCCTTTTCAATTTCATCCCACCAGAGATCGCGCCCCTCGTGCCAATCCACATCATGTCCGGTGCGCTTGACGACGATGGACCTTGCGATTGTGGGGCAATTTTTCAGCGCCGCATCGGCCGTGTCCTTCAGCGGAACGATTTTGCCGCGCCGGTAGCCACCGTCGGCGGTGATCAGCACTTTCGATTGCGAGTCGGCGATCCGGTCCACCAGCGCCGTGGTGCTGAATCCGCCGAAGATCACGGAATGCAGCGCGCCGATCCGCGCGCAGCCGAGCATGGCGATGGGGAGCTCCGGGACCATCGGGAGATAGACGGTCACGCATTCACCCGGTTTGACACCGATCGATAGAAGCGCGTTCGCGAACCGGCAAACGCGCTCGTGAAGCTCGGCGTAGGTGAATTGGAGAGTCGCCCCGTCTTCGCCCTCCCAGATCAGCGCGGGCTTGTTGTGATTCTTTTCGAGATGCCGGTCGAGGCAGTTGTGGGCCACGTTGAGCTTCCCATCGGAGAACCATTTCGCGTGCGGGGAATCCCACTCCAGCACCTTCGTCGGAGCTTGGAACCAATCGAGCAGTTTCGCCTGCTCACCCCAGAAACCTTCGGGATCGCGCTCGGCCCGCTCGTACATCTTGCGGTACTCATCGAGCGATCGCACGTGCGCGCGCTTGCTGAATTCTTCCGGCGGCGGAACAGGCTTCTCGTCGAGAACGTGCGGATCAAACTCCAGCATTGCGCCTCCTGGATGCGGCCGAGTGGCATGCCGGGCCGTTCGCGGCGGCGCAGGCATTCCTGTCGGGGATTTGGCGGTCCCTACGTTATTGGACCGCAGCGCATTGGTCAAGAACCCGGATTTGGGTCGCCCGCTGCTCAGATTGGTGCCGGCCAGTGGGTGCATTCGGCATCAACTGTAGAAATTGGGAACCTTTTCGCTCGCGTCCCGGAATATGTAACGAATAGCAGAACGGGCCGTCCATAATACGAGAGATGACTCAGACGACCGATCTTGCGGACGCCCTTCTGCTGCGGCGGATGGCGCGCGGAGACGAAGATGCCTTTGCCGAAGTCTATCGGCAGAAGCACCCCGCGATCTACCGCTTCGCTTTGCACATGACCGGGAATCCAGCGATGGCGGAAGACGTGACCCAAGAGGTTTTCATGGCTCTGATTCGCGACCCCAAGCGATTCGATCCCGCGCGCGGAACGCTGGGCGGGTTTCTATTCGGCGTCGCGCGCAACCACCTGCGGAAGCGCTGGGAGCAGGACCGGCGGCTGGTGGCTTTCGACGGCGATCCGGACGACCTGCGCGAGAACGCATCGGTCGTGGGAAGCTTCCAGCGGGGAGCCAGTGGAAACGGCGCTCATGGCAATGGAAACGGTCACGGCAGTTTCGCAACCGCTACAAGCTGGGACGAATTTACGTCCGTCGAGACCATCGGACGGGTGCGCCGGGCGGTGGCGACATTGCCTGAGAACTACCGCGTGGTCGTGGTCCTCTGCGAACTCGAAGAGTTGAGTTACGAGGAAGCGGCGTCCGCGTTGCGATGCCCCGTTGGGACCGTCCGGTCCCGGTTACATCGCGCGCGGGCGATGCTGGTCGAAAAACTTCGCGAAGCCCATTCGGTGGGCCGCGCTTCGGCGGTGAGCGAATGAACGACGAGGTAAAGTTCATGGACTGCGTTCGATTCGAGAAAATCGTTCACGATCTGGAGCGCCCCGGAACCGAAGGATTCGCCTTTCGTGAAGACGCGCTTGCGCATGCGGAGTCGTGCAGCCACTGTGCGCCGCTGATGACCGGCGCGGAATCGCTCGATGCCGCATTGCGCGCGCTCGCCGCAAGCAATCGCGAGCAGCAAGCGCCTCCTCGCGTGGGAACTGCCCTGATCGAGAAATTTCGGCGGCAGAGGGCCGCGTCATCCCGCCGCAGGGTGCAGCGCCAAATCGTGGCGCTGAGCGCGGCGGCGGCAATCCTGCTGGCGTTGGGTTTCTCGCTGTACCGTCGGACCACGTCCGGCCCGGGCGTGGCGCCGGTAACGAACGTCACTGAGAAAATATCGGCTCCGCCTGTGGCGTCGCCGACGGTGGTTCCTGAGGCTTCGCCAGTCACGGCTGCCGCGGAATCGCTGCAGCAAAACCAGATATTGGCCAGCCAGTCGGAAGATTCCGCCTACGCGACGACCTTCGTTCCGCTGCCGTACGCCGACGATCCTTCTGCGCTGGATGATGGCGCCGTCGTACGCGTGGAGATGCCCCGCGCGGCGCTTGCATCGTTTGGATTGCCCGTGGCGGCGATGGAAAGCGATGGCACGGTGCGCGCGGACCTGATCGTGAGCGCGGATGGGACGCCGCAGGCCATCCGCCTCGTTTCGCAGGACAACTCGAGTCGGTCGTTTTGATCGGAAGAGATTCTGTGCTTGGCAGGGAGGAACCAATGAAGCGCGTACGGGTATCCAGCGTGTTTGGACTTGCGATGCTGCTATTGGGATTGATGATGGCTCCAGGGAGCGCGCTGGCGCAAACCGAGGTGCAGCTTCCGCCGCCGGGGCCGGGCCAGAACGTTTTTTATTATCAGCGGAACGGATCGGGTCCGATGCCGCCGGATGACAGTTTCGTCTTCGTCAGCTTCGAAGGAGACCTTGGCGCCAAGACAGTAACCGCCGCGCCGTTCAGCGCTACGGTCACCACGCAGACTACGCAAGTCCTCGCAGATGGCAATCGCATCGAGCGCACCGCCAGTGGCACGGTCGCCCGCGATGGCCAGGGCCGCACGCGCCGCGACATGACTTTGCCGGCGATCGGCGCCTGGGGAACATCGGGGCAGGCTGCTCCACACGTGGTTTTCATCAACGACAGCGTCGCTGGTGCCCAGTACATCCTTCAGCCGGATCGAAAGATCGCGCGAAAGATGCAGCGCCCGCACGGCGGCAAGCACGGCAACTGGACGAGGCCGGCCGGGCCGCCCGCCGGAGCCGGAACTGCGAACACCCAGAGCAACCTGACCACGACTTCGCTGGGCACGCAAACGATTAACGGCGTCCAAGCCGATGGCACGCGCGTCACGCGCACGATTCCAGCGGGCGCGATCGGCAATGCCAATCCCATCGTAATCACCAACGAGCGTTGGTATTCGTCCGAGCTGCAAATCATCGTCATGACTAAGCGCAGCGACCCACGCATGGGTGAGACCACGTTCCAGCTGACGAATATCCAGAAGAGGGAGCCCGACGCGACGCTCTTCCAGGTGCCGTCCGACTACACCGTGAAACAGGGCGGGCCGGGCGGGCGTAGACACTTCCGGCACGGAGCGGGACAACCACCGCCGCCTCCGCCGCCACCTGCGCCGCAGGATTGAGTTCACCCCACGACGTAGAGTTGTGCTTGCGGGCAGAAGATCCCAACACGCCCCGCCCGCAAGCGCCCCTCCTCCTGCACTGGCCGTAATCGCTCCTGTTATAATCCGTCACCGAAATGGCGCCACCGAACGAAAACGAATTGCGGCGGCAGCTCGTATCCGAGGGATTCGCGGACACGTTCGTTTGGCAGGATGGTCCCCAGGCGTTCTACTCCGATCACACGCACAACGGCAAGACGGCGCACATCATCCTCGATGGGGAGATGACCCTCACGATGGAAGGCCAGTCGCGAACATTTCGAGTGGGAGACCGCTGCGACGTTCCCGCCGGAGCAGTTCACTCGGCGCAAATGGGGCCGAAGGGCTGCCGCTATCTCGTCGGAGAATAGTAGTGTGAGGTTAGAACGCCTATGCCGAGAGCCGTTGAACCCCGACCACTCAGCCAGGAAGAGCGTGTACTTGCGGAATTTCTGCTGTCGGCCGAATTTCCCGGCCGCGATGAACTCAAGTCGCAATTGGAGTCCGCCGAAGTTGTCGGGGTGTGCGAGTGTGGCTGCGGCACGGTGGATCTAGCCATCAAGGAATTGGCCGTCCGCGCAGTTTGCCGT
>Ga0116223_10005220_pt1 | contig 11015 bp, 12 predicted proteins | sample Sb_taG_3_FD_90092 | JGI IMG/M metagenome (GOLD analysis project Ga0116223, IMG submission 90092) | Peat soil microbial communities from Weissenstadt, Germany - Sb_50d_a_PC metaG | ecosystem: Environmental > Terrestrial > Soil > Wetlands > Peat | place: Germany: Weissenstadt | collected 2010-09-21 | reverse complement strand
CGGTACGGTGACGCTGCACGACGAAAACGGGGTGGGGCGGCACACGATTCGCTATGGATGCATGCCCGATGGAGATATCATCGGTTTACGGGACCGCGGTTGCCGATGCCGCGACGCTGCGCAGCAAGCGGCCGGATTTGAAGATGGAGCTACTCTGCGACGGGGCTCCGGAGATGTGGAATCTGTTGGAGGAGGGCTTCATCCCCCAGTTCGGTAACGACCTCTACCGCCTGGTGGATCTGCACCACCTCATGGAGAAGCTGGGGGCCGCCGCCCGCGTGATTGACGATCCCCCGGCGGCAGGCGAAAGGCTCAGGCGTTGGAAGATGAGTCTGCTGAACCGGGCCAGAGCGGCAACCGGCATTCTGGAGGAGTTGAATGCATCGGGCATGGATGAGGGTGTCGGCACGGATCACCCCGTCCATGCAGCCATCACCTATATCCAGAGTCATAGCGCCGACGCCGATCGTATGAACTACGCCCGGGCGCGCCGACTTGGCTTGGCGCTGGGCAGTGGCAGCGTCGAGGCAACCTGCAAGGAGGTTGCGCCGGATCACCCGGTGACCATCCGTTCGTACTGGTCGTGGGGCCCGATCCAGAACCAGAAGAGATCATTCTCTTTCCGCCGGGCCAGGGCGCGATATCCGCGGCTCACGCGTACCGTCCAGTAGGGACCGATCTGCTTCAATCGCAGCGAAGGGTGATGGGGATTGACCGCAAACAGTGCATACTGCTTGTCGGCCTGCTCCTGGACGGCTTGCGGCAAAGCGCGGTAATGATCCCAGAACTCCGCGAGCGCGTGAGAGCGAAGAATCACCTGGCTCGTTGCGGCGCCGGCGGAGCCCTTCTTCGAGCGAGGCGTAGTTGCCGGCCTCGATTTCCCGATCGACCTTCTCGAGGATGTGAGCGCCACGCCCACCAGGAGAAAAGTCCTGCTCCATCTGGCGGTCCCAGTCCTCTTCTTCCATTTCTTCGAACCAGGCGGCGAGTTGCTTGCGTTCGGGTTCAGAGAGGTGGCCGATGGCTTCCTTAATAGCTTCCACGGTCATACCCTAACCATACTCTGAGCGCCGGCGTGGCGCAAATCCTATCCCATCGGACACCGGCCGCCAAGGGACCGCCAACGCTGGATTCGGCTTCTCGACCGTTCAACCCCGGTTAAGCGCCGGTCAGTTCGCGGCTCTCGGCAGGGCGGCGGGAATGTGCTTTAATAAGAACACTTTCCCGTATGTCTGTTGCCGCCAAGCGTCTCCGGAGAGGGTGGAAGCAGTTTCATCTGCGCGTCCGGGAGATCCGCATGATCGCGAAGGGGCTGGCCTCCAGGGACCACCCCGTGGATGCGCACATCATCCCCATGCGGCGATGCAACCTGGCGTGCGCCTACTGCAACGAATACGACGACCACTCCAAGCCCGTGCCGATCGAAACGATGTACCAGCGGCTCGACCGGCTGGCGGAACTGGGCACGACGATCATCACGATTTCGGGCGGCGAGCCTCTGCTGCACCCCGATCTCGACCTGATCGTGGTGCGCGTCCGCCGGCATGGAATGATCGCCGGGATGATCACCAACGGCTACCTGCTTACGGCCGAGCGCATCAAGCGGCTCAACCGGGCGGGGCTCGATCACTTGCAGATCTCGATCGACAACGTGATGCCCGACGAGGTATCGAAGAAGAGCCTCAAGGTGCTCGACAAGAAATTGCAACTGCTTGCGGAGTATGCCGATTTTCACGTGAACATCAACTCCGTGGTGGGCGGCGGTATCCACCATCCAAAAGATGCATTGACGATTGGCCGGCGCGCTTTGGAACTGGGCTTCACCTCGACGGTAGGGATCATCCACGACGGCGATGGGCAGTTGCAGCCCTTGCGCGACGAAGAGCGCGAGGTCTACACGGCGATGCGCTCGATGGAGAAAAGCAGCTACGCGCGCATCAACCATTTCCAGGACAACATCGCGCACGGCAAGGAGAACCACTGGCGTTGCCGAGCCGGCTCGCGGTATCTCTACATCTGCGAGGACGGCTTGGTGCACTACTGTTCGCAGCAGCGCGGTTACCCGGCGAAGCCGCTCGCGGAATACACGGTGGCAGACATTCGCCGGGAATATCGCACCGTCAAGGAGTGCGCGCCGCGATGCACGGTGGCCTGCGTGCACCAGGTATCCTACATCGATTTCTGGCGGGGGCCGCAGGACCTGCAGCCGTCGGGTAGTGTGGGGGACAGCCAGCCGCAGGGGCTGGTGCAGATTCAGTAGAGGCCGGGTCGAAGCGCCTCGGGCCAGGGTAGATCTCCTCGAGGCGGTTGGGGTTCTCTGGGATGCACTTTCGAGGGATTGGCGCTCCCTTTGACTGGCGATCGCTCGCGGGCTGGCGAGCGCCACTAGCCGGCGGCGATCCGCGCATAGGTAAACACTGCGGCGTTACTCAGGTCCTATCCTGCGGAATGGCAACTTCTGGATCAAACGAATACATGCTACTTCGTCGAGGCGAATATTGTGGTCAGCGTTCCGTCAGCTTGCAGCCCACCGCGCTGATTTTGCTGCCGCGCCGGACCACGAACTCCCCGGACGCTGTTCCTAAAGGACCTTGGTTCAGGGAGACGTAGTTCTATCTCAGCCAGCCTGGCCTCCAGCCCGAATTCGTCGCGAATCGAGTCGTGTTCGCGGCGCAACGCGGTCGTCAACTCCCGAAACCCGGGAGTCGTTCGCAAGGACCGCAGATAAGGATCCATCTCGAAGAGTCGGTAGCTTGCCAGGCCCAGGTCCCCGCAACGCTGCAATTCAGCGAGGGCCTTCTCCGGCTTGCCGGAGAGCGCATAGGCTCCGGCGCAATAGTGCCAGCCATGGTGCGTATGTGTGAGGCTTTTGCCGCTATGGGCAGCCTCATCCGCCAGCGCCTCGGCGCGAAGTTGCCATCAAGCGCGGCAAAAATCGCCTCCAGGCCGTCGACAAACGTTTCATTGTGAACAATCTGGCGCGCCTTATCCAGTACATAGGCGGGTTATGCCTTGCGCTGGGCGTAGTAGTTGCGCATCGCTCCGCCGATGGCCCAATCCCAGGAAAACATACCAAACTTCTCGAACCGCGCCGGAACGGTGTAGCGTTGCGTTGCTTCTTCCACGCTCGCACCGGCTTGTATCATCTTCTGGGAATGGTTGTGGAGATCGTCGATCAAGTCGGCAAATTCGCGCACAACCTCTACTCCGCAGATAGGGCCGTGCCCGGGCACGAATCGGATCGCGCGGCCGTAGCCGGCCAGGCGATCAAGCGCCCTGCGCCAGGAAATCATGTCACAGTCGAAAGCAACCGGATAGGATTTCTCGAATAGCAGGTCGCCAGTGAATACGATGTCCCGCTCCGGGACGCGCACCACGAGGTCGGTGGGAGTGTGGCCCACTAGATGCTCGATTAGCACAGTGATCCCGCCCAAGTCGATCTTCTTCGGCAAGTCTGAGGCGCCCAGCAATTCCGTCGGATACGCCAGCGTGACCCTGTCAATCGCCCCATACATCCATTTGAGAGCGCCCAAGTCCGAATTCAAGTGCCGTTTTACGAGCGGGTCCGCCGCGGCGGCTACCTTTTGCTCCAGCGGCGCGAGCAGCGGTCCTTTGTCGACGTGCTGCAGCGCGGCGTAGCGCTCCCTCATGAGCGTCGGCGCCCGTTCGTGCGCCAGGATGGGGATCTTCTGCTGCTCATAGGCGATGTTTCCAAAGGAGTGGTCCAGATGATAGTGCGTGTTCAACGCGGCTCGGACCGGCGCTTTCGAAACCATCCGCGCGACTTCGATTTCCAGTTCCGCGCCTTCCGGGAAGAAATGTCCTTCCACGATCAGCGTGGCGTCACGGCCGGCAATCACCGCTCCGTTGGACAAGCACTGCGGGCCCTTGGCGGTATTGGCGATGGTCACGTACACGCCGTCCGTCATCCGGGTGACTTGCGCGAAGCCGCGGTCAATCAGCGGCTCGGGACTCTCTTGAGCCACGGCGGCCGTCGGCGCTAACGACGCGGCGATCAGAAACTGTCTGCGATTTACGTGCACCGGAGACTCCTTCAATTCAAGGCACGGGAATGCGGTAAATATTGCGATGCGTGGTCACGCGCGGATACGCATAGATCGAAGGATCCGGGCCGCCAAAGGTTCGCGGTTGGGGGAAGGCCTTTGCGCCCGGAAGCCTCTCTACGTCCTTCGCACTTAGACTTACAAGTCCGCCGGTAGGCAACGCTGGCACAAGCTGGCCGGGACGCAGCGGCACAGAGTAGGTCTGACGCGCGCTGCTGGCATGCACATACAAGAACTTCTGATCGGACGACCAACTCAGCAACGCTGGCGTCACGCCGCGGTTCTCTTCGCCGGCGGTTCCGCAGCCCTTGCAGATCAAGGTCTGTGAGCTTCCGTCATAAGCCTCGAGGTACACGTCCGAACCCACCCATACGGCTACTGCTTTCCCATCCGGCGAAATGGCGTACAGGAACGAGACCGTCCCGGGCAGTAGTTTTCGAAGTTCCGTCCCGTCTTCGTTCACATGGTAGAGGTAGTAGACTCCCCTTTCGCCGCCCGCGAAAAGTACACCGCCATGGGGATCGAACAGGGCGCGGTCCGCATACTCCGTGGATGCCAGTCGGCGCGGCGCCGAGCTCGCGTCCAGAGGCGCCAGCCAGAGTTGCGAGTGCCCGGCTTCGTCGACGCTCAAAAAAACCACACGCTTACCATCCGCCGAGACGTTATAGTGTTCGGTCAGGTAATCCGGCAGCAGTCGCGTAGCGTGTCCCGTCTCTAAGTTGGCCGACCATAACTCGCCGCTGACGAAGCGGCGGCTCGCGCGCGAACGAACCAGATAGTAGAGAGTCTTGCCATCGCCGGAAAACGAGGGAAGAAACGCGAAACCTTCCGAAGTGATCTGCCGGTCACCCTTGGCGTCATGAACCCAAAGTGTGCTTTGGCTGGCGCCTACCGAAGTCACGAAAGAGCGGCCGTCCGGATCGAAAGAGAGCCCCTGTTCCTCCGTAGCGCCGGACGTCACCCGCTCTGGCATGCCGTCGGGAAGACGTTGCCGCCAAATGTGATAGCCATCGCCGGTGTTGGCGGACAGGTACATCCACTTTCCATCGGGCGACCATGCGGCGTCGGTGCACTGCGCCGGCTGCGGACCGACGCGGGTTCCGGCCGAGCTGCCGTCGAAAGGAACCACCCGGCACGGCAGCCAACTTCCCAGATCCATTTCCACAATGAGCACGCTGCGGCGGTCGGGCGAAAGAAAGGACCGATGGGCCATCCCGTTCGGTCCGGCCGGCATATAGACGGTGCGCAATTCCGAGCGGCTTTCCGTGGATTCGAAGATGCCCATATGAATGCCCTCCCCAGGAATGGAGGAGAACATCACGCGCCGTTGGCCGGGCACTGACTCGACCCAACTCAAACCGGACGCCCGTGCCAACAAACGGGTCGGCACGCCGCCCAGAACGGGGGCGGTCCACGTACCATCCCCGCTGCCGACATCCGTAAAGGCGATCCGGCTCCCGTCCGAAGAGAAGACCACCGGTCCTTCTTTGTCTTTGCCGTCGTGGGTCAGTTGAACCGGGCCGCCATCCGGCAGAAGCTTGACGTACACCTCGCCGGGCCCCTGGAAGGTGTTCTCACTGCGAATAAACGCAAGCATCCGGCCGTCCGGAGACAGCGTCGGCGCAACAGCCGAGTCCGCAAAGTTGGTGAGCTGCGTGTATTCAAGACGCGGCGCAGAGTCCGATAATTTTGGCCGCAAGATCGTCCACGCCGCGCCGCCTGCCACTGCCACCAAAGCCGCCGCACCAATTGTGATCCATTTCCAGGGCCGGCTGCTTGGCTTGCTGCCCCCAGTAGGCAAGGGCGAAGCTTCGGAAACCGTCTGACGCGTAGCGCGCTTCAGGTCCACCACCAGGTCTCGCATGGATTGGTAGCGCTCGGCCGGATCTTTCTCCAGCGCCTTTTCGACGGCGGAGCGCAGCAACAGCGGCACGTCGTCTCCCAGCGGCTCGGCCGGCGAATATTGGATGGCCTGCAACACCTGGAGGTCTGTATTTCCGGTGAAGGGGCGCCGACCGCCCAGGATCTCATACAGCAACACGCCGAAAGAGAAGATATCGCTGCGGGCGTCGAATGGCTTTCCCGAGGCCTGCTCGGGCGACATGTACGGGATCGTCCCGATGATCATGCCCGGGCGCGTGCGACTCATCGTCAAAGTGCGGCTCAGGTCGGTGTCGGCGCCTTCGGCAAGCTTCGCCAGGCCGAAGTCGGCCAGCTTGGCATAACCGCTCTGGCTCACCAGGACGTTATCGGGCTTAATATCGCGATGCAGGATTCCGGCCGCGTGGGCCACGGCCAGACCGTCCGCGGGGCCGGCGAGCAGTTCGATAATCTGGCGCCAAGTACGTTTGGCGGATCGGACCCAAGTCTTGAGCGTGCCACCGTCCACGAACTCGGTCACCAGATATTGCCGCCCATCGAACTCGCCCGCGTCATAAACCGTCAGAATGTGCGGGTGGTTAAGAGACGAAGCGGTCTGGGCCTCCCGCTGGAACCGGTGCCTCGCGGCCGCGTCCGCGAGGTCGTCGGAAAGAAACTTGATCGCGACGGGCCGATTAAGCTTGGTATCTAGAGCGCGGTAAACCACGCCCATGCCGCCTTCGCCCAACTTCCCCTTTATCTCATAGCGCTCGACCAACCTTCGGGGAACAGCCCCGGACACGGTTGACTTGGGCACGCCTTCCCAGGCCGGACGATCCACCGCGGAGCCCTGCTGAGCCAACATCAATTCCACTTCGCGACGCACCTCGGGGTCGGCCTGATCGAGCATAGCGGAACGTTCCTCGGACTGGCATGTGATGGCGGCGTTATACAGCTTCTCAATCTGCTCGAAGCGTTTGGCGTCCATATTTCCTACGTCCTCGTCCCAGGTTCCTGCGTGGTCACAGGGCGGTCAATTCTTTCAAAAGCCATGCTTTGGCCACTCTCCAGTCGCGCATTACCGTGTCCGGAGAGACACCGACAATCTCAGCCGTCTCCTTTACCTCGAGTCCGGCGAAAAAGCGCAACTCGACGATGCGAGCCTTTCTGGGAGCCACGCGGGCCAGTTCATTGAGGGCGTCGTCCAGCGCGACGATCTCGGCTGGGCGTTTCGACGACACATCCAGCGCCTGCTCGACGTCGATCCCTTGGGCCCTTTCGCCACGCTTTTCGGCCATCCGTTTGCGCGCGCGATCCACCAGAATCCTCCGCATCAGCGTGGCCGACACCGCAAAGAAGTGGTTCCGATGCCGCCAATCCAGTCGCGAAAGGTCAGCCAGATGTAAGTAAGCTTCGTGAACCAAGTCCGAGACCTGTAAGGTTCGTTCCGGCCGCTCATTTTTCAAGCAATGTCCCGCCAGCCGCCTGAGTTCCCGGTAAACCCTCGGAATCAAAACGTCCAGCGCCCGTTCGTCGCCTTCCGCCCAGGCGCGAAGCAGTTGCGTTGTTTCGGAGACAGACGAATCGGCCATAACGTTCCTCAAAGTATACGATGCGCTGTCTAAACAATTCTTGGGGAGCGATGCCAGTTTTCGCGCCCCAAATGCGCCTTGGGATGTACGCATGAGGCAATCCCGAGGGGTCGCCCGCGACAGAAAGAGGAATATCGATGATAAAAACGTTTCGATTTGTTGCCAATGCACTCCCAGCGCTGGCTGTGGCTGCGGCGCTCGCTCCAGCAGTACACGCCGGATGCGGAGATATCACCACGCTCCAGGCGCCGTTCGTCTTCACCCAGGCCGGGATGGGCGCGCAAGCCTTGGTGCAAAGGGCCGCGGACGCCACCCGCGCGGCGGCCATGAGCGCTGCTTTCGGCGGCGCGCCGGTTAACGCCGCCACCATTGTCGGCATGTGGAACCTCCAGTTCATCTCCCAAGGGAACACGGCTCACAACCCTTCCATCCCGGACGGCGCGCTGTTGGATTTCGGATATACCCAATGGCACAGCGACGGGACCGAGTTAATGAACTCGGGCGGCCATGCTGCCGCAACCGGAAATTTCTGCATGGGTACGTGGGTGAGATCGGGCTATTTCATTTCACCTATGTGCTGAACCACTTCGCGCTCAGCTACAACCCGGCAACGGGCAACTTGGCCGCAAAGATCCACATCTTCGAACAGGTGACTCTGGATCCCAGTGGAAACGAATTCACCGGCACGGTTACCATCGACGCCTACGACCCGAAATCGGGACTAAAAGTTGATCATGTTACGGGAACCGTATCGGCGACGCGGGTCACGGTGGACCAGATTACTCCGTAAAGCGGCGGGGAGCACGGGGGCGGATGCCGATGCCATCCGCCCTCACTTCGAAGTCACCTTGGGATAGATCATAGGTAACGCTAACCGGGATGGCTCCAGCCTGGTCGCCAAGGGGCGGCTTATCCCCTCTTGGCCGCCCCTACGCCGGAAACCCATGCCACCTTATTCAGGCTCAATTCCGAGCTTGTCGTTGACGGCGCGACTCAGCCGCTGCTTGCATCCGAGGTATCGTTCAGTCGTCTGAATCGAAACGTGCCCGAGCAGGAACTGAATTTGGTCTAGTTCTCCGCTGGCAAGATGGCATAAGCGAGCGCACGTCCGACGAAGGTCATGCGGCGCGAGTTTCTCGATGCCTGCACGAGTGGCCGCTTCCTTCACGACCTCCCACAGCACCTTCGGCGTCATGCCGTCGCCCCACACGCCACCGGATTTGTTGATCGCACGGAACACTGTACCTTCGGTGATTCCAGCAGCAGTGCTCCAGACGTCGACGGCGGCCTTGACCCATTGCGGCACCGGAACCGTCCGGATGTGCCCCGCCTTGCCCGTTAGGTCCGCGATAACCCAATGCTCCTCGCGAACCTGAATGGAATCCATCGCCAAAGACAGAAGTTCGCCGCGGCGTAGGCCGCAACCGATTAGCATCGCCAGAATCGCGTGGTTCCGTTTTCCCCGCAGGGTGGCGATGTCCGACCGTTCCAGCAGTAGCTTCCCCTGGGCGGGCGTGAGCCAGTTGCCAACGCGGACGCCGAGGCGCCGGACTCCCTTGACCCGCCGAATTCCCGCTCCTATATAGTTCTGGGCTCAACAGTCCCGAGTCGCACGCCTCAGAGGCCACGCGGCGAACTGCCGCTAGACGCAGATTGATGGTGTTCGGAGCATACCCTTTCTGCTCCAGGAAAATCCGGTATCTCAGAACCACGGTTCGATTGAAGGCCAGGCGCGGCTCGGAGCAATACCAGTCGACGAAGTCGTTAATGGCGTGGTCGTACGTTCGTTGCCCGCTCATGGATGTGAGGGTATTGAGGACCGCCGACTTGGCTTGTTCGAGATCCGGCAGTGCAAGGACCCGCTTCGGCGCTCTTTTCTTTCGTGATTTCGACATGACCGACGGCTCCTTCGACCGTCGCCCTTGTTATGGCGCCGCGAACGCGTAAAATGAAGAGAGGAGATGGTCATGGACGTAACGCTGCCGGCGGATTTGAGAAAGCAGGTCGAGCAGGAACTCGCTAGCGGCCGCTATCGGAGTCGCGATGAGCTGATCGAACAAGCCGTTCGACACTTTTTCGATGAGCGCCAGCGCGGCCAGCAGCGGCTCGATGCGCTCCGCAGAATCGGCCAGGCGGTTGACCAAGCGGGCCTGTATGAGCGAGTGCTGATCCCCAGCCAGGAATGACGGGCACACCGCTCGTCGTCCTGGACGCCTGCGTCCTCGCCAACTTCTCTTTATGCGATACGCTCCTGCGCCTTGCCGAACCGCCTCGGCTCTTTGAGCCGAAATGGTCAGAGGAGATTATTCGCGAGACTACCCGTACGCTGGAACTCAAGCTTGGGTGGCCCAACCCTCTGACCGCTCATCTTGAAGAGGAGCTGCGCGCCCACTTCGGCGAGGCCTGGATCAGTGGTTACGAGTCACTGATTCCGAGGATGACGAACGATGAAAAGGACCGTCACGTAGTCGCCGCGGCAGTCCACGGTGAGGCACCGATCATCTTAACCCTCAACCTTCGCCACTTCAGGCCGGAGCACTTGGCGATCTGGGGTGTCCGCGCCATGCATCCTCAGTCCTTCCTGATCGAGATCTTCCGCCAGGAAGAAGCCCTTGTAAAGACGAAACTCGACCAGCAAGCAGCCGACCGCGGCCGTAGCTTGAGCCAACTCCTGGATATTCTGAGCGGCACGGTGCCCGATTTTGTTGCAGTGGTTGCCGCCGCAATCTAACGATAATTAGGCCTATTCATCGCGGGCTTGCAGATTACTCCCCGAAAGTCGCCCAACGTTTACCGATGTGCTTCCATCCGTTACTGCATCCGGATCTCGACCTGATCATCGCGCGCGTCCGCCGGCACGGAATGATCGCCGGGATGATCACCAACGGCTACCTGCTGACCGCCGAGCGCATCCAGCGGCTCAACCGGGCGGGGCTCGACCACCTGCAGATCTCGATCGACAACGTGATGCCCGACGAGGTGTCGAAGAAGAGCCTCTAAGTGCTGGACAAGAAAACTGCAACTGCTCGCCGAGCACGCGATTTTTCACGTGAACATCAACTCCGTCGTGGGCGGCGGCATTCACCATCCGAAAGACGCCTTGACGATCGGCCGGCGAGCCTTCGATCTGGGCTTCACTTCGACGGTAGGGATCATCCACGACGGCGACGGGCAGTTGCAGCCCTTGCGCGACGAAGAGCGCGAGGTCTACACGGCGATGCGCTCGATGGAGAAGAGCAGCTACGCGCGGATCAACTATTTCCAGGACAACATCGCACACGGCAAGGAGAACCACTGGCGATGCCGGGCCGGCTCGCGCTATCTGTACATCTGCGAGGACGGTCTGGTGCACTACTGCTCGCAGCAGCGCGGTTACCTCGCCAAGCCGCTGGTCGCATACACGGTGGAAGACATTCGCCGCGAATATCGCACGGTCAAGGAGTGCGCGCCGCGATGCACGGTAGCCTGCGTACACCAGGTGTCCACTATCGATTTCTGG
>Ga0116223_10005219_pt1 | contig 11015 bp, 8 predicted proteins | sample Sb_taG_3_FD_90092 | JGI IMG/M metagenome (GOLD analysis project Ga0116223, IMG submission 90092) | Peat soil microbial communities from Weissenstadt, Germany - Sb_50d_a_PC metaG | ecosystem: Environmental > Terrestrial > Soil > Wetlands > Peat | place: Germany: Weissenstadt | collected 2010-09-21 | reverse complement strand
CATATCGTCGTGATAATGTTCCCAGTGGCCGGAGCGCTTGTAGAGGTCGACCTTGGCCAGGTCGGGCGTGTAGACGTGCTGGTATCCGGAGGCGCGCTCGCGCTCCAGAATGTACTCTTCGAGCAGGCGGCGGATGGTGGCGCCCTTGGGGAGCCACAGGGGCAGGCCGGAGCCGACGGTTTCGTTTACGGTGAACAGCTCCAGCTCTTTTCCCAGGCGGCGGTGATCGCGCCGTTTGGCTTCCTCCAGGCGGTGGAGGTAATCCTCCAGGTCCTGACGGGTGAAGAAGGCGGTGCCGTAGATGCGCTGCAACTGCTTGTTGTGCTCGTCGCCCTTCCAGTAGGCGCCGGCGATGGAGAGCAGCTTGAACGCCTTGATCTTGGAGGTATCGGGCACGTGGGGGCCGCGGCAGAAATCGATGAACTGCGGCCCGAGGGTGTACTCGGTGAAGACCTCGCCGGCGCGTTCGTCGATCAACTGGCACTTCATCCAGGCATCGGCGTACTTGCGCAGGCCGTCTTCCTTGCGGGTGTAGACGCGCTCATAGGGGAGATGCCGCTTTTGGATCTCCCACATCTTCTTTTCGATCTTCTCCAGGTCTTCGGGAGTGAAGGGGGTGGCGCGGTCGAAATCGTAGTAGAAGCCGCTTTCGATGGGCGGACCGATACCCAACTTGGTTTCGGGGAACAGCTCGAGCACAGCCGCGGCCAGAAGGTGCGCGGTGGAGTGGCGGTAGACTTGGAGCGACTCGGGATCCCTGGAAGTGAGGATCTGTACAGTGGCGTCCTTTTCGATCGGGCGGGTAAGGTCGTAAAGCTCGCCGTCGACCCTGGCGACAATGGCTGCATCCGCGAGGCGGGGACTGATCGATTTGGCGATATCGATGGGACTGACGCCTGAGGGTACCGGCTGTTTACTGCCATCGGGCAGAGTGATCTCGATGTTACTCATAGGGAAATTTCAGCGTAGCACGGGCGGGGGGAACCCACACAGGCAGGCCCGGTGACGGGTCAAGAAATGCCTGTGCCACGAAGGCCACACAGGCAGGTCCGGAACGGAACCGCAAACCGGAAATGCCTGTGCCACAAGCCAGGGAGCCTGTGCCACAATGGAATAACGGATCATGCCCGTCTCGAGCCAGACCGGAATCGACGAATCCACGTTGGTGGCGCAGGCCCGCGAAGGCGATACGGGTGCGTTCGGCGAGCTGGTGCGGCGCTACGAGGGCAAGATCTTCCGCCTGGCGCAGCACGTGACGCAGAACCGCGAGGATGCGGAGGACGTACTCCAGGAGACCTTCATGAAGGCGTACGAGCACCTGGACCAGTTCAAGGGGGACTCGAAGTTCTACACCTGGATCGTGCGGATCGCGGTCAACCAGGCGCTGATGAAACTGCGCCGCCGGAAAACCGACAAGTCGGTTTCGCTGGACGAGACCATCGATACCGGCGAAGACACGATCACGCGCGAGATCGCGGCTTGGGACGAGGATCCGGAGCAGCGGTTTTCGCGGGAAGAGCTGGGCGGCATCCTGGATACGGCGATTCAGAGCCTGGAGCCACCGTATCGGTCGGTATTCGTGCTCCGGGATATCGACGAACTTTCCACAGAGGAGACGGCCGACGCACTGGGTCTTTCGGTTCCGGCCGTCAAGAGCAGACTGTTGCGGGCGCGCTTGCAGTTGCGTGAAAAGCTGACGCGCTTCTTCAAACGCAAGGGGGACGACGCCTTTGCTTACCTGTAAAGACTTTCTGAAAGAGCTGAGCGATTACCTGGACGAATCTCTGGACGCCGAAGTGCGCGCCAAGCTGGAAGAGCACATTACCGAGTGCCCCAATTGCTGGGTAATCGCCGACACTACCAGGAAGACCATACAGATCTATAAGGGGATGGAGCCATTTCCGATCCCCACCGATGTCGAGTCGCGGCTGATGAAGGCGCTCGAGCGGAAGATGGCGGCGAAGCGTTAAGGGCCGTTATTTGACGTTAATGGTAACGCCGGTCTGGCTGCGTCTCGCGGTGACATTGCCGTTTATCACAGGGCCGATCTCAACGGTAATGGGTTGCGCGCCGCTGGCGGTACCGGGCGGCACAATCGCGTTGATCTGGACCAAGCCCGCCACGCCGGTGCCCGCGGTGCCCGCATAGAAGATGGGCGCCGACTGGCCGCCGATCAACACCCGATACGAATCGACGGCCAGCGCGACCGGACCGGTCGTCACGTTTGCCACCTGGCCATCGACCATGGTGAGGGCGGGCGAGCCATACTGAAGCAAATCGCCGAGGCCCGTCATAAAAATCTCGATGGGGGATCCCTTGGGTGCGTTGGCGTTGCCGTTGACGGTAACGGCGCCGGTGGTAGCGTCGACGTTGAGCACCGCCGCCTGTCCCTGACCATTGCCGCCGAATGTGAAAATTCCAGGGTCGAACGACATCTTGACCGTAGGATAAGTGGCTGGTTGGGCCGCACCCACGACAGCGACGCTGACGGTGATGGTGGTGCCGTCGGGGTATTGTGCCAGCTCGTATGGCACAATCGCGTTGATCTGGTTGGAAGTGGCCATGAGCAGCGGCGCTTGAAACGATTGCGAGTCCAGGGCGCTCTCAAACCATACGGCGATGTTGGCGCAGGCGGGGTTGGTTGTGCTGGCGATGGTTACATCGTATTTCGATTGGGTAACGTTGTTGCCATCGGCGAAAGTGATGGGACTATTGGAACAAATCGAGTTCGTGCCGAAGTTCCCACCGAAGATCGAGACAATCTCGCGAGGCGAAACCACGGAGGTGGAGGTGAAGGGAGTAGCGGCGCCCAGTTGTGTGGCCGATGACAAATAGCTGGCCGCATTGTCCACCGCCTGGATATACGGCTGGGTTGGATCGGTCACCGCAAAGGAGAAGGGAGAACTCTGGGCCGCTGAATTTGACGGGACAGAGTTGGGGGCGCCATTGACCACGTAAATCTTCCAGGCTTCCCCGCTGGCGGCCACATTAGGGGATGTCAGATCGGCCACTGGTATGGTAGCGGTGAGGAGCTTGCGGCTCACCCAGGTGGTGGGCAGGGGGTGGAAGGAGAGGTCGGGTCTCTGGTAGAAAACCCATGAGCCGTTGTTGAAGAAATTGTCGCCAAAGAGCGTGAGAATGGGAGGTACGGGGGTAACGGTGGTTGATGCAACAATGACGGGCACTTGTGGCGGAAAGACCGATGTAAGACTGGGCTGACCGGGAGCTACACTCAGGGTGACGGTCACGGTGAAACTGGTGCTGGTACTGCCGGATGAACTGGAGCCGGTCTTTACCGGAGCGATGGTGATGGTCCCGGTGTAGTTGATGGCATCCAGGGTGTCGAGAGTGGGCTGATCCAGCGTGACATAAATCGGCACGATGGAACTGCCGGATGCCACACCGCTGGTGGAGGTCGCGGACGATCCGGTATCTGGAAGCTGGTTACTGACGCGGAGCCAATTCGCCACGGTCCCGCTGCCGGCCTTGGTTACCGCCGTGGTCACGGTAAAGGGGATGATGTCGGCGGTGGTAGATACATCGATTTCGGCCGAGGGCGGCGTGGTGCCGCTGTTATAGGGCAGTGCCAGGGTGTAAGCCGTCGCGGTGGTGGTGGCAATAATGGGGTAGGTAGCGCTGCCGGGGGCGCTTAACAGAAGCGACGACGCAGGGTTGGTGATCGTCAGAGTTACGGGAACGGTGGTGCAGTTGGCCGAACTGCCACAGGCGGCCCCGGTGAAGATGGCGATCGAGCCGTTATAGGTACCTGGGCTGAGACTGGTCGGGTTGGCATTCACCGCCAACACCAAAGGCGAGGACCCCGCGATGGGTGTGACCGAAAGCCAGCCCAGCGGCAAGGACGTATAAGTAACACTCATCGCAGCGGTGGTAGACAACTTTGCCGTGACCTTAGAGGTCAGGGTGTTGCTCGCGTTGTTGTACTGGTACGTGAAGGCTACTGTAGTCGGAGACGCGGTCGGAGCCTGCGCGAAGGCCAGCCCACAGGCGATGAGGTATGCGAGGAAAACAGTTTTTTTCATTGCCACTTCCTTACATCCCATCTATCGGATGGGGGCCAGAAAAACTTGAGGGGGATTTAGCGCTGGGGTGGACGGGGGTTGGGGAGCCGGATTTGAAATCGCAGGGCGGGCGGCGCGCCGTCGGCTTTGGGTCTGGGGATTCGGGCTGGAATCAAGGGGAAATCAGTAGCAGAGGTCTCGGAGGGATTCGCGTGCCGGGGTTCCGGCAACGCGATCATAGCAACAAGCCGAAACCGCGCCGCCCGCCTGTTTTCAGAGGTCATGTTACTGAACAGATCGGCCAATTTGGGAAAAACAATAGGGGCCAGGGGCCGGAAGACCGGGGGTTGGGGGTTAGGGGTTGGGGGTTGGGGGAAGGTGGCTCGCTTCGCTCGCGTCTTTTCTGGCGGGAGCGGGAGCATGCGGCTGCGAGGGAGCGGCGGGGTAACAGACCACGAAAAGCGATGGTCTGTCCCGCCCGCTTTCCCAACCTCCTCAATTACGTGGTTCCCCCCACATCGGCCGTCCGCCCGAACATGCGGTACTGATGAATCGCGCTGTTGGCCGGAAACGCCGTGCCCGAGCCGTTCAGGAAGTAATCCGACACCGAGAAGAGCTTGGGATTCTGGGGGTGCTTGCGGATGGCCGAATAGTCTCCCCACCGCGCGATGCTGGTGGTGCTCTGGTTCAGGTAATACATCGCCGAATCGCCCACGAACCCCACCATCGGAGTGGCTTCGCTGCCGCCGCCGCCCGCGGCCAGGGAGATGCCCACCTCGCCGTTGGCATTGGTGGTCATATAAGGATAGGAGAATGCGAAGCTGGGGCTCCAGATCTGCGCTTCGTTGCCCACGCTCCACTGAATCACGCCGACGCCCGAATCGATCCGGGTGACGTCTACCAGCCGGACGTAGGGCTGCGGGAAGCCGCCGCCGCGCGCCGCCCCCCATGCCACCTTGATCACCTTGGCCGTGGAGGGGCCCAGCTTGACGTTTTTGTACATCGTGGCGCCGCGAACCGCCCCCTGCGCGAAGGTGACGGCGCCCAACCAATCGGCCCCGCTCGGCGTGGGCGTTTTATAGTCCGAATTCTGCCACGAATCCACATCCAGGCTGCGCCAGAAGTAATCGTCCGAGTTGTCCTGCCAGTCGAAGATGCGGATATTGCTGGTGCTGTTCTGCCCGAACCAGTACGCCCCGTCCGGGGAATCCTGCGTCATGTGGGCGGTGTATGCGCTGGAGCCGTCCGAGGGCTCCGTGAAGCGAAAGTGGATGGCCAGTCCGCCCTGGATCTCGAGCAGCGGGATGCGGGTGACGAACATGCCGTTGGACGGCGCCTCGCCGGCTGCGTCGATGCTGATATGCAGGAAGTTGTTGGTGAAAGACATGTCGGGGTAGTCCAACAAGCCGTTGTTCAGGTCGTAAGGGTCGCCGTAAGACGTGATGTCCCAGTACGTCCACTGGGTGCCGTTGGAGGCGATCACCTGGGCGGGGCTGGCGGCGGCGATACGGATGCGATTCCGGCCGGCGACCGGTTTGCCGTTGCTGAAGTCCACGGTCACCCCCGAGAACTGCATCAGCCATACGATGCGATCGATGCCGGGGATGTATTGGATCACCTGGTCGCAGCACAAGCCGCCATCGAGCAGGGTCAGTAAGGGGGTTTTCTGGGGAAAAATGGTGGTGGGATCGAGTCTGGTGAAACTGGAGCCGCCGTTGGTGGACATCAGGGCATAGGTATTGCCGGACAGAAACACCAGGCGCTGCGGCAGTTGCGTGCCGTTGGGCACGTCGACGGAAGCGCCGCTCGGGTCCCAGGGAAAGAAGTTCAGATTGCCCGACACCGTCTGGGTGCCGGAGCGCACGAGCGTGACCGGATCGTTGGCGGACAAGGCCACGGCCGCCGGCCGGACCGCATGAGGTTCTACCGCGGCGCCGCGGAGCACCATGCCCTGAGGCCGCTGGTCGGTCGGGATACCGTTCGGCTGGAACCGGCCGATCGTCTTACCCTCGGGCAGGGGTGGTCCGTCATCGTCGTTGGCTTCCTTGGGATTCATTCCCTGCGAGGCGGGATACGGTCCGGCGGTCACTTGCGGCTCCACCATCCCCGCGCGGCTGGTGCGGCTCCCCTCGTCGGGCGGCGGCAGGACGATGGTACGCATCACCTCAAAGTCAGTGGGTTCGGTGGTGCGCGCCTGGTAAGTGCCGTGGATCGTCAGACGGGCGCGTCCGCCGGGATTCAGACCCATCTTCGAGAACGCGAGTTGCAGCACGGCGTCTTCGCCCGCAGGGATATCGCCCACTGTCATGGGCAGCATGGCGGGTTTGACCAGCATTTGAGACTCGAGCGTGATCCGCGTCAACATGACGCCCGGGGCGGCCGCACTGCCCTGATTTTCCAGGCGTATAGCGATGATGCAGTTGTCGTTCTCGAAAAAGTCTCCCGCATCGCCCAGGGCAAGTTTGATCGCCGGAAGCAATCCGTAACCAAGGTTCACGAGCAGCAGCATTCCCGCGGCCAGCAGGACCAGAATCGTCAGCCAGGTTCTTCGTCGCATAAATCTCCTCTTTCGTGTTTTTGTTTCGGCCCTACACCCACCATGCGCAGGGATAGGCTGGGAACTGCCAAGACGACGAAAAATATTTCGCGGGAGACGCCGTCGGGGTAAACCACTCCCTTACGGTCGTGGCTCCGATCAGAGCCGCGACCGTGAGGAAGCGGTTTCGCAGCCGCGCGAATCCCGCGGGGATGGTACTAGAAAGCTTGTTGGGGACGGCGAATTGTGGCATGATACGGTGACGTTGTAACGGAGGGGAGATGGTCGCGGAAGAAGGGCCGAGCACGGGCTCTGTCACTCACTTGCTGCAACAGTGGCGCAGCGGATCCGCCGACGCGCTGGAAGCCCTGGTCCCCTACATCTACAACGAGCTTCACCAACTGGCCTCCAGTTACCTGCGGCGCGAGCGGCCCGGCCACACCCTGCAACCTACCGCCTTGGTCCACGAGCTTTACCTGCGGCTGGCCGGACAGCGTCCCCCGGATGTAGCGGGCCGGCGCCATTTCTACGGCGTGGTGGCGCGCCTGATGCGCCAGATTCTGGTGGACCATGCGCGCAAACACCTCGCCCGGAAGCGCGGCGGAGCGGCCACGCCGCTGTCGCTCGAAGAGGCGCTCTGCTACTCCACGGACCGGGCGGCCGAGTTCGCGGCGCTGGATGACGCCATCGAGATGCTGTCGCGCATCAACCAACGCAGCGCACGCGTCGTGGAACTGCGCTTCTTCACGGGTCTCACCGTCGAGGAAACCTCCGCCGTGATCGGGGTGTCCGCCAACTCCGTTCACCGCGACCTGCGTTTCGCGCTGGCCTTTCTGAGCCAGCAGTTGAAGACCGCATGAACACCATCGATTGGCAGCGCGCCGAAGAGGCCTTTCACCGGGTGCTGGACGCCCCGCCCGAAGAGCGGCCCGCTCTGGTGGCGCAGCTTCCGGACGATCTTCGGAGCGCCGTCGAGAGCCTGCTCAACGCCGGCGCCACCGAAGACCGGATTTCGCGGGCGATCCAGGGCGCGGCCACGCTGGTGTCGCAGCCCTCGATGGCCGGCGCCTACCGGCTGGTCAAACAGATCGGCGAAGGCGGCATGGGCGCGGTCTACCTGGCGGTGCGCGCGGACAATGCGTTCGATAAAAAGGTTGCGGTGAAATTCGTGCGGCGCGGCATGGAGTCCGCCCTGCTTCGCCAGCGCTTCGACGCCGAGCGGCGCATCCTCGCCAAACTGGAGCATCCCTGCATCGCGCGCCTCCTGGATGCCGGGCAGACGCCGGAGGGTCTGCCCTACCTGGTGATGGAGTACGTGGAGGGCAGCACCATCGTCGAGTATGCGCAGGCCGCTGCCCTTTCGGTCCGCGAGCGGGTGGACCTGTTCCTCAAGGTGTGCGGCGCGGTGCAATATGCCCACCAGAACCTGGTGATTCACCGCGACCTCAAGCCTGGAAACGTGATGATCGACGGCGGAGGCACTCCCAAGCTGCTGGATTTCGGCATCGCCAAGCTGCTGGATTCCGAAGGGACGCAATCCCCGTCGGCCACCGCGGTGCGCCTGCTCACCCCCGACTACGCCAGCCCGGAACAGATGCGCGGCGAGCCCGCGGGCATCGCTTCGGACATCTACAGCCTGGGCGCGGTGCTTTACGAACTGCTGGCCGGATCGCCGCCGTTCCGCCTGGCCGGCCTCTCCGCCGCGGAGGCCGAGCGCGCCGTCACTACCGGAGCGCTCGAGAAGCCCAGCCAGCGCAATCTGAATTTCCATCGCCAGTTGCGGGGAGACCTGGACAACATCGTCCTGATGGCCATGCGCAAGGAACCGCGCGAGCGCTACGGTTCCGCCGCCGATCTGGCCGCCGACCTGGAGCGCTACCTGGAAGGCCGGCCGGTCGAAGCCCGCGACTACCGGCCGTGGGAGCGCGCCTGGAAATTCACCCTGCGGCACCGCGTCTCCTCCGCCGCGGCGTGCGCCGTGCTGCTCAGCCTCACCACGGGAATGGTCATGGCCCGGCGTGCCGCCATCCGCGCCGAACGGCAGCGGCTGATCGCCGTCGCGGAGCGCCAAAAGGCGGAAGCGTCGGCGCGGGTCGCCGAGGAGCAGCGCGCCATTGCCGTCCAGCAGGCCGGCGCCGCCGCGGCCGCGCGCGATATCGCCGAGAGCCGCTACACCAACGAGCTGAACGTCATCCAGCACATGCTGGGCGGGGTCGCCGACATTCACAGCTTCGCCGGCACCAACGCCGCCCGCCTGGCGGCGCTCGAAAAGGCCGTGCAATCTCTGGAGCACATGGCCGCCGAATCGCCCGGCGATGCCCGTGTGCGCTTCACCCTGGCAACCGCCTACGAACGGCTGGGTCATCTGCTGGCTCGCGATATGGGCGGGCCCGGCCGCTTCGATCGCGGTATCGAGCTGTTGAAGCGCGCCCGCGAACGGTACCAGGGCCTGTTGCAAGAGCAGTACCGGGGCCTGTCGGGCCGGCCCAGCCTCGACCTTCTCGCGGAAGTTGTCGAGACCTCCATGGATCTCGGCTGCGCCCTTAGCGACGTCGTCGACGACCCGCACGCCGTCGACGTTTTCTACGCGGAAACAACCCGATGGGGCCAGGAGATGCGAAGGCTCTACCCGGCCAGCGAGAGATCGCAGTATGTGGAGGCCCATGCGTCATCCTGCCGGATTCTGACGTCCATGCAACGCAACCCGGGGAAGGCGGACCCGCAAGAGATCGCCGCCATGCGCCGGTAGCTCGAAGCCGCTTACCAGAAGCTGCCCGACGAGGAGAACCGGATGGGGGAAGTAGGCAACCTGATCAATGCCGAAGCAGTGGCCTGGTCGAACCGCGGGCAGCACCAGCAGGCCCTTGAGCGCTTCCAGGCCGAAGTAGAGGTGCGCCGCAAGGTGGTGGGGTTGGCGCCCCTGGACATGGACGAGTTGCGCAAGCTGAATATCGCGTACAGCGGCGTGATGAAGGAAGTCCGGCTGCTCGAAGGCTCGGAGGCGCCCGCCATCGAAGAGATCGCGCAGAAGATGGTGGAAAACGGCGAGAAGCTGGCGGCCGATCCCGCAGATCGCCAGGGGCAGTTTGACCTGGCCGCCAGCCTGACGCGGCTGGCCGGCGCGCGATTAGCTCGCGGCGATGCCGCCGGCGCCCTGGAACCGGAAGAGCGCGGAATCGCCATGATGCGCCGGCTGCTTACGCCCGAAGAGAAGAGCGTTTTCATGCGCCGCACCTTTGCCAACTATTCCGCGGCTTTGGGCGACATTCGCGCCAGCCTGAATCGCGGCGATCCGGTGGCGGCCTGGAGTGATGCGCTCAACGAAGCCGAAGCGTTGGCCGCGCGCGGCGATAAGGATCCCGCCACATATCACTACGCCGGCAAGGCCGCTAACCGGCTGGCGAAGCACTATAGCTCGCTCGGTTCTGCGGACGCGTTGGGCTTCGCCGGCCGCAGCGTCGCCTGGGAAGAGAAGGCCGCGGCGGCCACCGTCGATCCGGTGTTTCAGGTGTACCTGGCGCAGTATCTCGGCGACGCCGCGCTGGTCTACGCCCATGCGGCCGGGGGCGAGGCTAAGGCACGCGAACTGGCGGCACGCTCGGTGGAGATGATGTCGCATTTTGCGGATCGGCAGATGCTGGATTGGCCGGCCGCCGACCGCGATCAGGTCAAAGCGCTGGTGCGCTAGAGCGAGGTGGGGCAGGCCATCGCTTTTGTGGCCTGCGTTTGCCCGATTGCCAAACAAGCGCACCCAGACTGCCTGGCGTGCTGTCCGCACATTATGCGACGGAAGAGAGATTCGCTGTTTGCTTGTCGAACTGCTGCAGAAGGCGCTGTATGGTCTTGACTTCGCGTTCCTCGAAATACGGTTCGCCGCACTGGCCACACACCCAGGCCGGCACCGCCTCAAGGGACAGATGGTATCCCTTGCGGCCGATGTGGAAGGGAGTGTGGGTTCTCTTCATTCGTCCCTGACAATGGATGCACTTCATGCCGGCCTCCTGGTCTTGAGATCTGAATCCCACTCGTCCGCCTCCGGAAGATACGCGGTGATGATGGCGAGATAGCCGGTCTTCGGAGCGCATACAACGTGGATCTGCCGCCCCGATTCACCCGGCCCGAGAATGAGGCAGCTATGTCCGCGCACATCCTCAGGATAGTCCTCGATGATCTCTCCGTTCAGCACCGCGCGCCGAACCTACTCGACAGTAATCATTCTATCCGGTTTGGACATTTGCCGGACGGCATGGGGAAGAAACAGAAGCTTCTGTCGCGCCGCCCATCGGACCAGTGGCAAAATTGAGGACGATCCGCACAAATCGCTCATCGCAGACTGCATTCTACCAGCCGGCAATCTTTAGCCCGCATTTCTCACACTCCGCCGACCGATGTGGCGCAGGCACTCGTGCCTGCCGTGTCGAGACTCGTCTCGACACCTTCTCGCAGTTGTGACACAGTGT
>Ga0116223_10005214_pt1 | contig 11022 bp, 10 predicted proteins | sample Sb_taG_3_FD_90092 | JGI IMG/M metagenome (GOLD analysis project Ga0116223, IMG submission 90092) | Peat soil microbial communities from Weissenstadt, Germany - Sb_50d_a_PC metaG | ecosystem: Environmental > Terrestrial > Soil > Wetlands > Peat | place: Germany: Weissenstadt | collected 2010-09-21 | reverse complement strand
GCGTAGTAGGCGAGCACGGTTCCGAAGAGCGCCATGGCCAGTCCGACTCCGCCGATCATGGCGTACTTCCAGGCGGCTTCGAGCGAAGTGCGCTTGCCGTAAAACGTGACCAGGAAGACGGAAGCGAGCGTGGTGCCTTCGATCGCCACCCACATCAGACCAAGGTTGTTGGCCAGCGCCACGAGCAGCATGGCGAACACGAACAGCGGGGTGAGGCTGTAATACTTGCGGAGCTTCGCCGCGGCGGTGTCTCCCTCCTGATCGAAGGCGCCGCTCCGCTCGTCTTCCCGGAGATACCCGACCGCATAGACCGAGCAGACGAGCGCAACCGATGCGGTGAGCAGGCACACCAGCGCGCTCAGCGAATCGGCGTAGAGAAAGCCGGACCACAGCGAGACGGGTCCGGACGCCAACACCTGCGCGGCCAGGACCAGCGAGAGCACGAAGGTGATGCCGAAGGCGGCGAGGTTTGCGGTTTCCATGGTGCGCCGGGCTGCCGGGTTGACAGACGAAAGCGGCTGTCCCACGAGACCCACGAAGGGGACCAGGAGCAGAATCAGCAGGATCATTGTTACCTCGAGGCGTCAGCCTCGCAGCCTCCGCAGTTTGCTCACGTCCATCGAGTCGAACGTCTCGCGAATCTGGTAGACCAGGATCCCCAGAACCAGGACGGCCACCAACACATCGAAGAACACGCCGAGTTCCACAATCAGCGGCATGCCGTACGTGAGACAGATGGCGGCAAGAAAGATCCCGTTCTCCAGGGACAGGAGGGCCAGGACCTGGGTGAGGGCCTTGCGGCGATTGATCATCATGAAGAAGCCGATCAGAAAAACGGAGATCGCGACGGCCAGCGTGTTGTGGCCCAGGCTGGCCGGCCCCGTTTGCGGCCCCGCTTCGGGATGGTAGAAGGACTCGGCGACCGTGTACGCCACCAGGGTCAGCCCGCCGGAAATGACGATCGAAAGCGGCGTGTTGACGATCGGCTCGATCTCGTGGCGGATATCGACGCGATCCACCAGGCGCTCCAGCAGGATGGGAACGAGGATCGCCTTGATGAGCACGGTCATCACCGCCGCGATGTAAATGTGAGGCGCGTGGTTATACCAGGCGATGGCGGCGGCGATCGCGGCCAGCAGGAACGATTGCGTCCCGAAGACGCGGATGTTCATGATCAGCGACCGCTGCCCGACCATCGCGATCTGGAGCACGAGGACGAAGGCGGCCATCAGGGTGATGACCTTTTCGCCGAACTCGGGGTCTTGCAGGAAGTCGATATTTTGCAGAAGGTGCATGCGAGGAATCTCAAAGGAGGAACGTGGAGACCAGGGCCAGGGCGCCGAGTACGAAGGCGGTGGCCATCAGTTCGGGAACGCGGAAGAGCCGCATTTTGGCATTGGTGGTTTCCACCAGCACGATGCCGCAACAGAGCAGGGAGAGCTTCAGCACCAGCCAGCCGAGGCCGGTGAAGAAACCGCTCGCCGACCACACCTGCGGCAGGCCGAAGGGCCAGAAGACGTTGATCAGCAGGGTCATCAACAGCAGTTGCTTGATGGACGCGCCCCACTCGATGAGCGCCAGGTACGGCCCGGAATATTCCAGGATCATGGCTTCGTGAATCATCGTGAGCTCCAGGTGGGTAGCCGGATTGTCCACGGGGATGCGCCCGGTTTCGGCGATCAGCACCAGAAACAGCGCGGCGAAGGCCAGGATCTGCGATGGCGCGAGAAAGCGCCACTGCTGGCCGATGGCGGCTCGGGCCATTTCCGCCAGCGTGGTGGAGCCCGCTCCGATGGCCACGGTGAAGACGGCCAGCATGAGGGTGGGCTCCGCCAGGGCGGCGATCGTCATTTCACGGCTGCTGCCCAAGCCGCCGAACGAGCTGCCGGTATCGAGACCGCCCAGCGCCAGAAAGAACCGGCCCAGGCCCAGCAAGTAAACCAGCGCCAGCACGCCGCCGAAGAGGCCGATCGGGGTTTCGGCCGCGACCGTTGGCACCATGAGCCCCGCCAGCAGCGTCGCGGAAAAGACGACATACGGCGTCGCCGAAAACAGCCACGATGCCGTGTTGGGGATGACCATACCCTTGCGCAGCAGTTTGTAGAGATCGCGGTAGGGCTGCAGCACGCCGGGCCCGCGCCGCATTTGCAAGCGAGCCTTCAACAGCTTGATGAAGCCGCTGACGAGCGGCGCCAACAGCAGCAGGAGAGCGATCTGCGCCAGAACCTCCAGGATTGCCCCCATCATCCGCGCACCCCGAACAACAGCAGCGCAATCAGCGCGAGGAAGATGTACGCAAGATATGCATGGATGCTGCCCGCCTGCACGGCACGCAAACGGCGCGACACACTCATGAGCCACTCCAGGAACGGATCGTATATGCGCTTCTCGAAGGCCGGTTCGATTTCGCTCTCGAAATGGATGGCGGTGGGGTAGTAGGGCGAAACTTCGTACTCGGCCTGAATCTCGCGCCGCGGCCGGTAGAGGGCGGAGAAGATCATGCGAATCGGTTTGGAGAATCCGGTGGCGGTGTACTCATTCTCGGCCGTGAGTCCAGGCAGGCCGCAATCCCAGGTAGGCCCCACTGCGCGCTTGGTGGAGCGGCCCCAAACCAGCCAGAACAGGCCGGGCAGTGCGGTGAGCAGGACCAGCATGGCCGCGATTCCCGCCGTCGAGACAGTGCCTCCGCGCGGCGTGCCTGCGGAGAGCACCAAGCCGTTTCCCGCGATGAGGAGTGCGCTGAAGCGGCCTCCCATGGTCTGCTCGGTGATCGGGTCGAAGATCGGCAGGAACCACGTGGCGCCCAGTCCGAGGGCCACGCAGCCGGCTGCCAGAATGCCCATGCCGAAGCGCATTGAGAGGGCGGACTCGCGCGCCTCCGCGGCCTTTTCGCTGCGCGGCAGAGCCAGGAACGAGATTCCGAAGGCCTTCACGAAGCACGCCGCCGCCAGCGCCGCGGTCAAGGCGAGCAACGCGCCGGCGATGGGGAACACCACGCGCGCCAGCGTTTGTGTGCTCCCGAATCCCGCCAGCAGCGCCTGGTACGTGAGCCATTCGCTGACGAAACCGTTCAACGGCGGCAAGCCGGAAATCGCGATCGACCCGATCAGGAAACACAGCGCCGTCACCGGCATGCGGCGGATCAGCCCGCCCATCTCCTCCATGTTGCGAGTGTGGGTCGCATGCAGCACGGAGCCAGCGCCGAGGAACAGGAGGCCCTTGAAAATCGCGTGGTTCATGGTGTGGTAGAGCCCGGCGATGAGGGCGATGGCCGCGAGCGCCGGGTGCCCCAGGGCGCGGAACACCAGCGCCGCGCCGAACCCGATCAGGATGATGCCGATGTTTTCGATGCTGTGGTAGGCCAGCAGCCGCTTCAGGTCGTGTTCCATGAGCGCGTAGAGCACGCCGAGCAGCGCCGAGAGCACACCCACGCCGAGAACCACCATGCCTGCCCACACGGGAGGTATGTCGAAGAAATCGAAAAAGACGAGGGCCATTCCGTAAATGCCGGTCTTGATCACGATCCCCGACATCAGGGCGGAAATGTTGCTGGGCGCCACAGGGTGGGCCGCCGGGAGCCACACATGGATCGGGATGATGCCCGCTTTCACGCCGAAGCCGAGGAGGAACAGGACGAACAGCGTGCCCTGCTCCCAGGCCGGAAGCCGGGAGGCCAGGTGGTGCCAGCCGGCGAAATCCAGGCTGCCGCCCGCTTGCGCCATCATGAGAAACGCAATCAGGAGCAGCCCGGTGCCCGCATGCGACATGATCAGGAACACGATTCCCGCTCGACGCGTCTCCTCTTTCTCGTGCTCGAAGCTCACCAGGCAGTAAGCCGAAAGCGCCATGACTTCCCAGGCCACCAGAAAAAAAAAGGCGTTAGCCGCCGTGAACACTAGTGTCAGGCTCAGAAGCAGAACGTTGTAGAAAAAGCCGAGGACGCCAGCGTTCCTGCGCCCCTCCATGCCTCGAACGTACCCCAACGAATAGACCGAGACCGCGGCGGACAGAATCCCCAATGCCAGGTTGAAATAGGCCGAGAGCGCGTTCAGCCGGACCGTCCACGAAAAAAACGGGATGCCGAACGGAATGCTCCACGTGCCGGCGGCGGGTTGTCCGATCGCGGACGCCGCGGCGGCGATCTCGAGCAACGCGCCCGCCAGCGCCAGGCTGAAAGCACCGATCCGCGCGCGGCGTGGCGAGCCGAAACCCGCCAGGCCCACCGCCGCTCCTGCCAGGTAGGCGATGAGCCCCGCCGTGTATAGCGCGTGAGGCATCAACGCGTGCTCCGCTCCGCTTCGATTTCGTTGAGCATCTGGACCGCTTCGTTGAGGTGTGCCTGGAAATACTGGCGCATCAGGTCGAGCACCTTGATGAGCACCTTGTTGCGCAGCGCATAGAAAACCTGGTTGCCTTCCTTGCGGTGGGTCACGATCTCGCGGCTGCGCAGAATCGACAGGTGCTGCGAGAGGTTGGCCTGCTCGAGTCCGAGCCGCTCCTGAATGGCGCGCGCGGAGATCTCGCCGTCGCGGAGGACTTCGAGGATGGCGATGCGGGTGGGATGCGCGAGCGCCTGGAAGATGCTGGCCTTGTACTCCCGCAGCATGTTCTGCATGATATTAGTATATTCGATTTCTCGAATATACGCATTAATGGCCTACGGCGATTGGAACAGGGCCATCGGTGTTTGTGCGTAATAAAGTCGTATGGCGGCTTCACAAGTTCGGGTACCAGAGACGGAGATCGCCGAATTCTGCCGTCGCAATGGCGTCCGGAGATTCTCCTTTTTTGGTTCGATACTCACCGAACGGTTTTCCGATACCAGCGACATCGATGTCCTGGTGGAGTTCAAGCCGGGCCGGCCGGTTGGCTACTTAAGGATGGCGGCGATGGAACGGGAGCTGTCCACTCTATTCGGACGCAAGATCGATCTGCGGACTCCCGACGAGCTCAGCCGATACTTTCGAGACGAAGTCATGAAGGCGGCACAAGTCCAATATGTAGGAGAGTGACTCGGTCCGTCTGCGTCACATGTTGGACGCGGCTCGGGAGGCCGTGGAGTTTGGCGCCGGGAGCCAGCCTGAAGATCTCGTGGAAAAGCGTGTGTTGGCGCTCGCCCTGGTGCGCTCGATCGAGATCATTGGCGAGGCCGCGAGCCGAGTCAGTCAGGACTTGCGTGCCGCCTATCCCGAGGTGCCCTGGGGCGACATCCTCGGAAATGCGCAACCGGCTGATTCACGCGTATTTCGAGGTGGATCTGGGCCGGGTCTGCGACACCTTGGCATCCGATCTCCCCCGTTGATTGTCCAACTGGAGCGAATCCTGTCCTGATCTGACCAGATCCGATGAAATCTTCAAAAAAATCTCGCCCTGTCAGACCACTCGCAAAGCAAATAGCGCCATACGTGGAGAGGGAGGACTGGCAGCCTGGCGAGATCCAGGCAGGAATCGCCGATCTCGATGAAGGGCGCGCCGTCAGCCATGAAAAGGTTTCGAAATGGCTCACATCGTGGGGAAAGACTGCTGAGCGAAAAGCTCCGCAGTGATCCATCGCTATATCCGGTGAAACGCCTTCAGAATCTCGCGCGTACCGTAGTGCAGCGCAATCGGACGCCCGTGCGGGCAGCTCATGGGACAGTCGGTGGCGGCCAGCGCCCGCAGCAGCCACTCCATCTTGCTGGCATCCAGCCGCACGTTGATCTTGATGGCCGCGCGGCAGGCGATCGACGCGCAAATACTGCGCCGCAGGTCGTCGAGCGACGCCCCGCGCAGCTCCCCCTCGGCGATTTCCAGGATCTCGAACAGGATCCGCTCCAGGTCCGCCGCTCCCACGGCCGCCGGGGCCGCTTTCACCGCGATGGTGCGATTGCCGAACGGCTCCGTCTCAAACCCCGAGGCGTGCAGCTCGTCGGCGATGCGCGCGTAATCGATCTGCTGCTCGGGCGTGAGCTGCAAGATCAGCGGCATGAGCAGTCGCTGCATCTCCACGCGGCCGGCCGCGCGCTGTTTCATGACCTGTTCGAACAGGATGCGCTCGTGGGCCACGTGCTGGTCGATGATCCACAGGCCGTCGCGGCCCGCGGCAATGATGAAGCTCTCGTGAATCTGCCCTAGCGGCCGCAGGTCCGATAACGCCGTGAGCGACATCTCGGGCGGCGGGATGGCTTCCGCCGGGAAGTCGCCATGGGCGTCCAGGTGGCGGTGCAGCTTGCCCGAAGGCGCCGGGCCAGGCGTCACTTCGAGCGGCGGCGCGCTGAAATCCAGGCGTGGCACCGGCCCCGCCGCCGGCCGCAAAGTGAACTCGGGCAGCGGGCCCTCGGCGAGCGGCGTGGGCGCCGGCGCGACGACGGGGCCGGCCTCGACCCCTGCCTCGACCAGGCTCGGGGCCGCGGGCGCTTCGTTTTCGATCATCTGGCTGAATTCGGAATACGGCAGGCGCGCCCCTGGTTGTGCGCCTTGCGAAGGTGGCGCGCCCGTCGAAGCCCGCGGAACGGGCGAAAACGACGGCGCCGGACGGCTCTCCATCAGCCGCTCGCGGATGGTGTCGCGAATGAAATCGTGGAGGAACGAGCCATGGCGGAAGCGCACCTCGGTCTTCGAGGGGTGCACATTCACGTCCACCTCCTCCGGGTCGCACTCCAGGAACAGCAACGCGAACGGGTACGACGAAGCCGGCATCAGGTTGTGATAAGCCGAGCCGAGGGCGTGCAGCAGCAGGCGGTCGCGGATCAGCCGCCCGTTGACGAAAATGTAGATCGAGTTGCGGTTTGCCTTCTGGATTTGCGGACGGGAAAAGAAGCCCGTCAGGCGAAAGGTGCGGGTGGGCGGCTCGTCCGGCTCTCTGCGGTATTCCGCGATGGCTTCCGAGGGAGCCACGCTGGGCTGCGGCAGGAACAGCTCCTTCTCGCGCACTCCGATCTCCACCAACTCGTCCAACACCCGGCTGCCGAAGACCTGGTAGACCCGCTCTTTCATCGTCGCCACGGGCGTCACGTGCAGCAGCTCGTTGGGGCCGGCCGTCAGCAGAAACGTCTTATCGGGATGCGCCAGGCTGTAGTGCGTCACTAACGACGCGATGTGCGCCAGCTCGGTGGGTTCGGTGCGCAGGAACTTCCGGCGCGCGGGCACGTTATAGAAGAGGTCGCGCACCGTGATGACGGTGCCTCCACCCAGGGCCGCCTCGTCGCAACGCAGCATCTTGCCGCCCGCAATCTCGATGCGGGTGCCGGTGGTCTCCTCGGCCGAGCGCGTTTCGAGCAGCAGCCGCGAGACCGATGCGATGGAAGGAAGCGCCTCGCCGCGAAATCCCAGCGTGGAGATCGAAAGCAGGTCCTTCACGTCGCGCAGCTTGCTGGTGGCGTGGCGCTCGAAGGCCAGGAGCGCGTCGTCGCGGAGCATGCCACAGCCGTCATCTACGATGCGGATCAGGCGCCGGCCGCCCGATTCCACTTCCACGCGCAGGTCCGTGGCGCCCGCGTCGAGCGAGTTCTCCAACAGCTCCTTGACCACGGACGCCGGCCGCTCCACGACTTCTCCGGCCGCGATCTTGTTGGCGACCTGGTCGGGGAGGATGCGAATGCGGCCCATGAAGCTTCACTATAACCCGTGGCGCGGGAAGGCCCCCGAAGATGCTATTTTGGACCCATCCGCATGGCAGGGCCATCATGACCGGTGAAGAGGATCTGTTGCAGCGGGGTTTGGATTGCCACAATGCCGGCCGCCTGCAGGAGGCGCGCTACGCCTACCGGACACTTCTGGAGCGCAAGCCCGACGACCCCGATGCGCTCTATCTGCTGGGCGCCCTGGCCTATCAGAGCGGCAGCCCGGCCGAGGCGGTCGAGCTCACGCAGCGCGCCCTGACGGTGGGCGCCGACGCGGCGCAGTGCCACAACATCATGGGGCTGGCCCTTCAGAACCTCGGTAAGACGAGTGAAGCCGAGGCCAGCTTCCAGAGCGCCATCGCCATCCATGAATCTCCCAGCTTTTCGATCAACCTGGGGAATCTGTGGTGCGCACAGGGACGTTTCGATGAAGCCATCGCCCAATACGGCCGGGCGCTGGCACAGGATCCCGGCCACGCCGGCGCGCACTACAACCTGGGCAATGCGCACCGCGCGAGGGGCGAGCTGGACCGAGCCGCTACGTGTTTCCGCCAAGCCGTGGACCGCGACCCCATCCACGGCAACGCGCTGGCCGGCCTGGGCCAGGTGCTGCATGCGCTGAGGCGCGACGAAGAGGCAGTGCCGTGGCTCGAGAAAGCCCTGGCGTTGCTCCCCGATGACGCCAGCCTGCACCATGAACTGGGCGAGTCGCTGCACCAACTGAGGCGGATCCCGGAAGCCACGGCGGCGTACCGCCAAGCGCTGGCGCTCAACCCCAAGCTTGCGCGGACGTGGTACGCAGCCGGATGCGCCGAAGCTTCCCGCGACGAATGGGCGGCGGCTGCGATGTGCTTCCGGAAGGCGCTGGAGGTGGATCCGGAATGGGCCGCGGCCCAGCACAATCTCGGCCAGGCCTTGTTCAACCTGGGGCAGGTGGATGAAGCGCTCGATCTCATGCGCCGCGCGGCCGCGGGCGGCCCTCCCGAGCTGCCGCGGGCCAGCATTGCGGTGATCGTCACCGGCAGCCAGACCAGCGGCAACCGGGCCATCTTGGACGCGCGCTCGGCATTTGCCGAACACGATCTTCCCGCGCCTGACCGGGACCGCGTGCGCGCGCGGAATCACGATGGGCCCTTGCGCGTCGGTTACGTGTCGTCGCTCTTCGATCAGCACAATTACATGAAGCCGGTCTGGGGCATGATCAACCGGCACGATCGCCGGCAATTCGCGATTCACCTGTTCTCCGATTCGCCCGTCACGGCCATCACACACGGCTACCAGGGTCACCCGGACGATCGGTTTCACGACATCGCGCGGCTTTCCAATCGGAAGGCCGCCGAGCTGATCGAACAAACCGGCATCGACCTGCTGGTGGACCTGAACGGCTACAGCCGGTTCCGGCGGCTTCCACTTTTCGCGCTACGGCCGGCACCGATCATCGTGGGATCGTTCAATCTGATCGCCACCACGGGCATGCGCGCCTTCGACTACCTGATCGCCGACCGCGAGGCTATTCCACCCGAGGAAGAGAAGTTTTATTGCGAAAAGATCCTCCGCGTGCAGGGCAGCTACTTGAGCTTCGAGGTGACCTATCCGGTGCCCCCGGTGGCCGACCCGCCGTGCCTCGCCAAAGGCACCCTCACTTTCGGGTGCCTGGCCACGCTGTACAAGATCAACCCGAGAGTGGTCGCCGCCTGGAGCCGCATTCTCCGGCAAGCGCCGCGGAGCGCGCTGATCTTGAAAAACTCGGCGATGCGCTCGCCCGGGAACCGGCACTTCCTGCACGATCTCTTCCGGGAGCAAGGCATCGGCCCGGAGAGAGTGCGGCTCGAAGGTCCGTCGGATCACTACGAGTTCCTGAAGCAGTACGATGAGATCGACGTGGCGCTCGATACGTTCCCGTGCAATGGCGGCACCACGACCACCGAAGCAATCTGGCAGGGTGTCCCGGTGGTCGCGTTTCGGGGAGATCGCTGGGCTGCGCGCACCAGCGCGTCCATTCTTCGTGCCGCCAACCTCGGCGCGTTTGTGGCGGTGGGGATCGAGGAGTACGTCTCCATGGCCGTGGGAATGGCGAATTCCCCCGACACTCCTGCCAGGCTTGCGGAACTGCGCCGAAACATGCGGGCGCAGCTCAGCACCTCGCCGGTTTGCGACGTGCAGAAGATCACCGAGGCGGTGGAGCGGCTCTACCTCCAGATGTGGCGAGAACGGGAGCACCGCCCGTAGCGTTTCACTAGCCGCAGTTCGCTGGCGGATCAGGAGGCGACCGCCTCTGAGCGCCTGCCGAAGAAACGGTCCCGCCAGGGCTCGTTGAAAAAACCTGGCCGCCGCCATAGAAACTTGACTGCGTTGGATTGACTGCCTTTGATGCTTGGGCGTAAGCTTCGGGTGGAACGAAAGGAGTCTTCCGGATGGCAAAAAGAATCCACCATATGGGAATGACGCTCACCAAGGAGGACCATGACCAATTCCATAGGACCGCGCCAACCCTCGCACCCAGACAGCACGATGCCCTGATGAAGAAGATGGGCATCACGAAAGAGGAAGACGAAGAATGGCACCGCACGCACCTCACGCTCGCGCAACAGCGCGAAGGGGCTGAAGCACGTCGAGCCATCCGCGCTGGCGGCTGGGTTCCTGGCCTGGTGCGTGAAGGAGGGATGGCTAGTTCAACATGACAACGTGTATTTCGCTTCCAAAGATGGTGTTCGCGAGCTGCGCGACCGCTTTGAAATCTCTGCGTAGGCCCTCCCCGAGGTGCTATTTTGGATCCATGCGCGCGATCATCGGAGCGGTTGCAAACCGCGGAACAGATCGCACAAGTTTTGGGCGAGATGGAGCTGTTCGGTCTGGGCCGCGACGAGGTAGACCAGTTCTTCGCCCGGGGAGACGCAGTCACGCTGGAGCAGGCGAACGATGCGATCAAGCGCTACTACCGCACCGACAACCTGACCTTCGTACTGCTCGGCAACGCGTCCAAGATCCGCGAAGTGGCGAAGAAATACGGGCCGCAACTCGTGGAGCGCAGCGCCAGGCAGCCCGGCTGGGCTATGTAGAGAGGCCTCCTGGCCCGTCCCTCGTCTCAACTCTTCTGCGGTGCGCCGAGGTGAGCCGCGGTCTTGGTGGCTTCCTCCACCGCGCGCGCCAATACCGAGCGGACCCGTCCATCCTCGAGGATGAGCAGTCCCGCGATCGTGCAACCCGCGGGCGTCGTTACATCGTCGCGGAGGGCAGCCGGATGGCGGCCGGTCGCCAGCACCATCCTCGCGGCGCCCAGCACCGTCTGAGCGACCAGCGTGAGCGCCAGTTGGCGGGGAAGCCCCACACGCACTCCCGCCTCCGCGAGCGCTTCCATGATCAGGTACTGATAGGCGGGACCGCTGGCGCTGAGCGCGGTGATGGCGTTGAAATGCGTCTC
>Ga0116223_10005212_pt1 | contig 11024 bp, 10 predicted proteins | sample Sb_taG_3_FD_90092 | JGI IMG/M metagenome (GOLD analysis project Ga0116223, IMG submission 90092) | Peat soil microbial communities from Weissenstadt, Germany - Sb_50d_a_PC metaG | ecosystem: Environmental > Terrestrial > Soil > Wetlands > Peat | place: Germany: Weissenstadt | collected 2010-09-21 | reverse complement strand
GTAGGGTCCTGCCACGATGTCGAGCTTTCCGTCGCCGTCCAGATCGTAGGCGATCATCTCCTCGCCATACGGAATTTCGGCGGCCACCCACTTCTTCCACGGATGCTGTTTCGGGTCTTCGGGAATTTCGAAGATCTGCGGTGGATGGTAAGCGTGGTTATGATATCCGCAGACGAGCGCCACCCGACCGTCAGGCAGCAATGGCCCAATTGTACTCCCGTGCGGCCAATCTCCATCGCCGGTACCGATGCTGTGTTCTTCCCAAAGGTCTTTGCTCAGGTCATTTGGCTTCAGCCATACCAAGTCACTGGAGAGCGCACTATAGAAGTCCCAGGCGCCGGGCTTGGGTTTGATGCCGATAAGCTCCTTCCTTCCGTCCTTATCCAAGTCGTATGCGTTGATGATCTGCGTCACTCCAGGAATCACCCGCCGTTCCCAGGTAGGGTTCTGGTACCACCACGCCCCAGACACAATGTCCAGCCGGCCATCGCCATCCACATCAATTGCATGAATGTCTGTGCTCGTGTACGGCTTATCGCGGTCGACAAATTCGTGGTTGTATTGGGCGAGCACCGAGGGTCGTTCCAGCGGCCGGAACATCTGAACCCATCCGATGTTACGATCGGGTGGATAACAGATCTTGGGGTCGCTCTTGTCGGTCTTGTAAAGGACCTCTAAGGAGTGCCCAAAGATAACCTGGGTACCGGAGCCATCCAGATCGACGCGAACGGCCTCATGCGTTCCCTCGCCCTGATAGATGACCTCGCTCCGCCAAGAGTTCCCTCCGTCCAGGGTCGTGTACTTTAAAAGGCGAGCGTCCCAGTTATAGGAATCACCCCACCCTCCCTGATTCATTTCGCCCACTAGGACTTGCACTCGTTTCGTTTTGGCCTCACGCCAAGCTATTAGTGAATGTGCGGACTTGAGGGGACCATCGATCAGATGCTCAATCCACGCATTCCCGGCGTCGGTCGTAAGGCGGTTCTCAAACCATGCAAGCCGGGCATCGTCGTACTCGCTCTCGACGAGAACTACGTCCAGAAGACCGTCACCATTGACGTCGATAATTGCTGCGCGGCAAAGCTCACGGAAGCCCGGCGCCAATGGTTGAATCTTCCAAGGCTGCCCAGAGAAAGCACCTGCGCGAGGTGCAGAAAACAAGTAGGGCCCACTGACGATTTCTTCTTTGCCATCCCTATCCAAGTCTCCCGTCCTGGTGCCCTCCGCGGAGTGGCCGTCTTGCACCACTTGTTTTTTCCAGCGGTCCCTGGGGTCGACAGGAACTTTGTAGACAAACGTCCCGGGCTGAGCGCAGTAGACTGCGTTTGCCACCAATTCGCGCTGACCATCGCCATCCACGTCGCCGAATACAATATCGTGTGGGTACCCTGACGTTTCGCTGTCCAGGACGTGTTCTGTCCAGGAATCGTGCAAGTTCGGTCCAGACTTGTACCAACAGAGGACCCACTGTGTACGCGCACATTTTGCTAAACTCACCTCCTTTCCGGTAATGATTTCTTTTCGCCCGTCTCGATCAATATCCTCAAGCGCAACACCTAGGCTGAACTCGCCACGTGCGACGACCCCTTTTTCGGAAGTCGATGGCCTATACCAAAGGAGCGCCCCATTTCCAGCGATGATCACTTCCGTCTTACCGTCACCATCTACGTCGCCGACCGCTGTGCCGTCGACTTCGGTCAAATGGGGCGGAACGGCGTCCAGAATTACGTATTCCCATGAATCGCTCCCGCCAGTTAGCGGGACACCTGGAGGAACCTCACATCCGACCTGCTGCGGTGGATTGCCTTCCGCCGCACTCGCCGTGGAAATACCCGCTGCGGTCACGGTCCCCGCAAATAGTTTACCGAATGTGCGTCTGTTCATTCAGATCACCTCTCCTCTCTCTGTTCTAATTGCCAGTCAGACAGCACTGCGCACCACAGCACCTTCCGAACCGTCCCCTCTTTCGGGCCTGAACCCTCACGCTATCGGGGGCCCGTTTTCCGGCTATACCACTACTGCCACGGCCACTCCGTGCCGTCCACGTCGCGGTCGGTTCCCGGCTCATGAGGACCAAATCGCTCAGATTACGCTCCTGCGCCAATACCTCAGTCTCGGACCAGTGTGGGCGGGAGAGTAGCGCCGCGATCCGGATCTTTGCTGAGTCGCCGCCTCTAACCGCTACCTGCTTCAAGGAAGTACCGATACCATGCGTCACTCGGGCTGAATGAGGCCGCTCCGGCGAATTCTGCACGAGCCTCATCCTTAAGCCCCTTGCCCGTGTATGTGAGTGCCCGGATGTAGTGCCTGCGGGCGTCCTTCTACTCAGCGATAGGAGCCGGCGCGGAAGAGCTGTGGATGCTGATGAAGAGCTGCTTCTTTGACAACTTTTCGAGTTCCGTGAACCTCATCCTACAACCATTTCTCATCCTGTCAATGAGAACTTCCTCCCGTCTGGCAACATTCTTCCGCCTTCCCTTGGAAGGAATCAAAATCTATCTCCGGCAGGCTCCCAGCCCCCCGGACTCGGGGGTATCTCTGACACAGTCATAAAATTCTTCTTGCAAGGGGGTGCGCTCCCGATGTAACTTTTATGTCTGTAATCGTTCTCTGAGACCGGTTACAGCGGCTACTGTATGACACACCGTTTAGACGCTGTCAAGCAAATTCTAGGAGTCAGGAGGAGGCAGTCAGAAGTTGGAACGACCCGTCGCTGATCAGCTTTCAGCCTGCAATGCCTGCCTGTTGCCGGCTCTGTGCGAGCGACGGGCTGTGAGTTCATCCTGATTTCTGACTCGCCGCACAACCATATGGCCTCTTGCATGAGGGATGTGGCGAAAGTTGCCGAGGTATCCAAAGCCACCGTATCCCGGGTCCTGAACAAAGCGAGATATGTTGATGCAGAGACACGGAAGCGCGTTCTTGAAGCCGCGCGCCAATTGAACTATTACCAGAACCTACATGCCCGCCGTCTTGCCCGGGGACGCAGCGATCTGTTCGGGCTCGTCATCTCCGAAATTGCCAATCCCTTCTTCCCCGAGGTCATCCGGGGCTTCGAAGCGGCGGCTCTGGAGAGAGGACTCGAAGTCTTGCTCTGCAATACCGAATACGGCCCGGAGCGCATTCAGGCGGCGGTGCGGATGATGATCGAAAACAAGGTGCGAGCCGCTGCCGTGATGACCTCCGTGATGGACGCGGCGCACATCAGCGAGTTGGCATCGCATCAGATCGCCACCGTGCTTCTGGATCAAGAATGTCCAGAACGCTTCGTGAGCTGCATCCGGATCGATTATGCGGGGGGAGCCTCCCAGGCGGTCGAGCATTTGTGGGAGCTTGGGCATCGCCGTTTCGCGTTCGTCGCAGGTCCGGGCAATATCCAGTCCGCACAGACCTTCCGCCAAGCGATGGTGGAGGTGCTGAAGCGGCGGCGGACGCCCTATCAGGTGCTCGAAGGCGACCACAGGGTTGATGGAGGCGCCGCGGCGGCACACATATTGCTCAAAGAGTCAATTTTGCCGACGGCGGTTCTGTGTGGCAATGACTTGACGGCAATTGGAGTGATGAATGTTCTTGAGGGTGCGGGGCTGTGCGTCCCTCGAGACGTCTCGGTGGTTGGGTTCGACGACATTTATTTCGCCCATCTTGCCCGTCCGGCGCTCACAACCATACGGATTCCGCGCGAGGGGTTGGGCAGACTTTCGTTCGAGGTCTTGGATAAGACCCTTCGCGCAAAGCACAAGCAAGGCGCCCTTTACACCTGCGAGACTGCGTTGATAGTGCGCGACTCGACCGGTCCTGTGAAGCGATAAGGACGAACACCGGTGTTGTATCCAATCGTAGCCGCTCTCGCCGCGATGGTTCTCTTGCACGAACCACTCACCGGTCTCCCTGCCGCCGGGGTAACCCTCCCGTCCTGCGTTAGGGGCTATTTCACCAGGCCCATCCAATTGGCTGAGTCTTCTGAACTTGATCGAATGGTTGGAAAGGAAGAAATCGAGTTTAAACTATGCAAATGAAGCTGCCGCGACTTGCCGAAGATATTCAAGCCCAGCCGGCCTCACTGGCCTGTGTGCTGCAACGACAGTGCGGAAAAGGACGCGATGAGCTGTTGCGTGCAGCTTCGCTGCTTCGCTCAGCGAAACGGGTAGTCATCACCGGCATCGGTGCTTCGATGTTTGCGTCAATTCCATTGGAAAACCTGCTTTGCTCGCGCGGTATCGACGCTGTGACCATTGAGGCTGCGGAGTTGTTGCACTATCGGGGCAACGCTTATCGAGATGCCGTGATCATCATGGTGTCACGATCAGGCGAGTCGATCGAAATCGTTAAACTGCTTTCGACTTTTAAGGGGCGTCTACCCATTATCGGCGTGACCGACGGCGCCGCCAGCACGCTCACCCGGAAGGCTGATCTCAGCCTCCATGTCGGCAGTCTGCCGGACGAAATGGTGGCCATCCAGAGCTACACAGGAACACTGCTGACCTTGCATTTGCTAGGCATGACGGTGGTGGATGAGTTAAGTGCCGCCGAGGAGGAGGCCGAGGCGCTTCTGCCTGGAATTTCGAGCTTGATTGCCACCAACCTTGATGAAGTCCGCAGGTGGGACTCGTTTCTAGAAGGCGGTGTGCCAGTACACCTGCTTGGGCGCGGGCCATCCTGCGGGTCAGCACTGGAAGGGGCACTGCTGTTTAACGAAACCGCCAAGGCGCCGGCGATCGGTATGCTCGCGGCTTCCTTTCGCCACGGTCCCGTGGAACTCGTCGATCAGGAGTTCAGGGTGTTGCTTTTTGCCCCGCGAGGACGCACCTGTGACCTGAATCTGGCACTTGCTCAGGACCTCACTCGCTTCGGTGGACGCGTCCGTGTAATCGGACCGCAAAATGAGGACAGCCTCGGGTTGGAATGGTGCAGCACTCCGCCTGTCCCGGAGATGCTTGCTCCGCTTTTGGAGATCGTACCCGTGCAAGTCGCTGCACTTCGACTGGCGCAGTTAAGGGGGATAACAGTGGGAAGCTTCCGCCATACCCCGCAAGTGACAAGAGATGAGGCAACCTTTAGCTGTTAATCACGGCCAGCGTGGTTTTCGCTAGTGCGTCTCAATTCAGGGCGCATTTGATTCGGGTGTTTTCCGTTAGCACTCGGAGAATTTAATTACGGGCAAAACATCATCAACTCTTTTGTTGGACAGGTCTGGAATATATCGGGAGCTGTAATAACGAGCACGTAAGTCCCCCGAAAATCATAGGAGGTTCATACGTGTGACGAAATCGGTCGACGTGATTTCATGAAGCGCGCTGCCCTCTCGACCGCCGGCGTCGGCTTGGCGGTCTCTGGAGTCGGCGCCACGCGGGTGGTGCGTGCCAAGCAGAAGATATGTGTAGGTGTGATCGGCACAGGGAATGAAGGCCCCAACGTCATGGCAGACGTTTTTTAGCAGCCCGACACGGAAATTGTATCTGTGTGCGGCGTTTTTCGGCCTAACCTTGACCAAGGGCTCAAAGCCACTGACGGCACAGCAAGAGGCTACAAGGATTTTCGCGAAGGTCTTGATCGCAAGGACATCGATGCCGTGGTGATCGCCACGCCGGATCATTGGCACGCTTTGCAGATGCTGCTCGCCTGCCAGGCTGGCAAGGACGTCTATGTCGAGAGACCCACTGCGAGTACTATTGAGGAAAGCAAGCGGATGGTAGAGGCGCCGCGGAACTACAATCGCGTCGTGCAGGTCGGTACGGAGTGGCGATCGAACACATATTTCCAGAAGGCTGTGCAGCTTGTCCAGAAAGGGCTGATCGGCGAGGTCAGTTTCGTGCGGACGTGGAACTACATGGACATCATCCCCCGAGGCTTCCATCATCTGCCCACTCACGGCCTTGTACCCGCTGGTCGTGGTTTTGCTGGTTCCATTCATTTTGCGCGATTCCATTACTCTGCTCCAAGCTGGGGGAGTTCTATGCGCATTAATTGCGGTCGCGCTTCTGTCAACTGAGCCGCAGCAGATCCCCCCTGATACGAGTGGGCTTACCAGAGATTCCGAAAGGAAGATTATCTGAATGCCTAACCTCACTTCGCGAGAACGTCTTCGACGGGCGCTGGGTCATCAGACACCTGATCACGTACCCTGTTGTTTTATGAGTTTTACGGCGTTGCGCCGCCGCTGCCATGAAAACATGTACGAGTTGGTCAAAGCCGAGCGAGCCATGGGCCTGGATTCGTTTCTGTTTATTCCCACCTTGTCACGCCCCCAGCGGCCGGAACACCCCGAACTGCGAGGGTTACCGGTGCGGTTTGATCCCTCGGTGGCAACGCGGGAACAGCGGGAAGACGTTCCCGGCCAGCACGCTGTCCTCCATAAGGAATACTCGACGCCAGCCGGCAAGCTTCAGACCAGTATACGCCTCTCTGACGACTGGCCACACGGCGATCACATCCCTTTCATGGACGATTACCAGGTGCCGCGGGCCATCAAGCCTCTCCTCACTGGCGATGCCGTGGAACTGGAAGCTTTACAGTATATGTTGACGCCACCTCCATCCGATGACATCGCGCAGTTCAAGGCCGAAGCCGAGCGCGCCCATGCCTTTGCCCGCGAGCAAGGAGTGCTCCTTGCCGGCGGTTGGGGCGTCGGCGCGGATATGGCAAACTGGCTCTGCGGCTTTGAAAACTTGATGCTGCTCGAACACGACCGGCCTGCGTTCGTAGAGGGACTTTTGGAAATGATCCACGTCTGGAATCAGCGGCGCATGGCCGTGGTGCTTTCAGGCAGGGTAGATATTTTCATTTACCGGGCATGGTATGAGGGTTGTGATTTTGTGAACCCCAAGGTTTACCGGCAGGCGATCCTCCCCCGGCTCAGGAGCGACGTCGCCCTCGCTCATGAGCACGGCGCAATGTTTGGTTACATCTGCTCCAGCGGCATTTTGCCACTGCTTGACGACTTTCTGGAAGCGGGAATTGATGCCCTCATCGGGATCGATCCCGTGCAGGGCACCCACACCGACTTGGCGGCGCTCAAAAAGAAAACGACCGGGCGGATCTGTTTGTGGGGCGGGGTCTCGGGAGCAGTCACGGTGGAGATGGGCCAAAAGGAAGAAATTCGTGCCGCTGTCCGGCAGGCCATCGAGACGCTGGGGACGGAGGGCTTCATCCTTTCCCCTGTTGATAACATCACCGTGGATGCACCTCAGACGTGGCAAAACCTTGAGGTGTTCATCGATGAGTGGAAGCAGAGGCGAAGCGTGAGGCGGCCCGATTCCCCCGACGCGAAGGCGTGACTGCAACGCAGATAGCGGACAATTGGAACCGTCGAACTGGATCAGCCCATGCTAAAGCGAATGGATGCGGAATAATAAGTCTGCGCTCCCTTCGGGGAAGGCACTTTGCTGATAAAATCGCCCGCCTTTTGGCCGGATTCTTCGATGCAAAAAGGTGACACAAATCGCTGCGCCAGGATCGGAATTGTAGGCTGCGTTAACGACGGAGGCTGCCTAGCGTGCCACGACTTGCGGCGAGAGGCAGCTCCTTATATCATTGCCTCAATTCGGCCATCGGATAGGGCCGGGAGGCTGGAACAGAGATTGAAACCGAAATGCGAGTAGCCAAATCCAATTCAGCGGATCGCTTTGGGGATCGAGGCTGTGCTGTGGGGATTGATGTGGGCGGCACGAAGATAGCCGCGGGGATCGTCCGCTTTCCCTCCGGTGAGGTCACAGCCAAGCAGGTCATTCCGACGCAACCTGAGCGCGGTGGCGAGGCTGTCCTGGCGGATGTGATGGCCCTGGCACGGGGTCTAGCGGCACAGGGTCAAGACGCGTCCGCAGTTTTCGCTGGCATCGGCGTAGCGGTTGCCGAACTTGTAGACGGCTCCGGAAACGTGACCAGCGAGCAGACGATCGCGTGGGAAAACATTCCCGTGCAAGAACGGCTTTCGACAATTGCTCCCACCGTTGTTGAGTCCGATGTGAGGGCGGCGGCGCTTGCCGAGGCCTGGTTCGGCGCAGGCAAAGGCTACTCCCTGGTTTGTTACGTCACGGTGGGCACGGGCATCAGTTACACGCTCGTACAGGATGGACGGCCTTATGCCGGCGCGCATGGTAATTCGCTCATTCTAGCCAGCGCGCCGCTCACCATCGAGTGCCCGCACTGCCGGAAGGAAGCCAGTCAAGTCCTTGAGGAATTCGCTTCAGGGCCAGCCTTGGTGAGTCGATACAACAAAAAGAGCAAGCAGAAGTTGTCGAGATGCGAGGATGTTATCAAGGCGGCTGAGTCTCAAGACCCCTTGGCGGTCGAAGTTGTCTGGTCAGCCGGTCGAGCCCTCGGTAGCAGCGTGGGGTTTCTGATCAACATATTAGACCCCATGGTCCTGGTTGTGGGTGGAGGGCTGGGCCTTGCAGGAGGACTTTACTGGCAGAGTTTCGTCGAGTCCACGCGAAGACACGTATGGTCAGTTCTGACGCGAGATCTGCCCATTTTGCCGGCAGCGCTTGGGGTGGATGCGGGTCTCGTCGGAGCGGCTGCAACCGTTCCCAACCGGCGTGGATGACACTGGGAAGCCACGGAGGCGGTAAACGCTGCAACAAAAAGGAGGAGGCTAACCCCGCGTTTCGGTAGGCCGGAATCTGCCGAAGACACAATTGCATGCGGAGCTGAAGCCGCTCTCCTTGGGCATGTTGGCAAGTCCCGCACGGGCGATTACCAGCCGTTTTCCCTCGGCGACAGCCTCAATCCGCAGGACGTTGAAATCTCCGGTGACATGTTCGTCGTCACACGGGAAACTTCGGAGAGTTTTAAGAAGCTGAAGGAAAAACCGCCAGTCCTTGCCTCGCTCCTGATCTCGCCTCCTACGGCGCGGATTCAACCTGGGAGGAAACAAGCATATGTGGTTACTGGCGTTGATCAATATGGCCAGCCAATTCCAGGCGGCGCTGTCGCGTGGAAAGCAGCAGGTGGAACCATTGATAATGACAGCGTACTTTCCGCAGGCCAAGACGAAGGAAGCTTCAGCGTAACTGCTACCGCCAACCCGTTAAAAGCCATGTCCACACTGATTGTGGGGTGTCACTCGCCACTATTCCATCCGATTGTGAAATCGATGACATGAAAGCCCGGATGAGAATCCGATCTGCTATAAGTTTGCCGTTATGCTCGACCTTTTCCAGATCTGGTTCGGAGCCGCCCTTCGGTTTTTTCGTCCGCGCCAAAACTTGATGTTGGAGAATCTCGCTCTTCGCCAGCAGCTCGTCGTCCTGAAACGCAGGAATCCAAAACCAAAACTGGGTCTGTTCGACAAGCTGTTTTATGTTGCCCTTCGCCGACTCTGGTCCGACTGGAAGAAGTGTACCTGTCTGGTCGCTCCTGACACTGTGCCCCGCTGGCACCGGGCTGGATTCCGTCTGAATTGGGCCCTGCTCTGCAAAGTGCGCCGGCGAGTTGGCGGCAAGAAGATTCCGAGAGAAGTTCGTGATTTGATTTTCCAGATGGTTGCCGAGAACGCAACCTGGGGTGCTCCTCTCATTCATGGCGAACTCCGCATGCTGGGCTTTGAGGTTTCCGAACGCACCATCTCCCGCTGGATGCGACGCGCACCCAGAAATCCTGAACCTGCCCAGCGTTGGCGGGCATTTTTTCATAATCATCGCGAAGCCATCGCTGCCATGGACTTCTTCACTTTGCCGACTCTGACATTTCGGGTGTTGTACTGCTTTTTCGTGATCGAACACGGCCGACGCAAGATCCTCCATTTCAATGTCACCGAGCACCCGGCCGGCCCCTGGACAGCACAACAACTGAGGGAGGCATTTCTGGAATCTTGTCCTTACCGCTACACGATTCTCGATCGTGATGGCAAGTTTGGCGAGGAGGTAACTGATTTCCTGACCGCCACACTCCTTGCGCGGGTTCCACAAGAAGACGTTGATCGCGTCACGCGGGAGCTCCGCATCGACCTGGCCTCGCCACCACACGAAACGGGAAATATCCAAACCAGCGATTAATTGGGTTGTGCAACTGCGAACCGCTGAAAAGGACCGCCGGGCACACACGGGCAGAGTTGTTGGCCGCACAGAATTTTAAGTGCGAAGCTCGGGGCGAATTCAGAGCCTTGTAAGAACAATGTTGAGTTCGGGGGACGTGCAGCCATGGACGCGATTGAGATGTTAAAGACACGGCGGGCGGTGCGGACCTACACACGCGAACCGGTGCCTAGGAACATTATTTAAGATGTAGTTGATTACGGACGCTTGGCGCCCACAGCGATCAACATCCAGCCTTGGGAATTCGTGGTTGTGACCAATCCCGACGCGCTACGTAGGATTGCCAAAGCCACCGACTTCGGGGAATTCATTGCTGACGGCCGGGTATGTGTCATTGTTATATGCCGGGACACGAAATACTACCTTGAGGACCGCAGCGCTGCCACTGAGAACATCCTGCTGGCTGGGCGACCGCGCTATCTGCAACATAGCTCTATTAAGCCGCGACGGACAAATTCGTCTGTCACTAATCCCAACAATCTGCCTACCGCACGGCCTTCGACTCGAAAGTCTCTTCCAAACTCCGCAAGCCTTGAGCTACGCCGCTCGTGTGAGCGCCATCTGTGCCGCGATAGGGCAAATTAGTGAAACACCTCCACCCATGTTGCATCAACGAGCAAGGTGCGCCTCGGAACCAGTACTGGGGCAAGCAGATTACCACCAACCACGATTTCGTCCGGCTGACGAGCCCTATCCCTTGGAGCCTCCCGAGAGCCTACTCCCACGCGTCTTCCCAACTGGGTCGGCCGTTCGCGTACCGAAATGGGCATTCAGTGAAGTTCCGATGAACTCCCCCATATTTCCTTATGGCACCCCGGACACTTGAAAGCATCGCATCCGAGAGCGCACGTTGTGATGGTGATCTGTGCTAAAATAGCCGGATGCTACTGTCGCAGGCTCGGGCAATGGACGCGGTCGCGTCGAGGGCAAATGAGTGCATAACCTCTTTCTCCACACGTGGTTGCGTACGCGAAAAACGGCCCCAGTTCTTCC